>Ga0105047_10002626_pt1 | contig 31969 bp, 24 predicted proteins | sample MAT04_FD_78384 | JGI IMG/M metagenome (GOLD analysis project Ga0105047, IMG submission 78384) | Freshwater microbial communities from Lake Fryxell liftoff mats and glacier meltwater in Antarctica - MAT-04 (megahit assembly) | ecosystem: Environmental > Aquatic > Freshwater > Ice > Liftoff... | reverse complement strand
GCCCCAATTCCGCCGGGCCTTCCACGACGACGCGCGCGCCGCTGTAAAATTCGACGAGCACCGCGCCCGATTTCAGCCGCAGCGTGCCCGGCTCCAGCACGGCACCAGACGTGCGTGCGGCACCATCCGTCCACTCGACGCCGACTGCGCGCGCGAGCACGGCGATGCCGTTTGCCTTTGTCTCCGCCACAGCCGTGTCTGGCGAAGGCGGCGTGCGGTGTTCGCGCACCCACCAAACCGCGCCGAACACGAGCGATGCCGCAGCAGCGAGCGGCGCGAGCCACCGCCACATCGCGTGCGCCGGACGCGCGGCAGGCGGCAGGAATGGCACCACCTTTGGCGCGCCTCCGGCCTGGTGCATCGCGGCCCAGTCGGCCATGCCCGTATCGAGGTCGCAGTGCAGGAACCACAGCCGGCGCGCCTCCGCGCTGGCGGCCAGCATTTTGTCCAACTGTGCGTGCTGCTCGGGTGTGAGTGTGCCATCGCTCATTGCGGCGAAGAGCGCACGGAGTTCATGGAGTTCAGCGTTGCTCATGTTTCGGCGAGCCTCCGGGTCACGCATTCCGCCAGCGTCCGGCGGATGATGTTGAGCTTGTTGTAAAGTGTCTGCGGCGCGCGGCCCAGTTTTTCCGCGAGGGTCGTGAGGCTTCCTTCTTCCAGATAGGCGGCCTCCACGAGCTGCCGGGCCGGGACATCCAGCTTGCCGATGCAATGTTCCAGCGCCTCGTGCCGCGAATCGGTGTTTGCGAGGTCCGCGACGCGCTCGTCCGCCAGCCTCTGCAGCAATTCCTCGCTGAACCACAACCGCGAGCGGGCGGCGGTGCGCTGGAAGTTCTTCGCTTCGTAAAACGCGACGGTGCTGGACCAGGCGAGGAAATCCGTCACCGTTTCTTCCGGCGGTCGCGCTGCGCCGAGGTCGAACGCTTCGAACTTCCGCCACATGGTCATGCTCGCGCGTTGCAGCACGTCCTCTGCATCGTGCCGGTTGCCCAGCAGCGACATGAGATACGCGAGCAGCCGACGGTGTCCGGCATTGAGCAGGCGCACAAATTCCGCGTGGCGGTCGGGGTTGTTGGAAGGTTCTCCCATCACCCCGAGTATGTGCGGCCCGGGCGGGATTTACCGGAGAAAGTTCCCGATGGGCCTCCGCCCATTGCGGTGCGAGGAGTTGGGAATCGACCGCCGCTTGTAAATCGAGAGACTCGTCTGTCTGTTGAATCGACCCTTATCCCTGAAAATGCCTGACGCCCGGGCCTTTCGACCCGAGCGCCAGACTGCCCATGAAATTTTTGCTCAGCCGATTAGTTCGCGGCGAGGAGGCGAGGCACCTTCGAGGCGACCGGCGCCTGCTTCTTGCCGGCCACGTCCGCCATCATGCCGGAAGCCTTGTCGGTGTGCCGGAAAGAGATGCCCTTCGTCCAGGAGTAGAGCGGGACGTATTTGTTCATGCTCACCTGATCGGCTGGCATTGGCTTGCTGGTCATCGTGCAGTCGAGGATCCACCACTGGCCTTCGTTCTGCCACATCACCCAGGCGTGGCTGATGCGGGCGCCGCGCTTTTCCTTGCCGATGACGAACCGGGCGCCCGGATCTTGAAGCTGATCGATCAGCCAGAGTGCTTTGTCTTTGCAATCGCCCTTGCGAGTGGCGGCGGTCTGCTCGGGGAGCGCTGGGTAGTAAGGCTCGGTGTGAGCGTAGCGAAAGCCACGGCCCTGGCGCATCAGCGCCTGCACCTTTTGCATGGTGGCGCCGCCTCCGCTGATGCTGGCGAAGGTCTGCTTCACCGGGCTCATGTAGCGATCGTAAGGAGTTTGGGAGGTGGTCGAGCCGAGATCGACCACGGCGAAAACGGAGAGCTTGGCGAGAAGGAGAAGGGCGGCGGAGAGGATCAGGTGTTTCATAGCAATCGTGCTTTTGATAGTTACTATAATTGTTATAGCCACTGTCATGCCATGCCGGTGCGCCTGTCGGAAAATTCTGGGGCTCCCTCGGGTTCTTCTCTGAAAACCCCTCTCTCAGCGCCGCGAGTCCGGGGTGGATTCGCATTTTTGATGAATGCCTTTATCGGCTGGCCGACCTCCGCCTCAATTTCGCGAAAGCGGCGGATTCGAGGGCGAAAGTAGAGGAACGCGGAGGCCCGGAATGCGGATCACTCTCCCAGGCGGAGTGGGAGGAGCACTTTGGCCAAATCCATGATTGCCAATCGGCGGGGCGCGTTTATGAATCGCCGCCTCTTGCCCCGATGAAGCTCCGCAACCAACTGCTCGCGCTCTGCTGCCTGCTGGTCTTTGGGGCGTTCGGCTTCCTCTATGTCCGCACCTGGGTGGCCCCGAAGACCTTCGGCATCATTCTCTTCGTCAGCGACGGCATGGTCACCCGGCATCTCACCGCGGCGCGGCTCTACGAAGGCCGGGCGGCCCACCGGCTGAATCTCGAGACTTTCCCGCATCTCGCTCTCCTGCGGAATGCGGCGCGCGATTTCTCCGTGCCCGACACGGCTGCGGCGGCGACCGCGCTGGCCACGGGGGAGCAGGTCGGCCATCGCCATCTGGCGGTCGATGCCAAGGGAAAACCGCTGTCTTCCATCCTCGAACTCGCCCGCGCCCAAGGCCGTTCGGTGGGGCTCGTGACCAGCGGCTCGCTGACGGCGCCCACGCCCGCCGCCTTCTACGCCCACGCGGGCGATGCGCGGGATGGCGAGCAAATCGTCCAGCAATTCCTCAGCAAGGCGCACCTCGACGTGATCCTCGGGGGTGGTGCGGGCGACTTTCTACCGGTGGCCAAAGGCGGGCGTCGCAAGGACGGGCGCGATCTCCTGGGGGAGTTGCAGGGCAAGGGTTGGGAACTCGTGCGGACCAAGGCCGAGTTGGAAAGCGCCGCCGCGTATCGCACCGGCCCGATCGCGGGTTTTTTCAGCAACGATCAGCTCGCGTTCAGCAATCAGATCGAATCCGGCAGCCAGCAGCCTTCGCTCGCGGACATGGTGCGGCGGGCGATCGAGTTTCTCCAGGTGGATGGCCAGGGCTACGTGCTCGTGGTGGATGCCGCGCTCGCGACCACGGCAGCGGAGCGAAATGAAGGCGAACGCGTGATCGCCGAGACCCTCGCGCTGGATCACGCCATCGCCACGGCGGTGAAGTACGCGGGCGACAACTCGCTCATCCTCGCCGTCGGCAAGCACGCTACGGGCGGCATGAACTTGAACGGCTATCCGATGGCGCAGGATCACGGCGTGGCCCTGCTCGGCATCAACGCTTCCGGCCAGCCCGCGATCACTTGGGCGACCGGGCCGAATGGCCCGCCGCCTCCGGCCCCGCCCGCCCCGCCATCCACGGGCGCCGAGCCGCCACCCGCGCTCCGCCCCGCCCCCGGCGCGAAATCAGAACCCGCCGCGTTTCAAGCTCCCTCCGCGCTGAACACCGCGGAGGATGTCATCGCGATTGGCCGCGGCGCCGGAGCGGAAAAGCTGCGCGGCTTTCTCGATAACACGGAGATCTTCCGCATCCTGAAGGACGCGCTTTAAAAGGTAGGCGGGACTTCCCAGTCCCGCCTTGCGCCGTTTCTGCCGGCTTGCCGCGCCGAAAGCGGGCCTGGGAAGTCCCGCCTACGTGGTCGCTGCTTCGAGCGCCGCGTGGTCGATGGTCGTGAGCCGTTCCCGCTTCTGCCCCGGCTGCGGGATGCACTGGATGAGCGCCTTGGTGTAAGGGTGCTGCGGATTGGCCAGAACGGCCCGCGTCTCGCCATATTCCACGATCTTCCCGCGGAACATCACCGCCACGCGATCGGCGATGCCGCTGATGATCCCGAAATTGTGCGTGATCAGGATGATCGCCATGTTGACCTGCTTTTTCAGGTCGCGGAGCTGATCCATGATCTGCGCCTGGATGGTCACGTCGAGAGCGGTGGTCGGCTCATCGGCGACGAGTAACTCCGGCTGGCACGACAGCGCCATGGCGATCATCACCCGCTGCTGCATGCCACCGCTGAGTTGGTGCGGATAATCGTGGAGGCGTTTCGCCGGATCGACGATCCCGACGAGATCGAGATACTTGATGACCTCCGCGTCGATGTCGCGGACCTCGGGCCGGTGGAGCCTGATCGCCTCGGCAATCTGATTGCGAATGGTGAAGACCGGATTGAGCGAAGTGCTCGGTTCCTGAAAAATGTAGGCGATCTTGTTCCCGCGGATCGTCCGCAACTCCCGCGGCGATTTTTTCAACACGTCCTGTCCGTCGAGCAGGATTTGGCCGGATTTGTAGATCGTCGGCGGCTCCGGCAGCAGTCGCGTGAGCGCGAGGCCGGTCACACTTTTGCCACTGCCGCTCTCGCCGACGATGGCCAGCGTCTCACCCTTTTGTAACGAAAAGGAAATGCCTTTGACGGCTTCGACGGTGCCGGTTTCGGTCGCGAAGTGAATCGCAAGATCGCGGATTTCGAGGAGTGGGGAGTCGGCCATGAGATGAAGTTCTTAACGGAATTACGGGATGAACGGAATTAATTTTGAGGCGTTGCTGTTCGGAACCATTCCGTAAAATTCGCCCTTCCGTTGAACACTCATCCGCGTTTGGGATCGAAGGCGCGGCGGAGGGAATCGCCGACCAGATTGAGCGAAAGGACGAGGCCGAAAAGGGCGACGGTGGCGCTGACGAGGTTCCACCAGACCATCGGGTCGCGGCTGAGTTCGGAGCGACCGCTGTCGATCATATTGCCCCAACTCGCAGTGCCGACCGGGGTGCCGACACCGAGGTAGCTGAGCACGGATTCCATGAGCACGATGCCGGAGAAGCCGAGGACGAAATTGATGACCACGAGATGCATTACGTTGGGCAGCAGATGCTGGGTGATGATCTTCCAGTGGCTCTGCCCGAGGGCGCGCGCGGCGGTGACGTAAGGCCGCTCGCTCTGGCGCAAGGTCTCGCCGCGGATCAGGCGGCAGAGGCCGACCCACGCGGTCAGGCCAAGCGCGAAGGACATCGTGCCCAGCCCTTTGCCGAGGACCAGGATGATTGAGACGAGGAGCAGGATGGTCGGGATCGAGGCGAGCGTGGTGTAGAGATATTGAATAAGATCGTCCGTTCGACGGCGGAAGTAGCCGGCGAGCAGGCCGAAAAGCGTGCCCAGCGGGATGTAGATCGCGGCGGTCAGGCCACCCAGGATCAGCGCGGTTTTGCACGCCTTGAGCACCTCGACGAAGACATCCTTGCCGAGCGCGTCGGTGCCGAGCAAGTGCGTCGCTTTGAGCGGGTCGGGGTTGGCCTCGGAAAGGAGCGTCTTCGCCAGCGGCATGCTGTAGCTCTTCTCCGCCGGGATATGCCCGACGAACAAATCGAGCACCGTGCGGGTCGCGCCGCCGCCGGTCGGAAAACGCAGCACCTCCAGCGCGCCGAGCAGCAGATAAAGGCAGACGACCAGGAGCGCGATGATCCCGCTGCGGTCGCTCTTGAAGCGCAGCCAGGCCCGCCGCCAGCGTTCGTGATGCGACACCGACCAGAGCATCCAGCCAATCAACGCAAAGCCCGCGAGGACGAGCAGATTCTGCGTGAGCCAGTGGGTGAAAAGCGCGCTCATGTGGGGAAAATCCGAAATCCGAAATCCGAAATCCGAAACAAATTCGAAGGAGGAGAAATTGTTGGAAAACCCCTTGGACCGCGCTTGGAGGTTTTCAAAGTTTCAGGTGATTGCCGCACGTTGGTTTCGGATTTCGAGATTCGGATTTCGGATTTTCCTGAGTCTCAGCTCAGGCGAATGCGCGGGTCGGCCAGCGCGTAGCAGATGTCGGTGAGGATGAGGCTCGCGATGTAGAGCAGCGAACCGAGATAAACGCTGGCCATGACGACCGGTTGATCGCCCGTGCCAATGGCCAGCACGAGGACGTTGCCGAGGCCGGGGATGCCGAAGAAATTCTCGATGAGCAGCGAGCCGGTGATCAGCCCGGGCAGGCTGGCCACGGTCAGGGTGATCAGCGCGATGAGGCCGTTTTTGAAGACATGCACGCCGAGCACGCGGCCGGTCGAGAGGCCCTTGGCCAGCGCGGTGCGGACGTAATCCTGATTGATCTCCTCCATGAAGATTGTGCGGTAGAGCCGCACGTCGGAGCCAAGGTTCACGACGGCCATGATGATAATCGGCAGCGCGACAAACTTGAGCGTTTCGAGCCCGCGCCAGTCGAAGCCGGACGCGGGAAAATAGTTGAGCATGAGCGCGCCGACCGCTTGCAGAAAGATGATGTAAACGACCGTCGGGACGCTCATCAGCGCGACGGCCCAGAGCGTGATCGAGCGGTCGAGCAGGGAGTTGCGGACGAAGACCTGATAGAGCGCGAGCCCGACGCCACCGATCAAGCCGGCGAGGAAGCCGGGGATGGTGATCATCAGCGATGGCCCGACGCCGGTGCGAAAGACTTCGTTCAGCTCGCGCCCGCTTTTCCACGACGTGCCAAAGTTGAACGTCGCCATGTTCTTCACATGCTTCACGAACTGCTCGCTCTTCGGTTTGTCGAGGCCGCGATTTTTGATCCAATCCGCGCGGGCCTGCTGGCTGGCCTTCGGTCCGAGCACCAGCGTGGCGGCGGCCTCGGGTGTCTGGAGCACATTGAAAAGCAGGAAAGTGATGGCGATCACGCCGAGCACGATCGGCACGGCGTAGAGCAGGCGACGGATGACGTAGTTAAACATTGCGCCTCCGGTTGATGCGGATCGCGGAGACCGCGCCGATGGCCACGAGGCCGCCGAGCAGCGCGAGCGGCCAGAGCGGTTTGCGATTCCAGGCCTTCTGCTTCTCCGCCCGCAGCACGGAATCGACCGTGGCGAAACGCACGCCGCCTTCGAGCATCGCGTTGTCCTGGGTGCGCGGCGCCCACGGCTGGACGACGCTGTAGAAGGCCTTGTGGAAGTTGAGGATATTTGGGCAGTCCTCGGAAAGCAGCGCGGTCATCTGGTTCACGATATTCAATCGCTCCGGGCCGTTCTCCATCGTGGCCATCTGCTCGAAGAGCCGGTCGAATTCCGGGCTGCTGTAGCGCGAAATGTTCTTCCCGGCGGGCGGCACATTCTTCGAATAGAAGAGGAAGAAAAAGTTCTCGGGGTCGGGATAATCCGCGCCCCAGCCAGTGCCGCTGGCGAGCTGGAAATCGCCGGTGTCCTGCTTTTGCAAAAGCCGCGCGAAGGTGTTTTCGCTGATCTTCATTTTGATCCCGAGCTTTTCAAAACACCGCTGCTCGAACTCCGCGCGCTGCCGGTCTTCGCTGCCCACGGCGACCATCTCCATGGTGATTTCCAGCGGCCGGTTGGTCGCCGGATCGATGCCGCCGGGATAACCCGCCTCGGCGATGAGTTGCCGCGCTTTGTCGAGGTTGTAGCCGTAGGGATTGCGGTAGGTCGCCGAGAAGCCCGCGAGGCCGGGCGGCACGAGCTGCTGCGCGACCGGTGCCACGGAGTTGTAGAAGATGTCGGAGTAAGTCTGCGCGTCGTAGGCCGCGGAGAGCGCCTGGCGCAGCTTTCGGTTCTTCCCGATCAGCTTGTCCTCCATGTTGAAGGCGATCCAGAACGTCGCCGGCTCCACGTCCTTTTCCAGATGCATGCCGCGGTCGCGCCACTTCGCCGCGAGTTCCCGACCGGGCGTGATCATCGCGCCGAACGCGTCCTTATTCACGCCCATGCCGTCGAGGTAACCCTGCCGCGTGAGAATGAAGATCGGGATGTTTTCGCGGACGATGGAGAAGTTCACTTCGTCCACGAGCGGCAGCGCTTTGCCGGCGAACTGTTGCAACCACGCCGCCTTCTCCGGCGGGAAGCCATCGCTCGGGAAAGTCGTCGTCGCGTAACCTTCCACCCGCACCAGCCGGACGCGCTGGCGCGGCACATATTCCGCGATGCGGAACGGCCCGGTGCCGACCGCCTTGAATTTCCTGAAATCGGGCCGGATCACGCCGTTGTGCTCTTTCCCGTCGTAATACTCCGCGGCCTCGCGCGCGACCGGCGTGGTGCAGTGCATCGCCAGCCAGTAGAGGATCTGCGGATACGGCTTGCTGAGGTGCAGGCGGAAGGTCCGCTCGTCGATCACTTCGATGCCTGGCAGCTTGAGCGCATCGTAGTCGAACTTGCCCGCCTTCTCCGCCGCGTCGTGCGCCTCCTGCAAACCGCCGATGTATTCCACGAAGTTTGAGAGGAAAGGCGACTCCACCTTCGGATCGCACATCCGCTGAAAGGCGAAATGCACATCCTGCGCGACCACCGGCCGGCCCTTGCCGCCGGGAAAACATTCGTCGTCGTGAAAACGCGCCGCCGGTTTGATCCGGCACAGGTAGCTGATCTTCCCCTCCGCGCTCACTTCCTTCTGCGGAATCTCCTCCAACATCCCCGGCCGGACCTCGTACGGGTCGGTCTTCATCGGGTGATACTCGAGCAGCGTGTCGTACACCGGCTCCAGAATCCGGCGGCTCATCTGGTCGTACATCTTCTGCGGGTCGAACTCCCGCGGGTCGTCGCTCAGCCCGCCATACCGCACCAGCCACGGCGTCCCGTCCGCGCGCTTTTCGCGGAAGGGCGGGGGATTCGGGTTGTTGTCGCACGCGGCGAGTAATCCCGCGGCGAGCGTCAGCACCAGCGCCCTGCAGAGGTGGGGGAGCCGCTGCGCGCGTATCACTTCTTTTTCTGCTGCTGCGCGTTGATTTTGTCCCTCAGCTCCGCGGCGCGCTCATACGCTTCGGAGGCAATCGCCGCGTCCATCTCTCGCTGCATTTTTTCCAGCTTGGTCAGCGGCTGCTTGGCGCGCACTTCCTCCAGCCATTCGCCAAGAAATCCCAACTCCGCGCTATTCGCGGACGCCTCGGGATTTTCTATTTTTTCGTAAAAGGTGCGAATCCGCTCCATGCCTTCCTCGATCTTCTTCACGGCGGCGGCGAATTCCTCCCGCTCGATCTCGATCGAGGCCCGCGCCCGCGTGCTCATCATCAGCACGTAAGGCGTGAACTGCTCCACCGACTGCGCCATCTCTTCCTTCTCCGCGTGTTTGGTCACAAACTCAAACATCTCGAGATTGCGCTGGGTATCGCGGATCACCCCCTGGTAATCGCAGAGCTGAAAGAAGCTGATGTAGCGGTGGTAATACTGGATGCCCTCCTGCTGCAGATCGCCGATCTCGTCGGCGCCGATCGTGTAAGCATTGCCTTTCTTCTCCGCCTTGCGCGCGCGGACCTCGTGATACTCCAGCAGCGACTCGCAATCATGCGGCTCCAACCCGTCGGGCCGGCCCTTGGTCTCCATCTGGATCAGCCCCAGATCAATCCGGAGCTGGACCTTCTCCTTGCCGTCGGAGCCAAGGATCTTGCGCACCTTGATCATGCCGGGTTCATGCGGCCAGTCGTGGAGCAAATCGTTTAAATCGAGACTCATTCTGCGCGCAGTATCGAAACGCGGCTCCGGCTTGTCAATCGACGCGCCTCCAAAACGCACCGCTCTCCCCGATCATCGGCACCCTTTTCCGGCCGGGCCGTGGCCGCAGTGCGGTCCACTATTTGCCGACTTTAGCCTGCAACGTCTGCGCCATGGTCAGATGCTCCTTGAGGGTGGGCAGCGTCTTGGTGATGAAGGCCCGGATATCGGTGTCCTTCGTTTCGCTGCCCGCTTTCTCGAAAGCCGCGACGGTCTTTTCGAAGCCGCTAACCGTGTGAGCCGTGAAGGCTTTGTCGAAGTCTGCACCGGCTTTCATGTCGAGCATCCTGGCGTGGCCTTGGGCGGCGAGGCTGGGGCTGCTGGGGAGCGAGAGGCCTTTGGTTTCGGCCAGCGTCTTGAGTTCGGCACTGGCCTTGCCGTGATCGGCTACCAGGCGCGCCGCAAAGGCTTTGACGTCGGAGTTGGCCGTCTTGTTTTGCCCGAGTTGACCCATGCGGACTTCGGCCAGGCCGGTCTCATAGGTTTGCTTGACGAAGGATTGGTCGGCGCTGGTGATGTCGGCGGCGCCAGCGCCCGCTGCGAGGGAGAAAATGCCGACGACAGAGCACAGAATGTGGCGGAAGTGAGCGAATGTTTTCATGATGTTGGCGGTAACCAGATAGTTCGCAGGGATCGTGCGGAACGGAGGTATCCATTTCGGCGCGCGTTGGAGGAGGTTACGGCTGGCGGACACAAAAAGGCCCGATGCTGCCCGTCCTCGAAGGGCGGTGCATCGGGCGAATTCTCAAAAGGAAAGGTGATGCTGTTACTTCCCGATCGAGAGGCTTTCGGCGTAGAATTTCTCGCCGTCCTTGCGGCAAACGCCGTGGACTTCGGCCCCGACTTTCAGGTCATCCCAGGACGCGGCGGTCGAACCGGTGACGCCCTTGGTCTTGGATTCGACGGTGATGGTGTGCGACCCCATCTTCTCGTCGTTGACGGTGATGGTTTGAGCCGTCTTATCGACCGCCGTGATCTTTCCGTGGAACTTGTTGGCGCCCGCTTTGGGAAGGGTGGTTGCGTCGCCGGATTTGCCGCCTTCTTTGGTCGGGTCGGCGGCCGGGCTCTTGCCAGGTTGGATCGCGGCGCCTTCTTCCCTGGGTTTCGATGCGGAGTCGGCGCCGGATTTGCCGGGCTGGATGGGATCTGCGGCGAAGGCCAGGGCGGGCGCAAAGGCGAGGGCGGCGGCGAGAGTGGTGAGATATTGGCGTTTCATGGATGTTTGGTGATTTGGTGTCGTTGCACGGCGCGGCATTGTGCTGCGCAGTCAGTGAAGGCATCGGAGCGCCGTCCGAACGTGGCCGGGTTTTTTCTCGGTCGGGCGCCGGCGGCCCGGTCCTGCTGCCCACCCGGTGCCGACCGGACCGCGATGCCCGAACCCTACTGGTGAAGCCGCGGGCGCCGCCACGCGAGTGCTGCGGCGAGGAGGGTGATGGCGGCACCGACCGTGCAGAGCCAGTCGCCGTGGCGGGTGTAAAAAGTGACGCGCGGCTGCACGGGGATACGGATTTCGCGGGCGGCAAATCCTTGTTGGAAGGGCGGGAGCCAGCGGTCGAGGTGGCCGGTGGGACTGACGGCGCAAGTCACGCCGGTATTGCCGCAGCGGATCAGCGTGCGGCGATTCTCGACGGCGCGGAGGACGGCGTTGGCGAGGTGTTGTTCGGCAGCGGGCGACTGCGCAAACCAGCCGTCGTTGGTGATGTTGACGAGGACTTGCGCGCCGTTCTGCACGAAGCGGCGGGTGAGGTCGCCGAGGGTGTCCTCGAAGCAGACCAGCGCGGCGAGTTTCACCGCGGGCTCGGGAAGTTCGAGCACGGTGTACTCGCGGCCCGGAGTGAAGTCGCCGGGGACGAGCTGACCGACGAAGCCGGCGAAGATGGGGCGCAGCGGGAGATATTCGCCGAAGGGAACGAGATGCATTTTGCGGTAGCTCTGCTGCCGCTGACCGTGCTCGGTGAGGAGAAGCGCGGTGTTGAAGTCCTCCTGGGTTTGCGGGTCGAAGTCGATCGTGCCCAGGAGCAGGGCGAAGTCGGCGCGTTGGAGCTGATCGATGACGAAGCGGAAGTTCCGCTCGCTGGCGAACATGCCGCTGGGCAGCGCGGCTTCCGGCCAGAGGACCAGGTGCGGCGGCGGCGCGCTGACCGTGCCGAGGCTGGTCAGACGCTCGATTTGCGCGAGCACTTTTTCCTCGGCATCGCGGTCGAATTTGTCGGCCTGCGGGATGTCCGGCTGCACGGCGACGACGCGGAGGGGAACGGAGGTTCCGGCCACGGGGCGAAGGAGGGCACGCAGGCCGAAGGCGAAGACGACGGCGATCAGCGCCATGGTGAAGCTGAATTCCCAGCGAACGCGCTTGAGGAAGACGGGGCCGATCTCGCCGATGATCCGCCGCACGATGATCACGGCCATGAGATTGGTGAAGGCGATGAGAAAAGAGAGGCCGGGCGTGCCGGTGAACTCGGCGATCTGAATCATCGGCAGATCGCGATGCAGCGCGACGCCGAGCGGGTTCCAGCCGAAGCCGCCGAAGAGCCGCTCGCGCACCCACTCCTGGACGATCCAGGCGCTCGCCCCGGCAGCGGCGAAGCCGAGATTGCCGAGCGAGCGGGGGAAGCGCGGGGTGGTTTCTCCCCGGAGGAGGACGGCGCCGACGAACCAGCCCCAGAACGCGATGTCGAGCCCGAGGACGAGCGCAACCAATGGGGTGAGCGCGAGCAACCAGACGTTCGCGTAGAGATCGGAAAGCGTGGTGCTCAGCCAATAGAAGGAGCCGCAGATGAAGACGATTCCGGCGACATAGCCGAGCGCGGCCTTGCGCAGCGGAACGAAACGACCGGTGTTGGGCGAAAAGAGCAGCGCGCAGATCAGCGGGGTGAGCGCAATCCAGCAGAGCCAGCCTTGATTCCAGGGCGGAAAGCATAGCACCAACAGAAGACCGCTCAGCACCGCGGCGGCCCACGGCCAGAGGCGCACCAATTTCGATTTCAGATTTGGGATTTCGGAGGGCTCGGGCATGCGCGCGGTTTCGGGGCGCGGAGCTTCAATCAAAAATCAGAAATCAAAAATCAGAAATTTCCTCACTCCCGCCGCATGCGTCGGCTCTTTTTCGGTTTTTGCGCCGTCGGGTTGAGCGCTTCCCGCAAGTCCTTGCTGTAGCCGGAGTTCACCCGGAAGAAGATCGTCTTGAGGTCGTCGGCCTTGTAAAACGCATTTTTGTCCGCCTCGACGTAGCCCATCATCATCAATCCCTTGAGAGTATCGATGAGTTCCGCCGGCACGAGTTCGCCCCCGAGGCGGGTCATGAGATCTTCGCCGTTCATTTCGCCACTGCCGACGCCCAGCGCTTTGATCACGCTGATCTCACCACCATCAAGGTTGATTTCTCTGCCGCTCATTGGGGAAGGATGGAAAATATCTAAACAAGGGTCGAAAGGGGAAGAGTAATTCCCATTTCATCGTGGGCTGATTCGCGCGGGACAGTGGGAGTGGTCTCAGTAGATATCGAAGCGATTTACGCTCCGCCCCGGCTTCCGATTCGGGATGGCCTTGAGCTTCGGGCGCCTCAGGCGAGGCGCTGCTCCACGTCCCCCTGAACCCACGTCCAGAGTTTTGCGAGCGAAGCCGTCACCTCGCTCTTGATCAGCGCGAGTTCGGCCTGGGTAAAGCCTTGGCCGGCCGCGGGGGCGCGTTGGGCGAACATGTAAAACTTGATCTTCGGCTCGGTGCCGGACGGACGCACGGCAATGCGCCGGCCATCGGCGAGGTCGATCATCAGCATCTTTTCCTTGGGGATGGTGTCGCCTTCGACATCGATGAACGTCTCCGCGGCGAAGTTGCGCGTGCTGGTCACGGCGCTGCCATCGGCGGTCGCGGGCGGGTGCCCGGCGTAGGATTCGACAAGGCGCTGAATCTTGGCCGCGCCGTCCGCACCCTCGAAGGTCAGCGAGCCGTTCTTTTCCAAATAGAAACCGTAGGTCGCATAAACCTCGTCGAGCAGATCGATGAGCGTAAGGCCGCGCGACTTGGCGGAGGCGGCGACTTCGGCGAAGACGACGGTGGCGCCGTTGCCGTCCTTGTCGCGGACAAAATCCGCGGCGCTGTAGCCGTAGCTTTCCTCGCCGCCGCAGACGTAATAGCTGCTGTGCTGGAGGCGCAGGTCGCGGGTCTCCAGCTCGGGGAAGTCGCGGTAATGTTTGCGGATTTCGGCGGGAAGCGCGGCCTCGTATTTGCCGAGTTTCTCGCCGATGTACTTGAAGCCGGTCAGCGTTTCGACGCAGCGCAGGCCGTGTTGGGCGGCGATGGCTTTTTGCAGGTCGGTGGTGACGAAGGTTTTCACGATCACGCAACGCGCGGCGTTCTCCGGCGTGATCACGCCATTCGCGATCAGCTTTTGCACCCGGTAATAAGCCATGAGCGAACCGATCTGGTTGCCGGTGAGCAATTCGAGTTCGCCCGCGCCATTGCGCACGGCGACGCCCATGCGGTCGTTGTCCGGATCGGTGGCGATGACGAGATCGGAGCCGGTTTTCCGGGCGAGCGACATGCCCATGGATAGGGCTTCGGCGTTCTCGGGGTTGGGCGATTTGACGGTCGGGAAGCGGCCGTCGTGAACCTCCTGTTCGGCGACCGTCTCATACGTGAAGCCGAGGCGGTCGAGCATCGGGCGGATGATGATGCCGCCCGTCCCGTGGATCGAAGTGAAGACGATCTTCAGCCCGCTTTGCGCGGCGGCGGCGACCATCGGGCGGTCGAGGATGAGCGTCTCCAGCCGCGCCATGTAGGCTTCGTCCGCGTCCTTGCCGAGCACGGTGATCCGGCCCTGCGCTTCCGGCGCCACGGGTTCATACACGTCGCTTTCCACCGCGTTGACCTTGCCGATGATCCCGCTGGCGTGCGGCTCGACGACCTGCGCGCCATCGCCGAAATAGACCTTGTAGCCGTTGTCATGCGGGGGGTTGTGGCTGGCGGTGATGACGATGCCCGCGCTGGCGCCGACGAGGCGCACACTGAAGCTGAGTTGCGGCGTCGAGCGCGGCCCGGCGAAGACGAAAACATCCGCGCCGTTTTCCGCCGCGACGCGCGCGGTGAACTCGGTGAAGTCCTTGGAAAAATGCCGGGTGTCGTGGGCGATGGCGATGCTCGGTTTGCCCGGCAGATCGTTCTTCGCAAACCATTCCTTGAGGTAGGCGACCAGCCCCTGCGTGGCGCGGCTGACGCTGTAGAAGTTCATCGCGTTCGTGCCGACGCACGGGCGCTGCGGGCGGTCGAGCGGCTGGGGTTCGCCCTGCTCGACGGCGGTGACGATCTTGCCGATGGTCCGCCCGCGGAGGCCGCCGGTGCCGAAGGCGAGTGTCTTGTAGAAGCGGTCGTTCAATTCCTCCCACGCCTGCCTTTCGACCAGCTCGGCGATACTCTGCTCGTAGGTCGGCGAGCTGCTGCGCGCGAGGAGTTGCTCGATATTTTTAGCGCTGCTGGCAAGAAGGACGCCGGATTCGACGGCGGTCTGAAGGCTGGTGCGGAGGTCGCTCATGGCTGGGGATGGTAATGAAGCGCGCGGAAATTCGGGAAGCCTCATCTTCTAAAGTGAGCAGACTTGCAGCCTGCGCTCGTCCCCACGGCAGACAGCAAGTCTGCCCCACTTTGCTGCTTGAGGGCGCGCGGGGGCTCTCTAGAGTCCTGCTCCCTTTTCATCATGGTCATCACGCCCCGACGCATTGTCCTCAAATTCGGCTCCGGCATCCTTGCGAACACGCGCGGCACGTCGCTGGATGAACGGCAATTCCGCCGGTTGTGCGCGGAGATCGGCGGGTTGGTGAAAACCGGGCATGAGGTGGTGGTGGTGTCGAGCGGTGCGGTCGCGGCCGGGTTGAGCGTGCTGGGTCTGGAGGATCGGCCGGAAGATCTCGCGGCCCGGCAGGCCTGCGCGGCGATCGGGCAGTCGCGGCTGATGCAAAGTTACGCCGCGCATTTCGCGACGCACGGCCTGCACGTCGCGCAATTGCTCCTGACCTACGACGACCTCGACAGCCGCACCGCATATCAAAATGTGCGGAACACGCTCGCGCACATTTTCAAACGCAAAACGGTCGTGCCGATCATCAACGAAAACGACTCCGTCGCGGTCGAGGAGTTGCGCTTTGGCGACAATGACAAGCTCTCTGCCGAGGTTGCGGTGCTGGTCGATGCCGACCTGCTCATCCTGCTCACGAGCGTCGATGGTTTGCTCGACAAGGAGGGAGAAATCGTGCGGGTGGTCGAGGACATCGACCGCGTCGCCGGACTGGCGCGGAATGAGAAGGGCAAGTTTTCCGTCGGCGGCATGGTCTCGAAGCTCCAGGCCGTGAAGGTCGCGGTGGATGCCGGGATTTCGACTTACATTGCCGGTGGGCGCAAGCCGGGGCGCATTCCGGCGATTGCCGCTGGCAAGGCCGTGGGCACGCGCTTCCTGACCAAAGGCGAAGGGGCGAATCGGTGACAGCCTCTCATTTGCGGGTCATTCTGAGCGGAGTGGAGCGGAGCGGGACGCAATCGAAGAATCCCGTGGGAGCAGGCATGGGCATCGTTCATGGAGCGACGGGATTCTTCGACCCGGTTACACTCCGCTCAGAATGACCGACATTTTATGGACCTGAAAGCCCAGATCGAAGACTTCGGCCGCCGCGCTCGTGCCGCGGCGCGGGTGCTCGCGCGGACGAGTGCCGAACAAAAAAACCGCGGTCTGCTCGCCATGGCCGACGAGATCGTGAATGCGAGCGGACCGATCCTCGAAGCCAACGCCAAGGATCTGGCGAATGCCGCGGCCCATGGCCTGGCCAAGCCGATGGTCGAGCGCCTCACGCTCAACACGAACCGTCTCGAAGCCATGGCCAACGGCATCCGCGAAGTCGCCGCGCTGCCCGATCCGGTCGGCGAGACGATCAAGGACTGGACGCGCCCGAACGGGCTGCGCATCTCGAAAGTCCGCGTGCCCATCGGCGTCGTCGGCATCATCTACGAATCGCGTCCCAACGTGACCAGTGACGCCGCCGTGCTTTGCACCAAGACCGGCAACGCCACGATCCTCCGCGGTGGCAGTGAATCCATCCACTCGAACGTCGCCATCGCCGCCGCGCTCAGCCGCGGCGGGGCGAAGGCCGGGCTGCCCGAGGACGCCGTCCTGCTCATCCCCACGACTGATCGCGAGGCGGTGAAACATCTCTGCGCGATGGACAAATATCTCGACGTGATCGTTCCACGCGGCGGCAAGGGACTGATCGAGACCGTGGTCAGCCATGCGCGCATGCCGGTCATCAAACACTACGACGGCATCTGCATCATCTACGTCGATCGCGAGGCCGACCTCGCGATGGCGGAGCGCATCGTGATCAACGCCAAGTGCCAGCGTCCCGGCGTCTGCAACGCCATCGAAACGGTGCTCGTGCATCGGGATGCGGCGGCGGAATTTTTTGCGACCACTGGCCGGGCACTGCTGGGGCAAGGCGTGCAGTTGCGCGGCGACGAACGGGCGCTCGCGCTGGCCGCGCCGCTCGGAGTCGCCGGGGCCAGGATCGTGGGGGCGACGCCGGAAGATTTTCGCACCGAGTTCCTCGATCTCATCCTCGCGGTGCGAGTGGTGGACAGCCTCGACGAAGCGATCGACCACATCGAACTCCACGGCTCGCATCATAGCGACGGCATCGTGACCAGGAACGAAGCGACGGCCGAGCGCTTCCTCGCCGAAGTCGATTCGGCGACCGTCTATTGGAATGCTTCGACGCGCTTCACCGATGGGGGCGAGTTTGGTTTTGGCGCCGAAATCGGCATCTCGACTGACAAGCTCCACGCCCGCGGTCCGATGGCCCTGGAGGAATTGACGACTTACAAGTATCTGCTGCGCGGCACCGGCCAGATTCGGAGCTGAAACGACGGCGTGATCGATTTAACTGGCGGAATAGATCAAGCGCCCCCGCGCCGGCTCTCCGGGGAAATCGAGGTGTTGCTCGCCGCCTTGAGCGAGCGACCAGTCACGCTTCGCGAGATCATCGCGGTGACGCACTCCCGCGCGTACACGTTGTTGCTCATCCTGCTGGCGCTGCCGTTTTGCCTGCCGATCCCGGTGCCGGGACTCTCGACCGCGCTGGGTGCGGTCATTTCGCTCATCGGTCTGCGCCTTTCCTTGCGGGCCGCGCCGTGGCTTCCCGCCGTGGTGCTCGATGCCCGGGTGCCGTCGGCGAAAGTGGGGCTGATTCTGCGCGGCGCGCTCAAGGTGGCGCGCGGCCTGGAGGTCTTCCTGAAGCCGCGGTTGTGTTTCCTCGTCGATTACGCGGTGCTGCACCATTTCTACGGCGCGATGATCTGCGTCAGCGGGCTCCTCCTGCTCCTGCCGCTGCCGATTCCTTTCAGCAATCTCATCCCGGCGGTGGCGGTCATTTTTCTTTCCGCGGCGATCATCGAACGCGATGGCTATTTCATCATCGCGGGCACGATTATGTTCGTCTTCACCCTGGCCTTTTTCGGCGGCATTTTCTTCGGGGGAGCGGCGATGGTGAATTGGATTCGGGATTGGTTCGGGGGCGCCTTCGATCCCATGGAAAGGTTGCCGGAGAACTTCCCGCTGCCGCTGCCGGCGGATCTGCCACTGCCCGCGGATCTGCCGCCGGTGCCGACCGATCTGCCGCCCGTCACGCCGGAGCAATGATCCGCGCCGCCGCCTAAAATTGGGAGTTTTGCCGGTTCGAGGCTCGCCAAGAAGGCTCCCGCGTGATTAAGAAGGGATCCCCCGGAATGACCCTGCCCGATTCCCACGGCACTTTCGATGCGCTCCTGCGCCGCGCGCTCGTCTTTAATCATATTTACGACGCGCTCATCGTGACCGCGGAAGACGAAACGATCGTGGATTGGAATGCGGGTGCGGAACGGATGTTCGGCTGGGAGCGGGAAGCGGTGCTCGGTGAACGGGTGGCCGACATTCATCAACCCACCTCGCCTGCCGTGGCCGGGCGTTCGATCCTGGCCATCGTGCAAAGCACCGGGCGCTGGCATGGAGAGATGCATTTCGTCCGCAAGGATGGCGGGATCGGCAGTTGCGAAGCGGTGGGCATCCCGTTGCTGGACGCCGAGGGGCGGACGCGCGGGACGCTTTTCGTGCATGCGGAAGTTTCCTCCCTTTCTGAAAGTTGGCCGGTGGCGGCCGAGGAGGAAGGAGAAGAGGCGGGGATGCTGGCTGTCGCGCGGCAACTCCGTGATGAGCGCTTTCTGCTGCGCAAGCTGATCGATGCCGTGCCCGACCCGATTTTTTGCAAGGATCGCGAGGGACGTTATTTGCTGCGCAATGCGGCAGACTTGAAAATGTTCGACGTGGCCGCGGACGGCAAATCGCTCGGAAAAACAGTTTACGAACTTCCCGGGCTGCGCGCCAACGCCGAAGCCTACGACGCCGACGACATGGCGGTGGTGCAGACCGGGCGGGCGGTGGTCAACCGCGAAGAGCCGTTCGAGCGCCCCAGTGGCGAACGCGGATGGTTCCTGACTTCCAAGTTCCCGTTGCAGGACGAGAACGGCTCGATCGTCGGCCTCGTCGGCATTGCGCGGGATATCACCGACGTGAAGCGCGCCACCGAGGAGCTCCGCGCGGCGCAATTGCGGCTCATCGACCACGTCGAGAATTCCCCGCTGGCTGTGATCGAGTGGGGACCGGATTTTCGTATCACGCGCTGGGCCGGCCAGGCCGAGCACATGTTCGGCTGGCGTTCCGAGGAGATCATCGGGAAGCATTTCGGGGACTGGGCGTTCGTCTATCCCGAGGACGTCGCGAAGGTGAATAACACCGGGCGCCGGCTCATCGACGGCACCGATGAACGCAACCTCTGCCAAAACCGCAACCTGACCAAACTCGGCCGCATTCTGCACTGCGTCTGGCAGAATTCCGTGCTCCACGACGACTCGGGAAAAAGCGTCTCGGTCCTCTCGCTCGTCCAGGATGTGACTGATCGGGTGCTCGCCGAGCAGATCGGCAGAAAGGCGGCGGCGGAAAAGCAGGCCCTCGAACGCAAACTCCAGGACTCGCAGAAGCTGGAGAGCCTCGGGGTGCTCGCCGGCGGCATCGCGCACGATTTCAACAATCTCCTCACCGGCGTCCTCGGCAATGCCAGCCTCGCGCGCATGGATCTGCCCGCGGATTCTCCAGTGCAGCCTTTCCTCGAACAAATCGAAGCCGCGGCGATGCGCGCCGCCGACCTTTGCAAGCAGATGCTCGCCTATTCCGGCAAAGGCCGCTTCGTGGTCAACCGCCTCGATCTCAACGCGCTCATCGTGGACACCACGCGGCTGCTTCAGGTGTCGATCAGCAAGCGCGCGGTGATGAAATTTCAATTCGCCTCCGGACTGCCGGTCGTTCTGGGCGACGCCACGCAATTGCGCCAGGTCATCATGAACCTCGTGATCAACGCCTCCGAAGCCATCACCGACAAGAGCGGCTTCATCGCCGTGACCACGGGGCTCACGCGGGCCGACCGCACCTACCTCGCGGGCGCCTATTTCGCGCGCGAACTGCCCGAGGGCGATTACGTCTCGCTGGAGATCAGCGACAATGGCGGCGGCATGGCGCCCGAGGTTTTGGAGAAAATTTTCGATCCCTTCTTCACCACGAAATTCACCGGACGCGGCCTCGGCCTCGCCGCGGTGCTCGGCATCGTCCGCGGCCACAAGGGCGCGCTGAAAGTCTTCAGCGAACCGGGGTGGGGGACGACCTTCAAGATTCTCCTGCCCTGCGCCGAGGGGGTGGCGGAGGAGCTGGCCTGCGCCACCCCGGACCTCGTGGGGTGGAAAGGCTCGGGGCTCGTGCTCGTGGTCGATGATGAGGAAACGGTACGAGTCACGACCGCGCGGATGCTGGAAGCTTCGGGATTCACCACGAAACTCGCCGACAACGGCCGGAGCGGCGTCGAAGAGTTCCTGCTCGCGCCCGATGAGTTCACGCTGGTGATGCTCGACCTTACCATGCCGCACATGGACGGCGACGAAGCCTTCCGCGCGATCCGCGCCAGCCGCCCCAACGCCCGCGTGCTGCTCATGAGCGGCTTTAATGAGCAGGAAGCCACGGCGCGTTTCACCGGCGCGGGGCTGGCGGGTTTTCTGCAAAAGCCATTCACCTTCCCCGCGCTGCGGGAGAAATTGCAGGAGATTTTCCGCTAGTGGCTCAGAATGACCGCAGGTTCGAATTTTGGACCGTCTCCGAGCAGTGCTTTCCGAGCTTGAGCTTGGCCGGAGTGTCCGATGAACTCCCCGCATGAAACGCCTCGCTCCCCTCTTCGCCCTCGCCGCCATGCTCACCACCACCGCGCTTGCGGCCGATGCCACCTTTTACCTCGGCACCTACACCAAGCCCGGTAAAAGCGAGGGCATTTACATCGGCACGATCAACACCGAAACCGGCAAGCTCGGTCCGGTGAAACTGGCCGGCCAAGCGAAGAGCCCGAGCTTTGTCGCCCTTTCCCCGAACGGAAAAAATCTGTATGCGTGCATCGAAGCGGGCGGGGGCGCCGTGGCCGCTTTCGCCGTCCAGGCGGATGGCACGCTCCAGGCGCTCAACGAAGGTGAGACGGGCGGCAGCGGCGCCTGCCACGTGTGGGTGGATGCCACCGGCGGCACGGTGTTCGCCGCGAATTATGGCGGCGGCAGCATCGCCGCCTTCCGCACCAAGCCCGATGGTTCGCTCGGCGAACGCAGCGCCTTCGTCCAGTTCCCCACCATCCCCGCCGAACCCAAGCCGAAGCAACCGCGAGGCCACGCGATCTACACCGATGCCGCGAACAAATTCGTCTATGCGTGCGACGCCGGGACCGACAATGTCTGGATTTTTAAGTTCGACCCCGCGAACGGCACGCTCACGCCGACCGATCCGCCCTCGACCAAGCTGGCGCCCTCGAGCGCTCCGCGTCACCTCGCCCTTCACCCGAACGGCCGATTCGCCTTCACCTGCAATGAAAGGACGATGAGCGCCACCGCCTTCACCCGCGACCCCGCGACCGGCGCGCTTACCGAAATCGAGACCGTCTCCAGCCTTCCGCCCGACACCGATACCAAGGGCATGTCCACGGCCGAGATCTTCTGCCACCCGGGCGGCAAGTTTCTCTACGTCTCCAATCGCACCCACGACACCATCGCCGTCTTCACCATCGCCGATGACGGCAAGATCAAACTCATCCAGAACGCCCCCGCCGGCGCGAAAATCCCGCGTGGTTTCGCCCTCGACCCGTCGGGCAAGTGGCTCATCACCGGCGGGCAGGACGACGACAAGATCGCCGTCCACCGGATCGACCCCGCGACCGGCAAGCTGACCCTCACCGGCGAAACCGCGGAAGTCGGCTCGCCCGTCTGCGTCCTCTTCGCGCCGGCCAAATAGAGGAAGGGCACGAAAGGAGACGGTCGCTCGGACAGGCGTGGGCGCCGCTCTGCGCTTTTTATTTTGGCAGCACGTCTGGATACGGTCCCAGAAACCGCTCACCGTTGAAGTGGATCATGTGGTCGGGATCCTCGGCGATCCACACTTCCGATTCCCATGAGATATGCGAGACGAATGATTGCATGGTGCGCCGGTTCTCGAAGGCGGTGACGAAAACCAACCCCGACTTACAGCCTGCGAAGAGTTCTTTGAGTTCCTTGCGTCGCTTGCCATCGACTGGGCCAGCACTGGTGACGGCCTCGATCAAGAGAAGCCAATTTTTGGCGGTGTCATGGACGATAACGTCGGGCACTTTGGCGGCGGGATCGAGGGTGACTCCCAAATTGGCCAAGCCGCCTGCGTCCAGATAAACGAACTTATTCTCCGTATCGCCGATGTAGCGGACCACACCTCCGGGTGCAAACGCTGGGCAGAATTGCTCGATCACAGCTTTGATCAGCGGATTCTGCCCGCCGGGTGAAAGCGCAACTTGCGATCCGTCGGGCAAGGTCACCGCTACGCGGGCCAAGTTACGCTTTCGAGTAATCTCGTGTTTGGGTGTTTCGCGACTGGCGAGGTATTGTTGCAGAGCGGGCGTCCATTCAATGGTGCCAACCTTGCGCAGCAGAGCGAGGGCGGCCGGTTCGATCTGATAAACGGTTTTGCCACTGGTCGTCGGGCGATCGGGTTTGTCGGGATTGCGCAGCAGCAGCCCCTCCTCCACGAAAAATTTTACAGCGTCGTCGCGAATGGTTTCGCGGGTGTTCGGCGCGTATTGGATCCCATACGCGTCCGCCACGAAAGCGATGATGGGTGCGATGCCGCGAAGTGGAGCCTGTGCTTCCATCCATGCGGCGTTTGGCGGAAGATCAAGCAGGGCGAGCAGCGTGTATGCAGCCGCTTCGTTGCGCTGTTTTGGACCAAACTGCAACGCGGTGAGCGCGTCGATTGTTTCTACCAGGCGGCGTTTCCTTCCCGCTGCTTTTAGGCTGAGCTTATCGGGAGGCATGAAGGTGTTTCTCAACGAGTTCGTCGATTTCTGCTTGGGCCAGATCGATGGATTTGATTTCGCTGCCCATCGCCCGCAACGTGGTCCGATCCGGATAAGACAGCATGCGAAGGTCAGCAGCATTCACCTGAGTATGGCCGCTGAAACGGCGAAAATACTGATCCACGACGGTAGAGTTCAGGAAAGCATAGAGCCCGGCGGCTAACTCATGTTCCAACCCACCTCCACTTGCATGGAAGTAGTTTAAGTGGTTTTCAAAGCCAACCCACGCGGATTTCACATTTTGTGGATCGAAGACACAAGCCACTAGACGACGTCGCTCTTCCTTCGATGTGAAACGCTTCGTGAGTAGATAGATTCCGGAAGGGACGAGCCACGGACGTGTTTGGTCGTTGTCGAGAATGGCATTCGGCTTGCGGGCTTCGAGTTTAGGCCACTGAACTGTTCGACCGTTGAAGTGGCACGGATAGAGCAAAGGAACAGTGCCGTGCTCGGGTTCGTTGCGAAGCGCCTCTTTGAGGCGGAAGTCCACGACGCGACCGGTCGAAACAGACAATCCCAAAGCCGCTAGACTCGTACTCAGGCCAGCGAGTGTTTCTTTTGCAGCCTTTTGGCCGGATGCGAACGGAATGTGGATGAACTTTGCCGCGTCGTTAGGATAAACGACCTCGCGGAATGGCATCATGCACTCAAGGGTTTGACCGCCGGGTTCTCCACTGCTGCTGGAGATGATGATTTCCGGGACCGGGTTACTACCTTTCGCGGCGTGGAAAATGATGTTCTCTTGGAGCACACCATCACCACTGAAGGCGGCTTGGCGTGACTCGAAGACATGAATGCGCCGAAGTTCAACGCTTGCGAGTAGGTCTTCACGGAAAGGGCGAAAGTAAGGCCCGTTGCAAAAGCTTCGCGGAGTGATGGCGACGATTTGTCCATTGGGGACGAGCAATCGCTGAATGAGCGAGAGGAAGCCTGTGTAGAGGTTGCTCGTTTCCACCCCTACGGAGCGCAAAGCGCGCCTTTCCGCAGAGTCGGCATTGATTTTTCGATAGGGCGGATTCGCAATCGCAGCGTCGAAGACGGGGGGGGCGAATCAAAGAGATTGCCCGCGAGTCGAGCCGATATCTCTTGGATGAAGTCGGTAGAATGGATCGTGTACGCAAAGCGTATTCCCGACTCGGAGCAGCGGTCCTGGCACTCACTCATCTTCGTCTGCAAGGAAGCGAGGATGGCACGGTCGAGTTCGTAGAGGGTCGCCTCAATCGCGCGAACACCATCGCGTTGCGTACAGCAACGCGAAACGAATGCGGAAGTGAGGGCGCCGGCTCCCGCGCCGGCATCGAGCAGGCGGACCGTCTCGGGAAGCTGCCCGAACATGGAAGCCATAAAAGCGGCCAACGGTTCGCTCGTAAAAAACTGCCCGAGTTTTCCACGCCGTTCGGTTTCAATTTCTAGTGCAGCGCGTTGCATCGGTTCACGCGGTCAAACCAACACTCCCGGAGCAGCAGGTCAATTGCCACCATTGTTGCCCTGAAAAGAGGCATCGGCTTACTCGAAGCGGATCGTCGCCGAGCGGCCGTGGGCGTCGAGGCCTTCCACCTCGGCGAATTTTGCGATGACGGGGACGCTCTTTTTCAGGGCTTTGGCGTCGAAGGCGATGATGCTCGTGCGGCGCTGGAACATCTCGACGGTGAGGCCGGGGAAGCTGCGACCCGCGCCGCCGGTGGGCAGGGTATGGCTGGGGCCGGCGATGAAGTCGCCCGCGGCGACGGGCGAGTAGCCGCCGAGGAAGATAGCGCCCGCTGTGCGGATCTGCGCGGCGATCTTGTCGTCGTCGGCGGTGACAATGGAGATGTGCTCGGGGGCGAAGTCGTTGGCGAGGGCGACGGCGTCTTTGAGGGATTTGACGAGGAGGAGCGCGCACCCGCTTTCCAGCACGCCGGCGAGGTGTTCCTGCCGGCTGAGGCTGGCAAGTTGGGTCGTGATGGCGGCGTCCACGGACTTCAGCAGCTTGGCGGAATTGGTGACGAAGAGGATGCTGCTGCCTTTGCCGTGCTCGGCCTGGGCGAGGAGGTCGGCGGCGATCCACGCGGGATTGGCGGTGCTGTCGGCGAGGACGAGGATTTCGCTCGGGCCGGGCAGGAGGTCGATGGCGACGTGGCCGAAGGCCTGGCGCTTGGCTTCGACGACATAGGCGTTGCCGGGTCCGAAGATTTTCTGCACGGGGCGAATGGTCTCGGTGCCGTAGGCGAGCGCGCCGATGGCTTGCGCGCCACCGACGCGGTAGATCTCGGTCGCGCCGCAGAAGGCGAGGGCGTAATGCAGGGCATCGTTGACCTTGCCATCCATGCTCGCGGGCGTGGTGACGACGATCTCGGGGACGCCGGCGGCGGCGGCGAGGGTGACGGTCATGACGGCCGTGGAAACCAACGGCGCGGTGCCGCCGGGGACGTAGATGCCGACGCGTTGAAAGGCATCGAAGCGCTCGCCGACGAGCCCGCCCTGGGCGTTTTTCATCGTCCAGTTTGCGCGCAGGCTTTTGCGGGCAAAGGCGAGGACGTTCGCCTGAGCGATGCCGATGGCTTGCCTGGTCTCGGCGTCGATCTTCGGCTTGCCGGTCACGCGTAGTTGCTTTGCGGTGAGCCGCGGGCCACCGAAGCGTTCGGTGAATTCCAGCAGCGCGGAGTCGCCCTCGTCACGAATGGCGGTGAGCACATCCTGGACGGTCTTCCGAACCTGCGGATGGGCTTCGGCGTGGCGTTTCAGCGAGGCAAGACTGGCGGCGAAATCGGGGTCGGTGTGGCGGAGGGTGCGCATGGGGAAGGGGAGCGGTTTTCTAGGTTCGCCGCCGCGTTTTGAAAAGACGCAACTCCGGGCGTCACCCGCGGCTCACGGTTGGCCGCAGAACTTGAGCAGAAACGCTTCCGCGAGGCCGTCCTGCGGATAGTAGAGCTTGAACGCGCCGTCGCGGCTCTTGAGATCCGTCGGCACGGCGGAACTCGCCCGGCGGCAGTGGACCTGATGAATGCCGATGTGATCGGTGGCGTAAAGCTCGCCCCAAATCTCGGCGCGAATCGCGACCTTCATCTTGGCGACGAGCATCTCGACGAGCGGCGCGTGCTCGTAGATTTCGTAAACGACGTTGTGCTTCTCCTCCTGCTTCGCGTAATCGAGCCCGGCGCATTCCTCGAGGCCGGGCGCCGGTTTCTCGGTGTAGGTCGAGCGGATGATGCCGACGCGAACGCGACCGTCGAAGCCGGCGTCGCGATTCAGGCGGGAGAGGGTATTGATGGCGACACGCAGGCGACCGAAGGGGGGCGCTTCGACGTTGAGGTAAACGTGATCAACTTTGAGCGGATCCTCCGATTCCTCCACCGCTACGGTGTAGGGAATACCGCGCACATGGACAAACTTCGGCGGGGAAGTGCGGATGCGCTCGTAGAGGAGCGCGCGGGCGTCAGGACGTCTGGCCATTTCGAGGGGTGCCGACGACCGAACGACCGGAACGTCCGCGCTTGGGTTTGCTGAGGTCGGTGCGGTGTTTGATTTTTTCCACCTTGCCGTGCTTGAAATATTGCTCGCGGAGCGCGGCGTATTGCGCGTCGCGCCGGTCGTAAAGCCGCTTGAGTTTGCGGGGCGTGGCCTTGCTCAGCGCGTAGGCGGTGATGAGCGGGAGCGTGATCGTCGAATCGGCGTAGCAGACGACGCAATCCGGCAAATTCTCCGGGTCGATCTTGCCCCAGCTCACCGCTTCACCGGGCGTCGCGCCGCTGAGGCCGCCGGTGTCGGGACGCGCGTCCGTGCATTGCAGGAAGTAATCGTGCCCGCGTTCTTCGATGCCCATGACTTCCTGAATCTGCGGCTCGGTCTGGAGCATGAAGTTCTTGGGCGAACCGCCGCCGAGGATGAAGACGCTCGAAGTGTTTCCGCTCGATTTCGCGGCATAGACGATGGCGGCGGTCTGGTTTACGTCGCGGTTTACGTCGATCATCAGCTTGGAATCGCGGAGCGCCATGGCGGCGACGTTCATGCCGATGGAACTGTCGCCGGGAGAGCTGGTGAAGATGGGAACACCGTATTGATACGCAGCACTGAGCACGCTGGTTTCCTTGATTCCAAGCTTCTTTTCCCGCTCATGCACATACTTCCCGAGCAGGTAGTGAAACTCGTCGGTGGCCATCGTGTGCTGAAATTCCGGCCCCTGGATCACGTTGCGCACGAAGGCGTCGGTATCGAGCAGCACGTCGTAATCGAAGAGCACGTCGTAGATGCGGATAACGCCGTCGCGGCGCAACTCGACATCGTTGAGGAACGGCGAACCGGCGTAGAGATGCATGCCGAGGCCGTAGTGAAGATCGTGGTAGAGGTTCGCGCCGGTGGAGATGATCCAGTCCACGAAGCCCGCTTTCATCAGCGGCACGATGGCCGCGCGCCCGAGTCCCGCCGGGGTAAGCGCACCGGTAAGCGACATGCCGACGGTGCCGTTGCCGGCGATCATTTTTCCTGTGAAAAGGCGGCACGCTTCTGCGAGCCGGCCGCCATTGTAGGCCTTGAAAGCTGTGTCGATCAGGTCGGAAACCTTCATCCCTTTCCGGATAGGCTCAGGCAGCAGGCGCGGGAACTTCTTGTTCAATGAACTCATGGAACGACTGAGGCTATCGCCTCGCTAAAGCCGGTCAATGCTCAATCCAGCGGGCGCGGTGTGAACCCAAGTTTAATTGATTACGCGACGAGATGGAGGATGCGGCGACCGCAGGGATATTGCAAAAAGTCCTGCCCCTTGCATCCGGACTACGAACGCTCCAAGCCCGCGAGCAGCGGCTCCTGGGACACCGAGTATGAGGACTTTCGGCGAAACCAGCGCGTGACACGCATACTGACCAGATGCGGGAGAAGTGCTGGCCGGTCTCCGCCAGAGCATCTGGCCCGGGAGCAACTGTCGGGTGGCTCGCCGCGTTGAGCGCCTCCGGCGGAGGGGCGGCGACCGTTGTTTGAAAATCGGGCTGGCGGGATTCGAACCCGCGGCCTCTACGTCCCGAACGTAGCGCTCTACCAAGCTGAGCCACAGCCCGTTTTGAAGGGTCAAAAGCTAGAAGCGGGTTTCGGGAGGGTCAAGCGAAAGGTTCTCCAGGGTTTCCCCTTCGAAGATGGTGCGCAGCTTGGTTTGCAGCGCCTCGGGCTTGAATGGCTTTTGCAGGAAACCGGCCAGACCTTTGCCGGCGAAGCGGTTGACGGCGTCCTGCTCATTGAAGCCGCTCATGAGGAGGACGCGGATCTGGGGTTTGATGCGGCGCAGTTCGGTGAAGGTCGCGGTGCCGTCGAGTTGCGGCATGGTCAGGTCGAGGAGGACTCCGACGATTTCGTCGCGGTGGGGAAAGAAGATGTCGAGGGCTTCGTTGCCATTGCTGGCGAGGAGCACCCGGAAGCCCATCGCGGTGAGCATGCGCGCGCTGACCGTGCGGACGGTTTCCTCATCATCGACGACGAGCATGGTTCCGGCGCCGCGCCATGCGGGACTGGCGGCGGGGCTCATGGCGAGTGTCTCGGGGGCGCCTTCGGCGCAGGGGATTAGGAGCTTAAAGGTCGTTCCGCTTCCGGGCTCGGAATAGACTTTGAGCGCGCCCTGATGTCCGCGGACGATGCCGAGGACGGCAGCGAGTCCGAGGCCGCGCCCGGTGAATTTGGTGGTGAAGAAAGGATCAAAAATTCGTTCGCGGGTTTCGGCGTCCATCCCGGCGCCATCATCGCTGACTTCGAGGAAGACGTAGTCGCCCTCGGGGATGGTGGGCGCGAGATAGGCCCCGCTCAGATAGGCGCGGTCGGCGTGCTGCACGCCTGTGGCGATGCTGATCACGCCGCTTTTTTCCCCGATGGCTTCGGAGGCGTTGATGATCAGATTCATGAGGATCTGCCGCATCTGCGTGGCGTCGGCGCTGATCGCCGGAAGATCCTCGGGGAGCGAGAATTTGAGCACGGCGCTCTTGCTGATCGAGAGTCGGAGCAGATCGGCGGTATCGCGGACGAGGGTGCTGAGATTGATGCGCTGGACGATGAAGCGGCCTTTGCCGGAGTAGGCGAGCATCTGCCGGCAAAGATCGGCGGCACGTTGGGCGACGAGTTCGATTTGTTCGAGCGAAGGCTGGGCGGGGGAGTTCGACGGCAGATCCATGCGAGCCAGGCTGGCGTTGCCGAGGATGCCGGTGAGGAGGTTGTTGAAGTCGTGAGCGATGCCGCCGGCGAGGACCCCGAGGCTTTCGAGCTTCTGCGTTTCCTGAAGTTTGTGTTCGATGCGGGTTTTTTCCTCCTGGGCAAGGTGCTGGGCGGTCACGTCCATGATGGTGCCGATCCGGCGGAGGGCCTGCCCTTCGGCATCCCGCAGGACGGCCCCGCGAGCGATGATCCAGCAGATCCGACCGTCGGGGCGCACGATGCGGATGTTGTAGTTGGCGACCGGTTCGCCGACGACCTCGAGCGAGCGCTGAACGGCGCGCTGAACGGTTCCCCGATCGTCGGGATGGACCAAGGCCAGATAGGTTTCGATCCGGCCATCGAAGGTGCCCGCTTCCAGGCCGAACATGCGCTCCGTTTCCGGCGACCACAGGATTTTATTGGTGCGAAGATCCCAGTCCCAGGTGCCGAGATTGGCGGCGGCGACGGCGAGGCGAAGGCGGGTGTCCTGCTGGATCTGGAACTCGGCCTGGCGTTTGCGCTCGGTGATATCGCGCTGGGTGCCCCAGGCGCGCTTGAGCAGCCCGTCCTCGACGATCCCGGAGAGGTTGTTGAGGAAGTGTTTGGGCTGGCCGTCCTTGTCCACTTCGCGCGATTCACGGTCCGTCGATCGGTAGCCGTTGCCGATCATCGTCCGCAGGTAGGCGAGGTTGTCGGGGTCGCTGCGCGGCAGCAGGTCACCGAGTCGCGCGCCGACCAATTCCACCGAGCTGTAAAAGCCGTACATTTGCGCCATCACGTCGTTGCATTCCGCAAGAAATCCGTCGCGGTAGAAGCGGTCGATCTGCTCATCGACGGGGAGATGAGTGGGGATGGGTTCTTCCAGTTCGAAACGCCAGATGGCTTCGGTGCTTTGCTCGACGAAGGCGCGGTAACGCTCCTCGCTCTCGCGCAACGCCTGTTCGGTGGCTTCGCGCTGGCGAATATCTTCGTGCAGGGTCTGCTGCGTGGCCCGCAGCTCCGCGGTGCGCTCGTGGACGAGCCGGGTGACGAGGGCCGCGCGGCGTTGCGTGCCATGGACCAGATAGCCGAGCAGCCCGGTGATGAGGATCCCGCTGCCGAGCACGGCCCAGGGATACAGGGTGGTTTGCGCGGCCAGCCAGGCCGGCGACGGACGGAAGTAGATGTGCCAGTCGCGCCCGCCGACATCGAGGTGCAACGCGTAATGCAGGCCGGTCTTAAAATCAGCTTCGGTCGGGGGCGGGGAGGTGGTCCAGGTGCCGTTGCGGTAGGCGATGAGATAGGGCTCGGTGCTGGTCGGCGATTGGTCGAGGAAAAGCGCCTCGATAACGCCGCGAGGAGCGTCCTCGATGCTCTTCTCGATCAGATCGCTGAGGCGGAAGGTGCCCTGGATGTAGCCCCGGAAGTGGGTCTGCCGATCTTCGACAGTTTTCGGATCGAAGCCGGTGTCGTAAACCGGGAGAAAAAAAGCCCACCCGACTTCGCGGTTGCTCGGTTCTCGCAACGGAACGCGGCGCGTGGCCGAGATGAGGCCGGTGTTGCGCGCGCGATCCACCGCTCGGACGTGCGAGCCGCGGTAATAGTCGAATCCGAAGGCGACCTCGTTGCCTTCCTTGGGATCGACGTAATACACGGGGGCGTATTCCGGGTATTCCGCGGAGCGGATATTGGCCGATTTGTCGGCGTTCTTCTCGGCGATTTCGTAAAGGGGGGACACTTCCCGGCGCGCGGTCGCTTCGAAGGCGGCGCGGTTTTCGGCTTTGACCCGCGGGAGCCACTGCACGAGTTGGATGCCGCTGTGGCGCCGCCGCAGTTCGCTGGTCGTCGTGGCAAAATCCGCGTAGCTGAGATTCCCGGACGAATGAAGGACATTGCGCACGGCATAGAGGCCTCCTTCGAGGCGCTGAATATTGACGCGCAGGGCCTGGGCGTGACTGCGGCTGCGCCAGGTGAATTCCCCTTCGACCCGCTCCTGCTCGCTGCGGTGGACGAAGAACCAGGCAGCGACCGAGAACGCGGCTCCCAGGAGGAGGGTCAGCACGAGGGGCCAGATCCGCCTGGGCCATTGGAGCACGGCTTCAGCGGACGAAGCGGCTGGGGTTGCTGGCTCGGTCACACCTCGAAAAATAGCCAATGCCATGCCGGGCGACCAGCGAATGGCACTGCGGAGACTGGGGTGCGGTGCTGATCCGGCATGGCGAGCGGCGATCCCCGTGGTGCCTTGCCGGGTCAGGTTCCCTTGGTGCGGAGTTGCCGGCGCAGGACGAAGTGCAGCAGCCCCAGCAGCCCGAGGGAGGAGCCGACGAGGATCGCGGAGCTGTAAAAATGGACGCTCATTTTGATCATCCGATGATGCCCCAGGAAATTGAGATCGTAGTGCTTCTCTGGGCTGAAGAAGACGTTGATCGCCTCCTGACGACGATAATCGTTCTGCTCCGTCTCGGCCTTCGATACGAGATCGGAGACTTTCTGATTGGTAAACAAACGCTCGGCGCTGAGGCCGTTTGGCCGGTTCCTGAGCCCGCCCGTGTCGAGCGGGTTGCCGTTGATGACGGCATCGACGCGCGCCAGCTTCTTTTCGATCTCGCGGTAATTGGGGGCTTCCATGCCGCTGAGCAGCGCCAGCGTGTCCTTGAGTTCTTCGAGGCGCGCCGCTTCGGCCTCGGTGCGCTGTTGCCTGGCCACGAGGGTGTCCATCTGCTCCTGGAGCTTTACCTGGCGCAGCGCGAGGGGATTGCGTTTGGCCTGCGCCACGACCAGCGCCTCGTAGCTATAGTGCGTGACCACGAAGCGGCTGATGACCGGGACGCGCAACGAGGTGTCGTCCCGCGTGCCGACGTTCAGGCCGGGGTGGCGGGTGAGCCAGCGCCGGAAGGTGTAAATCATGTCGAGGTCGCGATTCATCTCCTCATACTTGAT
>Ga0105047_10002624_pt1 | contig 31981 bp, 39 predicted proteins | sample MAT04_FD_78384 | JGI IMG/M metagenome (GOLD analysis project Ga0105047, IMG submission 78384) | Freshwater microbial communities from Lake Fryxell liftoff mats and glacier meltwater in Antarctica - MAT-04 (megahit assembly) | ecosystem: Environmental > Aquatic > Freshwater > Ice > Liftoff... | reverse complement strand
CTGCCGGCGGAGCCGGCGTCGGCGCGGAGTCAGGGGAAATCAACGGAATGAAGGCTTCACTCATAGTGGCTGCTCAGTTCGAGGGGCTGTTCCTGGCGCACGCTCAAGAGGAGCGTAACGCGGTTGTTGATCTCGTCGTCGGGTGCACTGTTGCGGATGGGCACGCGGTCGCCGAACCCGACCACTTTGCTGACCTGCCCTGGTTTCACGCCATGTTCCACGAGGTGCCGGCGGGCTGCGTGCGCGCGAGCGGTGGTCAATTCCCACATATCCTCCTTGGCCGGTGACGCGGTGTCCTGCCGGGTGTGACCTTCGATTTCCAGACCACAATTCCGGTAGCGCGCGATTTCCCACGCGATCGTCGAAAACACCCACGTGCCATATTCCGTGAGCTGGGCGGTGCCCGATTCAAAAATGGGTTTCTGCGAGCGGTTGAGCACGCTGATATGCAGTCCGTCCGCGGTGAACTCGAGCCGCAACGTATTGTTGTTGGCGAGTTCGGGGGATGTTTCGAGGACTTTCAGGAGATCCTCATTCAGCCGCTGGAGCTGCTGGATTTCGATATCGGTCGGCACTTCCGACTGGCCGCCGCCGCCGCTGTTGGGCTTCGAACCGAGATGACTGGCGGTGTTGGGGATGATGCCAACGGACTTGATGGGGTTGAACGGATGTTTGAACGTGTGCTCGATGGCTTCCTTGACCTTCTGGTCCTGGGACGTAATCCAGAGCACCAGAAACAGCGCCATCATCGCGGTCACGAAATCCGCATACGCCACTTTCCATGAACCACCGCCACCTTTACCAGCCATTGGGATTCCTTGGGTTCGTTACGCGCGCGCCGCGCTCAATTGCTTTAACATCGTTTCCATCTCATCGGCCGTGGGCCGCACATCCGTCCCCACGCCGCGCCGCGCCATCTCGACCGCCATGACGGGCGCCAATCCCTGCGCGAACGACGTCACCGCCGTGGCGATGGCGCGCAAATACGCCATCTCGGCCACACTGATAAATTCCAGATTCGTCGCCAACGGCGCCACAATCCCGTACGAGAGCAGAATGCCCAAGAACGTCCCGACCAGCGCCGCCGCCACCTTGTGACCAATTACTTCCGGCGGCCCGGAGATCGCGCCCATCGTGATGATGATGCCCAACACCGCCGCGACAATTCCAAAGCCGGGTAACGCATCCGCCACTTTCGTGATCACACCAATCGGCGCGTGATGTTCTTGCTCCGTCGTCCGCAATTCCGTATCCAACAACATCCGCAACTGATCCGGCTTCACCCGGCCATCCACGATTGGTCGCAGCGCGTTGCAGAGAAAATCCACCCCGTGATGATTCTTGTGAAACTCCGGATACTTGGCGAACAACGCACTCTCTTTCGGGTTCGTGACGTGTTCTTCCAGCGCCACCATGCCGTCGCGCTTCGCCAACAGAAACAACTCGTACAACACCTTCAGCAACTCATCGTAGGACGTCCGACTGTACGGCGCGCCCTTCAACGTCAGCATCAGGCCCTTGAAAATATCCACCAACACCTTCTTCGGCGACATCACCACCAGCGACCCAATCGCCGCGCCGCCGATGACGACAAATTCCGACACGTGCACCAGCACCCCCACGTGGCCCCCGGCCATCGTGAAGCCGCCCAGCACGGCCGCCATGACAATGATGATTCCGACGATGACAATCATGCGGTGGGTCCCTCGTGTTCCTGTAAAAATGTTTTGATCGCCAGGATCGCCTGCGCGTGAATCTGGCAGATCCGCGATTCCGTCAGCCCAAATGCCACCGCGATTTCCCGCAGCCGCAAATCCTCAAAATAGTAAAGCGCCAACACCTTCCGCTGCATGTCCGGCAACTGCTGAATCCGCGTCGCAATCAACCGCGCCATCTCCCGCCGCGCCGTCTCTTCCACCGGGCTGGTCTGGCTCTCGTCCGCGATGCTCTCGTGCTGCTCGGGATGATCCTCATCCTCGCTGCCCGCGACCGCGTCCAAACACACAAACGTCACCGGCCGGATCTCATCCAGCAACGTCTGATACTCCCCCGCGCTCAACTGCAACGCCTGCGCCACCTCGTGCTCGGCCGGCGGCGCGCCTTTGCGCTGCTCCAACTCCTGCATCACCGCCTGCACCTGGCGCGCCTTCTCGCGCACCGACCGGCTCACCCAGTCCATGCGCCGCAACTCATCCAACACCGCCCCGCGAATCCGCACATTCGCAAACGTCGGCAAACTCGCGCCCTTCGCCGCGTCATAATTCCGCAACGCCTGCAACAACCCCATCACACCCACGCTTTCCAAATCTTCGCGATCCACATGCGCCGGCAGATTCATCGCAATCCGGCCCACCACCTGTTTCACCAACGGCAAATACTGTTGCACCAACTCGCCCTCCGCCGCACTGCCCGGCGGCGCGCGCTGGTATCGCTCCCGCACCTGCTGCGGCGGTGGGGTGGGCATCAAGACGTTACCCACGGCGACGCTCCGCGTTTGCTTGCAGCAAACTTTTCACCCACACCCGGCCCCACCAACGCAACAACAACCCGGCGCCATACGCCGTCGCGCACGCCTGCAACAACGCCAACGGCAACGGACGCGCGGCCGCCAGCCCGAAGCTGATGCCGATCACAAACCCCGCCATGCCGCCCAGTAGCAGAAGTGTTTTCATTACCAGTCTCTTGTTAGCAGTTGATTTGCCACGATGGGTAAAGTTCTCATTTCAAAGGGAAATTCCGCTCCAACAACCGTTCGGGCGTGGCATCCCAGAACTCGCCCGGAATATTTTTCCCGGCGCTCAAGAACCGCAGTGGGTAAGAAGTTCCCAACGCCAGGTTCCACAATTTCCCCCAACGCGGCTCTTCATCCAGATGCGTCACGATCAAATCCTGCACCGGCAACGCGGCGAACTGCCGCACCTGCGCCAGCAACAGCGACGTCTCGTACGCGGCGTTCAACACCACATGCACCTGCGCGTCCGGCCACCGCGACCGCCACTCCGCCAACTCCGCCGCCGTCGTCGTCCCCGGCAGATCAATCCACGTCAGCGACTCCGCCACCGGCTCCTCGCGCCACGCGCGTTCCACCGGCACGCCCAGCACGTCGCCATGCACGCTCAATAATTCCGCCGTGTTCGCCGTCCGTCCATCCAACCGCCACACGCGCGCCGCCGCCCCATCCAACAACACGGCTTGCGTCAGCCATTTGCACAACACCGTCGTCTTCCCCACCCCCGGCGCGCCCACAAGCAGATGCGGCCCGGTCGCCACCGGCGCCCGCCGCGTCGGCCACAACCGTTGCAACGTCCCGCGCGCCCGGCGCAACTCTTCCGTAAACGTCGCCGCCGGCGCGCTGCCCATTTCCTGCAACACACGCTCCACATGCAACGGCAGCAAACCCACATCGCGCAGATACGCCCCCACCCCGCGCCGTTCCACCACCGGCTCGGCCACTTCCACGGGCGGCGCGACCTCCGCCGGCTCCGGTAACTGCGCTTGGACTTCAATCTGCGGCTTGCGCCACAGCCGGCCCGGCAACTGCCGCACGTTCACCACGACGGCGGCCGGACCGAGCTTGTGACGAATCTGCGTGACGGCATCCACGGCCGATTCCGCGATGAAAGTTTCGAGGGGCATCGGTTACTCCGGACACGGGATCATGGCGGCGTTTTGAATTTCCAGACGCGGCGGCAATTCCGCGTACGACAAGACGGCGAGTTCCGCGAACGTGCTCTCGAAGAACCGGCGGAACCCGAGCCGAATCTGCGGCGCGCACAACAAGACCGGCGGTTGACCGGCCGAGACCATCTGCTGCACGAGCTTCGTCAGATTATCCATCACATGCCGGGCGAGGCGCGGCTCCATGACGAGCGCGACCTCGGTTGCGCTTTGACGGACGCCCTTGGCAATTTGCTCTTCGAGTCGGGGATCGAGCGTGATGGCGCGGACCGCGCCGCGGTCGGTCTGGTACGGCCGGGCGATTTGCGCGCCCAACGCCCGCCGGGCGTACTCGCTCAGTTCATCGGGATTCTTCGTGACACTCGTGTAGTCGCTGACTTTTTCGAGAATCGCCACGAGGTTGCGAATCGCGACACCTTCGGCCAGCAAGTTCTGCAAGATCCGCTGCACTTGGCCGACGGTGAGCTGGGCGGGAATGAGTTCGTTGATCACCGTCGGGTGCGTCTGCTTGAGATTGTCGAGCAACACCTGCACGTCTTGCCGGCTGAGAATTTCGTGCGCGTTGCGGCGGACCGTCTCGGACAGATGCGTGACCAACACCGACGGCGCATCCACCACCGTGTAACCGGCGATCTCCGCGTTCTTGCGTTCCGCATCGGTGATCCACGTGGCCGGCAACTGGAACACCGGCTCGACCGTCGGCAAGCCGGTGAGGGTGACGTGGCTGTTCGTGGCGTTCATCGCCAGCCAGTGGCCGGTCAGGAGTTCGCCCTTGGCCACGACGTTGCCTTTCAATACGAACCGATACTCGTTCGCGCCCAACTGCAAATTGTCCCGCAACCGAATCGGCGGCACGATGACGCCCATCTCCTGAGCAAACGTCCGCCGCACGCCGGTCACGCGGTCGAGCAGATCGCCGCCCTTGCGCGCATCCGCCAATCCCACCAGTCCGTACCCCAGCTCAATCTGCAACGCATCCACCGCCAACAATGTCTCCAACTTCTCCGGCACCGCCGGCGCGGGCGCAGCCGCTGCCGGCGCATTCCCCGTGGCCGTAGCCGGTATGACATCACTGGTCGCTGTCGTGATGCCGTGTTTCTTCAACGCATACGCGAGCGCCCCAGACGCAATCGCGAGCAGCAGGAACGGCCACATCGGCAAGCCCGGCACGAACGCCATGAATCCCAACATCCCCGCCAGCACGCCCATTGCGCGCGGGAACGAGAGCAATTGCCGCGTGATGTCCTGCCCAAAACTATTGCGCGACGCCGCCCGGGTGATGAGGATGCCCGCCGCCGTGGACGTAATGAGCGCCGGCACTTGCGACACGAGACCGTCGCCAATGCTGAGCAACGTGTACCGGGACAACGCTTCCGTGACGGTCATCCCCTTCTGCATCAGCCCCACGCCAAAACCGCCTAGGACGTTGATGAACGTGATCAGGATGCCCGCGATGGCGTCGCCGCGGACAAACTTGCTGGCACCGTCCATCGCGCCGTAGAAATCGGCTTCCTGTTCGAGTTGTCGCCGCCGTTGCCGGGCTTCGTCTTCTTTGATCAGCCCGGCGTTCAACTCCGCATCAATCGCCATCTGCTTGCCCGGCATGGCGTCGAGAGTGAACCGGGCCGCGACTTCGGCGATACGACCGGCGCCCTTGGTGATGACGATGAAATTGATGAGCACGAGAATCACGAAGACCACGAGACCGACCACGTAGTTGCCGCGCACGACGAAATTGCCAAACGCCTCAATGATGTGCCCGGCAAATCCGTCGAGCAGGATCAACCGGGTGGAGGCGACGTTGAGGGAGAGCCGGAACAGCGTGAGAAACAACAGCAACACCGGGAAGCCGGTGAAGTCCGAGGGGTCGCGCAGATAAACAATGACCAGCAACGTCAGCAACGACAACGCGATGCTCAACGCCAACAGCGAATCGAGCAGGAACGGCGGAATCGGCAGAATCAACACCAACACGGTGCCGAGCAGCCCGATCACGACCCAGAGGTCGCCGAAGCGAAAGAACTGTCCCAGTTTGGAATTGGCCGGCAGCATTGTTAGTTTTTCAGTTCCACTTGTTCCACGTAATACCGGTAGCGGTTGGTGCGGTACACCCACGCGAGCACCTCCGCGACCGCCGCGTAGAGCTGTGCAGGAATCTCGCCACCCACGCGCCCATGCTTGTACATGAGCCGGGCGAGCGGTTTATTTTCGATGATCGGAATCTGATGTTGCTGGGCCAGTTCGCGGATTCGGAGCGCATTATGGCGCGCGCCTTTGGCGACAATTTTGGGCGCGCGCATCGTCTTGCGGTCGTATCGCAACGCGATCGCGAGGTGGGTCGGGTTGGTAATAATCACATCCGCCTGAGGCACTTCGGAGAGCATCTTGCGGAATGAAGTCCCCCACCGGCGCCGGCGTTGTTGGGACTTGACGAGCGGGTTGCCGTCCGTATTTTTTTGTTCATCTTTGACCTCTTGCAGCGTCATCATCAGGTCTTTGTTGGTCTTCCAGAACTGGTAAGCGTAGTCCGCCGCCCCAATAAAGATCATCGCAATGCCCACGCGCAGGACGACTTTGAAGGAAGAATCTGCCAAGAACTCGGCAACTCTTGCCGCACTCACAGCAGTGTAGAAAATCGGGTCCGCCAGCACCTCCCGGATGACCGAGTACAGCAGCGCGAGGATGATCGCGAGTTTGACGATGGCGATGGCGGACGGGGCCGCGTTTTCCGCGGAGAAAATCCGTTGGCAGCCGGTCACCGGGTTGAGCCGGCTCCAATCCACTCGCAACGCTTCCGAGGCCGTGTTGAACCGGCTCTGCATGCTGCCGGCCAGCACCGCGCCCACCAACGCCGCCAGCACCGCCGGCCCGACGATCTTGAGGAAAAAAAACGTGCCACCCAGCGCATACCCCTGCATCACATCCACTGTCAACGGCACATCGTGCAAATGGCCGAGCATCCGGCCCGTGCCGGTCACGAGCAACCGCCACGTCTGCCCGCCCACAAACGCCAGCGCCAACAGACCGCCCAGCAACACAAACACCGTCTGCACCTCCATGCTGCGCGGGAGTTGGCCGCGGCGTAACGCCTCCTCGAGTTTTTTCGGTGTGGCTTGCTCGGTCTTTTCCCCGCCGTTATCGGATTGTGCCATGGGAACGCTCCGTCAACCGCGCCCCAACGCCTGCGCGACCTGGAGGACATCCTCCGGCAATCGTTGGAGATAATTCGTGATGTGCTGCGCCATCAGGTTGAGTGTCAGGCCGAAAACCGTCAGCCCGGCAAACGCGCGGAAGGCAAAACTCTCCGCGAACACATTCATCTGTGGCACCGCCCGGCCCAGCACCGTGAACACCAACCCAATCAGGAACGACACCGCAATCAACGGCGCGGCAATCTGCACGGCCACCAGAAACACGCCAGTCGTGCGCCGGATCAATTCTTCCATGACCGCCGGTCCAATCCGCGCCCCGCCCATCGGCACAAAGTCATACGTCCGTTGCAACCCGAGGAGTAACCAGTGATGCAGATCGAGCGCCATGAACACCGTGATCGCCAGCAGGTTGAGAATCAGCGCCGGCGTATCGGTGCGCGCCTGGCTGAACGGATTGAACTCCGCGCTCAACATCAAGCCCATCTCCGTCGCCATCACGTTGCCCGCCGCGTCCAACGCGTAAAACAGCATCCGCCCCACAAACCCGAGCAACAATCCCACGCCCGCTTCCATCGCGAGTAACCCGATCAGCGAGAAGAGGCTCAGCCCCGCCGCCGGGAACGGTGGCAACGACACCGTCACCAACCACGCCACCGCCGCGCCCAACATCACCCGAACCTGCACCGGCACCTGCGCCGCCGAGAACAGCGGAAAAATCGCCAGCATCCCACTCACCCGCGCGAACACCAGCAGCCACGTCACTGGATCGTTGAAAATCATCTCAGTTAACCATCTGCGGCATTTTCTGAATGATCGCCGTGGTGAACTCGATCGTCGAGCGGATCATCCACGGCAACAGCAACAGCAACACGCCCACCACGCCGAGCGCTTTGGGGGCGAACGTCATGGTCTGTTCGTGAATCGAGGTGACCGCCTGAAACAAACTCACCAACAACCCGATCACCATCGCCGCGACCAGAAACGGCGTCGCCAACGCCAACGCCTGAAACACCATCGCCTTCAATATTTCCACGGCAAACCCAGCATCCATGTCGGCCTCCTTACGTTGCAAAACTTTGGATCAGCGACCGCACCACCAGCGACCAGCCGTCCACCAACACAAACAGCAACAACTTCAGCGGCAGCGAAATCGTCATCGGCGGCATCATCATCATGCCCATGCTCATCAGCACCGTCGCCACCACCAGATCAATCAAGATGAACGGGACAAACAACAGAAACCCCATCTGAAACGCCGTGCGCAATTCGCTCACAATGAAACCGGGGACCACGACGCGCAGCGGCAGGTCTTCGGGCGCGGTCGGTCCCAACTTGGCCAGCGCGACGAACAATTCCACATCCTTCGCCCGCGCTTGCCGGAGCAGGAACGTGCGAATCTGCGCAGACGCCCGGTCGAGCGCCACTTCGCTCGTGATGGTTTTCGCTTGATACGGCTGAAGCGCCTCGGTGTTCAACCGTTCCCAAGTCGGCGCCATGATGAAAAACGTCATGAACAACGCCAACCCGATGATGATCTGGTTGGCCGGCGTGCCTTGCAACGACAACGCCGTCCGCACAAACGACAAGACGATCACGATCCGCGTAAAACAGGTCATCAACAGCAACAACGACGGCGCCACCGTCAACAACGTGATCGCAAACAGAATCTTGATGCCAACATCCACGTCCTGCGGTTGCTGCGACGCTTCCACGCCGAGGTTCACCCGAAACGGTCCGAAACCCGTGCCGGCGCTGACCGCGTTGGTCTCCGCCCACAGGCTCGTCCCGGCCACGCAGAACACGCTGCCGAGCAGCAGCCATCGTTTGACGAAAGCGATCATGGGTTCCGATTCAGCACGCCCTGCAACGTGGCGGCGAACCCGGGCGAAACACTCGTCGGCTCGGCCGCCGCGCTCGCTTCGGGCAATTGACTCACCAACGTCACGCCAGTCGGCGACGACACCAGCAGCAACCGCTGTTTTTCATACCCGACCACATACAACGCGTGCCGGTTGCTGAGCGATTTGATTTCCAAGATCGCCAGTTTGGGTGCCGCGCCGCGCGGGGCCGCGCGGCGCTGCCAGTTCTTGAAAAGCCAGATGCCGCCAAAGAATACCGCGAGCACGATCAACAACGCGCCCAACACGCGCAGCACCGAATACCCGACCGCCGGCACATCGGCCACGGCCGGCGAGTTGACTGCCTGTGCGAACGTCCACGCTTGACTCCCCCATACCCCCAGCAGGATCGCCCCCCAGCGGGTGGCGCGGGATTGCCTCATGTCTGCGCTCCGAGAATCTCCGTGATCTTCACCGCAAACTGATTCTCCACGACGACCACTTCGCCGCGGGCAAACCGCTTGCCATTGACGTACAAATCCACCGGCGCATCCGCCGCCTTCTCCAGCGCGACCACCGCGCCCACGCCCAGCGTGAGCACATCGCGCAACGGCATTTCGGTCCCGCCCAGTTCCACGGTCACGTTGACGCCCACATCCATCAGGACATCCAAGTTGCGCGGCGTTTCGATTGCGGTCGTGGTGCTCATCGGTTCGGTTCCTCCCATTGACGAGTGATCTGGATCGCCCACCGCGATCCCACTTTGCCCAACACCCCGGCGAACTTCGGTTTATCGCCGAGCCGCAGGGTCAGGTGATTTAATTGCGCCGCCGTCAGCGGCAACGTGTCGCCGACGCGCAGATTCGCCAGCGTCCCCGCCGTGCAACGCAAGCCGGCGCAGACCGCCGTGGCGCGCACCGTGACATCATCCAATTGCTTGTTCCACTGCACCGCCGTCGTCGTGTGGCCGGCCGTCTCGCCGCCCGGCGTCGCGTGCGCGGTCTGCAACCGCTGCAACAACGGCTCCAACGCATGATACGGAAACGCAAAACGGCAGCTCTGCTTCTGATTCCCGACGGTGATCTCCAACAAGACTTCCAACATCATCGTGCCGCGCGCCGTCATGTGCAGGTACCGGCCATCCACTTCATGGCCGAGTTGCTTGTGAGTCAACGGCTGCAGGTCGTGCCAAGTGTGACACCATTCCGCCAGCACCATCTCGGTGACCTGCCCCAGCAGCACATTCTCGATCTCGGTGAGCGCGCGATCCCCCTCGCCTTCCGCCAACTCCCCGCTACCGCCGAGCAGCCGGTTCACCAGCGCCAACGCCAACGCCGGCGGCGTCTCCAACAAACCAATCCCGCGCAACGGCTCAATCGCAAACAACGTCAAATGCGTCGGCGTCAGCAATCGCTGCACGAGTCCGTCAAAACTGATCGTCTGCACACCGGCCAGCGTCACCTGACATTCCAACCGCAACAGACCGCCCAGCCGGGACGCCAACGCCTGGCCAAATGCCTGATGTTGCGTGCGCAATTTGCGCAGCGTCTTTTCCGCGATCAACCCCGCCTGGTGAAACGGTCGCACCGGCGCCGCAGCGGGCGCGACGGCCGGCGTCTCTGTCGGAGCGATGGTTTCGAGGGTTTCCGCCATGGGAGTACCGGGGTTACTGGACGGCAAATTCGGTGAGATACAGCTCCTGCACCGTGCCGGCGCCGAGCGCGTTGTTGAACACGGTGAGCAACTCCGTCCGCACGAGGGCGCGCGCGCCGGGTTTCTCGAGGTCGCCGATCGTTTTGCTGCCGAGGATGCCGGCGGCGATATCGGTGAGTTGCGCCTGATTGTTCTCCACGACCGCCTTGAAGTCCGCGCCCTCACCGACCAGCGTCAGGCTGGTGAGCAAATAGCGCGTGCCCATCGAACCGGCGAGATTGACCAGCACCTTGCTGAGCGGCACCGAAATTTTTTCGCCACCTTTCGCTTTGGCAGCGGTGGCGGCGGCCGCGACCGGCTTGGCTTCCCCCGTGGATTCCACCGGCGCCGGCGTGGCGGCGGCAATTTCTTTCTGAATCTTGGGCAGCAACACGAACGACGTCATCGCATACGCCAGCGCCGGCATGGCGACGATGGTGACGATGAGCGGGATCCATGCGGTGATCCCGCCCGACGCGGCTGGCGCCGGTGCGTTCTCGGCAGTCGGCGGTTTGGCGGGAGTTTCGTTGGTAGCCATGGCTCGTTACCTCAGCGCTTCAGATTGACGAGTTCATTGAGCATTTCGTCGCTGCTCGTGATGATCCGCGCGTTCGCCTGAAAGGCGCGCTGCGTCTGGATCAGGTTCGAGAACTCGTTGGACAAATCCACATTGGACAGTTCGAGCGCACCGCTCTGGATGCGGCCGAGACCATTCGAGGCGGGCGCTTCCGACGCGGGCGTGCCGGCGCCACCGAGCGGGCCGGCGGAACCGATGCCGGAGTAGAGGTTGCTGCCCTGTTTCACCAACCCTTGCGGGTTGCTGAAGTTTTGCATCAGAACCTGGCCGCGCACGTATTCGGTGCCATCCGAGAGTCGCACACCGACCCGGCCCAGCGCGTCAATGCTGAACGACACCATCGTGGCCGCGGGGTCTGCGCCGCTCGGCCGCTCACTGGCATCAATCAAGATGTCGCCGCGCGTGGCCAGCCCGATGTCGCTAAACCCTTGCACGCGCAAGCCGCCGTTGGTGATCAGGTAATTGTCGTTATCGAGCCGGAAATCGCCGGCGCGCGTGACAAACACTTCGGAACTGACCGGGTCGCGCACGACGAAGAATCCTTCGCCGGCCACCGCCAAATCCGTTTCCACGCCGGTGCGGTTGATGGCGCCTTGCGTGTATTGGTTGTAGATGCCGGAGGTGATGACGCCGAGACCGACTTGCGACGCCGCGCCGCCGCCGAGGTTGGAGGAGGCGAGCGTCTGGCTGAACGAGTCCGCCAGGTTGGTACGAGCGCTCTTGAAACCGACCGTATTGACGTTGGCGATGTTGTTGCCGATGACGTCCATGCGGGCTTGGAATTGTTGAATGCCGCTGACGGCTGAGGTGAGGGAACGAATCATGGTTGGACTCCTTCTGGTTGGGTGTTCGCGGGGGCCGGCACAATCGCGAGCACACTGCTCAAGGTATGCACCTGCCCATTGACTACGATCTGCGGTACGCCGTCCTCCACTTGCACGCCACTGACGGTACCGGTCGTCAGCACGCCCCCCGCACCCTGGATGCCGACGATCCGGCCAATCAAGCCGTTCGCCTGCAAGAGTTGTTGATCCGCGCGCATCGCCGCGATGTTCACCGCGATCTCCTTGGACTGCTCCAGCGCGCTGAACTGCGCCATCTGCGCGATGAACTCCGTGTCTTTCTGCGGATTCATCGGGTCCTGCTGCTGCAACTGCACAATCATCAATTTCAAAAAATCATCCTGCCCCAGTGATTTGGTCGGCACACGCACGTTGACCGCGGCGGCGTAATCAACGGCGGTGGAATTGTTGGCGGCGGTAACTTGCATCGTGCCTCCTAAGCCCACATCTCCCAGCCCTGACCGCGGCGGGTGCCGGCGGCGGCGCGCGAACGCGCCGGCAGGGGTTGCACGGCGGCGAATGTTTCGGGCGCAGCAGAAGATTGCCGGTCAGCGGGGCGACCGAATCCGCCGCTCATCGTCTGACTGAAATCGTTGCCCAGCTCGGCGGACGGCACCAACCGGCCCAACCGCACTCCCTGCTGCGCGAGCGTCTGCTGCAAATCTTGCCAGTTGGCTTGCAGCGTTTCCAAATGGCCGCGTTCCAACCGGGCAATCACTTCCACCTGGCCGTGATGGATGCTGAGCTGCAAACTGATTTCGGTGTTGCGGTCGGGTTTCAGATTCACGTCGAGCGATTCCAATCCCACCCGCTTGAACGTGACCACCCGCTCCATGACGGCGGCGAAGATCTTGTCCACTTCGGCCGACCGCGCGACCGCCACCGGCGCGGTCTCGGCAAGCTGCGCCGGCCGATCCGCCACCGGAGTCGCCACCAACAGCGCATTGGTCTCAGGCGCCAACGTCACTTGGGTGGGTCGTTCCACCGCGATCGCCACCGCCGCGCTCACGCGCTCGGTGACTTCCGGCAGAACCTGCCCACGCGGCAGATTTTTCTCTGCGCGTCGGGCATTTACTTCCACATTTTCATTCATTTTCATCTGCTCACTCTGTTTTGCACTAGCCGTGCCAACCGGAATCGCCTCGACGGGCGGCGGCGGCTCGGACGGTTTGACCGGCGCAACGGTTGCGGTCGCCGGCAACGCGGCAGGTTCTGCCACCACGACCGGCTGGGGCGGCACCGGCGCAAAACCCGGCGGCAACTTCTCCGCCGCCGGCGCGATGGGCATGAGTTGGGACGCCGGCACATCGGGCGTCACCATGACCGGCGCGGTGGGTTCGGCCACCTGGCCTTCCACCGGCACAACCACCGCCGGCGGCGGCATAAACGTCAGCGCCGCCAGCATCGCCACAGCGAGATCCAGCGGGAGATCGGTATCTTTCACCACCGGCAGCACGAGTGGCTGTGGGATGATCTCCGCCTCGGCGGTCGCCGCTTGATCGCTGACAATCTGACCCATCAACGCCGCGAATAACGCGGTCGCGGCGGACGCTTCGGTGGTGGCCGGTACCACACTTACCGACTCGGTCGGTACCACGGCAATTTTAGGCAGGACAATGGAGGCGGGACTCATGCAGACCTCTTTCAGGATTTGGGTTTATCGGGGGCGTTCGTGGTCAACAACACTCGCATCCGCTCGGAGATTTGCGCCGCGCGCTTGGCTTCTGTCGCGCCGCCGGTGCCGATGATTTCCAGAATGGGCGCGGTCACGTTGTCTTTCATGAACGCAAAAATTTTCACGATCTCGTCGTCCTTCATCTCGCGGAGAATCTTCACGGCATTCTCCGGCTCCATCGCGCCATACAACTTGGCCAGCCGGCGCAGATTGGTCGTTTCGGCTTCACGGACGTGGACCACGTTGGCGTCGAACTCCCGCTGCAACCGGGCAACGGTCTGCGTCACGGTGCTGATCTCGGCGCGTTCGGCTTGCAACCGCACTTCCCATTCGCGCAACTGCAGTTCCCGCGCGGCCACGGCGGCCTGCTGCTGTTTCAAGTCGGCCGCCAATTGCTCGACTTCCGGATTATGAAACTCCCACGACGGCGCCGGCCCCTTCGGCTCACTCGCCACAGCGGGCGGCGGCACCGGGGGTAAATGCGGCGCGTGCCAGACGGCGGCCATCGTGCCGAGAAACAACACCGTGCCCATCAGGGTGACCATCCACTGCGATTGTAAAAGTTTGACCATGACTAAAATCCTCCGTCCACCGCGCCGAGCGTCACGGCCAGTGAAGGCCGGTGCTGGGCGAACTCATCCATTTCCTTCTGTTCCGCGCGCGCCCACTCGCGGGCGTACCGGTCGCGCTGGCGCTGGTGAAACCGCACCACCACTTCCCGCGCACGCCGGGCCAACACCAGTTTTTCCCACGCCTGATCCACGCCGCGCTCCGCTTGCGCGAGCGCCGCCACGCACTGCTGTTTCCACTCCGCCAATCGCCCCGCGTACTCGCTGCTCTGGGCGAAATCCACGACCGTCGCCACTGTCTCGCGCTGGGCGCGTTGCCGCTGCCAGACACCGGCGCATTCGCGTTCCACTTCCTGCAACGCCTCCTGGGCGCAGGTCCGCGCCCGCACGGCCTGCGCGTAATTCTGGAGTGCCAGGTGTTCGTGGCGTTCACGCACCGTTTGCAACGCTTGCAGGGTGAATCGAAATTTCTTCATGCCGCCCGCCCGGTCTGCTGGGTCGTCTCCGCCAGCAATCGCCAGCTTTCGCCGGTCGTGAAACCTTCGCTCACGTCCTGCCGCAGAAACCGCCGCAGCGGCTCGTGGAGCCGGATCGCCTGATCAATCGCCGCATTGCTGCCGGCGGGATACGCGCCGAGGTTGATCAAATCCTGGTTGCGCCGGTACACCGCCAGTTGTTCGCGCAAATGCGCCGCCAACTGCAATTGCTCATCCGTCAACAAATCCCGCGCGAGCCGGCTGACGCTTTCGAGGACGTCCAGCGCGGGATAATGATTCTGCGTCGCCAACTCGCGGGTGAGCACGAGATGCCCATCGAGAATCGAGCGCGTCGCGTCGGCAATCGGATCATTCATGTCATCGGCTTCGACGAGGACGGTGAACAACCCGGTAATCGAACCGCGCTCGCCCATGCCGGCGCGTTCGAGCAGTTGCGGCAGCAGGGAAAACACGGACGGTGTGTACCCGCGCGTCGCGGGCGGTTCGCCCACGGCGAGACCGATCTCGCGTTGCGCCATCGCAAACCGGGTGACCGAATCCATCATCAACATGACGTTCAACCCCTCGTCGCGAAAATGCTCCGCAATCGCCATCGCCAGAAACGCGCCTTTGACCCGCGCCAAGGCCGGCTCGTTGGAGGTGGCGACAATGACCACGGATTTGCGGCGACCGGCTTCGTCGAGGTCTTTTTCCAAGAACTCGCGCACTTCCCGGCCCCGTTCGCCAATCAACGCGATGACGTTCACATCCGCCTCGGCCCGGCTGGCGATCATGCCGAGGAGCGTGGACTTGCCCACGCCACTGCCGGCAAAGATGCCGAGCCGTTGCCCGCGACCGCACGGGACAAACGTGTCGAGTGCTTTGATGCCGGTTTGAAATTGTTGGCTGATCCGTTGGCGCTGGAGCGGATGCGGCGGCCGGTGATGGACGGGAATACTGCGCGCGGCGGCAATCGGTCCGCGACCGTCGAGTGGGTTGCCGAGACTATCAATCACGCGCCCCTTCAGCGCATCACTCACCGGCACCCGCAACGAGGTGCCCGTCGCGATCACTTCGCTGCCGGGATGGATGCCGTGAACCTGGCCGAGCGGCATCAGCAATAAATGATTGTTTCGGAAACCGACCACCTCGGCGAGCGTCGTCCCGTCATGCCGGGCGGATTCGATGCGACAGACTTCGCCCATCGCGGCGAGCGGGCCTTGGGATTCGATCACCAACCCGATGACTTGCACGACGCGCCCCCGCGACTCCACCACTCGGGCGGAGCGGACGCGTTCCAATACATTATCGAGCATCGCGGTCATGATTGCAGCGCCTTCGTGATGAGTTCCGCGCGGGTTTCCCGGCGGGCATCAATCACCCCAAACCGGGTGTGAACGAGACAGCCGCCGCGCGACAAATCCGCCGCCGTGGCAAACTGGATCGCGGGCCGGTCAGGCGCTTGTTCGAGCAGCGGGGACTGGATTTGCTGCAACAACGCGAGATCGTCCGGGTGAACCGTGATCCGAATCTCCGCGCCATCTTCCACCTGCGTCAACGCCTCCTGAATGCCGGCTTCCACGAGTTCGGGGGTAATCGGCAGACCGCCGACGAGTTTTTGCGCGACCGCCGTGGCGAGCGCGATGAGCGCTTGCTCGCTCTCGCGAACGACTTGAGGGATCGCCGCCCGCACCGCTTGCAGCAAGCCGGTTTGCAGCTCCACAAACTCCGCGCGCTGCCGGAGTAATTGCTCGCTCAATTGGCGTTCGCCTTCCCGCCGGCCGCGCTCGTACGCGGCGGTGACCGCCGCTTCATCCAACGCCGGGGGCGCGCCGGTCAGCCGGACATCGCGCAGCGGTCGGGGTAATGTGAGCGCCTCACGCATTCTCGGCGGCTCCTAGGTCGGCGAGTTCGATTTCGCCTGCGCCTTCGAGCCGGCGGACGATGCCGATGATGCCCAGTTGCGCCATTTCGATTTCCTTGGGCTTGATCTTGCCGAGGAACCCCATTTCTTCCTGCACCGATTCGGCGGCGCGTTTGGACAAGCCGGACAACAGATGCGCCCGGAGCCGGTCGCTCGCGGACTTCAAGCCGACCGCCAACGCGCGGGAATCCACTTCGCGCAGCACCTTTTGCAGCGCCGCCACATCGAGCCGCATCAGATCATCGAACGTGAACATCTGATTGCGAATGGCCGCCGTCAGATCGGGATTGCGCGATTCCAACGCGGCGAGAATCGCCTGACTGTCATTCTTCGGCATCGCATTCAGGAACGTCGCGGTGGGTTGCACCCCGCCGAGATGGCTGAAATTACGCACGGCGGTGACCCCCACCCGCGCGAGCAGGTGCCGGCCTACGACTTCCACCACCTCGACCGGCGTGGGCTGCAACAGCGCCACCCGCTCGACGATCTGCTCGCGCAGTTCATCCGCAAACAGCGCCAGCACTTCCGTCGCTTTCTTGGGCGCGAGATGACTCACCACGAGCGCCGCAGTCTGCGGATGCTCGGATTTCAGCGCGGCCACAATCTGGCGCGCCTCTTTTTCCGCGAACTGCTGAATCGCCGATTTCGTCGTGCGCCCCGGCGCCACTTGATCGAGAATCTCGGCGGCGCGCGTCGAACCAACGGCCCGCTCCAACGCGCCCTGCGCGATCTCCACACTGCCGCGCACCGCCGTGACGGCGTCCACCGCGAGCGCGGAAAACTCCTGCAACAACTGGTTCTGCAATTCAGGGTTCAACGGCGGCAGCACGGCCATCGCCGCCGTGACCGCGGTGACCTGTGACTCGTCGAGGTCCTTGAGAATCTGCCCGGCCGACTCGGGACCGAGAATCACCAGCACCGCCGCGAGCTTCTGCACGCGATTCAACTGACTGACTTCCATTTTGGGTTCCGCAAGGGCCGGCATATTAGTTCCTTTGACCGGGGCCGGGGGCGAGCCACGTGCGCACCGCTTGGTTCATGTTGCTGGGATTGTCCCGAATGAGCCGGTTGAGCACCTCCGCTGTGACGGCACCCTCGCCCGGCGATTTGCCATTCGCGCCCGGCGCAACCACGATGGTCTCGGTCGTGGCACGCTTCACCGCGCGCCAGAAAACAAACAGGATCGCCAACGCGGCCAGTCCGTACCCAATGTTCTGGCCCAGCGCCCACCATTCCGCGTGTTTCTGTTGCTGATCCAGATGCTGCGCGACCTCGACCGGGAACGTGTCGTTGAACGGCATTTCCTCCAGTGTGATTTCATCGGTGCGCACGCCGGCATCGCCGACTTGCAGACCCAACGCGCTTTGAACGATGCGGCGGAGCTTCTCAATTTCCTCGGGCGTGCGCGGGACAGCCTTCCGCTCCGCGCCGGCGCCTGCGGCTTTGGCGGCGATGAACACGGCGGCGGAAACGCGTTGCAACCCGCCGGCGGATTGGAGAATGGTGCTGACGGACTTGTTGATTTCGTACTGGCTGGTGACCGTTTTCCGTTTTTGGCGGGTCACAGAGGCGGTGCTGGAAGCAGCGTTGGCTTCCGGGTTGACGTTCGCGGCGACGCCGACCACTCCGCCGGCGGTGCCGCTGCCATTGGAACTGTTCGAGTCGTTGTTTTCCTCGGTGCTGGTCGTCGAACGCGCCACTTGACCGTCGGGATCAAATTTCTCTTCGATGCGGTTGATCGTCTCGGTGTTGATCTCGACGGCGACCCGGACAACCGCCTGACCGGGGCCGAGGACTTTTTCCAACATCCCCTGTGCTTTCTGCGCGAGATACTGTTCGATGTTGCGCCGCGCCCCCATCTGCCCGGCGGACAGGCCGGCCACGGAATCATTTTCCGTATTGTCAGTGAGCACGTTGCCGCGGTTGTCCACCACGCTGACGTTGTTCGGCTGGAGTCCTTCGACGGAGTTGGCGACGAGAAAGCGGATGGAATTGACGGCCGACGCGGCGAGTTCGGTGTTGCCGCGCACCCGGATGAAGACCGAGGCGGTGGACCGGCGTTGCGCGTCCACGAGGAGCCGGTTCTCGGGCATGACGAGCATCACGCGCGCAGCTTCGATCTCGTCGAGTTGGCTGATTGTGCGCGCCAGTTCGCCCTGCACGGCGCGCAGATAGTTGGCGCGCTGCACAAAGTCCGAGATGCCAAAGTTTGGTTTGTCGAAAATTTCAAACCCCACACCATCGCCTTTCGGAATGCCTTTCGCGGCGAGCTGCATCCGCAACGCGTGCACCTTGTCGGCCGGCACGTAGATGCTGCCGCCGCCTTGCACGCGGTACGGGACTTTGTTGTCGGTAAGCGCGGCGACCACACGACCGGCTTCGGCTTCATCGAGTTTGCCGTAGAGCAACGCCATTTCGGCGCGGCTGGACCAGGCGGACAGGCCGATGAGGCCGCCGACCACGACCAGCCCGGCGAGCACGACGCTGAGGCGTTGGTTGATCCCGAGTTGGCGCCAGATGGTGGCGAGTTGATTACCAAGTTGCGATAACGGGGAGGCCATGGGTTAAATTTGCATCCTCATAAGTTCCTGATACGACTCCAGGAGTTTGTTGCGGACTTCGACCATGAGCTGGAAGGAGACGCTGGCTTCTTCCATCGCGATCATGGTCTGGTGCAGGGAAACGTTTTGGCCGCCCAGCAAACCGCTGACGGCCTGCCCGGAGGCGGCTTGTTTGGCACTGACATCCTGCACCAAGTTCGTGAGCACATTGTCGAATGACCCGGCCGGTTTACTGACGGCACTCGCCGGGTTCGCGCCGGCCAGTTGTTGCAGCTCCGCCGCCGGTATCGCGCCGGCCTGGCCGACCTTCGGCATGAGACCGATGAGGCCGTTGGGCCGGACGTAGGCGTTGATGGCGGTGAGCGGGTTCATTCAGGCATCAGGTGCGTTTACCGATGGCGAGCGTTTGCATCGCCAGCGACCGGGCATTCTTGACGACCGCGAGATTGGCTTCAAACGCGCGCGACGAGACGATGAGGTCGGCCATTTCTTCGTGCACGTTGACGTTCGGCATGGCGACCATGCCGTTCTTGTCGGCTTGCGGATGGCCGGGGTTGTACACGCGAATCGTGGGCCGGTTGTCCGGCTGCACCCGCGCCACTTGCACCGTTTGCGGCCGGACATCGCCGATGCCGGCGCTGGCTTGTTGCTGTTGATTGAGCACGGTTTCGAAGACGACTTGTTGGCGCTGATACGGCTGGCCGTTGGGACCTTGCGCGGTGTGGGCATTGGCGATGTTCTGCGAAATGATGTCCATGCGGATGCGTTCGGCCGTGAGCGCTGCCGTCGTGCTGGAGATGCCGGGGAGTAAGTTGAGCATGGGTCAATCCTCAGGAAGCGCGGCCGGTGATGGCCAACCTCAGTCTGAGCAGGGAGCCGGTGATCATTTGCGTTTCGAGCGCGTGCGCGAGCGTGTTTTGGTTCAAATGTGCCAGCTCGGATTCCAACTGGACGGAGTTCCCGTCGGGACCACGGGCGGCAGCCTGCGGGTCCACTATCAATTTGGGCTGCACCGCCGCGAGTTGATCGCGTTGGCCGGTGCTCAAGGCGCGCTGCAATTCGGTGTTGAACGCCGGCGCGACATCCAGCCGCTTGTAGCCGGGGGTTTCGATGTTGGCGAGGTTGCTGGCGATGGCTTCGTGCCGCAGCACGGTCGCATCGAGCAGTTTTTTCGCCGCGATATAATTAGTTTGGCTGAACAATCCATCAATCATGGTTTGACCTTTGGCTCCACCGTTTAGCGATGCCTGTGCCAAGCGGCAAAAGTGGCCACCGGCAGGGGAAAACGAGGGCGCACCGGGTAATTCCTGCCGCCGGCACCCGTCAACTGGGCAGGGATTGCCGGGTCAGTTCATTCCAGGCTTGACCGGCACGGAGCCGATGGGAAGAAGGCCGGCGTTCAGCAGGTAACGGCAACTTTGGAAAACATCATCAATAATCTGCCCCAACAGATTGCCCTGTTGGATGAACACGGCGTGATTCAATTCGTCAACGAATCGTGGCGCGCGTTTGGCCGGGCGAATGGGCGGCCAGTACCGTGCGTCTCCGAAGAACCCAATTATCTCGCGGTCTGCGAAGTCGTCACGGGCGCGGACGAGGCCACGGCGCGCGCGTTTGCCGAGGCGATTCGCCACGCGTTGCAAGGCTCGACCCGCGAGTTCACCCTCACTTACCCGTGCCATTCGCCCTGGCAAGAACGCTGGTTCCTCGGCCGGGTGGTGGCGGTCACGCGGGCCGGCCGGCCGCACGTCCTCATCACCCACGAGGACATCACTGCGCGCTACGCGCTCGAGCGACAAGCGCAGATTCAACGCGTGATCACCGAGAATCTGGCCGAGGGCGTTTGTCTGGTGCGCGCGAGCGACCAGACGATTCTGTTTGCCAATCCGCGATTCGAAAAGATGTTTGGCTACGAACCGGGCGAACTGAATGGGCAGCCGGTGGTCCTCCTCAATGCCGGCACCCCCAACCAGTCCGGTTTCGACGTGGCACAGGGCATCAGCGAAACCCTCGAACGAACCGGCGAGGCGGCCTACGAGATTCTCAATCTGCGCAAAGACTGCACCACGTTCTGGTGCGCGGCGCGCACCACCGCCGTGGATCTCAGTGATCTGGGCCGGGTCTGGATCACCGTCTACGAAGACATCACCGAACGCCGCCGCACCGAACAGCGGCTGGAGGAATCCGAGAAACACGCCGCCACCGGCCGGATGGCGGCGCGCATCGCGCACGAGATCAACAACCCGCTCGCGAGCATTCAATACGCCTTCCTGCTCATCAAGGATGCCGTCCCGACCGACCACCCGCATTACGACTTCGTTCCGCGCATCGAACGCGAGATTGGCCGGATCGCCCAGATCGTGCGCGGGATGTTTGATCTCTACCGGCTCGAAGTCGAAACACCGCATGAGTTCTCCGTGACCGAACTGCTCGGGGACGTAACGCAGCTCTTGGAACAACGCTGGCGCAAACGCGATCTGAAAATCAATCTCGTCACGCCGCCGGACGACCTGCGCCTCCATCAATTGGAAAACGCCCTCTCCCAAGTCCTGTTCAATCTGATCGAGAACGCCGTGGATGTCACCCCGGACAACGGTGCAATCATTGTCACCGCCAGCGGCTCACCCGCGACCGTGCAGATTCACGTGCAGGATTGCGGGCCAGGCATCCCCGCCACTGTGGCGGCGCATCTCTTTGAACCATTTGCCACCACCAAGAACTCCGCGGACGGCCACATCGGACTCGGGCTTTCGGTCTCCCTGAGTTTGGTGCGGCAGATGGGCGGCCAACTGACCTACGAAACGAAACCCGGCGCCGGCACCACGTTTATCGTGACGCTACCGCCCATCCCCCCCAGGTAATCATGATCATGGCTGGTAAACTGTTGATCGCCGACGACGAAAGCACCTTCTGCCAAGCCACCGCCGCGCTGCTGCGCCGCGAGAATTTCAAGTGCATCTGCGCCCACGATGGCGTGGAAGCCCAGGAACTGCTCGCCCGGCAACCCTTCGACCTTGTCATCGCCGACATCAACATGCGCGGCAACGACGGTCTCCAACTCGTCCACCATCTCGCGCAACACCCCACGCCGTTACCCGTCATCCTCGTGACCGGCTACCCGACAACACAAACTGCGATGAACGCCGTCGGTCACAACGTAGTCGCCTACTTGGTCAAGCCGGTCCCGTTCCCTGAACTGTTGACGCATGTGCACGAAGCCGTCCGGCGCACAAGCCTGGCCCGCGTGGTTCAATCGAGCCAACAACGGCTGCGGAGTTCGCTCATCGCGATGGATCAACTGGAAGCCCTCTTGCATACCCCCTCCACCACCCAACCGACCGCCGCCCTCAACACCTACTTGGGCCTGACGTTGCACAACGCCTTTACCGCTCTGCTTGAGGTCAAACAACTCTTCGAATCACTCGCCGCCAATGCGCCGGCAGGCATCACGCCACCGCCCAAAGAATTAGCGGAGACCAGCGCACTCGTCCACACCCTCACGGACACCCTCGCCACGCTCGAAAAAGTCCAAGCCTCCCTCCACAACGACGAACTGCAAGCGATTCGGGATCGTCTCGCCATGCCGACGCCTCCCGCGTCATAGGGGGAACACGACCATTGCCTGCATGATGGGGAGTCCCGACGGCCGGCTCGTGTGCGGTCACATTCGCAGCTTTACAAGCCGTGTCACCCTGAGCGCAGCGACCGACAGAGATTCTTCGCTGCGCTCAGAATGACAGACGTTGGAAAGATTTCAGTGTGACAGCACACTACGCTGTCTGCGCCGCGGCCGGCCGAACTTCCTCGACCTCATCGGCTGGGGCGGCTTGGCCGTATTCCTTGAGCTTGTTGCGCAAGGTGCGGACACTGATGTCGAGGAGTTTGGCCGCGTGGGTGCGGTTGTCTTCGCACCGTTGGAGCGCGGCGAGAATGTGCTGTTTCTCCAACTCGCCCAACGTGGGAAATTGCAGCACTTGGTCCGGCAACTGGCCGGGCGCGGCCAGTGGAGACAACAAGGCGGGGGCGGCTGCCAGACTCGCTGCGGGCGCGTTCAAGCCGAGATGCGCCGGCTGAATCGTTTCCCCTTCCCCGCCCAGAATCACCGCGCGCTCGATCACATTCTGCAATTCCCGAATGTTGCCCGGCCAGCGATGCGCCATCAACGCCGCCTGAGCCGGCTCGCTCAAGTGCGTTTGGTGAAGGCCATGTTTGCGGGCGAACCGCTCGACAAAGCGTTCGCTCAACAACGGAATATCGTCGCGCCGGTCGCGCAGCGGCGGGACGTGGATCGGCACCACGTTGAGCCGGAAGTATAAGTCCTCACGGAACTCACCCCGGGCGATGCTGTCCTGCAGATTGCGATTGGTGGTGGCGATGACGCGCACATCCACCTTGATCGTGCGGCTGCCGCCGATCCGCTCAAACTCTCGTTCCTGCAAGACGCGCAGCAGTTTGGCCTGAAGAGCGGTGGAAATCTCGCTGACCTCATCGAGGAGAATGGTGCCGCCGTGAGCCAACTCGAACCGGCCTTCGCGTTTGTTCAGCGCGCCGGTGAAGGCGCCTTTCTCGTGGCCAAAAAATTCGCTTTCGATCAGGTTCTCCGGCACGGAGGCGCAGTTGACTCGGATGAACGGGGCATTGGCGCGCGGGCTTTCGTTGAAAATCGCGCGGGCAATGAGTTCCTTGCCCGTGCCGCTTTCGCCCTGGATCATGACGGTGGCATCGGTGCGGGCGACTTTGCGAATGAGTTGCCGCAGTTGTTCCATCGCCGCGCTCTGACCCAACAACTCGAACCGCACTTCGTCGTCCAACTCGTGATTCAGGAATCGGCTGACCTTGAGCAATTGATTGAAGCTCTCCGCCTTCTGCAACGCCGCGTCAATCTCTTCATACGAAAATGGTTTCGTCAGATAATCAAACGCCCCGGCGCGCATGCAATCCACCGCGGTCTGAACGGTGACGCTGCCGGTCGTGACGATGACCACGGGCTTTTGCGGACGCTGCTGCAATTCGCGGAGCAACTCGATGCCTTCCCCGTCCGGCAACCGCAGGTCGAGAAACATCAAATCAATCTCTTCCTTGCCCAACACCTCGCGCGCCGCTGCCAGCGTCAGCGCGGTGTCCGCGCTGTACCGGCGCTGGCGGAGTTGGTGGGCCAGATTTTTGCAGATGATTTCGTTATCTTCGACGACGAGAATTTTTTCGATGGCCATGATGAACTCCTAGATTTGACTGGTGCGCCGGTAGAGGTCGGCGACAAAGTGGGGGCGCTGGCGCTGGGCGGAGGGCAGTTGACCGGCGGGCAATAATCCGCGCCGCAACATCGTTTGCTCGTTTTCCCGGTCCCGCATGACAATCTTCATCGCCAAATCCTGGGCTTGCCGCACCAACGACTCGATCTCACCGCTCTCGCGGGTTTGCGCCGGGCCGAGGTGCTGCTTCAGAATTCGGGCCTCCTTGAGCGCTTTATAGGATTCATCCAAGCGCGGGAGCAAGGTTTTTCTGGCCAGCGCAAACTCATCACCGGCGAACGGAGTCGGCTCCTGGAGCGCGCGATTTTCGCGTTCCACCAACGCGAGGAGTTCCGCCGCGAGCGCAATATGTTCCCGCACCGCGCGAAGAATCGGCGCGGTTACGGCTTCGCCGGCGGGGGCCGGGCGGGGGGTTGGATGCTCAGATTGGCTTCCGTCGCTTGTATGTGCCATGCCACATAGTTTTTCCGCCACTGCAGCAAGTCAAGCACGGTCTGCAACGGCGCGGCCGGCTTCCCGCCGGCGACTGCGCCTGCGTTCAACGCCACGTCATACGCCTTCAGCGCGTTGGCCGGCTGCTGCAATCGCTCGTGGCACAACCCAATCTGGTACAACACCGGCACCCGCCACGCCGGGTCGGGCGACGCGGTGAGGAGACCGACGTAGAGTTGGAGGGCGTTCTCGTAGTCGCCGGTGAGATACAATTCGTTGCCGATTTCGTTGGCGAGCCGCTGCCGCCACACGTGCGCGGGGGTGCCACCGGTCATTAAGGGCACCGCTTCGCGCAGCGCTGCGGCGGTTTCGCCCGAACGGACCAACGCGCGGATGAGCAGAAAGCGCGCTTCGGGTTCCTCGGGGGCCGCCGGCTGCGCGGCGAGAAATTCCCGCGCTTGCCGGATCACGTCGGCGTGCGCCTGCAACGCGTCGGCGCAGCGCATCAACTTGACGAGGAACTCGCTGCGGTGGGATTGCACCACGTCCAACCGCAACAGTCGCTCCAAGAACTCGACGGCATCGGCGTATTTGCCCTGCTGAAAATTCGTCTCGGCGATTTCGGTTTGCGCCTGCAACACCAGCCGTTGTTGCGTGCCGGCTGCGTCGAGCTTGAGATTGAGCACGGTGGTCATGACGGCGTAGAACTTGGACAACGCCATCGAATAGGCGCCCAATTCACGAAAGAGATAGCCCTGTTGCAATTGCAGTTCCGGCACTGCCGGATCCTGCGGGAAGCGCTGGATGTATTGGGCGAGAATTTGCAGCGCCCGCTCACTGCGTTTTTGTTCGCGCGCCGAGGCCACCAGATCCAGCAACGCCGTCTTCACGAGTTCCTCGTGGACGCCATCCGCCGCCAGCAACGCCGTGAGACACTGATCCGCCTGCGTGAAATCCTGCTCCCGCCGCAGCCGACGCGCCAACTCCAACTGGACCTGCCAGGCGTCGTGAGGACCGGGTTCCGACAAGAGCGGTGCGCCAACCACCGGCGCGGGGTTGCCCGCTGCCTTCGGTTCGGTCGCCCCTGCGGCGGGAGAGATCAACCAGAGAGCCGCGCTGGCGACTCCCCACAAAAAATGGTTACCGGCTTTCATAGGTGGCTTGGCTGGAACCAGACGGCGCCGGCACGGGCGGCACGAAGGTTAACGGCGTCAGAATTTTGGTGTCGCGCTGCTGGCGATAAAGTTCGAGGAGCATGTGCGGCGTCACCACCATCTCGTTGGTGCCGGCGGGCGCGTCCACCACGGTCAAACGCACCGCCGACCCGGCTGTCACCGTCAACTCGCCGGCCACAGCCGGCTCCGGCTCCTTGATCGCCGGTGCCAGCGGATCCACCGGCAAGGGTGGCAGGACAAACGCGGTCGTGACGCTGGCCGGCGCGCGAAACCGCAACGGGGCCGGCCCAATGCTCGGCAGATAGCCGGCATTAGCCAAACCGGTGCAGAAGACACCGAGCCACAATAGCGAAAAGCGGATGCTCATCCATTGATTCTATCGGCAGATTGCCGCGTCAACTTGAGGTGGGACGCCCGCGGGCGTTGTAGATGGCGCGGGTCAGCGCGCCGTCCCCGGCGGTGGCCAGCCACTCCTCGCCTTGCGGGGCCGGGAGGCGCGCGAGTAATTGTCCGCAGAACTGGGTGAGCCGGCGCGTCTGTTCTTCCAACAACCGGTTCGTGCGTTCCAATTGGTCGCGTTGTTCGAGGAGCCGGGTCACGGTTTCTTCCAGCTTGCGATTGGTCGCCAGCGTCTCGGTCTGGAACGTCTCACTCTGGGACACCATCTCGAACCGTTGAATCGCCGCGCGGACGGTGGCGATCAATTCGTCGTTCAACCACGGTTTCACGAGGAACCGGTACAGGTCGCCGCCGTTCACGGCCTCGATCACGGTCTGCACCTCGACGACGCCGGTCAGCAGGATGCGGGTGGTCCGGGGCGAGATACGCCGGATCTCGCGGAGCAATTCCAACCCGGCGAGGTGCGGCATTTTGTGATCGGAAATCACCACGGCGAACGTTTGCGCACCGGCGAGCCGCAGCGCCTCGCGGGGATCGGAGGCCGTTTGGACGCGCCAATCTTCGGCGCGCAACACCTCTTCGATCATGCGCAGGTAAAACGGATCATCATCCACCACGAGCAAGGACGCGGGGGTGCGGGGCATGCGACCTCACGAATAGGATTGCCACTGGATGTCCGCCGGCCGCACGTAGGCGTGCCGGACTTGGCGCAGTTGTTGGGTGGCGGATTCCAGTTCTTGCTGGGCGGCTTGGGTCTGCTGGCGAGCCAGCGTGAGCCGGCGGCCATTGGCGGATTCCTGTTCCACCAAGCCGATGACTTGTCCGTGAAATTCCTGCACGACCGCATCGGGATCCTGACCGGCGAGCCGGGCTTCGCAGCGCATTTCCTCCACCGCGCCATTCAGGAAAACTTGGAGCTGTTGTTTGGTGGCCTGCAAGCGCTCGAGTTCGGTCCAGCGATCTTGTTGAATCGCGTCGCCTTCCGCGACGGTCAGCACGCGCCATTGTTCGAGATACAACGCGACTGCCGAGCGGCGGCGGTCCAGTGTGGGATGGGCGGACATGGTGATCACCGGGCGGGTTGTTGGAGCATCTCCGCCCACGCATCCCGCAACACCGTGAGCCGGTGGAGGACTTCCTCAATGCCGTGCGGTTGTTTGCGGCGATTGCTCTCATCGAGCCGGGCGTCAAAATATTCGTAAAGCCGGCGCAGGGTGACGGAGAGTTCGCCGCCTTGGGTCATGTTGAGCGAGCTGTTCAACTCGTGGAGGATTGCCTGGGCGCGGGTGACGTTGAGATGGATCGTCTGATTGAATTCGAGCGGATCGTCGGTCGCGAACCCGCCGCGAGCGCGTTCGAGAAAATTGATGGCGCCGTTGAACAACATCAACACCAACTGGCCGGGACTGGCCGTTTGCGTGGCGATGTGGCGGTACGCGGCAACCTTGGTGGCAGTGGCAATCATGGCCAAACGAGACAAGCCTGGGTCGCTACTGCTGCTCCTGAACTGGCAAGGCCAGCAAGTTACCAATCGCCTTGATCGTGGCCAACGGCGGATACGTCGGATCGCGCGCTAATTCCGTCGCGCGCGCCACCGCCGCCGCCCGCACATCCGGCGTCTGCTGCAACGCGGTCTGGATGGCTCCCGCCTGCTGGAGGGAAACGGTATCGGTTTTGGTGGAGACCCCCGCCGGCACGGGCGAACGATTGGGCGTGCTTCGGACCCCACCGGTGCTGACATTTGGGTTAATCTGCATACGGATACTATCGGCAAGTTCCGGAAATACTTTAGCGCCCCGGCATCGTCCCCACGACCGCATGGGCGGCGAACTGCCCAAACCAGCGGGGCGACAACAACATCCCGTCCGACGACGCCAGCGCCGGCACCGTCCGCAGCCGCGCGGCATGATACCGCCGGGCCGCCGCGGCGACTGCGGGATCACCGGCCGCGAACACTTCATCCACCGCCCACACCGTCCGGGCCGACTCACACTCGACCAGCCGGACGTTCCACCCCACCTGCAACGGCGGGTACGGTTGAAATTCCGTCACCCGCACAAACAACACGGCATCGCAGCCCGTCCCGGCGCGGATGCGTTGGAAAAAATCCACGGGCAATTCGTCCGTGGCCGACCACTCGGCCCGGCCCGTCGCCTGGCGCAACCATTCCGCTGAAACCGGCACCACCTCCACGAGCCGGCGCTGCGCCAACTCGCGCGATAACACCGATTCCAACAGCTCGCGGCCACTACCGGCCGGCAACGGCAACACGGCCACACGCCGGAGCTGTGCCGGCAGTTTGGCCTCGGCGCGGTACACGTTGGATTGCGCAGAGACGGTGACGCCGGTCAGTAATAAACCGAGGATCAGCCACCGGCTCATCAGGCGACTCCGAATCGTTGTTGGAGAAATTGGAGTTGCTGATTGGTCTTCGCTTGAGCGTCTTCCATCGCGAGAAAACTCGCGAGCAACTGATTCTGCCGGCTCTGGACGAGTCGCTCGAGATCGGCCACTTGCTTGTCAATGTCCGTCGCCTGCGTGGTCAGCAGAGTTTGCCGAGCGAGGAGTGTGCCGTCTTCGCCGGCCGTCTTGGTGAGATAACTGGTGAAGCCGGTCGCCCAGCCGTTGGTGGTGTGGGAAAAGAAATCGCGGATGCCGGGGAGGTTCGTGGCCAGCAAATCATCGAGCGTCGCGCTGTCGCCGAGTGCGAGCGTGTCATCGTTGCCGTTGGTGGCGTAGCCGAGTTGACCGAGCCGGTTGACGGTGCCGCTGAGGCCGGTGAGCGAGCCGTAGGCGAGTTGACGCAGCCGGGACGAGAGTTCTTCCACGTCGCGGTCGCCGGCGAGAATCCCCGCCGTCACCTTGCCTTTGTCGTCCGTGGTGCTCGCGGTCTGGGAGGCGATCAGCGATTGGACTTTGTTGTATTGCTCGACGAACGCGGCCAGCGCCGTTTTCACGCCTTCCGTTTCACTGGAAACGGTGACGTTGACGGAGGCAGCCGTGCTGGAGCTGCTGGGCATGTTGATCGGGTCCACTTGGTAGGAGTAGTTGTCGCCGGAGTACGTGGGGGAAACGCCGAAGTTGATGGCGCCGGTGTTGGCGACCGCGCCGGCGGCGGTGGGGTGCAGGGAAAAGTTATTGGCGTCAATGCGACGAACGTAATAGACGGTGGCGGCATTGATCTGACTGGGGAGCGCGCCGGTCGTGGCGAATTTCATGGCGAAGCCGGTCTGGTAATTGTGCGGCGGCGTGGTGCGCACCCGGGTCTGGATCCCGGAACCGCCAAATTGCGCCACCAACATCGGAAATCCCGTCGCCACCGTGGCCGGCGTCGTGGTGCTGGTGGCGCCGGCACGCGCGGTGACGCTCAAGCCGGCGATGCCGTGGTCGGCGCCGGTGACGGTGTTGCTGCGACTGGTCAGGGTCGCGCCGCCGTTGAGTGTGTATTGCAGGTCTTGGCCGGCCACGAGTGTGCCGCCGGCGGCGGTGAGCACCTTGGTCGCAGTGAGGAAATTGCCAGTGACATTTTGCAGCGCGACGCTGACATCGCCCGTGGTCTTGTTGGTCAGGGTCAGCCGGTCGCTGACGGTGTCGTATTGGGCGGTGACGCCGGCGGCGGAGTTGTTGATGCGGCTGACGACATCGCTCAACGTATCGGTGGCCGCGTCGTAGTTAATGCTGACGCCGTTGATTTTGAATTCGCCCGTGCCGGTGATGGCGGTGCCAAAGTTGGCGCTGTTGAGGACGGCGCCGGTCTTGACGACACCGAGCGCGAGGGCGCTGGCGACGGAGTTGGTGCCGTTTTGGGTGAGCTTGGTGACGGAGAGGAAATTGCTGGTGTCGCCGGCGCTGCCGAGCGAGATCGGACTGGCGCTGGCGAGGGTGATTTTGTCGGTCGCGGTGCTGTAGGTGGCGGTGACCGCGCCGCCGGTGGCGGTGCTGATTTTGGTGAAGACTTCTTGCAGCGTGTCGGTGGTGGCAATGGTGACGGTCGCGCCGTTGACGGTGACGTTGCCGGCGGTGACGGCGGTGGCGAACGGGGCGGCGTTGAGGACGAGGGCGGAAACGTCGTTGGTGGGGCTGATCGAAGCACCGATGTTGGCCCCGCCTTGTTGGGCTGCAGCGGTGGCCAACTGCGAAAATGCAAACGCGTAACTGCCCACCGGCGTGTCCGCCGCCGCGCTGGCAGTGGCGGCGCTGAAATTGTCCAACTCGACCTGCCGGCCGCCGTAGAGCGACGAGGACTGCAAGGCTTTCACCTTGTTTTGCAACACGCCGAGTTCGGAGATCAAACTGCCGTAGGCGATGTTGCGGTTTTGGAGGACGGTTTGCTGGCTGAGCAGGACGCGTTGCGGGGCGCGATCCACCTCCGTGAGTTGCGCGATCAGCGCGCGCCAATCAAAGCCCGATGCCAGACCTGAGATGCCAAGATCCATGGTTACTCTCTCTATCGGCAGGTTGGGGAAAAACTGAAGCCCGGGCCGCGCGAAACGCGACCCGGGCCGTCAGTGACATCAGAAACGCGGCGGTTTATTGCAGCAACCGCAACGTGGACTGCGGCACCGCGTTGGCCTGCGCCAACATGGCCGTGCCGGCCTGGACGAGGATGTTGTAGCGGGCGAAGTTGGTGCTTTCTTCCGCGACATTGACATCTTTGATGCGGCTATTGGCCGCGATGAGGTTTTCCTTGAGCACGGCGAGCTGTTCGCTGGTGTAGCTCAAGCGCACCGCGTTCGCGCCGACTTGCGCGCGATCCGTGGCGACCTGGGTGATCGCCGCCTTCACGTTGGTCAACGCCGTGGCCGCCGCGCCGCTGGTGGCGACGCCCGAACCGGTTGCGGTCGTGTACGCCGACCCGGCGAGGTTGACGCCGGTCATCGCGAACGTCCCGCCTTCTTCGTTGATCGTCACGTTCAAGGCCGTGCCGTTGAACAGGGAAACGCCATTGAATTCCTTCGCGGCGATGTTGGTGATGTACGCGCCCAACGTCGAGAATTCCTGGTTGTACAAGGCGCGATCTGCGTCGGACTTGGTCACGTCTTGGGCGGCGAGCGAGAGTTCGCTCATGCGATCCAAGGCCTTGCCCACCTTCTTCAGGAACCCGTCCTGCGTCTGGTTGAACGAGACGGCGTTGTTGACGTTCGTGCTCGCCGCGGTCGTGCGGTTGATCTGCGCATCGAGACGCAGGGACACGGCGGCGCCGGCGGCGTCGTCTTCGGGGCTCACGAGTTTGGAACCCGATGACAACCGCGCAAGCGATTTGGCCAACAAGCTCGAAGATTCCGCCAACAACCGGGCGCTGCTGACTGCCGAAGTATTAGTATTGATAACCATGACTGCTTAACTCCTTCCATGAGTTTTCATTTTTTTCGTCGGCATCCATGCCGTCGTGTGAGTCGGATTCGAGGCACTCACTGTTCCCTCATTGGCTCTTCGTGGCTGCCAACCGCCAGATCGTGTAACAAGAATGTTATCGGCAGCCCCCGGAATTACTTAACTACCGGCTCCGCCGCCTCTGCCAGCGCCGCGGCCAACAGGTCGGCCGCCGTCGGCAATTGCCCGCGCCACACATCCAACCGCGCCGCCAACAGCTCCACCACCGCCGGCTGGCCCCACGCCATCAAACGCCGGCACCAGTGGATGAATTCGCGGCTGACCACGGGTTCCGGCGTCAGCGCGACGCTCGCGTCCCGGTCCGTGGCCCATTCACAAATCGCGATGGCCGCCAATTCGCGCGGT
>Ga0105047_10002622_pt1 | contig 32008 bp, 28 predicted proteins | sample MAT04_FD_78384 | JGI IMG/M metagenome (GOLD analysis project Ga0105047, IMG submission 78384) | Freshwater microbial communities from Lake Fryxell liftoff mats and glacier meltwater in Antarctica - MAT-04 (megahit assembly) | ecosystem: Environmental > Aquatic > Freshwater > Ice > Liftoff... | reverse complement strand
CGACTAAAAGCGCTTCAATCCGCATTGGGCAGCCAGAGTGTGCCCATTCTTGGTCATTCCTGACATTCTCCGTGCTAGTCCCAGAGACGCCTCGCCGCCGTCCGGTGGTTGCACTGTTGCGGCAACCCTTCCGGCGGCGGCGAAACAAACCAGGCATTTCAAACGAACTAAACCAGGCCGTCCAGCTCTTCTCCCAGGCCCAGCAGGCCGGTATCTACCTTGGGCGGGCGCACACGTTCTTCGTCTTTTCCAAAGCGAATTACCTCACCGCTGTCCATCACGGCTTCTACCGCCAGCCCCAGGCTCTGCAGTTCCTTCACCAACACCCGGAACGAAGCTGGGAGACTGGGCTCTTCAATCGATTCACCCTTGACGATGGCCTCGTAGGTGTTCACACGGCCCTGCACATCGTCCGATTTGACGGTGAGCATTTCTTGCAGGGTGTAAGCGGCGCCGTAGGCTTCCAGCGCCCACACTTCCATTTCGCCGAAGCGCTGGCCACCAAACTGGGCCTTGCCACCCAACGGCTGCTGCGTAACCAGGCTGTAAGGGCCCGTAGAACGGGCATGTACCTTATCTTCCACCAGGTGATGCAGCTTGAGCATGGTCATCACACCCACGGTCACCGGCTGGTCATACGCGATGCCGGTCTTGCCATCTCGCAGTACCTGCTTGCCCAACACGGGCATGGGGTTGCCGGTGCTGGCGGTCTGCTGCTCGGCCCGCTTGCGCACCTCATCATCGGCCAGATCCTGAATATCCACATTGTGGCGTTTTTCCAACCACAGGCGCAGAGTTACTTCCAGTGATTTATCATCGCGGATGCGCTTTTCAGCCTGCGGAGTTTCGGCCGTATACAAAATCTGGTCTGGCTCAAAACCTTCGTCTTTCAGCCATTCACGCAGAACCGAATCGCGCGCGTACAGCGGGTCGGCGGCCATGCGATACACATCGTACTGCTTTTCGCCCAACCACTGCTCCAGGTAAAGCATGCGCACTTCGTCATCATCGCGAATGCTGGCCGGGTCATATTCCTGCTGCTTAAGCCATTTCCAGGCCTGCTCGCCGGTTTCCTTCCAGGCCAGGTCGGTCAGGTAAGCTCGCCCGAGTTCGGCTTCGATCTCTTCTTCGGTGGCGCCATCAAACACCGGCGTAATCGCCCGGAAACCCAAACGGCGCGCCGCCCAGCCCAGATGAACTTCCAGCACCTGGCCGATGTTCATACGACCGGGAACGCCCAACGGGTTGAGGATGATATCCACCGGCGAACCGTCTTCGAGGAAGGGCATGTCTTCTTCTGCCACAACCCGCGAAACCACGCCCTTATTGCCATGGCGGCCGGCCATCTTATCGCCGGCGGTAATCTTGCGGCGCTGCGCCACAGAGACGCGCACCATCATATCTACGCCCGCGGCCAGGTCGGTGTTATCTTCGCGGGTAAACACCTTCACATCCACTACCTTGCCGCGCTCGCCGTGGGGCATGCGCAGTGAGGTGTCTTTGACATCACGCGATTTTTCACCGAAGATGGCGCGCAGCAGGCGCTCTTCTGGGGTCAATTCTTTTTCGCCCTTGGGGGTAATCTTTCCCACTAAAATATCGTTCGGGCCAACTTCGGCACCGATGCGAATGATGCCATGCTCATCGAGATCTTTGATGGCATCTTCACCCACATTGGGAATATCGCGCGTGATTTCTTCGGGGCCCAGCTTGGTGTCGCGGGCTTCCACTTCATATTTTTCAATGTGAACCGAGGTGAACATATCGTCCTGAACCAGCTTCTCTGAGATCAAAATAGCATCTTCAAAGTTGCCGCCTTCCCAGGAAACGAAGGCCACTACCACGTTTTGGCCCAGGGCCAAATTGCCCTGCACCGTCGAAGATGAATCCGCCAGAATATCTCCGCGGCGCACACGCTGGCCTTTATCTACCGCCGGACGCTGATCGATGCAGGTGCTCTGGTTGGAGCGCTGGTACTTGCGCAAATGATACGTACGCGTGGTGCCCTGATTATTGCGCACCACCACCGACTTGCCAGTGACCGAAAGCACCTGACCGTCTTCTTCCGCGACCATCACCTGCCCGGAGTCGATGGCAGCAAATGCTTCCATGCCGGTCGAGATCAGCGGGATATCGGGCTTGACCAGGGGCACGGCCTGCGCCTGCATGTTCGAACCCATCAGAGCGCGGTTGGCATCATCGTGCTCCAGGAAGGGGATCAGCGAGGCACTGACACCCACCACCTGGTGCGGGGCCACATCCATGTAATTGACGCTGTCGGGACCCGAAATGGTGAAATCGGAGTGATGCCGGCAGGAAATGCGCTCGAGCGCAAACTCGTTGGTTTCCGTCAAGCCGGTGTTGGCCTGGGCAATGACGAACTTATCTTCGGCATCAGCCGAGAGGTATTCTACTTCTTCTGAGACGAACGGCGCCACAAAGATGCTGGTTTTATTCAGCTTCTGGATCGCCGGCATCATTTCCTTGGTTACCGATTGACCCTTGCTTACGATCACTTCACCAGTGGTGAGGTCTGCCAGATCTTCGCGCAGGGTACGGGTGAGCATGCGCGGGTCGCTGGAGGATAACACTTTTATCACCCGCCGGTAGGGGGTTTCGATAAAACCGTATTCATTAACGCGCGCAAAGCTGGCCAGGCGGCCGATCAAACCGATGTTCGGACCTTCCGGAGTTTCAATGGGGCAAATGCGGCCGTAATGCGAATGGTGCACATCGCGCACATCGAAACCGGCGCGCTCGCGGCGCAGACCCCCAGGACCAAGCGCCGAAAGCGTGCGCTTATGGCGCAATTCAGCCAACGGATTGGTCTGATCCATGAACTGCGAAAGCTGGCTGGAGCCAAAGAATTCGCGCAGTGCCGCCACTACCGGGCGAATGTTGACCAGGCTGACCGGAGAAAGGGTATCCTGATCGCGAATGGACATGCGCTCTTTAATCACGCGCTCCATCCGGCGCAAGCCAATGCGCAGCTTGTTTTGGATCAGTTCGCCCACAGTCTTGACACGGCGGTTGCCGAGGTGGTCGATATCGTCCTTATCCTCGACTTCATTATTAATCAAAATCATGCGTTTGAGCAGATAAACGATGTCCCAGCGCGACACGGTGCGGTTGGTGACCGGGATCTTATCAGTCAGGTCCAGCTTCTGATTCAGTTTGTAGCGCCCGACCCGTTCCAGGTCGTAATGCCGCTGATCAAATAGCTGTTCTTCGAGAAATTGCCGGGCATTATCGAGCGTGGCCGGGTCACCCGGGCGCATGCGCTTGAAAAACTCCAGCAGGGCGGCCTGAGCCACCGTAATGCCGCTGGACAGGTCCCAAACGGGCTCCTGGCGCAGTGTGGAGGGGATGAACAGCCGGTCGGGGTTGTTGTCCACATCCTGAAAGAGCGCAATCAGTTCTTCGTCGCTGCCATCTTTAATTGGCGAGTCTTCCAGGCCATCCTTAATCGCTGCCAACGCGCGCAGGAAAATGGTGATAGGCACCGTGCGCTTGCGATTGAACTTAAGGATCATGTAGTCGTTTTTACGGGTCTCAAATTCCATCCAGGCGCCGCGGTCCGGGATAAGCTTAGCCATTGCCAGGCGGCGTCCGGTGGCGCGGTCTACCGGGGCTTCAAAATAAACGCCCGGCGAACGGATGAGTTGCGAAACAACCACCCGTTCCGTACCATTAATAATATAAGTTCCCTTATCGGTCATTTCAGGGAAATCGCCCAGGAAGATATCCTGACGAATTGGCTCCGGCACTTCGGGGCCGGCCAGCAGCACAGAAACATACAACGGGCTGGCGAATGTCAAATCACGTTCCACACATTCCTCGATGGAATGCTTGGGTTCGCCAAACCAATATTTAAGGCCCCACTGCTGCGATTCAGGGGTCTTGCTGGGGAAAAACAACTTCATACCCTTGTTGTAGGATTCGATTGGGGAGATCTCATTGAACAGATCGCCAAGCCCTTCGGCTTTGAGACGGCGAAAAGAATCCAATTGGATCTCAATTAGATCGGGCATGTTGAAAATTACCGGAATACGCGCGTAGGACTTGGTCGGAAGAACAGAAGCCATGGGTTTCTCCTAAATTGCACAACCTGGCCAAAAAACGGTCAAATAGCCTGCGCTCAAGCAAGAACGCCTATAATATGCAATTGGCCATTATACCAATTAATAATACAAATTGCAAGATACTTTAAGGTTGGGTATTTAATGAACCTTTACCCACTCCCCTTGGAGCACGCGGTAGCCGCGCAGTTCAAAGATCTCGCCCTCCACCCGGCCTGCGGGATAAATGGATAGCATACCCCAACCGGGGCTGACGGCCGCCCCCAGGCCAAAACTGGCCGACCCGGGATTAAAAATGAACTGTTGCCCCACCCATACTTTCTCGGCATGGTGGGTATGGCCGTACACAATGACACGCGCGTTTTGGGCAGCTTTCAGCAAAATGGCAAGATAACGCTCAAACCGGTAGCCTTGAAAAAAATAAATTCCTTTATCAATAACATACTGAAACCAGGAACCGTGCCCGTGCATCAGAGCCACGCGCACTCCACTCAGTTCCAACTGGTTAACCCAACCATGCTGCCCTCGAAAGGCCCAATCGCGGTTGCCACGCGCCATTTCTACCGGCGCGATTTCTCGCAAAGGTTCCAGTACCCGCGGTACTGACACATCCCCCGCATGCAGAATCAGATCGGGCCTGGCAGCGCGTAGCGCGGGCAGCAATTCCGGGTGAAACGTCTTCACCCGGTCCGGAATGTGGGTATCAGCCACTACCGCAACGCGAAGGACCGGCGGCGCGATTATGAAAAGAACTCCTGTAATGCAATCAGTGCTTGCACTGAGTTCTTAAAATGGATGGCATGCAGCCCCAGGCGGCGCGCACCTTCCACGTTTTCGATAAAATCGTCCACAAAGACCGCTTCCTGCGGTTCCACACCCAGCTGGTCCAGCACCAATCGGTAAATTCGCGGATCGGGCTTGACCATGCCCACCTCGGCCGAGATCACCGTCACATCGAACATATCGAAAAATTTTGGGAAGCGACGCGCCACACCGGAACGCATCTCAGGACCCGCATTCGAAAGCAGCGCCACCTTGTAGCGAGGTTTGAGCGCCATGGTGAAAGTATATAGTTCTTCGTCAAAACCGTCGGCGCTGAAAAAAGTCTCCATAAATTGCGGCATTTCTTCCGGTTTCAGATTCAGCTTCTGGCGGACAATCTCCCAGGCATCAGCTTCATTTGCCAGCCCAATGGAGGCTTTGCGCGACATTTCATTGTTAAAAAACAGGTTCTCGAGATCCATGCCGGTCATACCAAAGCGCGCCACCAACTGGCCTCGGACCGCCGGAGCAACGTTGCGCACCAGCACTCCACCGGCATCCCAAATTAAAGCGCGTACAGGTTTATCATAAACCATGGAATCCTCCATTTTAAAAATGCCCGTGAATTTTATCACATTTCATTGCAATAATTAAAAAAGGGATGGACAATTGCTGCCATCCCTTCAGGTTTTGCCCGGAAAAACGCCGCCTTACATGGCTTTGCGCCAGTTAGTCGATCGCTCCACCGTCTGGTAGCCCATGCTTTCATATAAACGCAGCGCCCCAGACAGGTTTTGCGAATCGACACCCAGGCAGGCCTGCGCCATATCCAGTTCTTTGAGCATACTTAAGCTGCGCGCGATCAAGGCGCGCGCCAGGCCTTGCCCGCGCCACGGCCGCCGCACACAGATGTTTTCGGTCCAGCCGCGCCGGCGGCGGTATTCTTGATTTTCCAGCGTATCGATGTAAGACAGCACCATGCCCGCCACTTCATCTCCCGCCCAGGCCACCTGCCACAGGTCGGGCTGCTGGTTGCGCTGATCGAGCCAGCTCTCATAGCTTTCGGCCTCCGGGTCAAACCCCCAGTGATCGCGAAATGCCTCGCAACTGGCCTCCCACACCTGGCGGTACTGCTCGGGCCGCACCGGGCGCACTTCTAACCCGGCAGGCAGCGCCAGGTTCGGGATATTTTCCAGATCCGGCCGCACCATCAGGTTAAAGTGACGCGCCGGTAGGTAGCCATCGTGCGTCAAAAGTGCTGCCGCGCTGGCTTCGTGCTCACGGCTATGCGATTCAAAGAAACGCGGCCCGCTTTGCGGATGTTCGGCAGCGATCTGACGCAGATGCTCCTGGTTCCAATGCAGCATGGCACGCCCAAACCCTTTGTGGCGCCACTCCGGCTTGATGAAACCAAAACTCATATAGATGCGCTCCTGGCTGAGTAGATCCACATACCAGGTGGTGCGGCTGTAGCCTGCCATTTCTCCCGCGATTTCTGCCACTAACAGATCCTGAAAGGGGTCGCAGTGGGTCAGATGGCTGTAGCTGCGCCGTAAATCGTCCTCTGAATCGATGCGCTCCACCTGATCGACCACCTTGGCGGCCTGGATGACAGCTGCCATACGAGCGAAATCTGCATCACCCGCAAATAACCGGAAGCGCAGACCGTGAATCGCCGGCGCTTCTGGCACCACAACAGACTTAATTAAGGTTTCTGCCACCATTCTTTCCTCCAAATACATCAACTGCAAAGTCATTTCTTCTTCACCGGCGTTTAAGGGTTCGCTGCTTCCCACTCTGATTTTAGAATTCCCATGAAAATCACATCCCAGCGCCGTCCATCACGCAGCATGGCCTGGCGCGTGCGCCCTTCCACCACAAATCCGCACTTCAGATACGATTTAGCGGCGCGTTCGTTATATTCAAACACATTCAAATTGACCCGATTAAGGTTCAATTCCTGAAAGGCATAGCGCAGCAGCACACGCATGGCATCGGTACCGTAGCCTTTGCCCCAAAACTCTCGCTCACCCAGGCCAATTCCAACCCAGGCATGCCGGGCGACCCAATCGAACCCGGATAGGTCGATCATGCCAATCGCCCGGTCATCTGCCAGGGTGCGGATGACGAAGAGGTACACATCCTTTTCCTTCTCCATCCATGCTTTGATCTGCTTGGGCGTCCATTGATACGCCGGGGCATCACCCAACAGGCGCGAGTATTCGCTGTCGCGGTTCCAACTCGTCCACAGTTCCGCGTCCTTTTCCGGGTCAAACACCGCCAGGCGCACCTGGCTGCCAGTGAAGAGGGTGTCGTTCATGCCATCACCTCCACGGCGGCGCCGGCTTGCCATTCGGTCTGCAACAGGCCAAAATGGAGCGCGTCATAATAGCGCCCGTTGCGGTAGAACACCTGGCGGCGGCGCACTTCCATCAAATAGCCGGCATCTTCCAGCAGGCCGATCATATCCTGCTGATACTCGGGCACCACGGTTTCGATGCGATACAGGTTCATCTCACGGAAACCGTAGCGCAGCGCCATGCCCAGCGCTTCAGCGCCAAACCGCGCCAGTATCGCCGGGTCGGCGATGCTCAGGCGCAGCCAGGCCGATGAATGCACCCAGAAAACCTGCGGAAACCGCACAAAACCCGCCAGACGGTCGCCCTCTTTCAAACGAATGGCAAAGTAATACTGGTTACCGCGCTCTTCCACATGCTTTTGTTCTTCTTCATGCAGTTTCTGCACAGCCAGTGCCCCCAATGGGCGCACAGGCATTTCGGTTAATCCCTGGGCATAGTCCAGATCATACGTCCAGCCTGCTTCCACTTTCGCATCCGCTTCCGGGTCGATATACGTCATGCGCAAGCTCGGACTTTCAAATAATTGACTACTGATCATGCTTCCTCCTCATTCGAACGGCTCCAATGCCGGTATCTGTTCCATATCCGTGACTTGTGCCACACTGCACCGCGGTGCACCTGCTCCGCGGATCTCTGCCTTGTATGTCTCACCTGCATGTCTAACTCCTCACAAAAAAAATATCCAGACCGCTGAACTTGCCCGGGCCTGGACATCTGCCAAAAAAAAGACCACGGACACTGGAATGTGCCCGTGGTCACCATGCTTACGTCATAGCAACTACCTGGATACAGGCACACTCCGAGAAGGAATCAATCCCTTTCCGACCAAACCGACGCCGGAGTGAGAAACCTTCAAGATGGTAGAGATAGCCTTAACCATAAACGACCTCTTTAAGCAAAGTTGACCTTACCGATTAACTTTACCACAAAGTCAGGGCAGATGTCAATAGGTTTAATCTATTTTAATCTGATTGCTGGCGGTTCAGCCGCTCTGCGCGCAGAGCCGGGGTATAATCGGGAGTGCAATGGAAAAGATGAAGCAAGCAGTGCAACAATTGATTGGGGTTTCGCTCTCTGCCCGCCAGATGGCGGCCCTGGAACACTATGAGCGGGAATTGTTGGAATGGAATGAACGCTTTAACCTGACTGCCATTCGCGATGTGGAAGGTATTCGCACCAAACACTTCCTCGATTCACTGAGCTGCCTGCTGGTTCTTAAAGACCCCCACCCCACCCGGCTGATCGATATCGGCACCGGCGCCGGGTTTCCGGGGATTCCCTTAAAAATCGTACTGCCCAACTTAAAACTCACCCTGGTAGAATCGGTCGGCAAAAAAGTGAATTTCTGCCGCCACATGGTGCAGGTGTTGAACCTGGATACGGTGGAAGTGCTGCAGGCGCGCGCCGAAGACCTGGGGATGGACCGCGCCTACCGCGAACGCTACGATTGGGCGGTGGCACGCGCCGTGGCGGGTATGCCCACCCTGGCCGAATATCTGCTGCCGCTGGTGCGCGTTGGCGGCGCCATTTTAGCCCAGAAGGGCGAATCGGGGCCGACTGAAGTGCACGGGGCCGAACATGCCTTTCAACTTTTGGGCGGCCGGGTGCGCAAACTGCTCAAATTCAATTTACCTGGGATTGTGGAAGATCGTTATCTGATTGTGATCGACAAAACCGCCGCCACCCCGCCGGGCTACCCGCGCCGGGTGGGGCTGCCATCCAAAACTCCCCTGTGTTAGCAACCATCAACCGCGTTATGGGATCTCAACCCGCCCTTCTTTGACCCGCCAGATGGTGGTCTGTTCCACAAATGGGCCGGCAAACAGCCCCAGGTCGGTGGTGGTCAGAATCGCCTGCTCGCAATCGGCCAGCGTTTCCAGCAGATCAGCGCGCCGCTGCAAATCCAACTCGGCCAGAATCTCATCCAGCAGCAGCACCGGCCACTGCCCGGTGCGCTCCTTCAGCCAGGCCATTTCAGCCAGCTTGAGCGCCATCAGGGCGGTGCGCACCTGCCCGCGTGAACCATAGTCCCCCAGATCCACCCCATTGCTCATAAAGCGCAGTTCATCGCGGTGCGGTCCGCAGGTAGTCACGCCGCGCGCAATCTCTTCGCTGCGCAGCGCTTCCAGGCGCTGCATAAAACCCTGTCGAATCTGATCGCGACTGAAACCACCGCGCTGCGAACCGGTTTGAATGGGCAGGGCATACTGGCCGACCGGCGTCAGCGGGTCATAAGCCGGCTGGTAAACCAACCGCAGCACTTCCTGCGCGTGCGTCAGGCGGTGGTGCAGGCGCGCCGCCAGGCGCTCCATTTCTTGCACGGCGGCGATACGCGCCAGAATTATCACCGCGCCACGCTCCGCCAGCATTTCATCCCAGGTGCGTAACTGCCCGGCATCCCCGCCGCGTTCCGACAACTGGCGCAGCAAGGCGTTGCGCTGGGTCAGGGCTTTATCGTATTCGCTCAACGCCTGGGCATAGCCCGGCACCGCCTGGGCCAGCGCCAGGTTGAGATACCTGCGCCGTTCTTCGGGCTCGCCGTCGATAATACGTGTCATCTGCGGCAAAAAGATCACCGCGTTAAACGCGCCCAACGCTTCGGTGGCCGTGCGTTTTACCCCGTCCAACAAAATCTCGCGTCTGAAGCGCCCCGCGCCGCCGCCCCCATTTTCCATAATCAGGCGCACCTCCAGGCGGTGCACCTGGCTGCCCTTTTGGAACCCGGCCACAATCCGCGCCACCGCCGGGCTGCGTTCGCAGGCCATAAAGTTGATCAATTGGCGGTCGCTATGCGTGTGAAAAGAATTAAACGTGGCCAGATAGTAAATGGATTCCAGTACGCTAGTTTTGCCCTGGGCATTGGCCCCCACCAACACCAAAACCCGCCGGGGCACATCCATGTCCAGGCGGGTAAACGCGCGGTAATCCGTCAGCGATAGATGGGTCAGATGCATCTAATCGGCGATGACCAGCTCCTCGTCCTCTTTAGGCTTCCACACCCGGGTAGCCCGGTCCGGATAAACAATGCCATCCAGATGGTCGATCTCATGTTGGAAGATGCGCGCCAGCCACCCCTCTGTGGTTATTTTAACCGGCCTGCCGAAACGATTCAAGCCTTTGATCACGATTTGAGAGTGACGCTCCACCTCGCCCACCAGGCCAGGAATGGAAAGACAGGCTTCGATCCCGGTTTCCTTCTCCTCAGACGCCAGCACAATTTCGGGGTTAACCACCACATATAACTTTTTGGGGCCCACCTCGCCACCTTCTTCGTCCTCTTCACCATATTCCACCACCACCAGGCGGCTGGAAACCGATACCTGCGGCGCGGCCAAACCGACCCCCGGTGCAGTGCGCATCGTCTCGATCATATTATCCACCAGGATTTGGAAATCTTTATCCAAAACTGTAATTTTTTTGGCTTTTCTGCGCAGCACCGCATCGGGCAACAGAGCTATTTCTAAAAGAGCCATTCTTACCTCGATAATCAAGCAATAATAGAGTTAATAGATCGCTATTTTACCGCGTTCGCGACAAAATTTCAAACGATCATCCAGACTTTGGCAACCCATTGCCCGTCGACGGTGCAACTGCCGGTGGCGGAACCGCCACCGGTTTGGTGACCACTTCATGATAGGCCTCGAGTACCTCCAGAATGCGCTGGCGTTCCGAATCGGCCTCGCGCCGGCGCTCACGGTTGGCCTGGCTGGCGATGCGGTGGAACAGGTCGCGCTGGACTTCGGAGGGATTAAAGACATTGTCAAAGGTAAAGCGCGTGTCGCCGATACGAATATACACGGTGCCAAAATTAAAGATCAATCCGGTGATGCCCAGACGCTCAAATTCCACACTCTGAATGCTTTTCAATGGAGCCACACGCTTTTCTTCCTGGCCAAGCGGCTTTTTATAAACATCCACAATCTGTTCATCGCTGACAATGTATTTGTCATTGGCCCAGTCTTCGTAGCGATACCACAGCCAGAAACCGTTGAGCGCATAAAAAATCATCATCACCGGCCAGAAAGCGGCGCTGCTTAAGAGCGTGAGCACACCCAACCAGCGCAGTACAGACAATACTACCAGGCCTGTCAGGGCGAGCAGTGGCAGAAACATCCCTTTCATCAGAACAAACCAGTGGGTACGGTAGGTGAGCACCCCGGCCTTGTCGGAGCGCATTTGCAGCAGGTTAGCCAGCACCAACCCCAGCGTCAGGCGCGGTTCTTCGGCTTTGGCGTTTTTCGCTGCTGCCGGTGCAGCCGGCGGCAACAGGCGCAGGCGCTGCCTTACCTGATTCTGCAGAGTTTGTTTATCGGCCTGAATACTGGCCTCGCGCGCCCGCGTCCGGCGGTCATCCACCAGCAGCCGCACCGCTTCCCATTGCGGCACCCTGGAATATACCAGCGTGCCGGTGTAGGTTTTCATTACCACATCGCCATAGCCCACAATGCGCCCCACCTGGCTGGTATCAACCGAGGTTTGCAGAATGGCATCCAGGGGGGTCTCCTGGCGGCTGTCATACAGGGCCACCACCCGCTCCTGAAACACGGCGCGCTGATTGGTCAGAATCGAATAATCGTTGGTCCAATCGATGAAATTCCAGATCGCCCACAGCGCGCCAATCACCGTCACACCACCGGCGGCAAAACCGGGCAGGGTGGTACCCGGCTGGTTGAGCACAATCATCAGCAACAGCGCCCCCAGACCCGCCACAAACAAAAACAGCGGGGCCAGCAGGCGCACCACCGCAAACATCCAATGCCGCCGCGCCACAAACAGCACCGCTTCATCCGGGTTGCGCCAGGAAAAATCTAGTTTTAAGAAAAGCTTCAGGCTGGAAAGCAGCAGCATCAGTACTGTATAAGGAATGGCATTTTCCTCAAACAGCGGGTCCAGAAATTCCATATTCAAACGGGCCAGCCTCACCGTTTCCAGCGCCACGGCATTCGTAAGATACTCGCTTTCTTCCTCCAGGGCCTCCAGCCCCACCACGTCGGCTGGTTCCAGATCGCCCAGGGTTTGCTCGCCCGCTTCCGGGTCATCTTCATCCACCGGCAGCGTCAGGCGCACCTGCCCGGATAGAATGATATACAGGTAAGCAGCCTCAGCCCCCTCCCGATACACGGTTTCACCGTCAGCCACGGTCACCACTTCCGCATGAGCAGCAATCGCTTCTTTTTGCAGATCGGTGAACATCTTGAGCGGATAGGTTTTGTTTATGAGTGCCAGAATGCGAGCGCCAGCGTCTTCCATCGCTTTTTAGTATAACTCAGGCCCTCAAAAACGTGGGCTAAAAAAGCAGCGAGACCGCAGTTTGGCGATCTCGCTGGTCAAGATAGGGTTAGCAGTTGGCTCAGACCAACTGTTCCACAACTACGCTGGCAGTCTTGTTGAACACCAGACACTGTTTTTCCGGGTCAAGATCGACCAACACAGTATCACCCTCTTCAAACTGCCCGGAGAGCAGGGTAATCGAAAGCGGGCTTTCGACATGTTTCTGCAAGGCGCGGCGCAGCGGGCGTGCACCGAACAACGAGTCAAAACCTTGCTTGCCCAACCAATCGCGCGCCGCCTCGGTCAACGTGACGTGCAAACCGTGTTCCGTCAGGCGCGCCGCCACTTCCTTCATCTGCAGTTCAACGATCGCATACATCTGTTCCAGCTTGAGCGGGGAGAAGGCGATGATCTCGTCGATACGGTTGAGGAATTCGGGCCGGAAAGTGGTCTTGAGCGCCTTCATGATCTTATCATGGGCCTGGCGGTCTTCTTCCGAAACAGCCTGCTGTAAAAAGCCCAGGGTACCGCCGCGGCTGACAAATTCGGTGCCCAGGTTACTGGTCATGATCAACACCGTATTGCGGAAATCCACCACGCGGCCCTGACCATCGGTCAGGCGTCCGTCGTCCAAAATCTGAAGCAGGGCATTCCACACTTCGGGATGCGCTTTCTCAATTTCATCGAATAAAATAACCCGGTAGGGGCGGCGGCGCACGGCTTCGGTAAGCTGGCCGCCTTCTTCATAACCCACATACCCCGGAGGGGCGCCAAACAGGCGGCTGGCAGTGTGCTGTTCGCGGTATTCCGACATATCCAGGCGCACCAGGGCTTCTTCGTCGCCAAACATAAACTCGGCCAGCACTTTGGCCAGTTCGGTCTTGCCTACACCCGAAGGGCCGATGAAGACAAACGAACCAATTGGCCGCCGCGGGTCTTTGAGGCCCGAACGGGCCCGGCGGATGGCATCAGCGATGGCGTGAATCGCCTCATCCTGGCCAACAATCCGCTCGTGCAGGCGTTCTTCCATGTGCAGCAGTTTTTCCTGCTCGGTTTCCATCATCAGATTCACCGGAATGCCCGTCCACTGCGCCACCACCTCGGCAATGTCATTGACGTCCACCTGTTCATCCAGTTTGTATTTCAATTCCCATTCATCACGCAGCCTGTCAAAGATGCCTTCCTGGCGCAGGCGCTCGGCCTTCTTATTCGCCGCGCGCTCGTAATCACGGGAGGTGCTGGCCTGCTCTTCTTCGGCCTGCAGCCGTTCAATTTCGGTCTTCATACGTTTGAGATCGCCCGGCAATGAATAAAGCGCCACGCGCAGCTTGGCTGCGGCTTCGTCCATCAGGTCAATCGCTTTATCCGGCAGGCGGCGGTCGGTGACATAGCGCGCCGAAAGGCGTGCCGCCGATACCAGTGCGGCATGGGTATAGCTGACCTTATGATGCGCCTCGTAGCGGTCTTTCAGACCTTCCAGCATGCGGATGGTTACATCCACACTCGGCTCTTCCACATATACCGGCGCAAAACGTCGTTCCAACGCCGCATCTTTCTCAATGTGCTTGTGGAATTCATCCAGGGTGGTGGCGCCAATGCATTGCAGCTCGCCGCGTGCCAGAGCCGGCTTGAGCATATTGGAAGCATCCATAGCGCCCTGGGCAGCCCCGGCACCCACTACCGTGTGCAGTTCGTCAATAAAGAGAATAATCTCGCCATCGGCGCGCTGTACTTCATCAATCGCGGCTTTCAGGCGTTCTTCAAATTCGCCCCGGAAGCGTGAGCCGGCGATCATGGCACCCAGATCCAGCGCGATCACCCGCTTGCCCATCAAAATCTCGGGCACATCGTTGGTGGCAATCTGCTGGGCCAGGCCTTCCACAATGGCGGTCTTGCCCACACCAGCCTCGCCGATCAACACCGGGTTATTCTTGGTGCGGCGCGAAAGGATCTGCATTACCCGCAGGATCTCTTTCTCACGCCCAATCACCGGGTCCAGCTTGCCTTCGCGCGCCAATTGGGTGAGGTCGCGGGAATACTTCTCCAGGGTGCGGTAACGTGTTTCGGCCTGGGGGTCGGTCACACGCTGCCCGCCGCGCAATTGCAGCACGGCATCATACACCCGATCGCGGGTCAAGCCGGCATTTTCCAGCACACGCGCGGCCGGGGTGTTGCGTTCACTCAAAATTGCCAGAAAGAGGTGCTCAGTGGATATATATTCATCTTTCAAGCGGCTGGCTTCTTCGTTCGCCAGATCAATGATCCGCTTTACCCGGGGGGTAATGAAGATCTGCCCGGCCCCACCACCAAATATACTGGCCTTGGGATTGGTGCGCAGGGTATAGTCCAAACGATCCATCAAGGTTTGCGCATCTACCTTTAAGATTTCGAGAATTTGCGGAATTACACCCTGCGGCTGCTCGATGAGCGCCAGCAGAATGTGTTCAGTATCAATCTGATTGTGCCCATACCGCTGGATGATCTCCGCGGCCCGCTGTGCGGCTTCCTGAGCACGTTCAGTAAAACGATCAAATCGCATCATGGTGAACCATCCTTTTACCAACGATCCAATGGAGGGATTATAGCATCAGCGGTGTTTACGAAACATCGATTCATTATAAGAAATGTGTTAGAGTGAGGCAGGGCAGGGCTGAGCTTCAATGGAGTTCGTTGTACTTTGATTTTACAAGGTTTGGGACAATTTGCAAGCCAAACCTGCTGAGATTAAAATCGTGTACAATTAAACGATGCTTGCTGTCCCCTCTCACGGCTTCATCCGCCCGGTCGACCCACGGCGGGACCTGCTGTCCATCGCCGACCTGATCGAGCTGAGTTTTGCTCATCAGATGGATGATGACGGCCGCGATTACCTGCGTCACATCCGCCGTGCCGCCCGCGATACCCAATATCAACGCTGGGTTAGCGGCATCAACGAACAGGTTTCGGTGCCGCTGTTCGGGTATGTGTGGGAAGAAGACAGCCAAATCGTGGGCAATCTCTCGCTCATTCCTTTCAAACACAAATCGGTCTGGCGCTACCTGATCGCCAATGTAGCCACCCACCCCAGCTACCGCGGGCGCGGCATTGCCCGCAAGTTAACCCAAAAAGGCATTTTTCATGCGCGCAAACAGGGGGCTTCTGCCGTCTGGCTGCAAGTGCGCGACGATAATCCCATCGCTTATCAACTCTACCTGAACCTGGGGTTCCAGGAACGGGCGCGGCGCACCACCTGGCATCAGGTAGAAAGCCCGCCGCCGCTGCTGCCGCTGGAGCAGATGCGCGTGACCGGACGCAGGCCCTACGAATGGCCGGTAGAGACAGGCTGGCTGCAGCAGGTTTACCCCGGCGATGTTGCCTGGAATTTGAACTTCTCTGCCGAGCGCTATGCACCCGGCCTGATGCGCAGCCTGGCACGTTTTTTCAACAACGAGCGCATCGAGCAGTGGTCGGTTTACCGCAGCGGACTGCTGCTGGGTATGGCCATTTGGGACGCCGGCATGTACAATGCGGAAACAGTCTGGTTGGCACCCAACCCGGAATGCGAAAGCCTGGCCCTGCCCGCCCTGCTCACCGTGCTGCGCCGGGAGGTGAGTACCCCCCGCCCACTGAGCATCAATTACCCGGCCGGCCGGGGGAACAATGCCTTTCAGCAAACCGGTTTCTCACCACACAACACCCTGGTCTGGATGGAAATCAACTTCGCAAATTCACACTGAAACTTTTCGGCCCTCAATACGTTATATGCTATGCAGTTCCATTCCAGGAAATGCGCGGGTTTTAAAAACATGTGCTCTCTGCCGCGGATTAATTCGGGCGGGAGTGAATCGGGCCGAAAAATCGGCTAAAGGAACATAAAATGAAATTTTTCTTGCGATTACTGGCGAATGCGGTGGCTATCTATGCCGCGGTGGCACTGCTGAATGGGCAGGGCCTTTCTATGGACAGCGGCAGTTGGCTTTCTTTCATCTGGCTGGCAGTAATCTTCAGTGCGGTGAACACCTTCATCAAACCTTTAATGTTGGCCCTGGGCTGCCCGTTGGTCATCCTCACCCTGGGGCTGGGCACCTTGCTGATCAACACCCTGATGTTTTACCTGACTGCTCAGATCGGGCAGTTGTTCCAAATCGGTTTCTACATCACCAGCTTTTGGGGGGCGTTTTTTGGCGCCCTGATTATCTCCATCGTCGGCATGGTCTTAAATTCACTGTTCCATGATAAAAAGTAAGGTTTTATACACCATTGCCGGGTGACAAGAAAAGATGAAACCTTCCATCGATGCCTATCGCGACCAATTCCTGGCGCAGCTCCCCGCCGGCTCTCCCTATCCCTTCCGTTCCTATAATGCGGACGCATGGGGCGATGCTCCGGAAATGGCGGATGAACTGGGCGCCCTGATCGCCAACGGCATCAAAACAGCCACCTGCTCTGCCATGTGGGAGTGGGAATTCGATGGTGAGGTTTGGGATGAAATTGGGCATCTGACGTGGGTGCTGAATGGGCGCGGCGAACCGCTGTGTATTATTGAAATCACGGAGGTTTCGCTCAGACCCTTCGACCAGGTGGATGCTCTGTTTGCCTTTGAAGAAGGCGAAGGCGACCGTTCGCTGGAATATTGGCGCGCGGCCCATCAAGGTTTTTTTGAGCGAGCCATGGAAAAAATTGGCAGAGCCTTCACCACAGATATTCCGCTTGTTTGCGAACGTTTTAAACTCATTTACAGGTATTAAAGCCGGTTCTGAACGAAATACCGCCCGAATCTGCAGCGCACTGATCTATAAAAAAGCGCCGCATCTTCTCAATAATTCGAGGCAGCGCAACGCATTGATGCCATCACCCATCTCCCCGGCCCCCTGCCCGCAGCGGGAAGGGGGAGACACTTTTTTTGCGGTTTTTTCGCCCCAATTAGGGCGAAAAAACCGCTTATTAAGGTCTCCCCTCCCCATTTTTTGGGGAGGGGCCGGGGGTGGGGCGAGGTTTACCGCGACTTATTGATAAGATACAAAGCGCCCGCTTTCGCGGGCGCTTTTTTGGTTTTTATCCCATAAAACAGTCTATTTCGCAATTTCGGTCGGAGTAGGTTGGGCATCTTGCGGCCCAATCTGCGGTTGGTTGGGCACCACCGGAAGCAGCGGGACCAGCGGCAAGTTGAAGTGCAGAATGCGGTTGGCACTGGAACTGGCATCTGTTACCCACAGCCCGCCATTGGCATCCACGCTTACCCCGGCGGGCATCACCAGGACAGGCACATCCCCAATCAAATCGCTCCAACCGCGCAGGAACTTGCCAGTAGAGTCAAACTCCAGCACCCGCCCAACATCCGGGTCGGTGATAAACACGTTGGAATTGGCATCCACCGCAATAAAAGGCTTGTTATCCAACGACTGGCCAAACCAACCACTCACATCCCAACTGCGCAGCGGAATATAGGTCTTGCCGCTGGCATCGCCCTGGAATACCTGTATGCGCTGGTTCCAGGTATCGGTCACATACACATTGCCATCCTTATCCAGCGCCACACCCACCGGTTCATCAAATTGACCCGCATCAAAACCACTGGTGCCAAAAGAGGTGATCGGCTCGCCGTTGGGGCCAAAGATTACCACCCGCTTGTTGCCGGTGTCGACCACATACAGGCGGCCCTGGGCATCCACCGCCAACCCGCGTGGTCCCCAGAAGGCCTCGGGCTTTTCGGCCTGGCCAAAATACCCCCACATGCTCTGGAATTTTCCATCCGCACTGAATTTTTGCACGCGGTGGTTCCAGGTGTCAGAAACATAGACCGAGCCATCTTTGCCAACCGCAATTCCCCACGGTTCGTTAAAGCTACCACCCGGCGCCTGGCCCTTGGCCAGGTCGGCGAACGTGCCCCAGGTTTGCAACACTTTGCCGTCCGCCGTCAGATGCTGAATGCGATGATTGCGCGAATCGGCCACGTAAATCGAACCGTCTGCAGCCACGGCCACCCCGCGGGGCGCATTGAATTGGCCGGGGGCGTTGCCAGAGGTACCAAAAGCCTGATCATTGGCCAGCTTGAGCATACCTTTTTCATACGGATCCCCGGTAGCCGCCTGAGAAACTATCGGCGCGGCGCCGTAGTTCCACATCTGGGCCGCCACATCTTTGCGCACATACATCCGCAGGCGTGCCGATGGTACCCAGGTTTCGGGCGTCAGGCTTTTGCTGCCGCTCACCTGAGCATACTGGTCATAATCACGGTTAAACCAGATGTTGAACAGCCCCTGGCGATACCCTGCATCGGAAATAGCGTTCCAGATGCGCTGCGGGGTCAGATCAAAATAATCCTGCATCGGCCATACCAGGCGCACATATTCGTACATCACGTAACTGTCTTTAACAATCGGCTCGATCTTGGAGAAATTTGGGTCGCCCACAATCACCACAGCCGCATCGCGCACGTCGCGCCCAGGCTTATCGCCATAATATTTCTTGTTGGGATAATCGCGGAAGTACCACCAATACGGATAGAGCGACTCGTTATCATAAGCGACCACAATATCCTTACCGCGTGTGGTTCGCTTGGAAATCTCTTCCACTTGCGCCAGCACATCCTTGGGCCCGCGCGCGGCGTGGGCATAAACCAGAAATTCTTCGCCCAGGTCATAATTTACATACGAAGCCTTGATCGCCACCCGCGCGGTTAATACCGTGAGAAACACAAACACCGCGGCGGTGACCAGGCGGATGATATTCTTAAAGCTCCAGTTGGCAAGGGCATAAAACAACCCGGCAATACTGGCGATCGTGCCCACCAAGCCCATCAGGAAGTTGCTGCTCGCACTCAATTCTTCCACCGTGCTGCCGCTAAAGGGCGTCGGTTTGCCGATCAGCGCCAAAATCAGAGCGGAAGCCGCCGCTACGAACACCGGCAGCAGCAGCGCCCCCAACAGACCGCGCCGCTCGGAAAGGGCTTTCCAGGGGGTGGTATCCACCAGGTAGCCCAGGCCCCAACCACCTGCCAAAATCATGGCGGCGGTAATGTGCACCGTCAGCCAGGGCATCTTTTCTCCAGCCAGCGAATAGGCGACCAGGCTGGTGACCGACCAGAAGAGCAGCAGCGCCAGCACTGGAACACGCCGCGGAGCGGCATCAACCTGCGGCTCAAGCACCACTTCAGGCACCATTGTGGCTTTCAGCCAACTCGGCAGATGCGATTCGCCCACCGGTTCTTCCCCGTGGGCAGCGCCGGATGCATCCGGTTCGGGCTCGGGCGCGGCAGGCGCTGTTTCCAACACAGCCAGTTCGTCCGGATCTACCGCTTCGAGGATTTCCGCATCCGCCCGGTCCGGCTGATGGGCCGGGGCCAACCCGGGGATGTGGCTGAACAGGCGGTGGCGCACCCCCGCCACAAACGCCAACAGCGCCCCCAACGCCGGCAGGTATTCGTAAAGGGGAATCTGGATCAGGGCATAGTAATACAACGGTTGGCTGCCCCGCTGCACCCCCTGCTGAGAAAGCCAATAGCCCAACGCGGCCACCAGGCCCATGGGGAAGCCCTTGCCGTTGGTAAAAAAGGTGGTGAAGAAAACAGTGAAAACTGAAAAGAAGATACCTGTGGAAACGAGCCAGACCCGCGGCCGCCACCACAACCCCAACGCAATCGCCAGCACAGACAGAACAGCCACAAACACCGTTGTGCGCAAAAGGCCAGTGGAAGAATAATCCAGCGGGTCCATGCCCAGCATGCGCATCGGGAAAGCCGAGAGCAGCGGCAGGGTGAGCGTACCGGCCAGCATAATCAGATCAAACGAGCGCTGCTTACGAATGGCGGCCCAACCCAGGTTGCGCACCACCAGCACCACCGCGAACAGCGCCAGCAGCACAATACCCGCCACCAGCAGTATTTCGGCGATCCGGCTGCCATCCAGGCCGGGGGTAACGCCCAGTTCCGAGGTTTTGGGGCCGGCATTGATCACCGCGAGCCCCAGGGTCAGCGCCAACAGCACCACGGCCGCCAGTACCACAAACAAAAAGCGGCGGCGCTCGCCGTGGTGCGACCACGTCTGCCGCAGAATGGCATCGAGGAACACAAAGCCCATGAACAGCATGAACTGAGCGTTGTAAATAAAGGAGGTGGCTTTATCGGTGAAGTGGAATGCCATCACTACCGTCAGGAAATAAAGGATCGATTTCTCGCCCTTTTCCAGGTAGCGCAGCGCGCCATATAACATTAAAACCGTCCACAGGCCGCCAAACGCTTCATTACGGGTGTAGCGCCCATAAAACAACATGTAGGGCGAAATCAGCATCAACACACCGGCAATGATCGCCCCGCTGCGCCCCAGGTAACGCCGGAAGCCTAACAAGGCCAGCGCCACCGTGGCAATACTAAACAGCACCGCCGGCACCCGCGCGCTGAAATCGCTGTCGCCCAAAATGGAGTAGGAAAGCGCCAGCAGGTGGAACTGCAGTGGGCCGTGCGTCACCGGGTCATACGCGTAGCCCTGACCGCGAAACAGGTTATAGGCAGGAACCACGTGGTTGACCTCGTCGTGGCTCATCACGCGCAGGTCCACACTATAAAAACGCGAAAACACAGCGGTGAGTAAAATCAGCACCACCAAAACAGTTTCGATGTTTAGTTTTGGTATAAAAGCAGTGAGGGGCTTATCCAGCCAGCCAGAGGTTTCTTGCAGTTGCGATTCCATATTCCCTGAACCAAACCCTTGATCAAGAATGGGGTGATTATCCTGTATAGTTGCTTTTCTGGCAAGGTATGGCCGCGTTAGCCGAATTTTTTACTCGCCAGCTTCGTTGTCGGTATCCAGCACTTCATCGTCTGCGGGCTGCGGCGCAGGAGGCCGCTGCGCCCGGGTAGTGCTGCCAAATGATGGTCGCCGGGTGGGTTCAATTACCGGGTTAATCGTCTCCGGTGGGTAAAACATCAGCCATTGTCCCAATCGAATCTCAGACCGGAAGAGTTCCACAAAGCGATCAAATGAGTTCAACGCCTGACGCAGCCGGTTATTATAATTGGCCATGGGGATGATCAGCAAAAAATAGAAGGGAGACAGCAACAAAGCCACGATCCCCACACAAATGAACAGCAGCCAGCGCACGATACGCAGCACCAATCGTACAATTTCGTAACACACGCGCAAGGGGAAAAGAATGGGAATAAATATCCAACGATAAAGCACCGCGTCATCCTGATACTTTGTGCGGCGGTAGCGGATGGCGGAAAAGGAGAAAAACATCAAAATCCCCACTACAAGAAAAAATAGCAAGGAAAATATACAAAGCAGAAGCGTTATTTCTTCCAAAGGAATCGCTACTTCCTCAGCGTAGACTGATGGATTTCATATAGAAACAAATCACTCTGTTCCAATGATCTGCTGCCCCAATGGTGTTGAAGGCGGCACACCTGATTCATCATACCATATTCTGATCCAAATTTACCGCATTTCCGGCCCACGGAGTATTATTATGCGGCACCCCCTTAAAAACTGACTCTTGCCCTCCGGGCATAAAGTATTTATAATTACGCTAATATCGCCGAAAGGGACCAAGCATTTGGAGGCTGGCCCAGAGAGCCGGGTGAAACGGTGCAAGCCCGGTGCAGAAAACCTCCATTGTTCGCCGCCCTGAAGATGCAAGTCGAACGCCGCGTGGTCAGTAGAATTTGCCGGATACTTCCGTTATCAAGCTGACCGGTAATTGCCGGTCTAAAAGGTCTGTCCCGCAAGGTTCAGATGAAATGAGGTGGTACCACGAGCTAATCTCGTCCTCAGCAGCCGCTGAGGATATATTTTTTTAAGCTCCTGTCCCTGGCGAAATCACCCAATCACGGCCCGCCTGCCCCAGGCTGTGAAGTATGGAGGAAAGCATGAATGCCAATGAACTACGCGAGAATTATCTGAGCTTCTTTGAGGCGCGCGGTCACCACCGCATCCCCTCGGCACCGCTGCAACCAGAGAACGACCCCAGTGTGCTCTTTACAACTGCCGGAATGCACCCGCTGGTGCCGTTCCTACTGGGCGAGAGTCACCCCATGGGCAAGCGCTTGACGAATTTCCAAAAGTGCCTGCGCACCAACGACATCGACAAAGTCGGTGACCCATCACACCTGACTTTTTTTGAAATGCTGGGCAACTGGTCGCTGGGCGATTACTTTAAAGAGGAATCGCTGACCTGGAGCTATGAATTTCTGACACAAAAGCTGGCGCTGGAGCCCAACCGCCTGGCTGTGACGGTTTTCAGCGGAGACGACCTTGCCGCGCGCGACGAACGCGCTGCGGAGATCTGGCGCCGGCTGGGCGTGCCCGCCGAACGCATCTTCTTCCTGCCCAAAAACGATAACTGGTGGGGGCCGGCGGGCGCCACTGGCCCCTGCGGGCCGGATTCTGAGATCTTCTATGACACAGGCAAACCCATTCATCCGGGCTGCGCACCGGGTTGCGCCTGCGGCCGCTGGCTTGAGATCTGGAACAACGTATTTATGGAATATGAAAAAACCGCCAAAGGCAGCTACCGCCGTCTGATCCAGCGTAACGTGGATACCGGGTTGGGTGTAGAGCGCACCCTGGCGGTCTTATTGGGCTATGCGGATGTATATCGCATAGAAACCCTGTGGCCGCTGGTGGAACGGGTGCAGCAGTTTTCCGGACGAGCTTACGATGAACAGCCGGTGCCCTTCCGCATCATCGTCGACCATTTGCGCTCGGCCGTTTTTGCGATTGCCGACGGTGCGCAGCCTGATAACGTGGAGGCCGGTTACGTGGTGCGGCGCCTGATCCGCCGGGCGGTGCGCTACGGCCGCGAGTTGGGCATTCGCGGTAATTTTCTGGGCACGCTCTCCGGCGCGGTGGTGGATCTATTCGCTCAGACCTACCCCGAGTTGGCGCGCCAGCGTGCTGCCATTGCCGCAATTCTGGATGAAGAGGAGAGCAAGTTCTCACTCACCCTGGAACGAGGCCTGCGCCAGTGCCAGAAGATCTGTGCCGAGCTGCTGAGCAGCAAACAACCCATACTGGCCGGGCAGCAGGCGTTCAACCTGTATGAGACCTACGGCTTCCCAATCGAGCTGACGGTGGAATTGGCTGGTGAACAGGGCCTTCAGGTGGATGTGGCGGGATTTGAGGTGTGCTACCAGGCCCATCGCGACGAATCACGCGCAAAACTCGATCAGAAATTCAAAGGTGGCCTGGCGGATCATACCGAAGAAACCACCCGCCTGCACACCGCGGCCCATTTGCTGCAGCAGGCCCTGCGCCAGGTACTTGGGACCAATGTGCGCCAGATGGGCTCCAACATTACCAGCCTCCGTCTGCGATTTGATTTTAGCTGGCCTGAACGGGTAACCTCCACGCAACTGGCGCAGGTGGAGCAAATGGTCAACGATCAGATCCTAGCCGACCTGCCGGTGTTGCTGGAACAAATGCCGCTTGCGGCGGCGCTGCAGGCCGGGGCCCTGGCTTTCTTTGCCGAAAAATATGGTGAAGAACAGGTCAAAGTCTATCGCATTGGCCAGTTCTCCAAGGAGGTCTGCGGCGGCCCGCACGTAGCCCACACCAGCCTGCTGGGACGGTTCAAGATTACTAAAGAAGAAGCCGTGAAACACGGTGTTCGCCGGATTCGCGCAGTGCTGGTATAATGACGTTACTTGAAGATTGTGAATGGGCAGAATAACCATTGGCCATTCACAATCTTCCGAAAATAGAACTTTGCCTTGTCGGTCGTTGGGGTTTATGTTATAATCCTGCCTCGCCCTTAAAGGCATTAAATGCAATCATTTATGAAAAGGTCAGGATATTAAGATGAGCGAGCTGCTACTGAAATCTGTTGAAGCCCCCGTAAACCCCAACATTCCCCACCTGGAACCGGGTGATACTGTTAGCGTGCATGTCAAGATCAAAGAAGGTACCCGCGAGCGTATTCAGGAATTCAAGGGCACCGTGATCTACATTCACAACAATGCCAATAGCTCCACCTTCACCGTACGCCGGGTTGCCTCTAACGGGGTGGGTGTTGAGCGCACGTTCCTTGCTCGCTCCCCGCGCATCGATAAAGTGGTGGTAGACCGGCATAACATTGTACGCCGCGCCCGCCTGTTTTATCTACGCACCCGCACCGGCAAGAGCGCCCGCCTCAAGCAGAAGTTCAACTAACCACCTGTTCTTCAAGAACCCTGGAAGGGTGCTGCCTACGCCGGGCCGCACCCTTTTTATTTGCCGGTACCTATCCACTTTCTCCCGAAAGGCGGGCTTCTCATGACCCCACTGATTGGCATCACCTCTTCCCACACTTCCACCAACGGCACCCTGGCAGTGCTGGGCGTTTCAGAAAGCTACCTCAAAGCCGTCGCCGCTGCCGGTGGGCTGCCGGTGATCATTCCACTGGTGCTGACCAACGCCCAACTGGATGAACTGCTGCCGCGTTTAGATGGCGTCTTGTTCCCCGGCGGCGGCGACATCGACCCGGAGTTGTTTCACGGCACCCCGCACAGCGAGGTTTACGGCATTGACGCCGAGCGCGACCGGGTGGAACTGCATCTGGCCCGGCGCGTCGCCGAGCAGAATAAGCCGTTCTTAGGCATCTGCCGCGGTATTCAGGTGATCAATGTAGCCCTGGGTGGCACGCTGTATACCCATATCAGCGACCAGCACCCGCAAGCCCTGCGCCATGCCTGGTATCCCAACTTCCCACGCGAAACCCTGGCGCATGCCGTGAAGGTGCAGGGCGGCACCCGCCTGGCCGCCGCACTGGGCTCGCTTGAGGTGTAGACCAACAGCCTGCATCACCAGGGCGTGGAACGCCCCGCCCCGGCACTTCTCCCGGTGGCCTGGGCCCCCGATGGCCTGGTGGAAGCGCTTGAACTACCCGGGCACCGCTTTGGCCTGGGCGTGCAGTGGCACCCGGAAAACTTGCAGAATTACGCCGAAATGCGCGGACTCTTTGAGTCTTTTGTGAACTCAGCCCGCTGATTGTTTTTTTTGGGGCAATTTATGCCCCCACCGCGGCACTTTCAGGCTAAAATAACTCCAATGCAACCCTACCCCATTGGAGTTTTTGATTCCGGCGTCGGTGGGCTCTCGGTGCTGCGGGCGCTGCGCCGCCAGTACCCGGCCCAACCGGCCTTTTATTTCGCAGACCAGCAGCATGTGCCCTACGGCGCACGCCCGCTGGCAGAAGTGCGCTCATTTTCAGAGCAAATCACCCGCCACTTGCTGGCACGCGGTGCCCGCCTGATTGTGGTGGCGTGTAATACTGCCTCCGCTGCCGCGCTGCACGCCCTGCGCGCCGCTTTCCCCGCGGTACCTTTTGTAGGTATGGAGCCGGCCTTGAAACCCGCCGCAGAAGGCACGCAGTCGGGTGTGGTAGGGGTACTGGCGACCCCGGCCACCTTCCAATCCGACGTATATGCCTCCATCGTCGAACGCTTCGCCCAGGGCGTGCGCGTGCTGCAGGACACTTGCCCCGGTCTGGTGCAGCAGATCGAAAGCGGCAGCCTGACCGGCCCCCAGACCCGCGCCATTCTCGAAAATGCCCTGCACCCCATGCTGGCAGCCGGCATCGACACCGTGGTGCTGGGCTGCACCCATTACCCCTTTGTCATCCCGCTCATCCAACAGATCACCGGCCCCGCCGTGCGCGTGATCGATCCCGCCCCGGCCGTAGCCCGCCAGACTGGCCGCCTGTTGCAGGCCCATGGCTGGCTGGCAGACGGCAGCCAACCTGTCGCGCCGTTATTCATCACCAGCGGTGATGCCGCAACCTTTCACCGGCTGCTGCCAGTTTTGCTGCAAGAGACCGGCCCCGTTGAATCGGTAGGCTGGCAAGACGGTCAGGTGTTCACCTACCGCCCCTTTGAAACCCAGTACACCGCATAACCCGGCCCGGCTGCCTGTGGTATACTGGTCTTATTCGACACAAGGAGTCGTTTGTATGCCGCGCAGTGAAATGGATATCAACCCAGTACTTCATATCACCACCGATGCGATCGGAAAGCCCGGACAACGGGTCTTCTATTTACAGGCTCTGCAGAACGATCAGCAGTTCATCACGTTGATTCTGGAGAAAAACCAGATCCAGACCCTGGCATTGGGCATCGAGCAGTTCCTCGCCGAAATCCAGCAAAAATATCCCGACATGACGGAGTCATCTTCCGATTATGATCCTGAGAAGATGACGATTCTGCCTCCGGTGGACCCGCTCTTTCGAGTTGGAGAATTAGGACTGGCATTCGATGCCGACCTGGACAAAATGGTGCTGGTGGCGCGTGAAATTGTGACCGAAGGCATGGAACCGGAAGAGGGCAGCCTGGTCCGGTTTTGGTGTTCCCGCTCCCAAATCCGCGCCCTGGCCTCGTGGGGTCTGGATGTGGTCAACCGCGGCCGCCCGGTTTGCCCGCAGTGCGGCGAACCCATGGATCCCGAAGGGCACTTTTGCCCGAAGAAGAATGGCCACAACCGTCACTAATCGCGGTCGTCATGTCCGTTGATAAAGACGTCATTCTCAATACCTTGCAGAAAGGAGAAATCCAACTGCAAGGTCAGTTTTTAAATGGTTCCAACTATACCTTCATGTCCGAAGTTCACCTTGAAGAGCGTATTCTCCCCGCCGTCTATAAACCACTGCGCGGTGAGCAGCCGCTGTGGGATTTCCCACAAGGTACGTTGTGCAAACGCGAGGTAGCCGCGTATGAGTTCAGCGAACTGCTGGGATGGGAACTGGTGCCGCTCACCGTATATCGCCGCAAAGGTCCGTTGGGAGCCGGTTCGCTGCAGTATTTTATTGAGTGCGACGCCGAATACCATTACTTCAAGTTTAGCGAAGAAGACCGCGCCCGCCTGCGCCCGGTGGCACTGTTTGATTTACTCATCAACAATGCCGACCGCAAAGGCGGACATATTCTAAAAGAAATCGCCGACGGTCACCTGTGGCTGATCGATCACGGCATTTGCTTTCACGTCGAAGACAAACTGCGCACCGTGGTATGGGATTTCGCCGGAGAACCGCTCCCTGCCGATTTGCTCAGCGATCTGTGCCTCCTGATTCAACGGGAGGAGCAGGAACAAATGCTGACCCGCCGCCTGGAAAATCTGCTGCGCGCTTCAGAAATCAACACATTGCTTTCACGCGCCCGCCGCCTGGTGGACCAGGGCGTCTTCCCCACCCCGCTGGGCTCGCGCCGCTCGTATCCCTGGCCGCCGGTCTAGGCGTGACGGCCCGCCGCCGTTAGCGTTTCTGTCTTTCCAAGAGGTGTCATAATGCCCAATTTTTCCTTTGCTCTGGTCGGGTTTGGCAATGTTGGCCAGGCGTTTGCCCGTCTGCTGCTGCGCAAACGCGGCGAATTGGCCGCGAAATATCAGCTCAGTTTTCAGGTGAACGGCATTGCTACCGGCCGCCACGGGCTGGCCATCGATCCCGCCGGAATCGATCTGGCGCTGGCCCTCAACCTGGCAGAAACCGGCCAACCGCTCAGCCTGCTCCACCGCCTGCCGCCTGTGATCTCCATCCCCGAATTTATTCAACAGGTTCCCGCGGATGTATTCTTTGAAAACTCCCCGGTCAACCATCAAACCGGGCAGCCGGCCGTCGATTACCTTAAAGCCGCGCTGCGGCGCGGCATGCACGCCGTGACGGCCAATAAAGGTCCGGTAGTGCACGCCTTTCACGAATTAAATGAACTCGCCGCTGCCCACGGCAAACGCTTTTTGTTTGAATCGGCGGTGATGGATGGTGCGCCCATCTTCTCGCTCTTCCGCGGGCCGCTGCCTGGCGCTGAACTGCACGGATTTCACGGTATTCTCAACTCCTGCACCAACCTGATTCTGGGCCGGCTGGAGCAGGGAGAATCGTTTGAGCAGGCCGTGGCCTATGCCCAGTCGATTGGCATCGCCGAAACCGACCCGTCTGCCGATATTGACGGCTGGGATGCCGCCATCAAAGTCGCCGCCCTGGCTACCGTGCTGATGGGACGCCCCCTTAAACCCCAAGAGGTAGAGCGCACCGGCATTCGCGGCATCACCCCCGCCATGCTGGACGAGGCGCGCCACGCCGGCCAACGCTGGAAACTGGTGTGCTCCTGCGTGCGCAGCGAAGCCGGGGTAGCTGCCCGGGTCGGCCCGGAACAGGTCGCGTCCGATTCGCCCCTGTATGCCATCAACGGTACCAGTTCCTACGTCCAATTCGAATTGGATGTGCTGCCCGGCCTGGGAATTGTCGAATCGAACCCAGGCCCTGAAACCACAGCCTACGGTTTGCTGGCGGACCTGATCAACGCGGTGCGAGGAATGTGAACGGATGAGCGCAGCCGTACCCATCCTCCTGGGCCTGGGCACCAACCTGGGTGACCGCACCGCCAACCTGCAAGCCGTCTGGGATGCCCTCCCGCCGCAGGTGCAGCCGCTGCGCGCTTCGCAGATTTATGAAAACCCACCCTGGGGTTTTGCAGACCAACCCGATTTTTTGAACCAGGTGTTTGCAGCGCAAACACGATTGGCTCCGCTGGACCTGCTGGCGCATATCAAACACATCGAAACACGCCTGGGGCGCATCCCCACCTTTCGCAACGGCCCGCGCCTGATCGATATCGATATTTTGTTTTACGGCGCTCAGATCCTCAGCCTGCCGGGACTCAGCCTGCCGCACCCACGCCTTCAGGAACGCGCCTTCATGCTCATTCCACTGTGCGACCTGGCCCCGGACCTGATTCACCCGGTGCTCAACTTGAGCATCCGCCAGTTAACCGCACGGGTCGACCCGACTGGCGTGGAGGTGTATCGTGACTAAATCCAGTTTTCCGCTGCCCTGGGGCAGCCGCACCTTCGTAATGGGTATACTTAACATCACCCCCGACAGCTTTTCGGGCGACGGGCTGCTAACGCAAGGAGATGCTGTGGTTGCCGCATTGGCACAGGCCCGCCGCTTCGCCGCTGCCGGGGCAGATGTGCTGGATATCGGCGGGGAATCGACCCGCCCGGGGGCACAGCCGATTTCGGCTGCACAGGAGCTCGAACGGGTGCTGCCGGTGATCACGGCGCTGGCCCGGGCCGACCTGGATGTGTTCCTCTCGCTGGATACCTACAAAGCCGAAGTGGCTCTGGCCGCCCTGCAGGTGACCCCGGTGTGGATTAACGATGTCTGGGGCTTGCACGCCGACCCGCTGCTGGGTGAAGTGGCAGCGCGTTACCAGGCGCCGCTGATTTTGATGCACAACCGCAGCCGGCCAGCCCAGGCCGAGTTGCAGGCCCGCCTCGGCGGGCGCTACACCCACATGCCTTATGAAAACCTATTGGAAGATGTGAAACGTGAACTATTGGAAAGCGTGGCGCTGGCGCGCCAGGCCGGGGTATCTGCCGACCACATCTTGCTGGATCCGGGCATCGGTTTTGGCAAGACAGCAGAACAAAACCTGGCGCTGCTCAACCGGCTGAATGAAATTCGCGCGCTGGGTTTTCCGGTGCTGCTAGGGCCTTCGCGCAAATCGTTTATCGGCTATACGCTTAACTTGCCACCCGAGCAGCGTGTAGAGGGCACTGCCGCCGCCGTGGCGGTGGGCATTACCCGTGGCGCCGATCTGGTGCGCGTGCATGACGTGGAAGTGATGCTGCGCGTGGCGCGCATGGCCGATGCCATTGTGCGCCCGCCCGGTTGAGTTCGGCAGAGGTTTGCCAAGCCCGAATGGCTTGAGTATAATCACTGGAACACCTGTAACAAAGGGTGCACTATCGCATCTAATCACAGTGCACTGAGTCACACAAGATAAAAACTATGCATGTGTGCCCCATGTTTGATAGAGCGGTTTTGATAGATTGATTGAAGAGGTCTAGCGATGTCTACTTATGATGTTGTTGTCGTCGGCGCCGGTCCGGGTGGGTATGTCTGCGCGATCCGCGCGGCCCAATTGGGCAAAAAAGTGGCGATTATCGATAAGCAGTGGCTGGGCGGCGTCTGCCTGAACGTTGGCTGCATTCCGTCCAAAGCCCTGCTCAAAAATGCCGAAGTGGCTCATACCCTGCGCGAGCGCGGCAAGGAATTTGGCTTTTCTTTCGAAAACCTCAAGCTCGATTTTTCTGTGGCGGTCAAACGCAGTCGTCAGGTCTCCGACCGGCTTACCAAAGGCGTCGGGTTCTTGATGAAGAAGAACAAGATCGATGTGATCATGGGCGCGGCTAAATTAACCGCCAAAGATACCCTGCAGGTGACCGATAAGGACGGCAAAGTGAGCGAGGTCACTGCCGCCAACATCGTAATCGCCACCGGCGCCTCGGCGGCCCTCATTCCCGAGGTACAGGCCGACGGCAAACGTATTCTCACCTATTGGGAGGCCATTCTACAGCCGACCATGCCCAAATCGGTGGTCATCATCGGCGCCGGGGCCATTGGCGTCGAATTTGCCACGGTATGGAGTGGCTACGGCGCCGAGGTGAGCATGGTCGAAATGCTGCCGCGCATTGTGCCGCTGGAAGATGAAGAAATTTCCGCCGAACTGGCCAAAGCTTTCCAAAAACGAGGCATTCGCATCCTGACTGGCACCAAGGTACAATCGATTACGGCCAGCGACAGCGGTGTTACCGTCAAAGTGCTCGCGCCAGACGGTGAAAAAACACTGGAGGCCGAACAGGCGCTGGTGGCGATTGGCTTTAAACCCAATTCCCGCGATCTCGGTCTGGAAGCCGCCGGGGTTAAAGTGAGCCAGCGCGGCTTCATCGAGGTGGATGAGCGCATGGCAACCAACATTCCCGGGGTATGGGCTATTGGCGATGTCACCGGCAAACTGCTGCTGGCGCATGTCGCCTCGGCCCAGGGTGTGGTGTGCGCCGAAAATATCGCCGGCGCCGAAACCATCACCCTCGATTACACCATGATGCCGCGCGCCACCTACTGCCAACCCCAGGTGGCCTCCTTCGGACTGACCGAAGCCCAGGCCGTGGAAAAAGGCCACAAAGTCAAGGTAGGGCGTTTCATCTTTCAGGCCAACGGCAAGGCATTGGGACTGGGCGATTACGCAGGCTTTGTTAAACTGATCACCGATGAAAAATATGGTGAAATTTTAGGCGCGCATCTGATCGGCCCGGATGTTTCGGAACTGCTGCCCGAGCTGACCCTGGCCCAGCGCCTGGAACTGACCAGCACCGAAATTGCGCGCAACGTGCACGCCCACCCCACACTCAGCGAGGCGCTGATGGAAGCCGCTGAAGCCGCCGAGGGCCACGCCATCCATATCTAAAGGGCACCTCCAGCGGGTGCGGAACCGCCGCGAGGGATTCTGGGTGTCCGTCAATTTTTCGGAGATTTCACCCCACCCCCGGTCCCGCCCCTCAAAGGGGCGGGGAGCAAGATTTAAGCCCTTTTTGGGCGGCCGCCCAAAAAGGGCAAAAAAAATAACTCCCCCGCCCGCCGCTTCGGCCACCGGTAGGGGTGTGGGGCATAAGCGGTAACATAAGATCATCCGTCCACCCCTCTCATCCCCCTGCCCCCTTCTCTCCCCAAAAACCGGGGAGAGAAGGGGGGATTCTATTTTTTTGGTTCTTTTTGCCAGCAAAAGCTGGCAAAAAGAACCATTATGTTTTT
>Ga0105047_10002621_pt1 | contig 32014 bp, 34 predicted proteins | sample MAT04_FD_78384 | JGI IMG/M metagenome (GOLD analysis project Ga0105047, IMG submission 78384) | Freshwater microbial communities from Lake Fryxell liftoff mats and glacier meltwater in Antarctica - MAT-04 (megahit assembly) | ecosystem: Environmental > Aquatic > Freshwater > Ice > Liftoff... | reverse complement strand
TGAACCCGATCCCGCAAGGTTTGCCGATCCATGCCGCAACTTTCCGCAGCCAGCTTCCGGTCGACGCCATCAAGCAAAAGCGCAATCGCCAACATGCGCCGAGCGGCCTTGGCGTCCTTGCTCTTGGCCGCCGCTAAACGCAACTCCTGCACCGCCATATTTGTCCGCGTGATCTTCACAGCTATCAAAACCCCCCTCGCTTCGAGACCGGAGAATCAGATTGCATGGGCCTTGGAAATTCACAAACGAGTCAGGCCAAGGGTCCACTGGTATTACAGAACCCCGTCCCGGATCAGCTGATCCATGGAGATCGAAGGCTGTGCGCATCCCGCCTCGCCGACGACGCGGGCAGGCACGCCCGCCACCGTCTTGCAAGGCGGAATGTCTTGCAAAACCACCGACCCGGCAGCAATGCGCGAACAGTAACCGATGGTGATATTGCCGAGGACCTTGGCACCCGCTCCGATCAGCACGCCATCGCCAATCTTCGGATGACGGTCACCATCCTCTTTTCCGGTACCACCAAGTGTTACCGAATGCAGCATCGAGACGTTGTCTCCGACAACCGCTGTCTCACCGATCACGATGGAATGGGCGTGGTCGATCATGATGCCCTTGCCGATACGTGCAGCAGGGTGGATATCCACGCCAAAGGCTTCAGACACGCGCATTTGCACAAAATAAGACAGATCGGTCCGCCCGGTGCACCATAGCCAATGCCCGATACGATACGCCTGCACCGCCTGATACCCTTTGAAGAACAGAATCGGCTGCAGAAAGCGGTGGCATGCAGGGTCCCGCTCGTACACCGCCATCAGGTCCGCCCGTGCGGCAATTCCCAATTCCGGGTCCGATTCATAAGCCTGATCTGCGATTTCGCGTAGAATCTGCTCGCTCATTTCACCCGAAGCGAGCTTCAATGAAAACCGGTAAGCCAGCGCCCGCTCCATCGAAGAATGGTGCAGAAGCCCCGAATGGATCAGCGCACCCAGAAGCGGCTCGGCCCTGATCGCCTCTTCTGCTTCGGTGCAGACACGGCGCCAGACCGGATCCACGATTTGCACACGTTGCTTGGTTTCAGCCATCGGACCCTCCGTCACTTAAGCCTAATATAGCTCGAAGCTTGCAGGACGGGAACAGTCCTCAACGGATTTTGCGGCAGTTTGCCGTCAGGCCGGAACTTCGATGCTTCGGAACGGGCCGGGGCCAAAGCGGTCCGAGGTTTGCGCCACATCAAGAGCAAACCCTCCGCTTGCACCAAACTGTGCCAACGTCGCGGCTGAAAGCAGACACTCTGCCGCGCTGACCCCGACCTCGCCCAGAATCTGATTTCCCTGCACGATCCGGACAACATAGGCCTCACGATCCTCGCCTAGTGGTATCTCAGTCGATTGCCAGCTGTCCGCATCAATCCGCCCACGTCGAACCCACCGTCCCGCGACGTCTCCGTTCGGAAGGCGGCGAGCGGTAAGATGCGCCACCGGATAGGGCCGAAGTCCCACCCCGTCAAAAGCCTCGACCCGCAGGACGGTGTTCGGATCCGCATAGCCCCGGGCTGAGGCGCCGATCCGGTAATACCGCGCAAGTCCCCGCACCGAAAGTGGGAGGTCGATTTGCTGGACCGTGCGGTCCAGAAACACCACCCGGGACCCCACAGGCCAGTTTGGCGGCATAATCCCGTCCGTGCCCTGCTGACCCCTTAACCGAAAGCTAAGGTCATAGGTAAAGGGCGCCACCAACACCGCATCGACGTATTGGAACACTTCCCAGGTGCGCCCATCCCCTGCGCCGATGGCCGCCACATTCGCGCCGTTCAGAACGGCCTCCATAGTCGCACTCGACAAGGCGCCGACCGTCAGGCGTACTCGCAACGGTGCTCCGCGATCCAGTAACCCGGGCCGCGCAGCATCGAGCGGGGTTTCCGTCAATCCCATCAACGCCGGCGCCGCAATCACCCGGTTCACTTCGTAGCCCGCATCACTGCTGGCCGCCCAGACGGTGGCAGATCCCGGCCATGGTTGCGCCGCGATGGCGACATGCGGCGCGTGCGGCACCTCGGTCCCGGTAAGCAATGGCAGGTCGAGAAACACCGGAAAGACCGGCACCGGCGCCACGAAGGGCCGCACGGGAAGCGGCGTATCCTCCGCCTCGACTGCGCTGTAGATACCCGGCTCTACCCGAACGGCATCGACCAGATGGCTCTCGCCCAGCTCTAACCGGTCGATCCGATACCGCGCATCCCCGATCTCCACCACATCCCCTGCACCAAGCGCAAGGCGTGATCGGGGCAGCGCAAAGCGCGCAGTATCGCGTGCAACGCGCGCCTCAGCCAGCCAGCGCTCGGCCACGGACCGGGCTTCCGATGGCAAAAGAACCATCGGCAGCTCACTTTGCGAGACACGCAGCGAGGTCTCATCCGGAAAGCTGGCTTCGGCAAAGCGCAGGTCATACTGCCCTTCCGCTCCAACGAACCCGACGCGAACCCGTCCGGAAACCTCCGCCTCCGGCTCCCGGATCGCTTCTATGGCGCCCGCGACATCGTCGGTCAGCGCCATCTGCCCCGCCTCCAGCACCACGATCGCCTCCCCCGTCCTGTGGGAAAAGCGCAAGACTCCGTCCCGCTCGTTCGCATCAAAGCCGTAGGCCAGCATCAAGGGCTGCAGCGCCGCGCGCACAGTGCCCACCTCGGGCAACGCATAGCCGCGAACCACGCCATAAAGACGCGACACATCTACCGCTCCCTGACCCACCTCGGCACAAATCTCCGCTACCACTGCGGCAAGTGACTGATTAGTGATCCGCCCGTTGATCCAGTGACCGCGGCCAAAGTTCTCGCCATCCCCCCAGACGCTGATCTGCGCGGGAAAATCCGGAAAGGGCCGGGTGTCCCAGGACCAGACAAAGGCATGCCCCATATCCACCATCGGCGCGCCGGTCACGCGCGACGCCGGGTTGTTTGCTGCATCCGAGAAGAAATCCTGATAGGCTCGCAGATACTGCATCTGGATCAGGTCGTCACGCCGCCCGGTAGAGGCGCGCGGCAGAGACGACTCCGACGACTTCGGATCGAGAAAGACGTTGGGCTGGTTTGTCCCTTTATCGACCGCGCCGCAGCCATATTCGGTAAAGCGAAAGGGCTTCGACTCCGGCACCCACGTCGTAGGCACCAGCCCGCGCACACCACCCACCCGGTTGAAATGCTGGTTCGACCACCAGCTTTTCAGGTCCTTGTTACGAAACACCCAAGGTTCGCCATAAGCCCCATCCGTGATGGGGATGCGCCGTTGCGCAACTGCCGCTTGGGCGCTGTCGTAGTACCAATCGAACCCCTCACCGCCCGCAATGTTCGCCTTGAGGTAGTCGAGGTTGTAGATCGTGCCCCAGGCCTCATCCGCATGGCCCGGCTCGTCCCGCCAATCCGAAAGCGGCACGTAATTGTCGATCCCCACAAAGTCGATGTTGGCGTCCGCCCACAGCGGATCGAGGTGGAAATAAAGATCGGCACCCACATGGTAGCCAAAATACTCTGACCAATCAGCCGCATAGCTGATCTTGACTCCGACCCCGAGGATACCCCGCACGTCCGCCGCAAGCTGTCGCAAAGCCTCCACCGCGGGAAAGCTGTTCGCCGCCCCGCGAATTTGCGTCAGCGACCGCAGTTCTGATCCGATGCAGAAGGATTCCACCCCGCCCGCCAGCGCGCAGAGGTGGGCATAGTGCAGGATGAAACGCCGGTAGGACCATTGCGCGGGGCCGGAATAAGCAATCAGCCCACCCGACACCGAGAAATCCGAAACTGCTGCCGTCCCGAAGAACGCGGCCACCTGTGCCGCCGCAGCTGCCGTCCCATCCACGCTTCCTTGCCGTCCGGGTGCCACGGCCAGCGAGATCCGACCACGCCAAGGCAATGCAGGTTGGCCCGCAATTCCCGTCCAGGGGTCGGGAAGGCTGTTGCCCACCAGCTGCTCCATCAGCAGGAAGGGGTAGAACATCACGTCCTTGCCCGCAGCCTTCAGTGTAGCCATCGCCTCCAGCACCGCCGCATCTGCAGGCGTGCCGCCATATATCGACCGGCCCGCAACGCGCGGCACCTCCTGCGCTTGTGCGCGCGTGATCCCCCCCGCACGCCAGGGCATCCCCGCCCCCTCGAACGCCGCATCCTCCACCTTCGGCTGCGTGAGGCAACTGCCACAGCGCAGATCGTCTCCAAACCACGAAACCACCAGCGCCACCGCCGCGCACCGCGGCGCCTGCGTCTCCAGCTGTTGCAATGAAGTGGCAAAGTCCGTCAGCCCAGAGGGGGAATGCACATTGGCCGAAAGATAGACCCCCGCGTCCTTCTGATAATGCACCGGAGTTGTCGCGAGTCCGTATTCCCCTGTCCCGGGGATCAATGCGACACCCCGCACCGCATCGACCAGGTCCGCGCCCGCATGTGGCGCCGCACGGCGGATTACTTCGAAAGTGAATTGCGGGACGCGGTTGCCATAGGGGGTAAGGTCCAGATCCTCGATCATCACATAGGCAAGTCCGCGATAGGCAGGCGCAAGCCCCGGGCCTTCGATTGCAGCAATCTTGGGGTCCGGCAATTGCGTCTCACTGCCGGTGTAGACGCGCAGGGCCAAGTCCGACGGCGCAATTTCAGCGCCATCCGCCCAAACCCGGCCCAGCCCCAGAATCTCGCCCCGGCACAGCGCCACGGCCAGGCTCACCGAATAGCTGTATTGGCTGACCCCCGGCTTCGCCGTGCCCTTGCCGCCCCCAGTCCGTGTCACGTCTTCAAGAAACTGCGTGGCCCAGATCACCTGCCCCGCCACCCGCATCCGTCCCCAGATCCGGGTAATCGCATCGCCCTCTCCGGCTCCGGTCAATTGCAGGCGGTTGACCCGGCCCACCTCGACCGGCTCAGATCCTGCACCCAAGATGCGCTGGTCCAGCACACGCCCGACCGTGGCACCCACAGCGCGTCCGATCACGGCCCCCGAAAGCCCCAGCACCGTCCCGCCAAAGCCCGAGCCTAGGGCCGTGCCCGCGGCAGATAGCAGCAAGGTTGCCATTCACATCACTCCAATAGGGAAGGCGAAACGCGCCACGATCCGTCGCGACCACGGCGCAGAAAGCGGGCTTTCCATCACGGAATGTCCGCTATAGGCGTGAATGAACATCGGTTGAGCCCCACAATCGGACTGGATGCCCAGGTGCTTGGCGACGAACCCCGCACGCATCCGGAACAATAGCACGTCTCCCGGAGTGGGATCCGCAAGCGGTTTGGTCACCAGCCACTCCCGCGCCGCAGCCAGAAGCGGCTCGCCACGATCAGACTCGGCCCAATCGGCAGTATAAGCAGGGACCGGCGCGGGCTCCCGCCCGACCACCTCCCGCCAGACACCGCGGATCAGGCCCAGACAATCTGCCCCCGCCCCCCGGCAATGCGCCTGATGCACATAAGGTGTGCCGATCCAGCCGCGCGCCGTCGCAACCACGCTCATTGCGAACCGCCAAAAAGGCTGCCACCCGTATAAGCGCCCGAACCGCGCGGATAGCTGGAAAGCCAGTCATCCCCCGGCAGATGCGGAAAGCCGCGAAAATTGAGGAAGTTGGCAAACTTCGTCCGACAGCTGGCGGCCCGCTTGTCGCAACCCGCCTCGATACGGACCTGGTCGCCGGGTACCACCTCACTACGGATAGACTGCCACAACTCTATCCGTCGCCCTGCGCCGACCGTCACATCCCGCTTGACCTGGCCCACAATGCCGGCAGACGCGCCACTCAGCACCACCAATCGCCCCCGCTCGAACCAACGGTCGTCGAACCCGGCGAGTTCGGCAAAATCGAACCGCTGTGCCCCGGTCACCTTCTCCACCACCCGCTCGATGAAATAGCCGGATTGTATCAAGTCGAACCCGCAACGCTCGTCGCCAAGTGTGGCGGCGCAGGTTCGCAAGTATGCAGCACCCTGCGTCTGGTTCAGGCTTTCCGTCAGGCCCCGCAACTCGGCGGTAAAGGCCCCTTCCGCCCGGCTCACCTCTCCCACAGTGCCACGGAACTGCATCACCCGCTGGTCCGGCGCGGCCCAGTTCACCAGCCATGCCTCAACCTCTGCGCCGTCATAGCGTCCGGCCATAAGATCGGCTTCGGTCACCGCCTCGGCATTCAGTGCGCCCAGCACCTCGGTGTTGTCGACCGCAAGCCCGGTCGTCTGCTGCAACGCCCGTGTCGTCAGGCCACTGTCGGGCAGATAGATCACCCCTCCCAGCACCAGCGCGCGGTCATGGTCGGTGAACCCCAGCGTCACCCCATCCACCCGCCGCACAAGCCAGGCCCGGCAGGTCGTTGTGGCGCCGGTACGCAGATGGTCAAACAGCGCCGCACTCACAGCCGCACCTCAACCACCGGCACCGACGGCACCTCCCCCGCCTGAAACGACGCAAGCGAGGTCTGAATGCGGTCGGTATCGAACCGAACCGGCACATCGAACTCGAAGCCCGCCGTCACCCGCGTTCCCAGATCCGGCGGCACGTCAAAGGTCAGAACGCCCGTATCAAGGATTACCCCGAACTCCAGACCAAAGACTTTCGGGTCCGACGCCACCGCCGCGCTGACCGTACCGGACACCACCTTTCTGATGGTGCGAACATAGGTGTCCTCGCCCGAGACATAGGTCTTCGCCAGCTGAAACTCGCGCGTCACCCCATCCCCGATCCCGAGGAACTGATCCTCCGGCCCCGGTTCCTGCGTGATCGAGGAGGACCGGTAATCTGCCCAATCCTTCCAGCGAAACCCATGCAATTGTCCCCGCCGCGCCTCAAAGAACGCAATCGTCAGCTCCACATCCGCAATGCTGCGCAAACCGAGCCCCGCGTCATAGCGGTGCCGCGACTGCGCCCACGGGCTGTTGCGCTCTTCGAACCCGTTCACCAAGGTGACGATCTCGGTACGCCGTTCCGGCCCCCCCACAGACCCGAAGGACAGGTTCGCGGGGAATCTGATCTCGTGAAATGCCATCTGCCCGCCCTCACCGGTTCCGCTGTCCACGCGCCAGTGCCCGCGCCGCATGTGCGGCGATCTGGCTCTGGCTGCGTTGAAATCCCTGCACATCGGGAGTTGCGATGTTCATCACCACAGTGACGGCCCGACCACCCCCTGCCGTCAGCACGCCGAGCCGACCGTCCGGGCCACGCGCCAGCGGCATGATCGCCTCCGGACCCGCCTCTCCCATCAGCCCCCGTCCGCCTCGCATCGGAAAGCTCGTCGGCCCCGAAACCACGCCCCCCTTCGCGAAGGGCATCACCCGGCCTTGCGCGAAACTTTCACCCCTCTCGAAGGGCAACAACCCGGACAGAAGCGTGTTGACCCCACCGGCCAGAAACCCGCCAAAGGCGTTCTGCACCGGCTTCAGCGCCACGTTGTAAACCTGATCCGACATCGACTTCGCCACCATTCGCAGCGCGTCGCTCAGCTTCGCCCCGTCAAAGACCAGCCCTTCAAACGCCCGCCGCAAGCCCCCCCCGATGCCCGAGGCGAGCGTATTCACCTCGCGCCCGGTAAACAGCATCGTCTCCTGCATCCGCGCCAACTCTCCGTCAAAGGCCGCGACCACGGCGGCCGAGGCGCCCAGCTGCACCTCCAGCACCGCCAGCTGGTCCTGCAATGTCTCGAATTCCGACATATCCGTCTCCCGCCCCTGCATCAGGAAAGGACGCGGCCAGTTCTGCCAGCCGCGCCCGCGTCAAGGGCTGGCTCTGCGCCTCCAGCCCCAGCATCATCCGCAATTCCACCGGACTCAGCCGCCAGAATGCCTCGGGCTGAAGGCCAAGGCCCCCGATCCCTGCCCGCATCAGACCCTGCCAGTCGATCCCGCTCATTCCTCGCGCGGCAGCGCAAAGGCCCGCGCCAGCAGTTCCGCCGCCACCCGCGCCGCCTCCAGCGTCCCGCCCCCGATCTCAACTGTCCGAAGATCGGCCGCCGTACCCTTCCAGCCGCCACCGCGCAGTCCCGCGACAATCAGCGCAAGCACGTCGCGGGTTGAAAACCGCCCTTGCTCGAACCTCTCCACCAGGTCGAACAGCGACCCCGTCTCCAGCGCCGCCTCCATTTCCGCCAACGTGCCCAGAGTCAGCTTCGCCATATGCGGCGTGCCATTCAGCCGGATCTCCACCTCGCCCGCCCAGGGATTTGCCATCAAGGAGTTCCCCATCAGATCGCCGTGAACCTCAGCAGCCCTGCCGAGGCGAGCGACAACTCATATGTCGCCTCGCCGTTGTGACTGCCCGCATACTCGATAGCGGTGATCTGGAACGCCCCCTCAATGACCCCGAAACTGGGGATGATCACCTGAAACAGCGGCACCTCCCCGTCAAAAAAGATCTGTCGTGCCCGTTCATCCGTGTTGGCATCACGAAACACGCCGGAGCCCGAGATTTCCGCCGACCGCACCCCAGCCCCGGCCAAAAGCTCGCGCCATCCGCCCGGGCTTTCCAGCGACGTGACTTCGACCTGCTCGGCGTTAAAGCTGATACGGCTTGCCCGCAGCCCTGCGATGGTTACGAACTGCCCGTCGCCGGTCAAATCCACCTTGATCAACAGATCCTTGCCGTTCTGCACAGCCATTGTCGTTCTCCGATCTGATTGTTAGCGGCCCCTCGGCCAATGTCCGCAGCGAAACCTTCGGCGCTACAGCTCCACTCTTGCGCGGAAGGTCATGTCGACCCGCCGCAGGTCGCCATCCCTCGACCGTTTCGCATCGGCCCGAAGAAACTGCAGCGCGACCAGATTGCCCCGCGACATGGTCAACGCCGCGTCACCCAGTAGATCGGCAATCTTCACCGCGATGGTCTTGGCCGCGAGGAACCCTTCGGTGTCGGCAATGACGCTGATCACCATCCTGTGCTCGGCCCCTGCGCCCGACACATCGGACTTGTCTGTCGCCTGCTCTGGCCCGATCAGCACAAAAGTGCCGGTGCCACTGGGTGGGACGGCATCAAAAATGTCCACCCCGACCAATTCCGGGGACAACGAAAGATGCGCGAAGATCGCCGCCTGAAGCGCTGCCGCCGCTGCATAACTCATTTCAGACGCACCTCCCGGGCAAAGCAGGTCAGATACCGCGCTTCGGCATCTCTCTCCGCCACCGCGAGGATCGAGAAGTTCCGGGTACCCTCCCGAAACCGCTGCCCCGCCACCGGTCGCGATGGTGCCGCGAACGGCGCACCTTGCACTGTGATTCGATATGGCACCGAGGTCAGCGTAACTTCTTCCCCCGGCACGTCACGGCCCGATCCGGGCAGCACCTCGGCCCAAAGCTTCCCCCGCTGAACCCAGCTTCGGGTAAACCCGCCTGCCCCGTCCGCCACCCGCTGGATCGCCTCCAACACCAAAAGCCGGTTCAGATTGGGTCCGCTCACGATGCGCCCCCGCCCAGAACACGCACCGTGCGCCAGCGCTCGATCAGCGCGACCACCGTTTGCGGCAGGCCGGCCACCCGCCCTTCTCCGTCATGTCGGCGCTCGTGGAACTCTGCCGCCAGCAGGAATACCGCTTGGGCAAGGTCTGCAGGCACCCCGCCCCAAGTTGCCGAATAGCCTGCGTCGAACCGCACTTCTGCCCGCCCGTCTGACGGCACCCCGGGCAAGAGAACTCCGACGGGAACCACCTTCGGGCGCTGAAAATCCGCGACAAGCCGGTAGCTTGACGCCGCCAGAACCGTCTGTGCCCCCGCCTTGTCGAACAGCGTGATCGACACGATGGCCGTCACCGGCGCCACCGGCAGGGTCTGCTCGCCCGGCCCGCGCCAATCCTCCAGCACAAGCCGGAACCGCCGCGCCAGCAGCACCTTGCCGATCCGTCCCTCGATGGTCGAGATTGCTGCGCGCAGATAACCCTCCACCAAGTTATCTTGCATGCCGTCATCGGAAAACCCGCTGCCAAGCCGCAGGTGATCTTTCATCCCCTGAACGGGCAGTACCGTACCCGGTACTGTCGTCTCTTCGAACAACATCATCATGGCTCTCCGGTAGCTGAAAGGGAAAGGCGCGCGCCGCGTGCCGCTCTGACGGAGGGGATAGAACCCGCCAGCACGAATGCCCCGGCGCGCGCCCAGACTGCGGACCCGCGCCCGCGTCCGGTCGACAGGCGCTGCCTCAGGTCACCGAAATCCGCAGCAGTTTGATCGCGGCAAAGTCGGTGACATCGCCGCCTACACGCTTACTGGCATAGAACAGAACGTTGGGTTTGGCAGAGAACGGGTCGCGAAGGATGCGCAGGTCCGGGCGCTCGGCGATCGTGTAGGCCGACTTGAAATCGCCAAAAGCGATGGCAAAGGCGTTGGCCGCGATATCCGGCATGTCTTCGGCAATCAGCACGCGGTATCCCATCAGCCGCGCAGGCTCGCCCGCCGCCAGACCGTCCGACCACAGGAACCGCCCGTCGGCATCCTTCATCTTGCGCACGGCGCCTGCGGTCTTGGAGTTCATCAGGAACGTGCCATTCGCGCGATAATCCGCCCCCAGCGCATAGACGAGGTTGATGATGCAATCCGCCGCGTTGGTCGTGGCGAAATCCGCCGCTGCCCCCGTCGGTACGTAGCCCAGGTTGCCCCAGGTCCAGCTCGCATTCGCTACCTTGGCAGGCAACAGGATGCCGCGCGGCTTGTCCACGCCATCACCATTGATGAAGGCCGCAGCCTCGGCCCGGATGAACCGTGTCGCGATCTTGCCCGCAAGCCACCCCTCGACGTCAAAAGCACTGTCGTCCAGCAGACGCTGGCTTGCCTTCGGCATCGCCGACAGCTCATGCAGGCGGATCGAGATCCGCTCCAGCAGTGGCGTTGCAGTTTCGGCCTGCGCGCCGCTTTCCGTCGACCAGCCCGACCCCACTTCGCTGCGATCGATCAGCACATCGAACGATGTCGCATCCACCGTCACGATATTGGCCACGGCCCGGAGGCTCGAGGTCGACGTCAGCATCGAGCGGATCGTATCCGCCGTCTGCGGGTCCACCAGATAGCCGCCGTCCGCCGCAACCGTAGTGGACAGCGCCTTGCCCTCAGGCGCAAGACCACGCAGCCCGTCATCAGCGCCCGTGCGCAGATAGGCGTTGAACGCCTTGGCATGCGGCTGGTCCATCTCGGCACTCGCCGAAAGCGCGGGGCGCCCGTAGGTCATCGTCTTTGCGTTCAGCATGATCAGTCGCTCTTCCTGTTGTTTCAACGCGGTCTTCACTTCGATCTGAAAGCCATTGAAGGCGTTCAGAAATCTTGACATCGCGGATTTCGCTTCCGCGGCCGGTTCCAGGGCCTGGGGATCATCCATCCCGGCCCGAGCCTCTCTCTCGATCATTATCTTCGTCCTCGCTTGGGTCGACAAAAAGGCCTGGGCGCTACCGGCCCTCGGCCAGGCTCTTGCGCGCCTCTTCAAAAATCAGCGCCAGGCAGCGCCAGGTCTCGTCCATGCCGGTATCGGCCTTGGTTTGCACCCGCGCTTCAGTCAGCATCGGGAAAGTCACAAGAGACACCTCCCACAGCTCCAGTTCCGACAAGAGCCTGCGGCCTTTTCCGTCACGTTCCGCCTTTACCGTGCGATAGCCGATCGACAGTCCGTCAATCGCCCCCGCCGCCAGCAACGCAGCGGCTTCCCGGCCCCGCTCCAACTCCGTGAGGATCCGCCCCTTGACCCACAGGCCCGTCGCATCCTCCCGTACCTCGTCCCACACGCCGATGGGCTGGCGTGGATCATGCTGCCAAAGCATCTTGATCCGCCCGCCCGCGACCGCCAGCCGCTTCAGGCTGGCGGCATAGGCGCCCTTCATCACAACATCGCCGCCCTGATCCTTGCGCCCAAAGAGCGACGCATATCCCTCAACGACGTGCCCGTCCGTCACCGCCAATCCTGCTTCGGGGCGGTGATACTTCCGCTCCGGCGCTCCATCATCCGTCATGCCTCACCTCATTGCCGCTTGAATCAAAGCCTCGGCCATCTGCGTCAGCAGAAAGGTCGCCACACCGCAAACGCCCAGCCAGATGCGCTTTTCCAGCCGCTCGAGCACCGCGTCGATCTGCGCCAGACGATAGTCCAGCGCCGCCCATCGCTCCTCAGCCACCCGTTCGTTCGCCTCGATCCGGGCGGAAGCCACATCGAAACTGTCATATAGGAAGCGCGAACCGTCCCCGGGTTTCCGGGCCGTCATGCATCATCCGCCAGCTTGGGCAGACCGAGGGCCGCTCGCTTTTCAGCCACCGTCAGGAAGTCAGCTGCACCCACCCGCGTCCATTGCTGATCCCGCTCCACCGCCAGCGCCGGGATCTGGTCCAGATCGGGGCGCAGCTCCACCATGGCGCCCGCAAACCCCGACAGCCACGCTGACACCGCCGCCGTCACCCGCGCCACCAAGGGCAGCACGGTCAGACGGTAAAACGCGCGGTTCGCCTCCTGATAGTTTGCATAAGTCGCGTCCCCCGGGATCCCCATCAGCATTGGCGGCACGCCAAAGGCGATGGCAATCTCGCGGGCCGCCGCCTCCTTGGTCTGCTGGAACTCCATGTCCGACGGGCTGAACCCCATCGGCTTCCAGTCCAGGCCCCCTTCCAGCAGCATCGGCCGCCCGGCATTGCGCGCGCCCTGATGGTAACTCTCCATCTCTTCGATCAACCGGTCGTACTGCTCGGAACTCAGCGAACCCTGACCGTCAGCCCCGCGATAGACGATCGCCCCCGAAGGCCGCGCCGCATTGTCCAGCAACGCCTTCGACCAGGCACTGGCCGAGTTGTGGACGTCCACCGCCACTGCCGCCGCCTGCAGGGGCGAAAAGCCGTAATGGTCGTCCTGCGGGTGAAAGCTGCGAATGTGGCAAACCGGGCTCGGCCCCTCGCCGAGGGCGAAGCGATGCGTCCGCCCGCTGACGGTATAGTCGTAGGCCGCAGGCCAGCCATCCGCCCCCGGCACCAGCGACATCCGGTCAGACCGAAGGACATGCAGCTCTCCGGGCAGCGCCGTCATCCCCGGCACCGCTTCAAGGTACGCATTTCCCGTCAGCAGCAGATAGCCATAGATCGCCTCGAACAGCTCCGCCCGCCCCTGCGCCCCGTTCGGACGGCGCAAGAGGTCCAGCACCGGATGCACATCATAGCGCCGCTCATCATCTTGCAAGATCAACGGCAAGGCCGCTGCTGCCTCGGAGATCAGCCGCACCACGCGAAACCCGATCGGGTTGCCCTGAAACCCTGTCCGGGTAAGGGACACCGTATCGCGCGGGCTCCACGCCACCCGGCCCGAGGCCCCCCAGGTCACCACCCGCCCCGTGGCGGAGGCTTTCTTCTCCATCACCGGCGCCACCTTCTCGCTGCGCCGCAGGAAATCGAACACCATGCCTATCGCTCCTCTTTCGCCCGGGCACCTGCCAAGGGCGGTCTTCGCCCGCAAACGGACATGCCTCTTCCGCGCGCCCGCGTGCACGCCGTTCTTTGATGTTCAGTGATGCTGTTACAGGTGCCGGACCGAAGGCCGGATGACCTGCCCTGCCGGGTCCACCATCAATTCGGTCAAGGCCCAAACCAGCGCATCCAGCCGGTCAGGGCTGCCCTTGCCCTGATAGCCGGTTGCGGCCATCCGGCACATCTGCGCCTCCAGCTCTGCAAGACCCCGCAGATGCTTTACCCGCCCTTGCTCATACAGCGCCGCCACGGGCTCTGCCCGCAGCATCTTGTTGCGCGTGGCCCGCACGGCCTTGAACGGCACCAGGGCGTCCTGCCCGCGGATCATCTTCTCAACCAGATCGCCGCCCTGATTCACCTCGGCCACCAGCCGGTCGCCATGATGCCGCTCCATCGCCGCCAGTGCCGCGCGCGCCCAGCCGTCCGGGCTCGCGCCCTTCACGGTCGCGTCCTCCAGCACCAGCGCCCGCCAGTTGCGCGGATCGCCCCGCGTGTCGGCCCCCACCACCACGATCCCGCATTCGTCCGAGGTCTTGGTCGCGGTCACCGGCGGATCCACCGCCACCACAACCCGCGTGACCTCGAATGGCTCGTCCACCCGTGCGTGCTCTAGCATCGCCGAAGTCCACAGCGCGCCCTCGACATCCTCGATCAGCGCGCCTTCCAGCTCCTGTCGGCCGCGCAATGTGCCACCGAAACGCGCCGTGATCTCCTCGATGAACGAGGCCGCGAGATAGGCCCGGTTCGCCTCGGTCGGCGCATGGGTCACAACCGTCGAGGGGTTCTTCAGGATCGCCTTCAGCACCTCTACATTGCGCGGCGTGGTGGTGACCACCTGGCGCGGATGCGCCCCCAGACGCAGGCCGAATTGCAGCTGCTCCCAGGTGTCGTCGCCCTTTTTCCACTTGGCCAGCTCATCTACCCAGGCCGCATCGAACTGCGGCCCCCGCAAGCTTTCCGGCTCATGTGCCGAAAAAACCTGCGCCACTGCGCCGTTCTTCCACACCAGCCGCTTGCGCCCCGCTTCCCACTCGGGCCGCCGGTCGGGCGGCGAACAGGCGAGGATCCCGCTGTCGCCAAAGACCATGATCTCGCGCACCTGATCGACCGTCTCCCCCACCAGGGCCACCCGCCTTGCCGCTCCCGGATCCTGCGGTCGCGCGCCTTCGACCTGCGCGCGCACCCATTCGGCCCCCGCCCGGGTCTTGCCTGCCCCGCGCCCGCCCAGAATCACCCAGGTCTTCCACATCCCTGCAGGCGGCAACTGGTGCGGCATCGCCCAGAACTCGAACATCCATGGCAGCGCCAGAAGTGCGTTTTCCGAAAGCTTGTGCAGAAACTCATCCACCTTCTCCGGCGCTGCGGAGGAGAGCCAACCTGCGCCCGATTTCATTCCGGGCGGCGTCAAGATCAAGCTCTCCGGTTCCGACAGCCCCGACGACCTGTTTGCGAAGCTTTTCAACTCTGTTCCTTTCGTCTATCGCCAGGAAAAACGCTGTCTTGAGATCCCGGATGGCCTGTGCGGCGTCCTTGACCTTGTCGTAGTCCCCCGCCTTGATGCGGTTGACCGCCAGAACCAGCTCCTCGGCAGAGTCCCGGTAAAGACCCTCGGCTGCGGCCATCAGATCAACCGGCGGCCGGTCCTTGTCTTGCTGGTCTTTGTCTTGAAAGTGCATTGTCATTCGTCTGCGCCCGCCTTTCGTGCCGAACCCACAAGCGCGAAATGAAAAAGCGGCCTGAGGGGGGGTGCCCCGGCCGCTTTGCCCACTTCTTCTAGCATGCCACAATCCCTACATGGGGCCGCGCGGCGAGTCAAGCAAAAAGCTCATTTCAATCAAAGCGTTACGGCACGCATCGTTAAACTCCTGTTAACCCCTCAATCCCCCTGAATCCCGCCTTCTTCTGCAACCCCTTGCTGCGCCTCGATTTGCCGCCAGCGCGCGACATTCTCGTTATGCTCGGCAAGCGTCTCTGCAAATGCGTGCCCGCCCGTGCCATCGGCTACAAAGAACAGATCGTTCGTGGTGTCGGGGTTCAGCGCGGCCTCGATGCTCAGCCGCCCGGGATTCGCTATTGGCGACGGTGGCAAACCGTCGATCACATAGGTGTTCCATGGCGTCTGTCGGCGCAACTCGCTCTGACGCAAGCCACGGCCCAGCACGCTCTCGCCCTTGGTGATCCCGTAGATCACCGTAGGGTCGGTCTGTAGCCGCATTCCCTGCTCCAGACGGTTGACAAAGACACTCGCCACCCGCCGCCGCTCCTCGGGCAACGCCGTCTCCTTTTCGACGATCGACGCCATTATCAACGCCTGCTCGGGGCTGTCGTAGGGCAGATCGGGCGCCCGGTTGGCCCACGCCTCGTTCAGCGACCGCGACTGCGCCGCCTGCATCGCCGCAATCAACGCGCCTCGGTCCGCCCCCCGCTCCACCTCATAGCTGTCGGGCGCGAGGCCGCCTTCGGCCGGAACGGCCGCAACCTCTCCACCCATAAACTCCGCCTTTTTCAGCGCATCCACCACCTGCCAGCTCGTCACCCCTTCGGCCAGCGTCACCCGGAACCGGATGTCATCCGCGTCCGCCACGGCCGCAAATTCGGGCGGTGCGGCGGTGCCTGCATCAAACCGCACCACCTCGACATAGGCATCCGTCGCAGGGTCCAGCTCGCGCAGCACCACATCCGCATTGGCCACCCCGATACGGAAGTTCACCTCGCGCCCGCAGGTCGATTGCCCCCCCGCCGTCAGCACATCTATGATCTCGCTCATCGAGGCGCCCGGCGGCACCAGGTACGAGCCGAACTTCAGATCATCCGCCCGTTCCGCATAGTCCGCCCCGATCCGAAAGATCCGCGCGTCCGATACCGCTCCCTGACTTTCCAGTGCCCGGCTCACCACAGAAAGCGAGGCACCACGATCAACACGGAAGCAGACCGCCTCCGCCAGCGGTCCCGGAGCGCGAAACTGCTCCCTCCCCCACGCGAGGATGCCCGCCATCACTACAAGCACCACGATGAACAGCGTCAGGGCATTGGAGGCAACAGACCGCAACATCAGCCCGCGACCCTACCTAGGACAAGGCTCGCATTCGTACCGCCAAAACCGAAGGAGTTCGACAGCGTCACGTCGATCTTGCGGCTTCGCGCCACGTTCGGCACAAGATCGAGGCGCGGCGTCACTGCCGGATTGTCGAGGTTGATCGTCGGCGGCGCCACCTGATCGCGGATCGCGAGCATGCAGAAAATCGCCTCGACCGCGCCCGCAGCCCCTAAAAGGTGCCCGATCGAGGACTTGGTCGAAGACATCGAAATCCCTTCCGCCGCATCACCCAGCAGTCGCTCCACGGCGCCCAGCTCGATGGTGTCCGCCATCGTCGAGGTGCCATGTGCGTTGATGTAATCCACCTGATCAGGCCGCAAGCCTGCCCGTTTCAGCGCCGCCGCCATAGAGCGATAGCCCCCGTCGCCATCTTCGGACGGAGCGGTGATGTGATAGGCATCGCCCGATAAGCCATAACCCAGCACTTCTGCGTACATCCTTGCCCCGCGTGCCTTCGCATGCTCGTATTCCTCCAGCACCACGATCCCCGCGCCTTCGGCCATCACGAACCCGTCGCGGTCCGCGTCATAGGGACGGCTCGCCTTCGTCGGGTCATCTGCCCTCTTGGTCGACAATGCCCTGCATGCGTTGAACCCGGCGATCCCGATCTCGGATATCGGGCTCTCCGTCCCGCCGGCGACCATCACATCGGCATCTCCCCACTGGATCAGCCTGGCCGCATCGCCGATTGCATGCGCGCCGGTCGAGCAGGCCGTGACCACCGAATGGTTCGGCCCCTTGAACCCAAAGCGGATGGATACCTGCCCTGATACGAGGTTGATCAGCGCCCCGGGGATAAAGAAAGGCGACACCCGCTTCGGCCCCTTTTCCTTGATCAGGATTGCCGTCTCCGCAATCGTGGAGAGCCCGCCGATACCCGATCCGATGACGACCCCGGTCCGGCAGCGCTCTTCCTCCGTCGCAGGCTGCCACCCCGAATCCCTAACCGCCTGTACCGCCGCGGCCATCCCGTACAGGATGAAGTCGTCCACCTTGCGGCGGTCCTTCGGCTCCATCCAGTCATCAGGATTGAAGGTACCGTTTGTTCCATCCCCCATCGGTATTTCGCAGGCATATCGGGTGACAACCGACGAGGCATCAAACCGGGTGATCGGCCCGGCCCCCGATTGCCCAGCGATCAGTCGCGACCAGGTTTCCTCAACGCCGCACGCCAACGGCGTGACCATCCCCATCCCAGTGACCACGACACGCCGCATGCAGATCCCCATCCTTAAGCCAGTCCGGCTGATACACGGGCAAAGGCCCTCACGCAACCAAGCCTCGGGAGCCGCGCTCGTTGCCGCCGCCAGGACACAGCGGGCGCGGCATCGCCCGGTGCGCGGTCGGCGAACCTTATTCCACCTGCCGCGCCAAAATCCCCAGCACCGCCATCAGCACCTGGGATGCCATCTGTGCCCCCAGCCCGTCAACATCGCGGTCCGGCATCAACTCCACCATGTCAAACCCCACAATCCGTGCCTTTTCGGCCACAGCACCCACCAGTTCCAGCACCTGCCAATAGCTAAGGCCACCAGGTACCCGGCCGATCACCGCGGGCATTACACTTGGGTCCAGCGCGTCAACGTCGAGGCAGATGATCACCTCCGCCCCCTCGGCCACCAGATCCACCGCCCGCCATACCCCGTCGCGCGCGACCTCCCCGGCCGAGACGAACTGCACTCCCCATGCCAGCGCCTCTTCGGCATCGCGCATCCTGGCCGAGCCTATTCCGCGCTGGCCCACCTGGATGATCCGCTCCACATGCGCCATCTCGCTCGCCCGCCGCATTGTGGACGACAGGCCCATCCGTTCCCCCTCCACCTCGTCGCGCCAGTCAATATGCGCGTCGATCTGCAGGATCGTGAACCGCCGCCCCCGCGCGCCGTATGCCTCCAGCATCGGAATCGGGATGCTGTCATCCCCGCCAATCAGCACCGGAATCGATCGCCGGTCGAGGATCTGGCTCACCGCGCCGAAAATCCGCGCGCGGTTTCCAGGCGCGTCATTCTCGGCCTGTGGCAAGTCGCCCGCGTCCACGGCCGCGCGCCCGCGCGTCGGAAACACCGGACCCCCAAGATCGAAGTTGATGTGGTTGAGATTGCGCGACAAAGCCGCCGCCGCACTGCGGATCGCGCGCGGACCGTCGGCGCAATAGAACCCGACCGATGGATAGGGCGTACAGCCCGCCGCCCCCACCAGCGCAATCCCCGCCTCCAGCCGCGCCAGATCGCGGCATTTCGGCAGACCCAGAAAGGTCTCTGCCCCTGCCTCCGCGCCGAACATCGCCGCAAGGCTTGCCCCACTGACCGCTCCCATGCCGCTCCTCCGCCGCAGACCGCAGACTTGCGGGCTACCTCGGTCGCGATCCTCGCGCGCCAAACGCTGCCTTGTCAAACACCGAAACCGACTCGGGTGATTGCCCCCGGCAACAAACAAAAAAGGCACCCCGCAGGGTGCCTGATCAATGCAGCGCAGACATACCGTCTGTCAGGCCGCTTCGGTAATGAACTTCACCGCGTCGCCGAAGGTCTGGATTTTTTCGGCTGCATCATCCGGAATCTCGATCCCGAACTCTTCTTCGAAGGCCATTACCAGCTCAACGGTGTCCAGGCTGTCTGCGCCAAGATCGTCGATGAAGGAAGCCGTCGGGTTAACCTTATCGCCCTCGACGCCCAGATGTTCGACGACGATCTTCTTAACGCGGTCTGCGATATCGCTCATGTCAGTTCCTCTGTTGCGGTTGGGGGACCTCTCCCCAACCTCTGTCCGCCCGCTGGGGCAAGATGGATGCGCGCCTATAGCAAGCACCGCAGGACAAGGCAAACGCTTTCCGGCAAAGCCCCGGTCCCCCGCACCGCTATAACATATCGCCTCCGCCGTTGATATCAAGCGTGGCGCCGGTGACGTAGGCTGCCTCCGCGCTTGCCAGATAAAGCACCCCGGCGGCGATTTCATGAGGTGAGCCCATGCGTCCCGCAGGCACCCCCAGTATCAGGCGCGCCTTCTGATCGTCGGTCAGCTTGTCGGTCATCGCGGTGGTGACCAGCCCCGGCGCCACGCAGTTCACGGTGATGCCCCGGCTTGCCACTTCCTGCGCCAAAGCCCTGGACATGCCCGCAACCCCGGCCTTGGCCGCCGCATAATTGGCCTGCCCAGGGTTGCCCGACTGCGCCACGATGCTGGTCACGTTGATGATCCGGCCCCAACGGGCCTTCATCATGCCCCTCAGCGCATCCCGGCTCAGCCGAAAGGTCGCGTGCAGATTGACCTCGATCACCGCCAACCAGTCGGCATCGCCCATCCGCATCATCAGCCCGTCGCGGGTGATTCCGGCGTTGTTCACCAGAATGTCCACTGCCCCCATCGCCTCGGTTGCGCGCTTGATCAGCCCGGCCACGACCCCTGCGTCCGAAAGATCGCAGGCCAGCACATGCGCCCGGACCCCAAGCTCCGCCGCCAGCGCCTCCAGAGGCTCCACCCTTGTGCCGGTCAGGCCGACGGTCGCTCCCGCCCCGTGCAGCACCCGCGCGACCTCTGCCCCGATTCCGCCCGAGGCGCCGGTCACCAGCGCGCATTTTCCCGTCAGATCAAACATGCCAAACCCTCCAATTCCCCGCAGGTGCACCGCGAGGTCCTCCCCCCAGCACCCGCCCTCAGGCCAGCGCCGCCACCACGTCCTCAGGCGAACCTACGGCACGCGTCACCGGCGCTGCCGCAATCCGCCGGATCATCCCCGACAGCGCCTTTCCGGCCCCGATCTCCCAGTAGTCGGTCACACCGGCCCGCTCCATCCACGCAATCGATTCGCGCCAGCGAACGGCCCCCGTCACCTGCGCCACCAGCAGCTCGCGGATCAGCGCAGGCTCGCTTACCGCCTCGGCACGCACGTTCATCACGACAGGGACCACCGGCCGCACCAAAGTCACCTCCGCGAGCGCTGCGGCCATCACATCGGCCGCTGGCTGCATCAGCGCGCAATGAAAGGGCGCGCTGACCGGCAGCAGGATCGCGCGCTTGGCGCCATGGGCCTTCGCAATGTCCAGCGCCCGCTCCACCGCGGCCTTGTGACCCGAGACCACAACCTGCGCCGGATCGTTGTCATTGGCTGCCTGACACACGTCGCCCTGCGCAGCCTCTGCCGCTACAGCCGAAGCAGACGCGAAATCAAGCCCAAGCAGCGCCGCCATCGCCCCCACACCCACCGGCACCGCCTCCTGCATCGCCCGCCCGCGAATCCGCAAAAGCCGCGCCGTATCCGCCAGGGTAAATGCCCCTGCCGCGCAGAGCGCCGAGTATTCCCCCAGCGAATGACCAGCGACAAAGGCCACGTCTGCCATCATGACCCCCTCTGCCTCCAGTGAGCGCAGCGCCGCAATCGAGGTCGCCATCAGTGCCGGCTGCGCATTCGCGGTCAGCGTCAACTCGGCAATGTCGCCTTCCCAGATCATTGCCGACAGCTTCTCTCCCAGGGCTGCGTCCACCTCGTCAAAAACGGCACGCGCGGCAGGATAGGCCTCCGCCATCGCCCGCCCCATCCCGATGGTCTGTGCCCCCTGGCCCGGAAACACGAACGCGCGGCTCATGGCAGCCCTCCCTCATGGTCTTTGCGCCGCAATACCGAAACCAGCTGGTATAGGCAACCTGCCCAAAAAGCTCACTTAATGCACTCTCAGCCCGGATCCTTTACAGTCATGATGCTGCACGCGACCCTTGCCAGTCCCGCGTCAGCCTGTATAAGGCCGCATCCCGCCGTTCATCCCTTGAACCGGCGCATCCTCTCGTGGGCAGGCCGCGGCGGGTCATCCGTCTGCCCTATGAAGTGCGCAAAGTCAGATCGGAGCCCACATGCCCCTTTACGAGCATGTTTTCATCTCGCGTCAGGATCTTTCCTCCACGCAGGCTGAAGGCCTCATCGAACACTTCTCCACGGTTCTGTCCGACAACGGCGGCAAGGTTGTCGAGCATGAATACTGGGGCGTCAAGACGATGGCCTACAAGATCAACAAGAACCGCAAGGGTCACTACGCCCTGCTGAAATCCGATGCCCCCGCCCCTGCGGTGCAAGAGATGGAGCGTCTGATGCGCCTGCATGACGATGTCATGCGTGTGCTGACCATCAAAGTGGATGTCCACGGCGACGGTCCTTCGGTCCAGATGCAGAAGCGTGACGACCGCGAGCGTGGCGATCGCCCCGAAGGCGGCTTTGGTGGCGAACGCCGCGAGCGTCCCGCCTTTGGCGACCGTCCGGACCGTGGCGGTGATCGTGGTGGCGACCGCGGCGGTGACCGCGGCGGCTTCCGTCGTTGATCCATAACCTGAAGAAAGGCCCATAAACCATGGCGAACAAACCGTTTTTCCGCCGCCGCAAGGTTTGCCCCTTCTCGGGCGACAATGCACCGGCAATCGACTACAAGGACACCCGCCTCTTGCAGCGCTACGTCTCCGAACGTGGCAAGATCGTGCCGTCCCGCATCACCGCCGTCTCGGCGAAAAAACAGCGCGAACTCGCAGCCGCCATCAAGCGCGCCCGCTTCCTCGCCCTGCTCCCCTATGCCGTGAAGTAAGGAGCAACAAACCATGCAAGTGATCCTCCTTCAGCGCGTGGCCAAACTCGGCCAAATGGGCGAAGTCGTCAACGTAAAGGACGGCTATGCCCGCAACTACCTTTTGCCCCAGGGCAAGGCACTTCGCGCAAATGACAACAACATCAAGAGCTTCGAGGCCAAGAAGGCCCAGCTTGAGGTGACCAACCTCGAGACGAAAAAAGAAGCTGAAGTCGTGGGCGCGCTCCTCGACGGCCAGACCTTCATCATCATCCGCTCGGCCTCCGACGCGGGTGCGCTTTATGGCTCGGTTACGACACGCGACGCTGCTGAAGCGGCGATCGACGGTGGCTTCACTGTCGGACGCGGTCAGGTTGTGCTGGATCGCCCGATCAAGGATTTGGGCATCCACACCGTTTCGGTCGTCCTGCACCCCGAAGTGAGCATCAAGATCAAGCTGAACGTCGCCCGTTCGGTCGAAGAGGCAACTCTCCAAGCCTCCGGCAAATCGATCCAGGAACTGGCCGCCGAGGCTGAGGCCGCCGCCGACTTCGAGATCGCCGAGTTGTTCGACGAAATGGGCGCAGCTCAGGAAGGCGCCGATCTCGGCCGCGACTGATCGCGACGCGGACCATAAAACAGCCGCGCGGAGGTATCTCCGCGCGGTTTTCATTTGCAGCCCCCTGCGGCAGTTCGGCTTACGACAAAAGGTTCGGTCAAGAACTGCTCGCCCGGATCAGGCAAATGTGTCCCTCCCATTCGCCGTGAAGTCGCACGGACGGACCAACGCGCCACTTGCCCCGTCACGGCTAAGCTGCGAAATCCATGCAACATCCAAACAGGCTCAACGAACCGTGCCGGTCGTTGATTGATCGCACCGAACGTCGAAGTTTGCCAGAAACGGTTCGATCATCGTGTGCTGCCCCCACAGAGAAGTGCCCTTCAGATCCTCCGCCGCACAAATAGCGCCGCGCAAGCCCCCGACCCTGTGCGGTTTTTCCTTTTCACCAATTCCCGACATGGTCGTGTCGGTTTTCGCAGGCCCGTTTCTTGCGCATCGGCCTAGCCTGTCCCGATGCGCTACCTGGACGTGATCCGGAACATTCATGCAAACTTCCGCGAACCGCTCCAGTACCCTTGTTGGCCTGCTTTGCATCACTGGCGGCATTGCCGTTTTTTCGCTGCAGGATCTGATCCTCAAGCTCATCTCGAATCGCTATCCTCTGGCTGAGGCGATGACCTTGCGCGGGCTGGTAGCGGCCGTTCTGCTCACACTGTTTGCCCTGCGGGACGGCGGCTTGCGCACTCTGGTCGCACCCGGCTGGGTCGGCATGATGCTCCGCGGCTGGCTCATGCTTGCAGCCTATGTATGTTACTACCTTTCGCTCGCCTCACTCCCGCTCTCCACGACGATCGCGCTGTTTTTCTGCGCGCCCCTCGTCATCACCGTGCTCTCGGTCGTTCTGCTGGGGGAACGGGTCAGCGCTTTGCGCTGGCTCGCGGTCCTGGTGGGCTTTGCGGCGGTGGTCCAGATAGCAAGACCAAAGGAGGGGATTTTCGATTTGGCGGCCGGCCTCGCGATCCTGTCAGGCATTGCCTATGCGACCTCGATGGTGCTGGCGCGGCGGATGGGCGCGCGACAGACTGCCACCGCCATGGCCTTCTGGGGGAACTCCGTTTTTCTTGTGGTGGCGCTCGGCTTTGGCCTGATCTCCGGAGCGGGGCAATTCGCCACCTTCTCTGACCCGACACTGGCCTTTCTGACCCGCGCCTGGGTCTGGCCAACCCCTGCCGACGCCCTGTTGATGAGCGCGTGCGGCGTGACCGCAGCCCTCGGTCTTGTGCTGCTGACCCAAGGCTACCGCGTGGCCAGTGCCAATGTGCTGGCGCCGTTCGAGTATACGGCAATGGTCTGGGGCGTGCTTTGGGGCTGGGTGTTCTTTGCAGACTGGCCCGATACCGCCCGCTGGATCGGCATCGCCGTCATCATCGGCGCGGGGCTGTTCGTCCTGTGGCGCGAGCGGGTGGAACGCCCGGCCTAGCCCAGATCGCCGAACCGCTCGCGCAGCGCCGCAACATGCGCGCCTAACGCCGGGATCGCTGCCCACTGCCGTATCAGATTGCCCCACCGCAGCGGCACAAAGACCACCTCATCGCCCGAAACCGCCCTCCCAAAGGCCGCAACCTCGCGCCGGTGCAATGCAACCCTGGCCCGGTCCACCTGCTTGCCGGAAGCCCAGAACTTCGGCTCGGCAAAAAGATAGACAAGCACCGACCCCAAAGCCCGCTTCTCGGCCCGCGTGCGAATGCCGTAGGCGTGCTTGATCAGCTGCACTGCATCCAGCGCGTCATAAGCCTGCGCGCCTGACACCAGATCGCGCTGCAATTGCGTGTAGCGACCCATGTTCGCCCCCCAGACCGGCCGGTCGTAAACCTCTGAAAAGCCCGTGTTCTTGGCGGGGCGAAACGGCTCATACCGCTTGCTCTCAATCCCGATCAGCGTCGTATGCGTGGCCAGCCCCACATCAAGCCAAGGATGCCTGCCGCCAGACCAGGGAAAGCGCATCTCGGCCGCCAGCCAGACCGCCTCGGCGCGGCCCTGCGGCACATCCGGCAGCGGCGGCAACTGGTCCGGCCGTTCCAGAAACCAGCCAAAGGCATTGGCCGCCAGCGCGGCTGAGGACTCGGGGCTGTCAAACTTGCCGCTGGCAATCTCGTTGCCGGGCGACCTCTTCAAACTTTCGAGGATCAGGGCCTCAGGGAGGTCTGGCAGAAACACGGGCATCCGGAACCTCTTGCAGGCCAGTCGCGGGCCTGGTTATCGAAAAAACAAAGGGCCGCCCGGTCGGGGGCGGCCCACACGTCAAAAGACTGCGGCGATCAGAGCTCGTCCAGCGCCTCGACGGCCTTCTGCAGCTCGTCTTTGCCAATCGTCTTTTCGGTGACTACCGCCGCAGCGACGATATGGTCGACCACCTTGTCCTCGAACAATGGCGCGCGCAGCTGCTGCTGCATCTGCGGGTTCTTCTGCACGAATTCGAAGAACTGCCGCTCTTGTCCCGGGTATTGACGTGCGGCGGCCAGAACGGCCTGCGTCATCTCGGCATCGGTCACGTTGATCTCGGCCTTGCGGCCGACCTCTGCGAGCAGCAGGCCCAGACGGACCCGACGTTCGGCCAGGCTTTTATGCTCTTCTGTCACCTCGACCGCACCGTGGTCATGGCCTTGGTGCTCGGGGTTTTCCTCGTGCCACAGCTGATGCGCAATCTGCGAAGCCTCGGCGTCCATCAGCGCTGCAGGCAGCGCAAATTTCACCAGTGAATCAAGCTGGTCCAGAAGCGAGCGCTTCATCACTGCACGGGCTGCGCCCTTGTATTCCGATTCCAGCCGTTCGGAAATCTGGGCCTTCAGCGCAGCCAGATCCTCTGCGCCATATTTCTTGGCCAGCTCGTCATCGATCTCAGCCGGAACCGGCGATTTCAACGCCTTGACGGCGCAAGCGAAAAGAGCAGCTTTGCCTGCCAGATTCTTGGTGCCATAGCTTTCCGGGAAAGTGACGTTTACCGAAAGCTCCTGACCGACGGTGGTGCCGACCAGCTGATCCTCAAACCCAGGGATGAAGGAGTTCGAGCCCAGCACCAGCGGATAATCTTCCGCCGTGCCACCTTCAAACTCCACGCCATCCACGGACCCACGGAAGTCGATGGTGATCTGGTCCCCGTCCTTGGCCTTGGCGTTCTTCTTGCGGTCCTCAAAGTTCTGCGAAGACCCGGCCAGGTTTTGCAGCGCCTCGTCCACTGCGGCGTCATCAGCTTTCACGGTCAGGCGGTCCAGTGTGATCTTACCGGCATCAAGGTCCGGGATCGGCGGCAGCGCCTCATAGGACATCTCGACCACGACATCGTGGCCATCTTTCCACGTCTCGCCGCCCACCATCTTCACTTCGGGCTGCATTGCCGGACGGTCGCCCGTTGCATCGAAGTGGCTCTTCATCGCCGCATCCACCGCTTCTTGCATCGCATCGCCCATAAGGCGCTGTCCAAACTGCTTTTTCAGAATCGCGAGCGGCACCTTGCCTTTGCGGAAGCCCTTGATTTCCACGTCAGGCTGCGCCTCGAGCAGCTTTTCCTGTACTTTTGCGTCCAGTTCGGCCGCAGACACAGTGATCGTGTAGGCGCGCTTCAGCCCTTCGTTCAGGGTCTCGGTGACATTCATGCCTTTTTCCGTCCTTCCATGTTCTCTGGTGCGGGTGGAGGGACTTGAACCCCCACGCCTCGCGGCGCCAGAACCTAAATCTGGTGCGTCTGCCAATTTCGCCACACCCGCACTTACCCAAAACACAAACGTGACCCGGCCTTTTCAGACCAGCCGCGAACGTGCCGTGAATTTCCGCGCCCTTCTAACAAAGCCCGTCCCGGGATGCGAGAGGAAAAGTTTGCCGAGAAAACCGCCATGCCGATCGCCGATGCCTCGGAAACATCGCAGTGGCTCCGCAAACTTGCCACATTCCGCCGCAATTTTGTCCGGGTAGCATACGAGCGGGACCTGATCATGACCGAAACGATCCTCGACCACGACCTTGCCCCCCCGACATCTGCCGCCCTGGCCACTGGCGTGCTCGCCGGAACTCTGGTGCTGACGCTTGAGGGCGAAATTCCCGTGCAGTTTCTGGCCCCTGGCGACCGGGTGATCACCCGCGCGGGCGCAAGTCGACTGGTAAAAGTCGCGGTTCACGTGGTCGAAACGGCCCAAGTGGTTCGCATCGTCGCTTCGGCCCTGGGTCATGGGCGCCCGGATACCGATACGGTGGTGGCGCTCCAACAACCCATCCTTGTGCGCGACTGGCGGGCAATGGCGCTTTATGGGACGCCGGAAGCCGCCGTTCCGGCCGAACGTCTGGCCGATGGCGACTACATTCGCCGCGACACCCTGCTTGAGGCGCGCTTCTTCACCCTGCATTTCGCGGCTGAAGCCGTCATCTATGCCGGAGGGCTGGAAATGGCCTGCCCCCCCGTCCCTGTCGCGCCCTGATCGGGCGCCATCAACTCCACCTCCACCCCATCCCGCAGACCGAAGTAGAAACACGTCCGCCGGTTGGTGTGGCAGGCGGGCCCGGTCTGCTCCACGAGTGCCAGCAGGCTGTCCCGGTCGCAGTCGACCCGCAGTTCCATCAGTCTTTGCACATGGCCCGAGCTGTCGCCCTTGATCCAGAAATCCTGCCGCGAGCGTGACCAGTAAGTGACCCGCCCTGTCTGAAGCGTGCGCGCAACGCTTTCGGCGTTCATCCAGGCAAGCATCAGCACCTCGCCTGTCAGGTGATCCTGCGCGATGCAGGGAAGAAGGCCGTTTGCATCATAGACAAGGGTTTGGGGATCAAACATCGGCATCGCTCCTTGCGCGGACGCGCGGCTGCGATAGATATCTGGGCATGGAGGGACTTTCCATGTCCGACAGCGATCTGGTGAAACTCTATTCCGGCCGCATTCTGGCGCTCGCCGTCAATATCCCGCATCTGGGCCGGCTTGACGCGCCCGATGGCAGCGCGCGCAGACGCTCGCCGCTTTGCGGATCGACGGTGACAGTGGATGTGCGGATGGAGGCAGGGCGCGTGGCCGACTTCGCGCAGGACGTGAAGGCCTGCGCCTTGGGACAGGCCTCGGCCGCCGTGCTGGGGGGCGCGATCATCGGGCGCAACCTGCCAGAGTTGCTGATTGCGCGCGACGCCCTTGCCGATATGCTCAAAGACGCAGGGCCTGTTCCGGGCGCGCCGTTCGGCGGGTTTGAAGTGCTGATGCCGGCGCGGGACTACCGTAACCGTCATGCCTCGATCCTTTTGGCCATCGAGGCCACCTGCGAGGCCGTGGCTACCGCTGCAATGACGGCCTGACCGCCGCCAGACCATAGAAAAAAGCCGCCGCACGTCCGATGACGGCGGCGGCCAGTGGCGTGTCTGTCGGCGCCTTGAAGAGCATCCATTGGGGACAGATGCACAAAGCGCCGGAGGAAGCAGACCGCAGGCAGAAACAGGATCAGGCAGCGCCCGAAAAGGACAACGCGGCAAAAAGCAGAACAAACAATGAAACGACACCGATCGCATCCTCGACAGCCGAGGCACCGGCACGCGACAGGGTGATTTTGACCTGGGCAATCATGACATTCTCCGTTTGTATGTTGCCGTATTGTTCTCATTAGTTTGGGCTGATGTAAAGAACTTTTTAAGAACATCTGAGATTCTCGACACATAGAGCGAAAATCCGGAGGCGGACCGCAGGGGGCTGCCACCGGGGCGCTGCCCCGGACCCCGGGATACCTGTGAATAGATGAAGCTTGCGAAAGACGCTCAGCCGACCGAAATGAGCCGGATGGCGCGGTCCTGATCCAAGAGCCAAAGGAGCGCGCGGGTGGCCATGCCGCGCGGGGAGGTGAGGGTCGGATCCTCGGCCAGGAGGCGGCGCGCGTCGCTTTGCGCGACGGCCATCAGGGCGGATTGCCGCTCGAGGTTGGCCACACGAAAACGGGGAAGGCCGGACTGCGCAGTGCCGATCAGGTCGCCCGCGCCCCGCATCGCCAAGTCTTCTTCAGCAATCCTGAAGCCATCTTCGGTTTCACGCAAGGTTTTCAGACGACGCGCACCACCCTCGGCCAAGGGGGATTGGTAGAGCAGAAGGCACGTAGACTGCTCCCCCCCCCGCCCGACGCGGCCCCGGAGTTGGTGGAGCTGGGCGATCCCGAAGGTTTCTGCCCGCTCGATCACCATGATGGTTGCGGCGGGGACGTCTACGCCAACCTCGATCACCGTCGTAGCGACAAGCACCTTCGTCTCGCCGCCAACGAAACGGGCCATCGCGGCGTCCTTCTCGGCAGATGGCATCTGGCCGTGGACGAGGCCTGCGATGCCGTCGCCAAAGGCCGCGCGCAAGTGCTGGAACCGCGCCTCGGCAGAGGCGTAGTCCAGGGTCTCGCTCTCCTCGACCAGGGGGCAGACCCAATAGGCCTGCGCGCCGCCCGCGACGGCGCGGGCCAGATGTGCCACCACCTCGTCAAGGCGCGCCACATCCAGCAGCGCCGTACGGATTGGTTTGCGGCCGGCGGGTTTTTCGTCCAGCACCGAGACATCCATGTCGCCATAGCTCGCAAGCGCGAGGCTGCGCGGGATCGGCGTTGCGGTCATCACCAGGACATCTGCCGCTGCACCTTTTGCCCCAAGCTCCATCCGCTGAGCGACGCCGAAACGGTGCTGTTCGTCGACCACCGCAAGGCGCAGGTCACGAAATGTCACATCCTTTTGAAACACCGCATGGGTCCCGACGAGGATGCCGATCCGCCCGTCAGCGACGGCCGCAAGCTTCGCCTCCCGCTCTGCCCCCTTGTCGCGCCCGGTGAGAAGCTCAAGGCGCACCCCCGCCGCCGCCGCCAGCGGCGCCAGGCCGTCTTGATGCTGGCGGGCGAGGATTTCGGTCGGCGCCATCATCACGCCTTGTCCGCCGGCCTCAACCGCAATCATCAGCGCCAACAGGGCCACAAGTGTTTTGCCCGACCCCACATCACCCTGCAACAGCCGGTTCATCCGCTGGGGCGAGGCCATGTCGCCTGCAATCTCGGCAATCGCGCGGGACTGGGCAGTGGTCGGGACGTAAGGCAGGGCCGCCAGCACCTGCGCCTGCAGGCCACCCGTCGCAATACTGCGAATTCCCTTGCCTTTGCGTAGGGTTGCACGTGCGAGTGAAAGCGTCACCTGATGCGCAAACAGCTCATCATAGGCCAGCCTCTGGCGGGCCGGATCGGTGTCGGCCAGCGCCATGTCCGACCCGGGAGCATGTGCGGCCTGCAGTGCCGTGCGCCAGCGGGGCCAGCCTTCTCGCGCGATCAGGGGGCCGTCGATCCATTCGGCCAGATCGGGTGTCCGGGCGAGCACAGAAGCCACAGCCTTGACCATCGTCCGTTGCGTCAGACCCTGCGCCAGCGAATAGACCGGCTCGAAGGCGGGAAGTTCCTGCGCCTCCTCCAGTGGAAGGACGTGTTCGGGGTGCGCCATCTGGGCGACGCCATCAAAAAGCTCCACCCTCCCCGAGATCAGGCGGCGCTGGCCGGTGGGCAGCAGCTTTTGCAGGTATTCGGCGCGCGCATGGAAATAGACAAGCTGAAACTCAAGCGCCGCGTCGCTCACGATGATGCGGTAGGGGCGGCCGCGCGCGCGCGGGGGCAGGTGCAGGCCGACCTCCACCTCCACCGTCACGGTGCCGGGAGGGGTGATGTCGCGCACGCTCAGACGGCGGGCGCGGTCGATCCCGGAATACGGCAGCAGGTACAGAAGATCCTTCGGCCGCGTCACGCCGAGGGCTGCCAGCGCTTCGGCAGATTTCGGGCCGACACCGTCCAGCGTTTCAAGCCCGGCAAAGAGTGGAAAAAGGGGCTCAGGCCGGCTCATCCTTGCCCGATCAGCTGCAGCCAGGCGTCCTCATCCAGCGTCTGCACCCCGAGACGGGACGCCTCCTTCGCCTTGGAGCCGGCGCCGGGGCCTGCCACGAGGTAATCGGTTCTGGCGCTGACCGACCCCGCAACCTTGGCCCCCAGAGCCTCGGCACGGGCCTTGGCCTCGGCACGGGTCATCCGTTCCAGCGTGCCGGTGAACACGACCGTCTTGCCCGCAACCGGACTGTCGGGGGCCGCACGCATCTGGACAGGAACCACGGTCAGATGCGCCACCAGCGCATCAATCGCCGCGCGTTCAGCCGGGTTGGCAAAGGCCCGGGTGAGCGCGCTTGCGAGCACCGTGCCAACCCCGTCTATCGACAACAGCCCCGCCCATTCGGGGCTTTCGGGGATCGCATGGGTGATCGCGGCCTCGAACGCCTCCCAGGTGGCGTAGTGGCGGGCGAGCAGGCTGGCTGCCGCCTCGCCGACATGCCGGATGCCGAGGGCGAAGATGAGCCGGTCGAGCGGGATGGTCCGCTTCGCGTCGATCGCGGCGAAGAGGGCGGTGGCCGACCTCTCCCCGAAGCCATCGCGGTTTTTCAGCCTTTTCAGGTTGTTGGCGGCGTCTCTTTCGGCAAGGGTAAAGATGTCGGCCGGCGTTTTCACCGCAAGCTCGGTGTCTTTGAAGAACATCTCGACCTGCTTTGCGCCCAGCCCCTCTATGTCGAAGGCGTTGCGGCTGACGAAATGACGCAGCCGCTCCACCGCCTGTGCGGGACAAATGAGGCCGCCGGTGCAACGGCGGACGGCGTCGCCCTCCTCGCGCGGCGCGGGGGAGTCGCACTCGGGGCAGATGTGAGGGAAAGCATAGGGGGCCGCCCCGGCTGGCCTGCGGGCAAGGTCCACATCCGCCACTTTCGGGATCACATCGCCCGCGCGGTAGACCTGCACCCAGTCCAAGACACGAATGTCGCGCCCCTCGCGGATGGGGGCGCCCTTGGCGTCATGGCCGGCGATGTAATCCTCGTTGTGCAGCGTTGCGTTCGACACGACGACGCCCCCCACCGTCACCGGCGCCAGCCGCGCGACGGGCGAGAGGGCCCCGGTACGGCCGACCTGAATGTCGATCGCCTCCACCCGGGTCCAGGCCAGTTCCGCCGGGAACTTGTGCGCAATCGCCCAACGCGGGGTGGTGGAGCGAAAGCCGAGCCGCGCCTGAAGGCCAAGGTCGTTCACCTTGTAGACCACGCCGTCGATGTCATAGCCGAGCGTTGCACGTTCCGCGGCGATCTTGCGGTAATGTTCCAGCATGGCCGCTGGCCCTTCGCAAAGCCGCGTGAGCGGGTTGGTCGGGAAGCCAAGCTCGGCGAGGCGCGCGATGGCGCCCGCTTGCGTGTCGGCCAGAGGTTCCGACACCGCTCCCCATGCGTAGGCAAAAAAACGCAGGGGCCGCGCGGCGGTGATCGCGGCATCCAGCTGGCGCAGCGACCCTGCCGCCGCATTGCGCGGGTTCGCAAAGACCTTGTCCCCTGT
>Ga0105047_10002620_pt1 | contig 32016 bp, 28 predicted proteins | sample MAT04_FD_78384 | JGI IMG/M metagenome (GOLD analysis project Ga0105047, IMG submission 78384) | Freshwater microbial communities from Lake Fryxell liftoff mats and glacier meltwater in Antarctica - MAT-04 (megahit assembly) | ecosystem: Environmental > Aquatic > Freshwater > Ice > Liftoff... | reverse complement strand
GTGCCGGCGCTGACGTACCCGGAGCGATTGAGCACGCGTGAAACCGTGATCGGCGCTACGCCGGCCAATTTGGCGACATCGCGAATGGTGGTCATGTTAGGGTGGCGTGATTTCTCCATTGATGTCCCATAAGTCTTCCCAGCTTTGGCCATCTTTCCACAGAAAGACCTGGCCCTTGATCAGCCGGCAGTGCTTGTCGATGCCGGCAATTGCCTGCATCTCGGCGTGGGTGAGCGGATCGTGGACGACGCCGCGCAGATTGGCCAGATAGTTGCTGCGCTTCGTGGACATCGGGATTGGGGTCTGGCCACGCTGCACGGCCCACTTGAGGCACACCACTGCTGGGTGGACGCCATGAGCCGTGGCGATCTTGACGATCACGGGATCCGCGATATCGATCGTGTCGTCGGGCGTCTTGTCGCGTTCCGGGCGGTTCGGTGAGCCAATTGGGCTGTAGCCAATCGGTTCCAGCCCAGTCGCGCGCACGAAGTTGAACAGATCGGGTTGTTGGAAATGGGGATGCAGCTCCATTTCGTTGACCGCCGGCTTGATGCGCGCGCCATCCAATAGGAGCTTGAGTTTGGGGATGGTCATGTTTGACGTACCGATCTGGCGCACCAATCCCAAGTCCACCAATTTCTCCATCTGGCGCCAGGTTTTCATAAAGGCGGCGTGGATGTAGGGCTTGGCGTTGTCGGCGCGCGCGTGCACGTCGACGCCTGGTTCGTGGTGGTTGGGGAAGGGCCAATGCACCAGGAACATGTCCAAGTAGTCGAGTTGCAGATCCGCCAGCGATTTCATGCAGGTCGGGATCACATCTTCCTCGGCATGCCGGTTGTTCCACAGTTTCGACGTGATCCACAACTCTTCCCGCTGCACGCCGCCCGCCATGATGCGTTGGAGCGCAGCGCCGATTTGGTCTTCGTTGCCATAGACGGCGGCGCAATCAAAGTGACGATAGCCAACTGAAGCTGCGCCGACGACCGCCGCGGCAACTTCGGCGCCCGTGGTATGGTCGGAGCCAAAGGTGCCCAGGCCAATCGCCGGCATTTTTGCTCCCGTGTACAGGATGCGCTGGGGAACATCGGTTGGCGCAACGCCGTCGTCGTCCATGGCAAACGCCGGCAAGTGTTGGTTTTGCATTGAGTTGTCCCTCACTCCATCACAATACAGACCTTGCCGCTTTGCCCAGCGTCGGCAACTTTGTATGCCTCCTCCGCCTGTGCGAGCGTAAAGCGGTGCGACACGATGACTTCGGGCTTCAAATCCCACTCGACCAGCTTTTCGACCAGGTCTTCCATGTGGCCAAGGCTGGTGACCCAGGAGCCGTAAATGGTGATCTGGTTGTGGATGATGGTCTGGCTGACGTCAAAGTCGACCGTGTTGCCCTCACCGACCATGGCAGCGCGACCCCACCGGCGCGTCCCTTGCAGCGCAAGCAGACGCCCTTGCGGGGATCCCGAACAATCGACGGAAACCTCGCAGCCAGAGCCGCCGGTCAGCGCCTTGATCGCCGTCAGCGCCTCGGGATGGTCGGCACGGATCGCATGGTCGATAGATCCGCACTGGATTGCAAAATCGAGCCGCGCCTGTGACACGTCGGCGCCGATCACGCTGGTTGCTCCCATTTTTTTCGCCACCAGGCCGGCTGCCATGCCGACCGGACCCATGCCGGTGATCAGCACACGATCTTCGCCGCAGACTTTGACGCGGTTCAGCGCCTCGTAGACCGTGCCAAAGCCGCACGCCACCAGCGCGCCGTCCACATAGCTTAGCGCGTCAGGCAGGGTGATGCAGGTGTTTTCCTCGGCCAGCAAATAGTCGGCGTGGCCGCCATCGCGTTGCCAACCGTAGGCGGCACGAAACTCCGAGGTGCAGGAGATCATGTAGCCCTCACGGCAGTCATTGCAGACGCCGCAGCCGCTGATGTGATAGAGGATGACACGGTCACCCGTTTGGAAGCGTTTGCAGCCCGGCCCCACTTTGACGATCTGGCCGCAGGGTTCGTGGCCGGCAATCACCCCTTGGTAGCCTTCCGGACCGTGGCCCAAATGCTCGCGGTAGATGGCGCGGATGTCGCTCCCGCAAATGGAAGACGCCTTCATCTTGACCAACACCTGCCCGTGGCCGGGCTCCGGCACATCAAACTCGGCAAATTCGACTCGACGCTGCCCAGGCAGCAGCACACCTTGCATTTTCACGGTCTAGATCCCCCTCGCATAGAAATGATTGAAAACTAATTGCACCGTTGTGTTCGAACCAAAATCGGCGCGCTGCTTGACAAGTTGCAACGAACCGTGTATGATTTGATGTACATGGTACGCGTACCATGACTATGGTAGCACGTCTCCAGTTGGTTGTCTATACCCAAGATAGGTACGCGTTGCGCTCTTTTGCATTTCGTCGCCAGGCGCGCGTGTGGTGCTAGTCTAGAAGGGGTGGACGGTTTGACATGCCGTCAACAAGGGGTATAATCTTACATAGTTTGCTTCCCCACTGATGGCGGTCCACCGTTGATTGTTGCGGGTCTTGAAGTTCTGGTAGGAGACCTTGCTGCCGCATGCCATTTGTGTTGCTTGGTTTTTCGCTCCGACCGGAGCTAAACACATACATTCCATTTCTTAAGGAGAATCGTTCTATGAAGACCAAGAATTTGCTGGCAATCGTCGTCGGCCTGCTGGTCGTAATCGCCATGATCAGCGGTTGCGCGCCGGCGGCTGCCCCTGCGGCAGCACCCGCCGCCGAAGCCCCTGCCGCCGCAGTGACGGAAGCGGCAGCGCCTGCTGCCGAGGCACCCGCGGCCGAAGCGCCTGCCGCCGATGCCGCTGCCAAGCCGTATATCCCGGTCATTTCCAAGGGGTTTCAGCACCAGTTCTGGCAGGCCGTGAAGGCCGGTTCCGAGCAGGCTGCGGTCGACCTGAATGTCGACATCACCTTTGAAGGCCCGGAGTCGGAAGCGATGGTTGACAAGCAGTACGAGATGATCCAGGCTGCATTGGCCAAGAACCCGGCTGCGCTCTGTTTGGCTGCCGTCGACAGCAAGGCCATGATTCCCTTGCTCGAAGAAGCCAAGGCCAAGGGCATTCCGGTCATTGGCTTTGACTCCGGCGTCGACAGCGACATTCCGGTCACGACGGCCACCACGGACAATGTTGCGGCTGCCGCCTTGGCTGCCGACAAGATGGCCGAGTTGATTGGCGGCGAGGGCAAGATCGCCGTGCTCGTTCACGACCAGACCAGCCGCACCGGCATCGATCGCCGCGACGGTTTTGTGAACCAGATTGCCGCCAAGTATCCGAAGGTTGAGATCGTCAACGTCGACTACGGCGCCGGCGACCAACTCAAGTCCACGGATATTGCTAAGGCCGTCATTCAGGCCAACCCGGATCTGAAGGGCTACTTTGGCGCCAACGAAGGTTCCATCATCGGCGTGCTAAATGCCGTGCAGGAACTGGGCAAGGAAGGCGCGATCGTGGTGATCGGGTATGACTCCGGCAAGCAGCAGATCGACGCCATCACCAGCGGCGTCCAGGCTGGCGCCATCACGCAGAACCCGGTTGGCATTGGCTATAAGTGCGTCGAGGCAGCGGTCAAGGCGATCAACGGCGAGGAATTGCCCAAGATCATCGACACTGGCTTCTTCTGGTACGATAAGACCAACATCGACTCTGCAGAAATCAAGCCCCTGCTCTACAATTGATCGAGCGTAGATAAGTCATGTTGTCGGGGGCAAGAGAGCCGAACCTGGATCTCTCTTGCCCCTCTTTTGGCAAGCGATATGATCTGTCCGCAGTTGGATCTTCGCTTTTGCCTGCATGAACTGCCCTTCCAACTCTTTAACCATCTGCTCTGTTTTGTTGCGAATGTTTCATCATGATTGCGCAAAGGATCTGTCATGGGTGATGTTTTGGTCTTGATGGAAGGAATTGACAAATCTTTTCCTGGCGTCCATGCGCTTGACCATGCCCAGTTCGAGTTGCGCGCTGGCGAGGTTCATGTCCTGGTTGGCGAAAACGGCGCGGGCAAGTCGACGCTGATGAAAGTGCTTGCTGGTATTTACAGCAAAGATGCCGGCCGAATTATGTATCAAGGCAACGAGGTTGAGATTCATAGCCCGCGTGCTGCCCAACACCTGGGCATCAGCATGATTCATCAGGAATTGAACCTGATGCCCCATCTCACACTGGCGCAGAATGTCTTTATCGGCCGCGAGCCGCGCCAGGGCGTGCGCTTCATGTTGGACGAGAAAAAGCTGAATGCACAGACGCAGGCCCTGTTTGATTCGATGCGTTTGAAGTTGGACCCGCGCACCAAGGCCGCCGATCTGACGGTGGCCAAACAGCAGATGGTCGAAATTGCCAAGGCGTTGTCCTTCAACTCGCAGGTGTTGATCATGGATGAGCCGACGGCGGCGTTGACCGAAACCGAAATCGAAGAGCTTTTCCACATTATCCGCCAGTTGCGCGACAAGGGCGTGGGCATCGTCTATATCTCGCATCGGTTAGAGGAGTTCCAGCACATCTCTGACCGCATCACGGTGATGCGCGATGGTCGCACCATTGATACAGTGCAAACCAAGGAAGTCACGATCGACCGCATCATCAGTATGATGGTGGGCCGCACGATCTTTGAGCAGGCGCCCGAGGTGCCGGAACACCCCAGCGCGGAGATCGTGCTGGAAGTGAAGAATCTCAATCGTGGCAGCGCGATCAAAGATGTCAGTTTCAATCTCAAGAAGGGCGAAATTCTTGGGTTTGCCGGATTGATGGGCGCTGGTCGCACGGAAGTTGCGCGAGCGATTTTTGGCGCCGATCACGTCGATTCCGGTGAAGTCTATTTGGGAGGCAAACGCGCCCATATCAAGAGTCCGGAAGATGCGGTTAAAAGCGGCATTGGCTATCTGTCGGAAGATCGGAAGCGCTACGGACTGGCATTGGGCATGAATGTCGGCGCCAACATGGTGCTGGCCTCGTTCAAGAAGTTTCTGACCGGGTTGGGTCTTGTCAACGCCGGCAAGGTGCAGACGAACGGTCAGCACTATGTCGAGGCGCTCTCGATCAAGACGCCAAGTTTGCAGCAGCGTGTCAAGAACCTCTCCGGCGGCAACCAGCAAAAAGTCGTGATCGGTAAATGGCTGACCGCCGACACCAACATCCTGATTTTTGACGAGCCGACGCGCGGCATCGATGTCGGGGCGAAGAGCGAAATCTATCGCCTGCTCAACGACCTGGCGCAGCAGGGCAAGTCGATCATCATGATCTCTTCGGAACTGCCGGAGATTCTGCGCATGAGCCACCGGATCGTCGTGATGTGCGAGGGGCGTATCACGGGCGAATTGGCGGCTGGCGAAGCGACCCAAGAAGGCATTATGAAATTCGCCACCCAGCGCGGTGGCATTGTGGATCTGAGTGAACCGGCGACTGATTCAGGAGTTGGACAGGGATAACTATGGCCGCTATCGAAACCACCACGGCTGGCGTAAAGCGCTCGCTTTTCCATTCGGATGCAACGCAGAAACTACTTGCGTTTGCCGGTTTGATCGTGATTTTTGTCGTATTTTCGATCGCTTCGCCCAACTTCTTCTCGTTTGAGAACATCGTCGGTATCTTGCTGGCGACGGCGGTCAACGGTGTGCTGGCCCTGGGCGTCACCTTTATCATCATTACGGGCGGCATTGACCTTTCGGTCGGCACGGTGATGACGCTCTCTGCGGTCATGACGGGCGTCTTTGTCACCTACTGGGGGATGCCAATACCCGTCGGCGTCGTTGCCGGTCTTTTGACTGGCGCTACGGCTGGGCTGTGTAACGGCCTGATCATCGCGCGCATGCGAGTGCCACCCTTCATTGCCACGCTTGGCATGATGATGATCGCACGCGGTCTATCGCTGGTGATTTCGGGTGTGAAGCCGATCTATTTCAACGACACCCCGATTTACCGGCAGCTTACGATGGGTTCAGTCGTCGGGACGGTCATCCCAGGTTTTGCGATTCCCAACGCCGTATTCATCCTGTTTGGCGCAGCGCTGGTGGCGGCCTTTATCTTGGGCAAAACTGTTTTGGGGCGCTACGATATTGCCATCGGCAGCAACGAAGAAGCGACGCGGCTCTCGGGTGTCAACGTCGCAAACTGGAAAACCGCGATCTATGCGCTGGGTGGTGTCTTTAGCGGTCTGGCCGGCGTGATGATTGCCTCCCGTCTCAACTCGGCGCAGCCGGCGCTGGGCGCTGGCTATGAACTGGACGCTATCGCCGCCGTCGTGATCGGCGGCACCTCGCTGAGTGGGGGTGAGGGCACGATCCTCGGCACCATCATCGGCGCCTTTATCATCAGTACGCTGACCAACGGTCTGCGTATCATGTCGGTGCCGCAGGAATGGCAGATGGTGGTGACCGGCGCCATCGTGATCCTTGCCGTCTATTTGGATGTCGTTCGGCGCAAGCGACAATAGGCACGTCAACTGGACAACCAAAAGGCGCAGGCTCCAGTGGCCTGCGCCTTTTTTCTATCAATTGCGACGGCGACGACGGCTGGCGTCGGGGGGGCGTCCTTGTCGTGTTTGACTCGGTGCGCTGGCTGCTGCTGGCACGGCGGTCAGTTGCACCACTGGCGCATGCAGCAATTGCTGGTAGTAGTCGTCCAGCAGCATTGTGATGATGGGCAGTTCATCTTCGCTTTCGGCCAGGCTGCGCGCCAGCGGGACGAAGCGGCGGCTGCGTTCGCTTAGCAGCTTGTCGCGCTCGCGCAGGCGCGCTTCGAGCAGGGCTGTCAACCGTTCGGCTACCACAGCTTCCACGTCGGCATCGGTGGGGATCTGCCGCTCTTCCATCTCGATCTTGAAGTGCTTGGCGATGCGTTCGAGGGCGAACTTCTCAAAGCCGCTCACGAGCGTGATGGCCACGCCGGTTGCCCCAGCGCGGCCCGTGCGACCGGCCCGATGGATATACGCTTCCATGTCTTCGGGCGGCTCGTATTGAATGACGTGGGAAAGGTCGGGGATGTCGAGCCCGCGTGCCGCCACGTCGGTGGCCACCAAGAAGCGCAGTGTGCCTTTGCGCACGCGATCGAGCACATGTTCGCGGTCTACTTGTGAAAGGTCGGCGCTGAGCTCGTCGGCGTCATAGCCGAAGCGCTGGAGCACGACCGACACGAAGTGCACGTTGGCCTTGGTGTTGCAGAAGATAATCGCCGAAGTCGGGTTTTCGATTTCGATAATGCGCACCAAGGTGCGTTCTTTGCCGACGCCCGGTATGTTGTAGAAAAGATGCTCGGTGTCCGTGACGTGCACATGGTCACGGCTCAGGGTGATAAACTCCGGGTCGCGCATGAACTGCCGCGCCGTGCTCTGGACGTAGACGGGGAAGGTAGCCGAGAACATGCAGGTGTTGACGGCGTGCGCCGGCAGGTAGCGCTGCACATGGATCATGTCGGGGTAGAACCCCATTGACAGCATGCGGTCGGCTTCGTCGAAGATCAACATCTCCAGCTTGCCAAGGGTCAGCGTGCGCTTGAGCAGATGATCCAGCACGCGCCCGGGCGTGCCGACGACGATATGGGCGCCTTGTTTGAGCGCATCGATCTGGGTATTGTAGCCGACGCCGCCGTAGACCGCCACCGTGCGCAGCCCGGCATTGCCGCACAGCAGTTCGGCTTCTTGCCATACCTGGCGGGCAAGTTCGCGCGTGGGCACCAGGATCAGCGCCTGACACGCATCGCGCTGCGGGTCGAGCCGTTCCAACATGGGCAAGAGAAAGGCGCCGGTCTTGCCACTGCCCGTGCGGGCCTGGATCATCATATTGCGGCGGGCAAGCAGATAGGAAATGGCGCGCGCTTGCACAGGCATCAATGTGGTCCAGCCCGCACGCGCAGCGGCCTCGCGCATCGGCGCCGGCAACTGATCGAGGGTTACATCAGGCAGAGGATTTTGCGGCTCTCCGGTAGAGGAGCCGTCGGTAGTAGTCAATATAGTCTCGATTCATGCTAGGCACAGCCAAACAAATCGCTTGGTTCCGTGTTTGTCTGTGCGTAAAAACTTTCTTGTTCAATTATCGCACATACTTCGCGAATTGCTTGTATTTGGCAATTGCCAGGTGCGTGCATGCAATCGGTCGATCCCATCAGGCGCAGCCGATGGCTTTGCTACGGAGGCGCGCGCTGTCATCCTGGAGGGGGCGCCTCCGTTGAATCCGGGCGTGATCCTGATGGATATCCAGATGCCGGTCATGGATGGGCTAGAGACAATGCGCCGTTTGCGTGCCGATCCGCGGTTTGTCAGCCTGCCGATCATCGCGCTGACCGCATTGGCCATGCCGGGTGATGGCGAACGCTGTCTGGCCGCTGGGGCGAGCGACTATCTGGCCAAACCAGTGAGCCTCAAAGGGTTGGTGCAGAGGATCCGGTACTGGTCGAAGTAAGCCAGAGGGATTCACAGGAAGGTGGGAAGGCGGGAAAGCCAATCTTCCTCTGCCGGCCCGCCTTCCTGTGAATCTTGGTTTTTCTTTCTACCCGTAGAGCGGGCCAAAGGTCGCACAGGCGCGGAAGTCGGCGCCCATCGGCTCGTTGGCGCCGAATGCGCTCCAGGCGCTGGGCCGGAAGATCTGCTCCTCGGGCAAGTTGTGCATGTAGACCGGGATGCGCAACATGGCGCAGAGACTCACCAGGTCCGCCCCACAGTGGCCTTAGCTGATGGCGCCGTGGTTGGCGCCCCAGTTATTCATGACGGTATAGACGTCGCGGAAAGGCCCACTTCCCGTGGTGCGCGGCACAAACCAGGTGGTTGGCCATGTTGGGTTGGTGCGTTCATCCAGGGTCGCGTGCACCTGGTCGGGCAATTCCACAGTCCAGCCTTCGGCGATCTGCATGGCTGGCCCTAGCCCCTGCACCAGATTGATTCGGCACATGGTCACGGGCATGCCGCCGCGTGTGCGGAAGCGCGTCGACCAGCCGCCGCCGCGGAAGTAGCCGAGGTCGCTGGCGTGCCAAGTGGTGGCCTTGAGGCTGGCGCTGGCTTCGTCCGGCGTGATCTCCCAGTAGGGTTTCATCGCCGGTTCGCTGCCGCGGTTTTGCTGGCCGGCGCCGTCAAGCGCGGCCGGGCCGGAGTTGATCAGATGTAGGATGCCGCCGGCGGCTACACCGGCGAGATCGTGCCCGGTGACGCGCTTGACGGCCGCCGGGCTCCAATAGGTGCGTACGTCGGCAAAGATCACGGCGGCGTTGGTGAGCAGGTGGCCGGCGAGCATCGACAGCCCGTTGAGCGCATCGTTTTCGGTGGCGACGATATACGGCGCACGGATACCGTTCCAGTCAAATGACGAGTTGAGAATGGCTTCCAGGAAGTCGCCGTTGGGCAGATGATCCGTCCATTGGCGTTGACCCTGGAAACCGCTGGCGAGGGCGTTGCGGCCATGCGCTTCTTCCCCAAACCCCATTTCCTTCAGCTTTGGGTTGCCGATCATCAGATCGCGGGCGATCAGCGCCATCTTGACCGATTTTGCCCAATCCTCGTTCTTGAGTCTGCGGCTGCGCTGTTTCTCCTTGGGGTTGTAATCCTTGCCTTCGGGGCAATTCTCCTTGACCCAGGCCAGCGCGACCGCGTATTCATCTTTGTCATAGATCTCTTGATCCATGCGCCGCACAAATTCGACCATATCGATCGTCTCGACGCGCATGCCGAACCAGCGTTCAAACAACTCTTGGTTGACGATGGACCCACCGATGCCCATGCTGACGCCACCCATGCTCAAATACGACTTGCCGCGCATGTTGGCCACGCTCAGACCGGCGCGCGCGAACCGCAGCAGCTTCTCCTGCACGTCGGCTGGAATTTCGCTGTCGCCGCCATCCTGTACGTCGCGGCCGTAAATATTGAAGATCGGCAACCCTTTTTGGTTGTGCGCCGCGGAGACGGCGGCCAGGTAGACCGCACCCGGCCGCTCGGTGCCGTTGAAGCCCCAAACCGCCTTGGGCAGGTGGGGATCCATGTCCATCGTCTCTGAGCCGTAGCACCAACAGGATGTGACGGTCAGCGAGACGCCGACGCCGGCCTTGCGGAACTGTTCCGCCGTCGCTGCCGCTTCCGCCACGCCACCGATGGTGGTGTCGGCGATGACGCATTCGACCGGCAGCCCATTGTAGTGGCGCAGGTTTTGGCTCAGGAAGGCGGCCACGTTGCGCGCCATGTTCATGGTTTGTTCTTCCAGCGACTCGCGCACGCCGCCCAGACGGCCATCGATGGTGGGGCGGATGCCGATTTTGGGCATGTCGCCGATCAGCCGATTGTGCGGTGCATTCATCTTTGGTTCATTGCTTGGCATTTCGTGTCCTCACTTTTTAGCTACCTTTGCGTTGTTACCGAAAGCAGACGTGCCTGAGCACGTTCCACGTATTCCTGGCTAGTGTCATAGCCGACGTAGCAGCGATCAGCCTGCAGCGCCGCCACGGCGGTCGACCCGCTGCCCATGAACGGGTCCAGGACGACGTCGCCTTGAAACGTATACAACTGGATCAACCGGTGCGGCAGTTCGACCGGGAAGGGCGCCGGATGGTTCACGCGCTTAGCCGATTCGGGGTTCATCGTCCACACCGATTTGGTCCATTCCATAAACTGATCCCGCGTGATCGTGTTTTGCCGGCCCTTGGCGCTGCGGCTGAACGATCCCTTGCAGAAGATCAGGATATACTCGTGCGTGTCCCGCAGCACCGGGTTGCTGGCCGACTGCCAGCTTCCCCAGGCCATAGATACGCCGGCGCCGGCGCCTTTGGCCCAGATGATCTCGCCGCGCATGTTGAAGCCGAGATCCAACATCAACTGCGAGATGTGGTCGGAGAGCGGGATGTAGGGCTTGCGGCCCAGGTTGGCAACATTGACGCACGCCCGGCCGCCGTTCACCAGCACACGATGGGTTTCCGCAAACACGCTGCGCAGCAGGTCCAAGTACTCTGTCAGCGACAAATCGTCGTCATAGGCTTTGGTGACGTTATACGGCGGTGACGTCACCATCAGGTGGACGCAATTGTCCGGCAAATCCTGCATTTGTGCCGAACTGCCCACCACGATGCGGTTGCGCATGCTGTCGGGTAGCGTGTGGTCCGGCCCACTCTCCTGCTCAGTGCCACGCACGTGCGCATACAGCCGTGAGCCGTAGTATTGCGTGGAATCATGGCTGATCCGGCTGCTGGTGCCGAAAGAACTGGTTTTGGATCTTTTAAGCATCGCGTTTGCTATTTGCCATTGGTCACCACAGCTTCCACGTGCTGCTCCATCTTGCGCGCTTCGTCGACGGTGAGCACGCCGCAGGCGATCTCACTGTGGAAGATGGCCCCAGCCGGCAGCACCTTGACGTTGCCTTTCGCTTTTTCGGCGTTGTAGCCCTCCGGTTCGGCGGTCGACGGCAACACCATCCCCAGCGCGTCCTGGTCCGGTGTGCGGCAGATCCAGCGCACGCCTTTGTCGAGTTGCGCCGGCTTGTGGCGCAGATAGTCGGCGCTGCCGTCCGGGTGCACCTGCATCGTATGCGCCCAACCCTCGGCATCGGCCAGGTAGTCGATAAAGAAGACGATCTCAGGGTCAAAGGCCAGACCGGGTTTGAGCACATTGCCCATCTCCGGGTGCTTGCTCAACTCCTGGATGTACTCGACAAATCCGGGGCCAGGTCGTACGTGCGACGGGATGCTGGTGCGTACGCGCACAGCTTGGGGGGTGCACGGTGCGCTGTAGACCAGTCGCCCGTTGTCCACCGGCCGGAAGTTGACGTGCGACATGTAGAGATATTCCATTGGCGTGCGCTTCAGGTTGGTGATCGTCATCTCAATGACAAAGATCGAGGAGCCGGTATACAACTTGACCAGGGGCTCGGCACGGTAGTTGTAGCTGAAGGCCACGGTGTGTTGATATTCGCCGCCGAGACCGATAAACTCGCCGCGTTCGTCGGCGCCGACCACGACCCATGCCTCGCTGTAGGGGGCGTTGGGCAACTCGCCGTGCAGGGTATGGGTGTCGCCGGCGGCCGGCACACCCATGGCCGTGAAGCCACAGTGCAGGTTGAAGCCGCCGTAGGTCTCCAGGTACGTGCGGGTCGCGCGTGGCGCATCAAACATCGACTTCATGGTGATGGCGCGTCCGCGGAAGCTGGCCGACCAGATCTGCTGACCTTGGAAGGGAAGCAGGATCAACTCGCCAAGTTCGTTGCGCAGGCGCAGGGCCGCCACGCCGCTCTCGTAGCGGAATGCACTGGCCGTCAGCGCACCGTGTTCGACCAGGATACGCTCCTTGTCGGTGAACATACCAGGGGAAAGGTGAATCGTTGTGGTGGACATCATGTTTTGTTCCGATCTTTTTGCCTGTAGAAATGAGATGTGGGCTATGGGCGTGGCTGCAACTCCGTGACCTGGACCTGTTGGTAGATTGCCTGCAGTTCAGGCCAGGCGGTGGGCGACAGGTCGTCATGGATGGCGGTGACGGTGCCGACGGTCACCCCCCAACGGCCAATGTCGGCTGTGGGCAGTTGCTGGCGCAGCGCCCACAGCGCGCCGGTCACCAGCGCGTCGCCGGCGCCGACGGCGGTCTTAACCTTGACATGCGGTGGGCGCACATGGAACTGCTGGCGTCCATCATCCACCACCGCACCATCCTTGCCGAGCGACAGAATCACCATCTGAGCGCCCGCAGCCAGAAATGCCTGGGTAGCAATGACCGCCTCGGCCGGCGATGTGACGGCGTGGCCCGTGAACTCCTCGGCCTCAACGGCGTTGGGTTTCACCAAACGCGGCCGTGCCGCGCATCCCTGCTGCAGTGCAGGACCACTGGTGTCGAGGATTACCTGTGCGTTGCCGGCATGAAGCACAGCGGCAAGATCGGCGTAGAAGTCGCTCGGTAGCCCGGGGGCAAGACTGCCCGTCAACACCCAGATATCACCGGGTTGCACGCGCGCTTGGGCACGCACCAGCAGTGCGGCTTTGCCGGCCGGCGTCACCAAGGCGCCCGGCTGGTTAACCTTGATGTGTCGTTTGCTATCAGGCTCTTGAATGACCACATTTGTGCGCGTCTCACCATCCACGTAGATGAAGTCGGTCTCAATGCCACCGGCGCGCAGCCCATCGTCGAGGGCGTGGCCCGTATAGCCGGCGGCAAAGGCCATGGCGATGTTGTCCACGCCGAGTGCCTTGAGAAAACGCGCTACGTTGAAGCCCTTGCCGGCCCACTCGCGCCGAACTGCATTGGCACGCAGCACAACTTCGAATTCGATGGCCGGCACCGTCAGCGTCAGATCGAGCGCCGGATTGGCCGAGACTGTGTAGATCATCGTCACTTCACCGCGGTTTAGAAATTTCCTTTGTTGCGGGCATAGACGCCTTGAAAAGCCGCAAACCGTTCGGCGTAGAACGCATGCCGCTCGCCGTCGGGGTATACGATCGGGCCGAGCTGCGCCCAGCGTTGCGCGGTCTCGGCTACATCGAACAGGCTGATGCCCCCGCCGGCCAACAGCGCCGCACCAAGAGCCGACTGTTCCGTCGTCAGCAACGGCTGCACCGGCCGGTTGAAAATATCGGCCACAATCTGTCGCCACAGGGTGCTCTTGGCGCCGCCCCCAGCCAGGGTGATGCGCTCGGAGCGTACCCCCAGTTCGGCCAGAACCTGGTAGGCGTCGTAGCAGGCAAAGGTGGCGCCTTCCATGACCGCACGCACCATGTCGCCCTGCCCATGGCGGAGCGTCAGGCCATAGAACGCGCCGCGTGCCGTGGGGTCCATGTGAGGGGACCGTTCGCCCACCAGGTAGGGCAAGAAGATCAGCCCTTGGCATCCTGGCGGCGCGCCTTCGGCAGCTACATTCATGACATCGTAAGCATCGGCATAATGCCATTCTAACACGCTGTCGCGCAGCCAGCGCAGGGCCATGCCGGCGCACAGGGTCGCCCCCATCTGATACCAGCCGGCACGATTGGGCGCCGGTTCGAGCGCGGCACAGAAGGTGTGGATCCGCCCGCGCCGATCCGACACTACGCTCTCGACGGGTTGCATCAACTGCCCACCGGTGCTAATGCTCAGCAGCAGCCGATCTGGCCCCACGGCGCCGGCGCCCAGTGCGCCGCACGCGGTGTCGGCGGCGCCGGTCACTACGGGAATCCCAGCGGCCAGGCCAAGTTCCTCGGCGGCGTCGGCGGTCAGGTGGCCGGCGATTTGATCGGACGGCTGCAGGGGTGGCATCAAGTTGGGGGCAATGTCGAGCAACTCCAGCAGTTCGCTGGACCAACTGCGGCGCTCCTCATCCAGAAGCAGCGCGCCCGAGCCATCGCTCGGGTCCGCGGCAATCACGCTGGTCAACCGCCAGCGTAGGTAGTCTTTGGGCAGAAGAATCGTGCGCACTTGCTTCCAGAGCGCAGGCGCCTCTTGTTGGAACCAGCGCACGCTTGCCGCCTGGAAACCGGTGGAGACCGGGCTGCCGGTAATCTGGTAGAGGCGTTCCGCGCCGACGAGGGCGGTGATCTCTTCTACCTGGCGTTGGCTGCGCTGGTCAGGCCAGATTACCGCCGGCGCCAGCGGCCGGTGTGCCTTATCGAGCAGCACGGTGCCATGCATCTGTCCAGACAGGCCAATCGCGGCAATTTTGGCGCCCCTCCGTTCGGCCATGAGCGAGCGCACGGCCAGCACCGTGGCGTGCCACCAATCGTCGGGGTTTTGTTCGGCGAACAGCGGCTGCGGATTCAGGATGGGGTATTCCGCGCTGGCTGCGCCGGCCACGTGCCCGTCGATGCTGACCAGCAGCGCCTTGACGGCGCCCGTGCCCAGATCGATACCCAGGAGATAGCGATCGGTCATGCGTCACCTCCGGCGTCATGCGCACCATACCAAATGTGCCCGTCGCGGCCGCCGTGCCAACCGGGCAATGGAACCGCCAGGGGATGATGGGACCAACCGGTGCGCACGCGCGTCAGCGCAGCATCCCAATGTGGAATGCCGCTGACGGCGTCGCTGCGTTCGACGTTGCATGCGCCTACGGCGGCGGCGCTGGTGATCACGGCTTCCACATTTTGCCCGTGCAGCAAACCGGTCAGCATGCCGGCAATGGCGCAATCGCCGGCGCCGGTGGTGCCGGCCACTTTGACTTTGAAACAAGTGGTAAAGACTTCGCGGTCAAGCCAGCCGCTCAGATCAGTGGGGAGCAGGCCGGTGAGGCTCTCCAGGCGTGCACGGTCGTTCGTCGTGCGCAGATAAAAGCCCAGGTCGCCCAACTTCAGGGCGACGATCGCTGCGCCCATGCCCAAAAGGCGTTCGGACACGGCATGCAGCAGAGGTCCGTCGGGTATGGGGGACGTAGCGCCATCGTGCTGTGCGTCGAAGCGTGGGCGGTCGATCATGAACAGCGTTTCGCTTAGGTTGGGGGCGAAGATGTCGACATAAGGCAGTGTTTGCTCGAGCACCCTGGTCCAGTTTACGTGACCGGCCTCGGACGCCGAATCGGGCTGTGTTACATCCATCGACGTGATCACGCCGGCCGCTTTGACCTCGCGCATTAACTTCGTGATTTCGGCGCCGTCGCTTTGATAGAAACGTCGCATGAGGGGTGGATAGCCAAAGTGGAAAATACGCGCCTGGCGGACTTCGTCCAGGGGGATGTCGGCGGCGCCAAAGGTGTCGTTTGTGCCCGGACAGTGGATAAAGATTCGATCCACGCCCGGCGGGTTGATCACCACGGTATAGGACGATGCTTCATCCGGGCTGACGATCATGCCGTCGGCGAGTGCCGGGTCGTGGGCACGCAGCACACTGAGTATCGCCTCGCCAAACAGATCGGTCCCAATCTTGCCCATCAGCTTGACCGGAACGCCGAGCCGGTGCAACGCCAGGCCGGTGTTGGAAACGGCGCCGCCCGTGGACAAAACCGCCGGGCCTACCCTCGTCAGGTTGCCGGGCCGCAATAAGAGATCAATCGGGATGAACGTGTCGCTGAATTGTGGGATAATGTCGAGACAAAGGTGGCCGGCGACGATCACCTGCGGTGGTTCAATGGCCATAGTAGGTCGCCTGTAGAGCGTAGATGCTGTGGTTGAGCGGGCGCAGCGCCAGATAGATGTCCTGATAGACCGTCGTGAAGGCGGCATCGTAGTAGTTCATATCCAATTCGATTGGTTCGACCACGGTCTTGGTGTGCTGGAGACGGTGGAGCGCATCCGGCATATCGGCATAGACGCCGGCGCCGATGCCGCCCAGGATGGCTGCCCCCAGCGCCGTCGACTCATCGATGCTCATCACGTAGATTGACTGTTTCTGAATACTCGCTTTGATCTGCATCAGCAGCCGGTTGCGCGTGCCGCCGCCGATGGCGTAGATCTGGTCGATCTGGGCCAAACCGGCATAGCGCACGAGTGGTTCCACGGTCAAGCGCGTTTCCATGGCGATTCCTTCAAGCACCGCCCGGAAGAGCGCGTCGCGCTTGGCGCCGGTTGTCAAGCCGATAAAAGCGCCACGCGCTTTGGTGTCATCGTAAGGCGCATTGGCCAGCCGCAGATGTGACAGAAAAAAGACGCCGCGGCTGCCGGTCGGCACTTGCTCGGCCTCCGCAATGAGCGTGTCGTAATCGGTTTTTGCGGCGCACGATTCGCGAAACCAGTCGATACAGGCCCCCGCGGTGTAGTGAGCGCCAAAGGCATAGTAGCCGCCGAGGGTGTGGACGCCTTGGTTGTAGCCCTGGCGGCCAAATTCAGGATCGGTAAGCGGTGCTGCGATCGGCAAAAAGACACCTTCGGTCGTGCCCATCGAATTGAGCATGGTGCCGGGCTGCGTGACGCCGATTGCCAGCGCACCACACACATGGTCGTGCCCCCCGGCCGCCACGCTGGCCGTCACCGGCAGGCCGGTTTGCGCAGCGGCTTCGGCGGTTACTGGACCCAGCCGGGTGCCGCCAGGTGTAAGCGGGGCCATCAGCGCTGGATCAATATCTAGCTCACGCAGCAGGTCGTCGGCCCATTGTATCTGGCGTAGATTGAGGGCCAGGGTGCGGCAGGCGAGCGAGTAGTCGGTCGCCGCGACACCGCACAAGCGATAGGCAATGTAGTCGGCCGTATTGAGCCAGCGCACCGTGCGCGACCATGCTTCCGGCGCTTGTTGGCGTAGCCAGAGTAGCTTGCAGAGCGAGAAAATGGGTTGTAGCGACATTCCCGAGAGGGCGAAGATCCGGTCACGCCCAATCGTGGCGTCGAGCCATTCGGCTTGCGGCGTGGTCCGTGCGTCGAACCAGGCGATGGCCTCGTAGGTCGGGTGACCGTGGGCGTCGAGGGGAACGCCTGTCTCACCGATGCTGGCCACGGCAACGCTGACGATCCGCGCCGGGCGATCAACCTTGGCGATGGCGTTACGCAGCACGGCTGCCGTTGTCTGCCACATTTCTTCCGGTTCGTAGTATGCCCAGCCAGGGCGCGCGTCATAATGGGTCGGTGTGGGGAGGCTTGCCCCAGCCACGACCTTGCCGGTGGGTTCAAAGACGACAGCCTTCAGGTTGGTCGTGCCGAAATCAATGCCGACCAGCAGCGCGTCACTTGCCATCGTTCAATCCTTTACGGCATTCCTTTTTGAATTTGTTGCCAAGCAACCCTAAACGGCGACTTTTCTGGGCCGAAAATCGGTCTTTTTTGTTTCGAATTGCTTGCGTTCTACTCTAGCCAAGTTTGCCGAACTTGTCAACCAATCAGCGCTCTGACGAAGAAACGTCGATGACGATCTTGTTCACGTTATCCTGGTAAGCGCTGTTCAGTGCGTAGGCCGCCGGCGTCTCCGCCAGAGGGAAGCGGTGCGAGACCAACCCAGTCAGATCGACGGCGCCACTTTCCACCAACTGGATGGCGCGTGGATAGATATGCTTCATGCGCCGTGACATCCGGATTGTGAGTCCTTTGCGTCGTGCCGTGGAATGCTTCATCTCGATTTTGTCGGGACCAGGAATGCCGACCAACACCAACCGCCCGCCCAGGCGCGCCATTTCGGCTGTCTGTTGCACGGAATGGTCCGCCCACGCCGCTTCGATGCCCACGTCGACACCCCGCCCGCCGGTCGCCTCCAGGATGGCCTGCACCGGGTCTACGCTGCGGAAATTGACCGGGATGGCGCCGTACGTGGCAGCCAACGCCAACCGCCAGGCAAACTGGTCGACCACGAAGACTGGGTTGGCGCCCGATAGTCTGGCCAGTTGCAGGATCAGGAGGCCGATTGGCCCGGCGCCAAGCACGGCCACACTCTCCGCCACGCGCAGTTTGGCTAGATCGACGGCGTGGATGGCCACGCCGAGTGGCTCTAACAGTGCTGCGCTGGCATCGTCGATGCCGGGCGGCACTGGAAAACAGCAGTGTGCTGGCATCACCATGAACTCGCTCAGGCTGCCGGCATCCGGATGGAGGCCGCAGAAGTGGAGGCGGTGGCACAAATTAGGGTGCCCTTGTTCGCACATCGTACAGCGCCCACACGGTTGGGCCGGGTCCACCGCCACGCGCACGCCGGGACGCAGCGGTGCGTAGTTCCCGTCATGTGCATCAGGACCAACGGCCTCGACCACCGCGGCAAATTCGTGCCCCAGCACCAGCGGCGTCTGCACTATCGAATCGCCGATGCGCCCGTCTTGGTACGTATGCAAATCGCTGCCGCAGATGCCAACGGCCGTGACGCGTAGAAGCGCCATGCCGGGACCGGGCAGGGCAGGGCGCGGCACGCGTTCGACGCGCAGGTCGCGGGGCCCATATAGAAGTACGGCCTGCATGGTGTCCACCGACGCGCCGGAGGGCGCCATTTGTTGCTCATTCATCATCGTGGTTTCCCGTTGGGCGATTTACCCAATCGCCCATTTTCATCCCGTAGGGCGATTGGGTACATCGCCCGCTTAGTTCGGCCGCAGGGTGACTTTGATCGATTCCGTCCCCTTGTGCACCAGATCGATCCCAGCCTGAAAATCGGACAGCGGCAGACTGTGCGTCATGATCCGGTCCATCGGCAGCAGACCCTTGGCCAGCATGTCGATCGCAATTGGGTAGCAGTAGGGGCTCAGGTGCGACCCATGAATCGTCAGTTCCTTCAGATCGCCGATGATCGTCCAATCGACCGTGACCGGTTCGCGCATGACGCTGAACTCGACAAAGGTGCCCAGGCGCCGGATCATGTCCAACCCTTGTTGCACGGCCATCGGGTGACCGGTAGCCTCGATGTACACATCGCAGCCGTAGCCCTCGGTCAACTTCAGCACCTCATCCACCACATCGATCTTGCTGGGATTTAGCCCCATGTCAGCGCCACAGGCTTTCGCCAGTTCGATCCGTTGGTCGTTCAAGTCGATCACGATTAACAGGCGCGGGCTTTTCATGCGCGCCGCCGCCACCATGCCCAATCCCAATGGGCCGGCGCCAGCGATCACGACCACATCACCCAACTCGATCTGGGCGCGCTGCACGGCATGGATCGAGCAGCCCAGCGGCTCGATAAAGGCGGCGTGTGCCAATGGCACCGTGTCGGGGACCTTGTAGTTGATGGCGTTGCGCGGCAGCAAAATGTACTGCGCCATGGCGCCGAAGGCGTGCTGGCGGAACCCATAGACGTCACCATTGGGGCACATCCAATATTGCCCGCGCTGGCAGAAGCGGCACTTCTGACACGGCACGATCTGTTCGGACACGGCAGCGTCGCCCAGCTTCAGCTCATACTTCTCACCGGCGCCTTCGCCCAGCGCCACCACGCGGCCCACAAACTCATGGCCTGGGATCACCGGCGGCTGGGTGTAGCCCGACTTGCCATCTTTGCCCCAAAAGAGCGGCGCACCTAGCCAGCATTTCAGATCGCTGGCGCAGATGCCCACCGTCTCCACGCGCAGCACGACCTCGCCGGCCGCCGGTTCGGGCACGCGCCATTCTTCAAAGCGATAGTCTTGTGGCCCATAACAGACAACTGCTGCCATCGATTCAGGCAGACGTTCGAGCGCATCGTAGATCATTGGGTTGCTCCCGGAATCATGTGTACTTTGAGCGTCTGGCCCGCGGCGAAGCGGTGGAAGACGTCGGCAAAGGCGGTGAGGGGCGCTGTGTCGCTGACCAGCGGCACAACGTCGATAATACCACTGGCCAGCATGGCGATCGCCGGCTGGAAGGTGTAGCACAGGGCAAAGCTGCCGATGATCGTCCAGTCGTTGTGGAAGAGATCATAGGGGCTGATGCTGACCCTGGCGTTGTTGGGCGTCACGCCAAACTGCAGATATTGGCCGCGCTTGCGCAGATAGCTAAACGCATGCTCGATCACGGCCGGCACGCCCGTGGCATCCACGACGACGCCAAAGCCGCGCGGCGCCAATTCCTTCAACTGCGCATCCTGATCCGGCCCGGCAGCGATCACCGCCGCTGCACCCAGCCGGCGCGCCAGCTCCAGCCGCGCCGGCTGTTTTTCTACGACGACAACCTGTGCCACGCCGTTGTGTTGGAGCGCTTGCAGCAGCAGCATGCCCATCGGCCCGCCGCCCAGGATCAGCAACGATTCGCCCGGCAGAATGCGGAAGCGCTTCATCGCATGCACCACACAGGCCAGCGGCTCGACAAAGGCCGCCTGCAGGTCGGTCAGCGCGTCGGGCAGGGGATAGCAGGCCCGGGCGGGGACGGCCGCGTACTCGGCAAAGCCACCGGCGCGCGTGATGCCTACCCCTTGCCAGTTTACGCAGTGGTTGGCCTGTTCGTTGCGACAGAACTCGCAGCGCCCGCAGTAGAGGTTGGGGTCGATCGCCACCCGCTCACCGGTCTTGAACTCCGTGACCTCATGCCCGACCTCGACGATCACGCCGCCGAATTCATGCCCCGGAATCAACGGAAAGTCGGACATATACTCGTTACGATAGATATGCACATCGGTTCCGCAAATACCGCAGCGCGCCACCTGCACCACGACTTCATCGGGCGCACAGGTTGGGTCCGGCATGCGTTCGACCACAATGGATTCGGCCTGGGGAAAGATTACCGCTTGCATAGATTACCCTTTCACCACGCGCAATAGCCGCCATCGATGATCAGGTCATTTCCTGTCATGAAATCCGACGCGGCCGACGCCAGGTAGACCACGGCGCCCTGTAAATCGGTCACTTCGGCCATTCGTCCCATGGGCGTCATGCCCATCCACACGGGCAGCATGGTCTGGCCGATCGGCGTTGCCAACAGGTCATCCACCAGCTTGGTGCGTGTATAGCCGGGGCTGATGCTGTTGACGCAGATTCCGCGCTTGGCCCATTCGGCGCCCAGGCTGCGCGTCAGGTGCAGCACGCCGGCCTTGGCCGTGTTGTAGGCTGACTGGTTCTGCGGCGTGTTGCTGATGTGCCCGGACATGGAGGCCGTGTTGATGATTTTGCCGTAGCCGGCCGGCAGCATGACGCGCGCCTCGTGTTGGGCGCAGAGGAAGACCGAGTTGAGGTCGACGTCGATCATGTGCAACCAGGTGGCGTATTCCATGCTCTCGGCATCCGCCCACACGCCAATGCCGGCATTGTTCACGCCGATCGTGAGGGCGCCCCACTTGGCGAGGATGGCATCGACCATGGCTTGGACGTCGTCCGGCTTGGTCACGTCGGCGCGCACCGCGATGGCGGCCACGCCTTTCTTCGTTAACTCGTGCGCCACTTCCTCGGCGATGTCCAGTTTCATATCGACGACGGCGACGGACGCGCCGGCTTCGCCCAGCCCATGCGCAAAGGCGCGTCCGATGCCTTGCCCGCCACCCGTGACGAGCGCCACGCGGCCATCGAGGCGAAAGCGATCTAGAATTGGTTTGACTTCCAGTACTGGGTCTGACATTAGGTTGGCCTCTCTGATCGGTTAGTCCATCATCTCGATCTGTGCCTTCACCGAAGTGGGAGGCATCTTTACCGCAAAATCGAAGGCAGCGACGCTGTCCCTAAAGGCGAATTTGTCCGTTATCAACGGTTTGACGTCGAGCTTGCCGCTCGCCATCAATGCGATGGCGCGTGGGTAGACATGTGCGTAGCGGAAGACGTGCTCGACATGCGCTTCCTTGACCATCGCACCGGCCACGTCGTAGGCGATGGGCTGCAGCGGGATACCCACAAAGACCACGGTGCCGCCCGGGCAGAGGGGTTCGAAAACGCCCGACGCCGCTTTCTCGGCGCCGCTGCACTCGAAGACGATGTTGACGCCCCAGCCTTCGGTGACCTGGTCGACCACCGCGCGCAGGCTCTGCTTGGCGACATTGACCGGAATGATCGGCCCGAGCGTGGCGGCCAGGTCGAGTTTTGGCTGCTGCACGTCGGTCATGATGATCTGGCTGCAGCCACCGGCCAGGGCGGCCAGCGCCGTCACCATGCCAATGGGGCCGGCGCCCGAAACGACGGCCACGTCGCCCGGTTTGATCTTGGCCTTGGTCGCCGCGTGCATGCCGACCGCGACCGGTTCCACCATGGCGCCTTCGGCGTAGCTCACGTTGTCCGGCAGTTTGAAGGTGAAGGCCGCCGGGTGCACCACGGTCGGGCGCAGGACACCATGGATCGGCGGCGTGGCCCAAAAGCGCACGGCCGGGTCCAGGTTGTACATGCCGAGCAGGGTGGCGCGGCTGTTGGGGTCCGGGATGCCCGGCTCCATGCAGACACGGTCGCCCAGCTTGAGGTGGGTCACTGCGCTTCCCACTTCGATAATGTGGCCGGAGGCTTCGTGGCCGAGCACCATTGGCTCGCGCACGACGAACTGGCCGATGGCGCCATGCGTGTAGTAGTGCACGTCGCTGCCGCAGATGCCGACGGTGTGAATCGCGATGCGCACGTCGTGCGGGCCAAGCGTTTCCGGCAACTCGATGTCGCGCAATGAGAGCAGATCTTTTCTTTCGAGGACAAGCGCTTGCATAAATGACCTCCTAAAGTCAGGTGTCCCTACGGGACGAAATTAAGTCGAACGATTATCCCTTGCGAACAATAATGACCGATAAGATTAGACAGAGCACAGTGGAAATCCACAGCGACGCCCCGAGCGGTTCAAGAAAGCGCATCCACAACAGGCTGATGGCGATAAAGAGGATCACACTGATAAAGTAGCGGTCAAACGTGTTCGTGTCGATGGGCAAGAAGCCGCGACGCCCTTTGTGCTGAACAGGCGCATGAATGGCCTTGGTTATGAGGTTTGTTTCGTCTGTCATAGCGCTACTCCTTCACCGCACCAAAGGTCAGGCCGGTGACGATATATCGTTGTATGAAGACCAAGAATACCAACGCGGGCAAAATTGCCACCGTGGCGACGGCCGCCATCTCACCCCAGTTGGTGCCGGTGACTGACACGAACTCCGCCAGGCCAGTGGTAATGGTGCGGGCCGAGACGCTTGTCAGGTTGGCGGCAAGCAGGTATTCATTCCACGCAAAGATCCAACTCAGGATAAAGGTGATGGCCAGTCCGGGCGCCACGAGCGGCGTGATGATGCTGATGAGCACTTTCCACCGATTGGCGCCATCCACAAAGGCCGCTTCATCCAACTCCGGGGGCACGCCGTCCATGATGCCTTTCATCAGCCATACTGCGAAGGGCAAGTTAAATACGCAGTAGACCAGGATCAGCCCAATTTGCGTGTCAAACATCTGCCAGTTGCCAAGCCGAAAAACGCGCGTGAAGAGCAGAAACAACGGCAGAATAAACGCAGCCGGCGGCGCCATGCGCTGCGTAATCGTCCAAAAAAAGATATTATCGGCACCGCCGAGTCGCCATCGCGACAAGGCATAGGTAGCGAACAAGGCCAGGATCGAAACCAGCACAGCGTTGCTGGTGGCAACAATGATCGAGTTGATCAAATAACGCTGGAACACCGGGTCGCTGAGCGGTTTGATGTAATTGGGTGTATAGAATGACTTGATCAGCAGCGTAGGCGTGTCGAATAGCTCGACGCGGCTGCGCGCTGAAACGACAATCATCCAATAGATGGGCAACAACGTCACGATGATCATGACGGTCCACAGGGTATAGAGCCCGATCCAGCCAAGTGTCTTGCGCAGGGAGTTAGTTCGCATCGTGTATGACCCTCATTCTTTTTGCTTGCCAACCTGCGTCATTGCGATGAAGAGCAACCAGCACAAGACGATGGTGAAATAGAGCACCAGCAGCGACATGGCCGACCCATAGCCGTAATCGGTCTTTGGGACTACCACACGGTAGATATGGATGCCGATAAACTGCGTGGCCGTGCCGGGGCCGCCACTCGTGAGCATGAACACTTCGTCGACGATGCGCAGGGCGTCCATCAACCGGATGAAAATCGTTGTCAGGAGCACCGGCATCATCATCGGAATGGTCAAGTAGCGGAACACCTGCCAACGGTTGGCGCCATCGACCATCGCCTGTTCATTCGGTTCTTTGGGCAGCGCCGTTAGCCCGGCCAAAAGCGTCAGGGTCACGAACGGTGTCCAGTGCCAGATATCCATCACCAGCACCGTGATAAACGCCTGCGTGCCATACCGGCCAAGGTTGAAGTCGAAGCCAAACCATTTGTCGAGGAAATAGGGAATGGGGCCAAAGCCTGGGATGGTGAGCAAGCGCCAGCTTGCCCCTACGGCAATCGGCGCCATAATGAGGGGCAACGTGTAGATGGTTCGAAACACGGCGCGGCCTGGGAAGCTCTTGACGAGGGTTTGGGCCAGCAAAAAGCCCAATGCCAGTTCGGTCGTTACCGCCAAAAAAGCAAAGAGGATCGTCCGCCCCATCGAGTCTAGGAAAGCCGGGTCGAATACCAACCGCCGATAGTTGTTGACGCCGGCCCATTGCATGCCCAATTGATTGGAAAACGCGTTCCAGTTAAAGAAGCCGATATAGGCGACGTAGAAAAATGGCAGAAAGCCGAAGATAGCCAGAACAACAAGTGTCGGTGTGAGAAGGCCCCACCCCATTCGATTCGAGCGCATGCTGATGATTCCTGACTCGAACGGCGCCCTACGAGGGGCACGGGATAAGATGGGACGAGCCTGCAGGCTCGTCCCATCCACGGTAGATCTACTTGCCGTAGCCGAGGTTGACCAGTTCGGCATTCGCTGCCGCCGCCGCCTGGTCCAGCGCGTCGGACGGCGTCATTTCGCCGGTCAGCGCTTTCCAGACGAACGGTTCGACAACCGCGCGCACGGCCGCATGGAACGGGAAGGGGGGGGCGCCACGGAACAGCGGGCCCTGCTCTTTCATCAACGTGTAGTAATTGTCGGTCTTGGCATCGACTTCCTGTACCTTCGGATCGTCGTAGGTGGAATTCATGACGATGCGCGAGCCAGCGACTGCCCAGTCCGCCTGCACCGATTCCTGGCCCATGTATTGGAGCCAGAGCAGGGTGCACTTTGCGTTTTTGGACGAGACCGGGAGGCCGTAGGCGCCACCGTCGTAGTAGCCGATGTAGCCCTTACCGCTCTTGGCATCGTCCATGACGCCTTCTGCCGTAGGCGGCAGCGCTACGCCGACCTTGCCCACGATCTTGGATTTCTCCGGGTTCGTGGCGATCCACGCCGCATTCTCACCATAGACCCAGCCTTGCGCGGCGCGGCCAGCGGCGAAGGAAGCCGCGACCTCGTCCCATGTGCTGCTGGTAGCTTCGGGCGGCGCATCGTTGAGCAAGCCGACCCAGAAGGTCAGGGCTGCCTTGGCTTTGTCGCTGTTCATTTCGCCGCCATTGGCGACATCAGCCTTCCAGTTTTCCTGGTTGATGCCCCAGTTGTAGACGCCAAAGCTGGGTGCGATCGATTCTACAAACTCGTAGAACGAAGATGAATGGCCGGTGTTGCCCTGCACGGTGCTGCCGAACAATTCCTCGCCGTTGTCCTTACCCCACTGGGTAAAGAAGTCGGCGATATCCTGGTACTGCTGGTGGGTCGTCGCCGGCGCCAGGTCGTAGCCGTACTTCTCCTTGAAGGCGGTCTGCACGGCCGGATCCTCGAAGAGATCCTTGCGATACAGGTAGACCTTGATAAAGGCCTCCATCGGTACGCCAAAGACATCGCCGTTCGCGTCCTTGAAGTTGTCGATGAAGGAGGTGAACTTGGCCAGGTCGAAGTCGGGCGACGCCAGTTCCGGGTTATCCTTCAGCATCTGGGAGATGTTGGTCAGGTACTTGTTGGCCAGATAGCTGTAGATGATGTCCTGCTCGATATACACGAAGTCATAGATGCCAGTGTTGGCCTGCATGTCGTTGATGGCCTTGCTGTACATCTGATCCCACGATGTCGTTTCGAGCTCGACCTTGATACCGCTCGCTGCTTCAAAGGCGGGCGCGAGCACGTCCTTGGAGAAGTTCGAAGGGGGTGTGCTCTCGGAAATACCCTTGATGGTCACATCTTTGCAACCGGCGGCTTCGGCCGCCGTGGCCCACCAACTATCGGCGCTGGCAGCGGCCTCGCCGCCAGCCGCGGGCGCAGCCGCCGGGGCTGCCGGGGCAACAGTCGTACAAGCCGTCAGCACCATCGCCAGTACGATGAGCACACTGAGCAGGCTAAACAATCGGCGCGAAGATACTCGCATTGGTACGGTCTCCTTTTTGGGTTAGGCGGTTCACAAACACCATAAACGCCACTCTTTGGAACGGACACTTCGAGGGGACCTGCTGTACTGCCGACGCACACTCAATTGTCGCGGTTGCCTCCTTTCACGCGGTCACCGCCGCCATTCGTCGCAAGCTCGATTCGCGTATGTGTAGCGTGGGCGCCAGCACCACTTCCTGGCACGGCCGGTCGGGTCTCTCCATGCGTTGCAGGAGCAACTCGACGGCGGTGCGGCCCAGGTCATAGGTTGGCTGGGCGACCACGGTCAACGCCGGTTTGACAAAGAACATCCAGTCCATTTCGTCGAAGGCGGCCAGCACCACGTCCTCTGGGATGCGCAGCCCGCGTTCGTGGATCGCGCGCAGGGCGCCGATGGTCAGCAAGGCGTTGCCGGTGAAGATTGCCGTCGGCGGCTCGGCCAGATCCATCAACTCACCCGTCATGGTGTGCCCCATCGCCATCTTGGGTATGCCCGTGCGGATCAACTCCGGTCGCACCGGCAGATCATGTGCGTGCAACGCTTCCACATACCCGCGCAACCGTTCTTCGCCGGTGCTGTGCACGGGCGTGCCCACCACCGCGCCGATACGCGTGTGGCCCTGCTCCACCAGGTGGGTCACCAGCCGTCGCGCGGCGCTGACGTTGTCGACCAGAACCGAATCGATCTCGACATTGTTGACGCGCCGGTCGATCGCCACAACCGGCACCCCTGCCTCCACCAGCCGCCGGTACGCATCGTTGTGGCTCGATGTGGGCGAGATAATCACGCCGGACACGTGCTCGGCCATCATCAACTCGATGTACATCGTCTCTTTCTCGACATCCTCGTCCGTATTGCACAAGAAGACCGAATGCTTGTGCTGGTAGGCCGCATCCTCGACGGCACGTACCACCGCGGTGAAGAATGGGTTTTGAATGTCCGAAACGATCAACCCCAAAATGCTCGAGCGTTGGACGCGCAATGATCGCGCGACACGGCTGGGGCGGTAGTTCAGCTTTTGCACAGCATCCAGAACACGGTTGCGCAATTCGTCGCTTACGTATGGTTTGCCGGACAGAACCCGCGACACCGTCGCCGTAGAGACAGCGGCCTGCCGCGCAACATCTTCGATCTTTGCTTGCATAATGCTAGGGAACAGATGGGCCACATGAAATCCGCTGCAAACTTCAGTGTAATCGATTTCACAAAACATGTCAATAGGGAATTTTTCGCACATATTTTACAATGGTACCGATCGCCGGTTAATGCGATTATCTGTCCGTGGCAATGTAGAAGAATCGAGAGGGAGCTCTGCAATGACGCAGCGTGTGATCATTATGGGTGCGGCGGGACGCGATTTCCACAACTTCAACGTGTTTTTCCGTAACAACCCTGACTTCGAGGTCGTTGCCTTCACGGCGACGCAAATCCCCTATATCGACAACCGGCGCTATCCACCCGAACTGGCCGGGAACCGCTACCCAGCCGGCATTCCCATTGTTGCCGAGAGCGGTCTGACCCAGTTGATTATCGACGAACGGATCGACGTGGCCGTCTTTGGCTACAGCGACGTGACGTACGAGCATGTCATGCATCTGAGCGCCCAGGTCATGGCCGCCGGCGCCAATTATATGCTGCTTGGCCCGCGCCAGACCATGCTCACGTCGAGCAAGCCCGTGATCGCCGTCTGCGCCACGCGTACCGGCGCCGGCAAGAGCCAGACCAGCCGCGCCGTCGTGCGCATCCTGCGCGACCTGGGGCTGCGCGTCGTTTCGGTGCGCCATCCAATGCCCTACGGCAACCTCGTCGCCCAGGCCGTGCAGCGCTTCGCCACGCTCACCGACATGGAAGTCCATCGCGTCACGATCGAAGAGCGTGAGGAGTATGAGCCGCACGTGATGGCGGGCGGGATCATTTACGCCGGCGTCGACTACGAGCGCATCCTGCGCCAGGCCGAAGCGGAAGCCGATGTCGTGATCTGGGACGGCGGCAACAACGACATGCCCTTCTACAAACCGGATCTCTGGATTACCGTCGTCGACCCGCACCGCGCCGAACACGGCTTGCACTATTTCCCCAGCGAAGTGAATCTGCGCCTGGCCGACGTGATCGTGATCAACAAGGTCGAGACAGCTGCGCTCGAACAGGTAGAGCGCACGCGCCAGTTGGCGCAAGAACTCAACCCGGACGCCATCGTGGTCGACGCTGCCAGCCCCATTTTCGTCGAGAATAGCGCCCTCATTCGCGGCCAGCGCGTGCTGGTGATCGAGGATGGCCCCACGCTCACACATGGCGAAATGAAGTTTGGCGCCGGCTGGGTCGCGGCGCGCCGCTTTGGCGCCAGCCACATCGTTGACCCCAAGCCCTATGCCGTCGGCACGATCGCTGAGACCTTCCAGAAATACCCGAATACCGGCCCGATTCTGCCGGCCATGGGCTACAGCGACGCGCAGGTGCATGACCTGCAGGAGACGATCAACCGCACGCCCGCCGACGTCGTGTTGATTGCCACGCCCATCGACCTGCGCCGGCTGGTGCATATCGACAAACCGGCGCTGCGCGTGCGCTACGAACTTCAGGAGATTGGCGAGCCCACGCTCCGCCAGGTGCTGGAGCCTTTTGTCGCCGCCCATGCCGTATAGGAAGGTCGGATGTCGGATGAATCAATGGATTGAAGGCTGAAATGGGAATCAAGCGTGTGGGCCGGCCCCTTTGGCACTGGTTGCTCCAACTGAACAAGCCGGCGTACGATCGCACCGAAGAAGAGTTGCTCGTCGAAGCGCAGGTAAACTACCGCTGGAACTTTGCTGCCAACTTGGGGGATGGCGCGGCGTTCTGGTTCGGGCTGAGCTTTATCTCCAGCGCCACGATCTTACCGCTCTTTGTGAGCAAACTGACGACCGACCCCTTTTGGATCGCACTCCTCGCCGTCATCAGCTCGGCATCCTGGTATTTGCCGCAGTTGCTGACGGCGGGCTGGACGGAAAGCCTCTCGCGCAAAAAGCCGATCGTGGTCAACCTTGGCTTTTTCACCGAGCGTTTTCCGCTGTGGCTGCTACCGGTGGCGGCGCTGCTGGCCGTACGCTCACCGACGGCTTCGCTCGTGCTGTTCTTTGTTGCCTACGCCTGGCACGGCTTTGGCGCCGGCGCAATTGCGCCGGCCTGGTCGGATTTGGTCGCGCGCTGTTTTCCCGTCAATCGTCGCGGCTGGTTCTTTGGTCTCTCGTCCTTTATCGGCACGGGGTTGGGTGCGGCCGGCGCGATTTTCAGCAGTTGGCTATTGGCTGTCTATCCTTACCCATTGAATTTTGCCATTGCTTTTGCCGTGGCTGCGGCCGCCATCACGCTGAGTTGGTTTTCGCTCGCTTTGACCCGAGAGCCCGTCAAGCGCATCTCGTCGGCGCGGGCCCTGCAGTCCAGGCAATCATGGACAAAAATCACGGCAATCGCGCGCGGTGACAAAAACTTTCGGCAATTTCTATGGGTGCGCCTGTTGATCAATATCAGTCGTATGGGCAGCGGCTTCTTGACGGTGGCGGCCATTCTTGCATGGCAAGTGCCCGACAGCACCGTGGGCCTATATACGATGGTCATGTTGTTGGGCCAGACCGGGGGCACCCTCCTCGCCGGCGTGCTGGCCGACCGCTGGGGACACAAGCTGGCGATGGAACTCGGCTTAGTCGCATCGACGCTTGCGTTTGGCCTGGCCTGGTGGGCGCCGTCGCCGGTCTGGTACTATCCGATCTTCTTCTTCACGGGTGCGGCCGCCGGCATGACCGTCGTGTCCGGCCTGCTGATCGTGATGGAGTTCTCGCTTGCCGAACACCGCCCGACGTACGTCGGCATCGGCAACACGGTCTCCGGCATCGGGAGCGCGGTGGCGCCAATTCTGGGGGGCATACTGGCGCTCATCAGCTATCCGGCCTTGTTTGCCGTTTCGGCGATCGTCGGTGTAGTCTCGTTGGTCCTGTTGCATTTTGCGGTGACCGAGCCGCGACACCAGACCGAGTACTTTGAATTGGATGCTTCCCAGGTAGGTTCCTAGAAGGATGCCAGAGAATGCGCGACCAACCGCTGGACTTCACGATTTCTCAACTGGGCGAGTGCCACGTGCCATCGCCGATGTCTTCCGTGCAATTTGTGGACGACGCCGACCGGATTCTGTTCCATGCCGATCTGCGTGACCTGCGTGTGTTTTTTGACCAGGGTCGCGAGCCGCCGACGCTCGAAAAGGCCGGCCCGCGTCGCCAGTTATTCTTTCACCCCGCCGATCTCGCCTGTGCGATCGTCACCTGTGGTGGGCTCTGCCCCGGGCTGAATGACGTGATTCGTGCCGTGGTGCTGAGCCTGCATTATCATTACGGCGTGCGCACGGTGTACGGCTTGCGCTATGGATACGAAGGGTTGAATCCAGCCTGTGGGCATGCACCGTTGCTTCTGACCCCCGATAACGTCGAACAGATCAGCGGCTTGGGTGGCACGGTGCTTGGCACCTCGCGCGGCGACCAAGACGTCCGGGTGATGGTGGACACTTTGGTGCAACTAGGTGTGAGCATCTTGTTTGCCGTGGGCGGCGACGGCACCCTGCGCGGCGCCCAGGCGATCGCGGCCGAGGTCGCACGGCGCGGGCTCCCGATCGCGGTCGTTGGCATTCCGAAGACGATCGACAACGATATCGCCTACATCCAGCAATCATTTGGCTTTCAGACGGCGGCATCCGAGGCGCAGAAGGCGGTGGAGGCTGCGCATACCGAGGCTGTCGCCGCGCGCAACGGCATTGGGTTGGTCAAGCTGATGGGGCGCGACTCGGGCTTTATCGCGGCCTATACCGCGCTGGCCGATAGCCGGGTCAATTTCTGTCTGGTGCCCGAAGTGTCCTTCACGCTGGATGCCTTGCTGGCGGCGTTGAAGTCGCGCCTGGCAGAGCGTGAGCACGCCGTGATCGCGGTGGCCGAAGGCGCCGGGCAGGATCTTGTGCGGGCGAGCTTGGGGCGTGATGCCTCTGGTAATGTCCAATACGGCGACGTCGGGATCTTTCTGCGCGACCAGATCAAGGCGTCTTTCAAGTCTGCTGGTGTGGAAATCAATCTCAAGTACATCGACCCGAGCTATCTCATTCGCAGTGTGCCGGCGAACACCTTTGACTCCGCCTTCTGTCTGCTCCTCGGCCACAACGCCGTGCATGCCGGCATGGCGGGGCGCACCAACCTGGTGGTGGGCAATTGGCGCGGCGAATTCACCCATGTGCCGATTGCGCTCGCGGTTTCACAGCGCAAGAAGATTGATCCAACCGGTTGGCTGTGGAACGCCGTATTGTCGTCGACCGGTCAGCCGAACCCGCTGACCTGAAAATGCTTAGCCGCAAAGAACACAAAGATATTTTCATTGTTGGTTGTGCCCCGCAGGGGCATGACGACTGACCTGAAGATGCCTCACCGCCACGCACGCCATGCCGAGGAAGATTGGGCGAGCATGGCTGGCGGCGGCACTGTCAACTGGCGCGTAACTGCGCCGGAGGCGCCGGCCGGCG
>Ga0105047_10002619_pt1 | contig 32017 bp, 22 predicted proteins | sample MAT04_FD_78384 | JGI IMG/M metagenome (GOLD analysis project Ga0105047, IMG submission 78384) | Freshwater microbial communities from Lake Fryxell liftoff mats and glacier meltwater in Antarctica - MAT-04 (megahit assembly) | ecosystem: Environmental > Aquatic > Freshwater > Ice > Liftoff... | reverse complement strand
GGTATTTGCTGTTGGATAGCACTTTGCCGGTAGATTAGGGGATGCCCCATTCGGGTACATTGGTGTTTAAGTGGCCGATTTTCCGGGTTGCAAGCGTAACCATCTGGAAATATGCGGGTTATAAGAAACATGTGGCCCCGAATTACGACTAACATTGTGGCAATGGCTACAGCGAAAGAATCCTAGGAGGCATGTTTATTATGGCAAAAAAAGCGAATCCTGCGGGTGAAGTTAACCGCAAATTGAAGACCACCCCGATTGCGGTGATCGGTTTAGCTTCAATCTTGCCGCAGGCGCACAACCTGGACGAGTATTGGGACAATATTCTTAATAAAATTAACTGCATCAGCGATATTCCGGCGTCACGCTGGTCTATTGAGGATTATTATGACCCCGATCCAAAGGTTCCAGACAAGAGTTACTGTAAACGAGGCGGGTTTATTCCGGATATTGATTTCGATCCGATGGAATTTGGTCTACCCCCTAATATTCTGGAAGTGACCGATGTTTCGCAACTGCTTGCCCTGGTGGTTGCCAAAGAAGCCCTGGAAGATGCCGGATATGGGGATGAGCGCAATTGGGATCGCGAATTAACCGGCGCGATTTTAGGCGTGGTTGGCATGTCGTCCAAGCTGGTCCAGCCACTGCTGGCCCGCTTGCAGTACCCGGTGTGGGAAAAAGTGCTGCGCAGCGCCGGCGTTCCCGCGGATGATGTGCTGCGGGTTATCGAGAAATTTAAAGCAGCCTATGTGGGTTGGGAAGAAAATGCCTTTCCGGGAACGATTGTGAATGTGATTGCCGGGCGCATTTGCAACCGTTTCGATCTGGGCGGCACCAACTGTGTGATCGATGCTGCCTGCGCCAGTTCACTGGCGGCGGTACGTATGGCCGTGATGGAATTGACCGAAGGCCGCGCTGATATGATGATTACCGGCGGGGTCGATGTGGATAATTCGATCCTGACCTACATGTGCTTTTCAAAAACGCCGGCTTTTTCCAAGGGTGAGGTGGTCAAAGCCTTCGACGCCGACTCGGATGGCATGATGGTAGGGGAAGGCATCGGCATGCTGGTGCTCAAGCGGTTGGAAGATGCCGAACGCGACGGCGACCGGGTATACGCGGTGATCCGTGGAATGGGTGCTTCGAGCGACGGGCGCTTTAAGAGCATTTATGCGCCGCGCTCCGAAGGGCAGGCCAAGGCCATGCGCCGGGCTTATGAAGACGCCGGTTTTGCTGCCGCCACGGTGGGGTTGGTGGAAGCTCACGGCACCGGTACCATGGCGGGTGACCCGGCAGAGTTTAATGGAATCAATATGGTTTTTAGTGAGAATAACCCGAAACGACAATATATTGCGCTGGGTTCGGTAAAATCACAAATCGCACATACCAAGTCGACGGCCGGGGCTGCCAGCCTGATCAAGGTCGCACTGGCACTGCATAACAAAGTGCTGCCGGCGACATTAAATGTGAGTAATCCCAACCCCAAGCTCGACATTGAGAATACCCCATTCTATCTTAATAGCGAAACCCGCCCCTGGATTCGGCCGGATGGCGCCCCACCGCGGCGCGGCGCGGTGAGTTCCTTTGGTTTTGGCGGCACCAATTATCATGTGGTGTTGGAGGAATATCGCGCGGAGCATAACGAAGCCTACCGCCGCAGCCGGGTGGCGCAGATGATTGTGTTGGATGCGCAGACTCAGGCAATGCTGGTGGCTAAAGGCCGCGATACGCTGGCAGAACTGAAGGGAGAGAGGGGCGAGGTGATTTTTCACCAGTTAGGCCAGGCTGGTCAGGAACACAGGATTCCGCTCAACCATGCCAGAGTGGGTTTTTTGGCAGACACGCGCGCAGATGCGGCGGCGCTGCTGCAGACCGCGATTGAAGTAATGCAGAATAAAGCGCAGGAAGAAGCCTGGGAAAGCCCCAAAGGCATTTTCTACCGCAAAGCCGGCCTTGACCCGCAGGGCAAAGTAGTGGCGCTGTTCCCAGGGCAGGGCGCACAATATGTGGAGATGGGCAAAGAGTTGGCGCTCAACTTTCCCACGGTGCGCCAGACGTTTGCGCGCATGGATGGTTTATTCCTTGAGGCCGGCGAAGAACCGCTTTCGGGCACTATATTTCCCATCCCGGTTTTCACGTCTCAGGGGCGCGAAGCCCAGAACGAGCAATTGACGCGCACCCAGAATGCCCAGCCCGCGATTGGCGTATTGAGCGCGGCCATTTACCAATTGCTGCGGCAGGGCGGATTCGCCCCTGATTTCGCGGCAGGACACAGTTTTGGTGAACTGACGGCGCTGTGGGCGGCGGGTGTGGTGAGCGAAACGGATTATTATACGCTGGCCAAGGCGCGTGGCAAAGCCATGGCGCCGCCCGCTGACCCCAATTTTGATGCCGGCAGCATGCTGGCGGTCAAGGGAGATGTGGAGCAGATCCGGCGGGATATCGCTGATATGGCTGGGGTAACCCTGGCGAACTGGAATTCCAAAAACCAGGTGGTGCTGGCCGGACCGAAAGCGGATATGGCGCAGGCGCAGCAGGCACTGACCGAGAAGGGCTATTCGGCCATTGCGCTATCCGTTTCGGCGGCGTTCCATACCCCGCTGGTGGGGCACGCACAGAAACCATTCGCAGAGGCGATTGCCGCCACCGTTTTCCACCAACCCAAAATTAAAGTTTTTTCAAATTCGACCGGCAAGCAACATGCCGGCCAGCCCCAGGCAATTCAGCAACTGCTGGCGGAGCATATCCTGAACCCGGTGTTGTGGAAAGATGAAATCGAAGCGATTTACGCCGCGGGTGGTTATTTCTTTGTGGAGTGTGGTCCTAAAAATGTGCTGACCAACCTGGTGGATAATATTCTGGCCGATAAGCCGCATGTAGCAGTGGCGATGAATGCCAGTCCCAAGAAAGACAGCGACCGCCAACTGCGCGAAGCGGCGGTCAAGCTCAAAGTGGCAGGTTTGGACCTGGGCAAGATTGACCCATTCCAGATGCGCAGCGTTAAAGCCCCCAAGAAGCGCAGCCCGGTCACCGTCAAATTGAACGGTGGTTTGCATGTTTCAGAGAAAACCCGTCAGGGATTTGAAAATGCTTTAAAGGACGGATTTAAATTGGTAAAACCTCAGCCCATGCTCTCGGCCGTGCCGGCCGCACCTGTTATCGTCAGGACGATTGAAATTGCCCAACCCAACGCTTCGCGCCCTGTAGAGGGCGTAGCTGCGCCAGCGCCTGTACCGGCTGCTGTTTTACCGGTGGCGCCGGCCCCGGCTGTGATGAACGCGGTCGAACAGGCTTTAATCAGGCTGCAAACCCAGCAAAGCGAAGCGAGCCACGTGCATGAGCAGTATCTGGCGAATGATGCCGAGTATGGCAAAATTTTCTCGCAGGTGACTCAGATGGGAGTGGGTTTGGTTTCGAACCCGAATGCCAATTCGCAGCAAATTGAACAGGCGCTGGCAGCTCTGCAAAGCGTGGAGCGCAGCATGATGCGGTTCCACGATCACCAGACGGATACATTGCGTGTGCATGAACAATATTTAAAGACCCAGGAAGATTTTGCTGCGCGCTTTGTAGGGCTGGTGCAGGCGCAGTTTGATGCGCTGCCCTCTACAGGGCGCGAAACTCCAGGGGTGCGCCGAAGTGGCGAGGCGCTGCGAGGTAGCCCGGCTGCTGCACCCGCGACAGCACCCAGGCCGGCAGTGGCGGTAGTGCAGGCGCAGCCTGTTGTAACGCAAAAGCCAAAAGAAGAAGTACGCATGGTTGAAAAGCTGGTTACTGTAGCGCCGATTCCGCTGGTGGCAGCGCCCAAGAATGGCAACGGCAGCCATACCGCGCTTCCAGCGGTGGTTTCAAGCTCTGCCCCGTTAATGGCCCCGGTCGCGGTCGGGGTGAACGCCGATGATCTGGCGCGGGCAGTGTTGGGTGTGGTGAGTGAGAAGACCGGCTATCCCCCGGAGATGCTGGACATTAATATGGATATGGAGGCCGACCTGGGCATCGATTCGATCAAACGGGTCGAGATTGTGGGCGCGGTGCGCGAGATGTACCCGCAATTGCCCAAGATGGATGCGGACACGTTTGGGGAACTGCATTCGCTGGCCCAAATCATTGATTTTATGAACCAGACCCTGGGCAGTGCCACTGCCCCTGCGCCGGCGGTGGTCGTGGCGCCGGCAGTTGTGGCTGTGCCGTTGAACCCCGAAAGCACGGGTGGTGTGAGCAGCGAAGCCGTGAAGCTGGCCCTGTTGGGCGTGGTGAGTGAAAAGACCGGCTACCCCCAGGAGATGCTGGATCTTGACATGGATATGGAAGCTGACCTGGGGATCGATTCGATCAAACGGGTTGAGATCCTGGGCGCAATGCGCGCTATTTACGCGGATCTGCCCAAAGTGGAGCCCGAATTTTTTGCCGTGATGCGCACACTCAGCCAGGTGATCGAGCATATCTATAGCGTCCTGCCCTCTACAGGGCGCGAGGCGCTGCCCGGCACGGGCACTTCACTGGCCTCGGTTCAGGCTCTTGCGCAGAGCGCAGCGCCCATTCTAGCAGCGGTCCCGGCGGTGGTGACCGAACTGGTGACGCCGTTTCTACCTACCAGCGCGGCGCCGGTGGAAGCATCCGCCGATTTGACGCAGGCATTGCTATCTGTGGTGAGTGAAAAGACCGGCTACCCGACCGAAATGCTGGAACTGGGCATGGATATGGAAGCCGACCTGGGGATTGATTCGATCAAGAAAGTCGAGATCATGGGCGCGATGCGTCTGGCACTGCCACACCTGCCCAAGGCGGACCCTGAGTCCTTTGCCGAAGCTCGCACACTGGGCCAGGTGGTGGCCTACCTGGGTACATTGGCCGCGGAGGCAACCACCGTCCCTTTCTAATTGAGGCAGCGGTGGAAGCACTGGAAGACTTCGGCATTCGCCGGGGGATTGTCCAGCTAAAATCGCTGCCTGAGCCCGATCAACTTGATTTTGAACTGCCAGAAGGTCACTGCTGCCTGATCAGCGATGACGGTACCGACCTGACGGTGGAAGTACTGCGCCAATTTGCGCAGCGGGGTTGGCCAGTGGTGGCGCTGCGCTTGCCACAGCAGGTGGTGGCACGCCGCCAACCGCTGCCAGCCGGCACACACGAGCTTGTGTTGCATGATTTGAGCGAAGCCCACCTGCAGGAGCGCATGGCCGAAGCGGCGCGCCTGTATGGCCCGGTGGCGGTGTTTGTGCACCTGCACCCATCGTGCAGCGAATGCCAGGGCGAAGGCGTCACCTTCACGGTCAGCGGCAGGCAGGTTTTACAGTCGGTTTTCCTGACGGCAAAATATCTTAAGGAAACCTTGAACAAGGCAGCCGTTAAGGGGCGCGCCGCCTTTATGACCGTGGTACGATTGGACGGTGAGTTTGGCCTGGGTGAGCGCAGTGATTTTGACCCGACCAGCGGTGGTTTGTTTGGCCTGGTGAAGAGCCTGAACCTGGAATGGGAAGCGGTTTTCTGCCGGGCGCTGGACCTGGACCCCGAGTTGAAGCCTGACCAGGCGGCCAGCCTGGTGTTGGCGGAACTGCGTGACCCGAACCGGCGCGTGGTGGAAGTTGGCTACAGCGCGAATGGACGGGCTACCCTGGCCCTGGCGCCGCAAACGGCTTGAGGAAAAGAAAATGGTAAAGAAGAACCTGGTGAATGCCAATTCGGTGGTGGTGGTAAGCGGCGGCGGGCGCGGAATTACCGCGCAGTGTGTCATCCGGCTGGCGGAACGTTCCAAATGCAAGTTCATTCTGCTGGGTAGAACTTCGGTAGAAGCTGCACTGCCGGCCTGGAGTGAGAGCGCCACCGACGAGTTGGAAATGAAGCGTAGAATCATGGAAGATATGACCGCCAGTGGTGAAAAGCCCCTGCCGGCCAAAATCCAGAAGACCTATAAGAGCATTGTGGCGCGCAAGGAAATTCGCGAGACGATCGCGGCGGTTCAGCAAGCTGGCGGGTACGCGGAATATGTCAGCGTGGATATTGCCGACCAGCAGGCTGTGCAGGAAAAGCTGGTTGAGCCAGTTTTCCGGCTGGGGCCGGTCACCGGGATTATTCATGGGGCCGGTAACCTGGCGGATAAACTGATTGAAAAGAAAACCGTGCAGGATTTCGAAACGGTGTATTCGCCCAAGGTGAACGGACTGCAAACTTTACTGGCAGCGGTGCCGGCCAAACAACTGGATTTTATCGTGCTGTTTTCGTCGATTGTGGGCTTCTTTGGCAATGTTGGCCAGACCGACTATGCCATTGCCAATGAAATTCTAAATAAATCGGCTTACTTGTTGAAACGCAAGAACCCGGACTGCCATGTGATATCGATCAACTGGGGACCGTGGGAAGCCGGTATGGTGACCCCCCAACTCAAGCGGGCCTTTGAAGAACGCGGGGTGGAGATTATCCCGGTGGAAACCGGGGCGCGCATGCTGCTGCAAGAACTGATGCCGCAAGGGGGGGATCCTCAGTCCCTGGCGGAGCGCCCGGTGCAGATGGTGGTGGGCACGCCGCCGGCTTTGCCCACCGAAGCCGGTTCTGCCGAATTAAAGCAGTACCAGATTCACCGTCAATTATCGCTGGAAGCCAATCCATTTCTGTACGATCACCGTATTGGTGAAAAAGCGGTCCTGCCGGCAACCTGCGCCGCCACCTGGGCGGTGCATGCCATCGAGCAGATGTATCCGGGTTATTTCTTTCATTACCTGTCTAATTATCGCGTGTTAAAGGGCATTGTTTTTGACGAATCCTTGGCCGACGAATATGTGATGGATATCAAGGAAACCGCCAAATCTGCTAGCGGCGAAATTGACTTCAAAGCCTTGATCTGGAGCAAAAATGCGCGCGGGCGCACGCTGTATCATTACACCATTGAGGTGCGCCTGGGTAAAAGCGTGCTGCCGGCGCCGATGCTGCCACTGGTGGCATTGAGCGAAAATGAATTAATATCCGGGAAAGAGTTGTATGCAAATGGGACCCTGTTTCATGGTCCGGCTTTTCAGGGGGTGCGGCGGCTGTTGAAAGTCAACAAAGGTGAACTGGTGATGGAATGCGTGCTGCCGGAAGTGGCCGCAAAAGTCCAGGGGCAGTTCCCGGTGATCACCGGCAACCCGTTCTTTTACGATGCGATTGTGCAGGGGGTATTAATTTGGGCGCAGTACGTTTATCAGGCGCCGTGTCTGCCCTCGCGGGTGGATATGTTTGAGCAGTTCAAGGCGGTGCCGGCCGATACGCCGGTGATTGTGGAACTGAAAGTGGTTTCGCAGTCAGAAACGTCGGTGGTCACGAACGTCACCGTGCAGGACCAGACCGGTGCAGTCTGCGTGCGTATCACCAACCTGGAAGGAACGATCAGCCCGCAGCTTAACCGTTTGATTGGCGCTAAAACCGCGCCAGTAGGGGCAGGATAACCCCATATGACCGTAGCAATTGAGACAATGCAGGCTGCCGGCGGTGACCGGCTGGCAGTGGTCGCCGTGGGTGCCGATTTCCCCGGCTGCCAGACACTCAACGGGTTTTATAAGGCAATTTATGCTGGGGCAGATCTGACGCAGCCGGCGGCGGGTTGGAAGCCTTTTGGAAGTATGAAACGGGCCGCAGAAAGCGCCGCGCGCGCAGCAGCCAACCTAGAATTGGGGCTGCTGATGATTGGCCCTGCCGGTGAACTGAACCGGGTGCGCAGCCTGGTGACCGGGCCTGTGGTCGATTATGCCGGGTATAGTGAGCCGCTGCCGGCGATGCTGGTTCAGGCCCATGAATGGCTGGAAGCGCAGGTGGTTCAGGCGGTACTGATTGCCGGTGGTAGTATTTCGTCCGCGGCAGGGGCAAATGCACCCGCTTTTGGGTTCGATCAGGCGGTTATGGGGAGCCGGCCGGGCAGCGGGGCGGTGGGGTTGGTGCTGATGCGTCTGAGCGATGCGCAGCGCCGCAATCAGCCTGTGCTGGGGGTAATCGACGCGCTGACCTATTACTGTGCTTCGCGCCCGGTAGTGGGCAGCGGCCAAAAAGCCCCGGACGCGCAGATGATTCAGGCCTGTGCCACAGCCGCGCTGCTACAGGGCGGGGTACTGCCCGCGCAGGTGGGCATACTGGAAGCGCTGGCGAGTGGTGAGGCCGGGTTGGATGAAGTAGAAATCCGCGGATTGAACGCGGCTTACCGTGAGCCGCGCCTCAGCACTTTGCTGGGCAGCCTGCGGGCGCAAACCGGTTGGTTGGAAGGCTGCAACGGGCTGGCTTCGCTGGCGCGGGCGGCAGTGTGCCTGGCTTATCAGGTGCGGCCTGGCACGCGCGGTTGGAGCGGCCCCAAGCATGCCTCCCTTTGGGCGGGCAGCAGTTTTTATGTGCTGCCCGAATCACTCACCTGGTTTCAACCGGCTGGGCCAATGGGCCGCCGGGCCGCGGTCAGCGCATTGGGCAAAGACGGCAGTTGCGCACATCTTTTATTGGCAGAAGCCGAAATGAAGCACCCAGCCGAGGCGCAGCCCTCTACAGGGCGCGACACCCCAAGGGTGCACCGAAGCGGCGAGGCGCAGCCCTCTACGGGGTGCGACACCCCAAGGGCGCGCCGAAGCGGCGAGGCTGTGATGCGTGATGCCGGGCAAACGCTGTTGATGGTGGGCGGCGCGACCGCAGCCGAAATTGTTCGCGATCTGGAAGTCATAAAAACCCGGTTGGAAAACGGCGAGGCGCTGGAAGAATTAGCCCTTCAGGCGTATACCCGGGTTAATGCGGCGGCTCCGGCTCAACTGGCGGTGATATTGGCGCATCACAGCGCTGAAGCGCTGCGCGAGCTGGATTATGCCCTGCGCGGGCTGCCAACCGCCGCAGAAAAGGGCAGCGAGTGGCAGACTCCGCTGGGAAGTTATTACACACCGCGCCCCCTGGGCGGTAATAGTCCGGTGGCGTTTGTATACCCCGGTGCATTTAATTCGTATCTGGGCGCTGGAAAGGACCTGTTTGCACTTTTCCCCGCGATGCAGAACCGCCTGGCGCAGATTGCCCCGGTGGGTTCGGTGTTGTGTGAAGAACAGCTCTACCCGCGCAGCCTGACCCCGCTGGCGAAGGATCAGATGGACCGGCTGGAAGCAGCCCTGTTGGACGACGCCTTTTCGATGATGTCCAGCGGCCTGAGCCTGTCGGTAGTGCAGACCATGGTTTTTCGCGATATTTTCCAGGTGCAGCCTGCCAGCGCCTTTGGGTACAGCCTGGGTGAGAACAGTATGCTTTTTTCTATGGGCGTGTGGGGCGATGGCGAGGCTACCAGCCAGCGCCTGCACAATTCCCCGCTCTTTCGCACGCGTTTGGCCGGGCCGCAAAATGCGGTACGCGAGCATTGGGGCTTACCGGCGCAGAGCGCGGTGAAAGGCGGCGAGGAGCTGTGGGGAAATTTCTTGTTGATGGCGGCGGTGGAGCGGGTTGAACAGGCCCTGGTGACTGAGCCGCGCGTTTACCTGACGCATATCAATACCCCGCGCCAGGTGGTGATTGCCGGCGACCCAGCGGCCTGCCGGCGGGTGATAGAGGGGCTGAAATGCAGTTCGCTGCGTGCTCCGTTCAATTATGTGCTGCACTGCCAGGTAATGGAATCGGAATTTGCGGCCCTATATGACCTGCACCGCTGGCCCGTGCGCGAGAAACCCGCTGCACGGCTGTATTCGGCGGCAGATGACCAGCCTTTCCAATGGACTGAGGCGGAAGTGGCGCGTGCTGTTGCCCGCGATTTGTGTTCGCGGCTGGATTTCCCACGATTGATCGAAACAGTGTATGCCGATGGCGCGCGGATTTTCATCGAGTTGGGGGCGGGCAGCAACTGCTCCAAATGGATCGAAGATACGCTGCGCGGGCGTCCGTTCCTTTCAATGTCTGCCAATCGCAAGGGTGTGGACGATACATCAGCCATTCTGCGGGTGCTGGCGCGCCTGGCCAGTCACCGCGCGGCGGTCAATTTGGATCCTTTATTTATAGGCCAGGTGAATTCGTATGGATGACTCTCGACTTGATGATGCCCGGCGCAGGTTGAACCTGCTGGCTGAAGATTTTCTCAGCGAGCAGGCCCGCAGGGCCAGCCAGGCACAGTCGCAGTACCTCAACAGCCGCCTGGGTACGATGCGCCAGATGGGCGAGCTGCTGCGTTTGCAAGCCGGCCTGGCAGCGAACCCCGCGCAGGCAAGGCCGCCTTTATTTAACCGTGAACTGCTGGAAGAATTTGCCAGCGGGTCGGTAGAGCGCTGCCTGGGCGCTGAATACGCGGTGTTTCGCGGCAGGCGCATTCCACGCATACCCAACGGCATGTTGCTTTTGATGGACCGGGTGGTTGAGGTGTGTGGGACGCGTGGCCAACTTGACCGGCCTTCAGAAATTGTGACCGAATATGATGTCCCGGCAGATGCGTGGTTTTATCGAGACTGCGCTTCGCGCCCTGAAGAGGGCGCCGGGTCGTGCGCCATCCCGTACGTGATTTTGATGGAAATGGCGCTGCAACCCTGCGGTTTTCTTTCGGCTTATTTGGGAACGATTCTGATTTCGCCCAACTGCAGCCTGTTTTTTCGCAACCTGGATGGCGAGGCGCGGCTGCTGCGCCAGCCGGATTTACGCGGTCAGCGCGTGACAGGCTGGGCGCGCATGACTGCGCACACCGTCAACGAAGAAACGGTGATTCAAAAATTTGAATTTTCACTTTCTACAGGCGGTGAGCCATTTTACGTGGGAAATTCGGTGTTTGGCTTCTTCCCGGGCGAAACCATGGCGCGCCAGGTAGGTCTGGATGGCGGCAAAGCCAGCCAGCCGCTGTTTTTGCAACCCGGTGGAAGCGCTATGCAACTGCGCCGCATCGCATTGCAGCAAGCAGAGGCGGCGCAGACGGGTTTGCACCTGGCGGGCGGTCATCTGGCATTGCTGGATGAAGTGTTATATGATCCGACCGGTGGTGCGGCAGGCCGGGGGTATATCTACGCCTCGCGTCAGATCAGCCCGGACGACTGGTTTTTTCGCAATCATTTCTTTCAAGACCCGGTAATGCCGGGCTCTTTGGGGGTAGAGGCCGTGCTGGAGGCGCTGCGCGCCTTTGCGATGGCCGAGTATTCTACAGAGTGCGAGGGGTGGATGGGTGCAGAAACTGCACCGGTGCAGTTCGAACTAAGCGACAGCATGCCGTTTTTCTGGAAATACCGCGGGCAGGTTATGCCCGACGCGGGTAAGATGCAGCTCGAAATCCAGGTGCTGCTGAGGGAAGAAAGCGCGCATGGGATCGAGATTATGGGTGATGCCAGCCTGTGGGCCGGCTCGATTCGGATTTATTTACTAAAAAATCTTGCGATACGGATTGTCAAAGGATGACCCAAAAATGAGTATGACTTCCACCCTTCCCATGCAGTTGGTTCGCGGTAGATCGGCTTCCAGCCAATGGTTCTGGACAGGCCCGGTTGACTCAGTGGCTTATGACGAAGCCGGGATGCGCGCGGCGCTGCGGCGGCTTGAGCAGCCGGTATTTGTGGTTGAAATTCAAGGCCGGGTGGGAATTACGAACCAGGGTGGACTTCAGGCGGCCAGCGCCTCTGCCGGGGGTGCCTGCCTGGCGGAGGGGCAGCCGGTAAACCCGCAACAGTTGGGCGATGTGGCCTTTAACCGCTTTTATGGCACTCAATATGCCTATACCAGCGGCGCGATGGCCCAGGGAATCTCCTCGGCTGAACTGGTGATTGCATTGGGCAAAGCGGGTATGTTGGGTTCGTTTGGCGCAGCGGGCATGGTGCCGCCGCGCCTGGAAGCAGTGATCCAGAAGGTGCAGGCGGCCCTGCCGCATGGACCTTACGCATTTAACCTGATCCACAGCCCGCACGAAGAAGCCATGGAGCGCAATGCGGTTGAGCTTTACCTGCGCCACGCGGTGACCACTGTGGAAGCCTCGGCCTTTCTGGATCTGACGCCCAGTATCGTGTGGTACCGCACGGCCGGGTTAAGCCAGGCCGCAGACGGCAGTGTACTAATCGGCAACCGCGTGATCGCCAAGCTTTCTCGCACCGAAGTGGCCCAGAAATTTATGCACCCGGCACCGGTTGCCATTCTGAATGAACTGGTGCAGCAGGGCAAAATCAGTACCCAGCAGGCTGCCCTGGCACAGCGGGTGCCGATGGCCGATGATGTGACTGTGGAAGCTGATTCGGGTGGGCATACCGACAACCGCCCGTTGGTGTGCCTGGTGCCCACCATGCTGGCGCTGCGCGACGAACTGCAGGCCCGCCATCAGTTTATCCACCCAGTGCGGGTGGGCGCAGGTGGGGGCATCAGCACCCCGGCAGCGGTGTTTGCAGCGTATATGATGGGCGCTGCTTATGTGGTGACTGGCACGGTGAACCAGGCCTGTATGGAGGCGGGCGCCAGCGAACATACCCGTAAGTTGTTGGCGCAAGCCGGAATGGCAGATGTAATGATGGCGCCTTCCGCAGATATGTTTGAAATGGGTGTTAAAGTGCAAGTGTTGAAAAAAGGCACATTATTTCCGCTGCGCGCCCAAAAATTGTATGAGTTGTACTCGAAATATGAGTCAATTGACGCGATTCCCGCGGACGAACGCGAAAAGGTTGAAAAACAGGTCTTCCGGCGTAACCTGGAGGATATCTGGCAGGATACGGTCAAGTTCTTCCAGGAACGGGATCCGGAGCAGATTGTGCGCGCCACCCAGAACCCCAAGCGCAAGATGGCCCTAATTTTCCGCTGGTATTTAGGTCTGTCGTCCAAATGGTCGAACAGCGGTGAAGCTGGGCGTGAGATGGATTATCAAATCTGGTGTGGACCGGCGATTGGGCCGTTTAATGATTGGACACGCGGCACCTACCTGGCAGAATATCAGAACCGCAAGGTGGTGGATGTGGCTTTTCACCTGTTGACCGGCGCAGCCTATTTGTGGCGGCTGCAGGGGTTAAAGCTGCAAGGTGTGCAGTATCCAGCGGCGTGGGAGCAATACCGGCCGAGTGCGAGCCTGGTCTAAGAGAGGTATGGATGGAGAAAAATCAACCCTTTACAGGGCGCGACACCCCAGGGGTGCGCCAAAGCGGTGAAACGCTGAATTTGGAAAACCTGCGGAATGAGGCGCGCATTGGCGGCGGCGAGGCCATGGTGGCCAAACAGCATGCCAAAGGCAAGCTTACCGCTCGGGAACGGATTGAGCATTTCCTCGACCCGGATACCTTTCAAGAAATGGACCCATTTGTGACGCACCGCGCCACCGGCCTGGGAATGGAAAAATCGCACCCGCTGACCGATGGGGTGGTGACGGGTTGGGGCAAGGTAGATGGGCGGCTGGTGTATGTGTATGCCCAGGATTTCACTATTTTGGGTGGTTCGTTGGGCGAAGCTCACGGGCGCAAGATTGCGCGCCTGATGGACCTGGCCTATCAAAACGGCGCGCCTCTGATTGGCATGAATGATTCCGGCGGAGCGCGCATTCAGGAAGGCGTCGATTCGCTGGCTGCATACGGTGAGATCTTTACCCGCAATGTGCGCTGCTCGGGAGTCATCCCACAGATTTCGATGATCTTGGGGCCGTGTGCCGGCGGGGCAGTTTATTCGCCTGGTATCACCGATTTTGTGTGTATGGTGGATAAAACCGCGCACATGTTTATCACCGGGCCGGAAGTGGTGCGCGCGGTGACGCATGAGGATGTCGATTTTGATACGTTGGGCGGGGCCGAAGTTCACCATCAAAAAAGTGGGGTGGCGCATTTTACCGCGGCCGATGAAGAAACTCTGTTTATGCAGGTACGCTGGCTGCTTTCGTATTTGCCGGCCAACAACCTCACCCCACCCCCGGCGGCCAGCCCCAGTGATGATGCACTGCGGCGGCCGGATGCGCTGCGCGAGTTGATTCCCGGTGATCCGCAAAAACCCTATGACATGCATGCCATCATCGAGCAGATTGTTGATGAAGGCGAGTTTTTTGAAATTCAGCCGGAATATGCGCGCAATTTGCTGATCGGTTTCGCGCGCTTGGACGGCCACCCGGTGGGGGTGGTGGCCAACCAGCCCGATTACCTGGCGGGGGTGTTGGACATCAATGCTTCGGATAAGGGCGCGCGTTTCATCCGTTTTTGTGATGCCTTTCATGTCCCGCTGGTCACGTTAGTTGATACGCCCGGTTTTCTACCCGGTACCGACCAGGAGCATGGCGGCATCATCCGCCACGGCGCTAAGATGATTTACGCGTATGCTGAAGCCACCGTACCCAAGGTGGCGATCATTTTGCGCAAGGCATATGGCGGCGCGTATATTGTGATGAGTTCCAAACATTTGCAATCGGACTTGAATTTTGCCTGGCCCAATGCCGAGATCGCTGTGATGGGGCCGGAGGGCGCGGTGAATATTGTTTTTCGCAAAGAACTGGCCGCCGCGGCGGACCCGGAAGCGCGGCGGGCGGAATTGATTGCGCAATATCGCAACGAACTGGCCAACCCGTATATCGCGGCCAGCCGCGGGTATCTGGATGATGTGATTCAACCGGAAGAAAGTCGCGTGGCGCTCATTCGCGGGCTCGAAAGTTTACGCAACAAGCGCCAACCCACCCCGCCGCGCAAACACGGCAATATTCCCCTATAAGCGGAGGCACGATGAAAGTACTGGTAGCCAACCGTGGCGAAATTGCACTGAGAATTATGCGCACCTGCCGGGAGATGGGCTTGAAGACGGTGGCGGTCTATTCTGAGGGCGACAACAAGGCGCAGCACACCCGCTACGCCGATGAATCGGTTTGCATTGGACCGGCACCCGCTGCCGAAAGTTACCTGCGTATCGAGCGGATTTTGGATGCAGCCCAACAGACCGGGGCGCAGGCGATTCACCCCGGTTATGGGTTTTTATCGGAAAACACCGCCTTCGCGCAGGCCGTCGAAGATGCCGGGCTGATTTTTATCGGCCCGCGGCCAGAAACGATTGCGCTGACCGGCGATAAGCTGGCGGCGCGCAAAGTGGCTCGCCAGGCGGGGCTGCCCGTGCTGCCAGGCCCGGATGAGCCAGTCCAGGATTCACTTACCGGCGATTTAATTCATAACGTCACCTTTCCGATGCTGGTCAAGGCGGTCGCCGGCGGCGGCGGGCGCGGTATCCGGCTGGCGAACAACCAGGCCGAGCTGGTGGACATGGTGGCGGCAGCCCGGCAGGAAGCCCGGGCGGCCTTTGGAGACGATGCAGTCTATCTGGAGCCGCTGGTGCAAAGGGCGCGGCATATTGAGATTCAGATCATTGGGGATGGCCACGGGCAGGTGATCAGCGTGGGTGAGCGCGAATGTTCGATTCAGCGCCGCCGTCAGAAATTAATTGAGGAAGCGCCCGCGCCCAACCTGAGCCGCACCATGCGTAATGAATTACTTTCGGCTGCCGTGCGCCTGGGCGAATCGTTGAATTACCGCGGCCTGGGCACAGTGGAATTCTTGCTGGACCACAGCGGTCATTATTATTTTATTGAAGTCAATCCACGCATCCAGGTGGAGCATCCGGTGACGGAAATGGTGGCAGGGGTGGACCTGGTGCGCGCCCAACTGGAACTAGCCCAAAACGGTCGCTTGAAATGGCGGCAGGATCAGATCATTCCCCGCGGCTGGGCTATTGAAGCCCGGGTACTGGCGGAAGATCCATCGCAGGGCTTTTTGCCGGCTATTGGCGAAATCACCCATTTGCGAGAGCCAGCCGGCCCGGGGATTCGGGTGGACAGCGCCTTGTTTTTGGGCATGCAGGTGACGGTGGACTATGATTCGCTAATTGCTAAGGTGATTGCCTGGGCCGAAGACCGCCCGTCTGCCATCAGCCGCTTGCAGCGCGGCCTGAGCGATTTTCAGATCGGGGGTATTCCCACGGATATTGGTTTTCTGCAGCAAGTGTTGGAAAGTCCCAGTTTTATGGCCGGGCGGGCCGACACTACCTATTTGGATACTTTTCACCCGGCTGAACCGCTCAACCGCGAAGACGTGGAGCGTGAAGTGGCCCTGATGGCGGCATTGTTGACCGATCAATCGCGGCGCCAGGCGCAAACATTGCCCATGGGCAGTGAGGATAATTGGCTGCAAACTGCCTGGCGAGAGCAGATGTAGCAGCGCTTTGAGCCCTGTGGATGCTGCGCAACGAATTGGAATATACGGGGTTTTACTCTTCAGGTTGTCCAAAGAGCATTGACTGGCGGAGATAGCCGGCGCAGCGCTTCGCGCCCTGTAGCGAACAAGGCCCAGACAGCTTGATATTGATGGTAGTTTTGGAGGTGTTGTGTGACGATGTATCGTGTATCAGTGGGAGACCGCGAATACCAGGTAGAGGTAACAGGCAGCCGGCTGCGCATCAACGGCGAGCAAATTCAGGCGAACCTGATGGCCTTAAATGAATTGGGTCTGTATTTACTCCGGCGGGGCAATCAGCGGCGTGAGATGCATGTTTCGGTCAAAGGAGTTAATACCTTCACTGCATTAGCTGAGGGACGCCATTTGATCGCTCTGGTGGAACGCGAGACCAGCCGCACTCGCCGCAAGGCAGGCGCTGCGGTTCAAACCGATGTGTGCGCGCCGATGCCGGGCGTGGTGATTAAAGCCCTGGTGGCAGTAGGGGACCGGGTAGAGAAGGGTCAGGCCGTCATCGTGATGGAATCGATGAAGATGCAGATGGAATTGCGCGCACCGGTGGCCGGTTTGGTTGAAAAAGTAAATGTTCAGGCCCGCGCCCAGGTAGATAAGGGCACTTTGTTGGTCAAAGTTACGGCTTAAAGAAAGTTTTTTTCAGGTCACTCAGATCGGCCGGGGAATGTTTTTGGAGTGTATCAAAAAAGTCCTGGGTAGTCACGATCTGATCCTGGAAGCGGGTGGCGTAGTCCTTGACAAATTCAAAAAACGCCGGATCGCCAACCCGCTGCCGGATATGATCCAAAAATTGAGCACCACGCAAGTAAACGCCGTCGCGATAAGGGTATGACCCGCTATAATCGTAAATTCGCTGGTTGACCCAGCCGGCGGGTTTGAAATAATCGACCCGATAAGACCACCACCACTTCACCAAATCAGGGTACACATTGGCATAATACAGCAGTTCGCTGTAGGTTGCCATGGCCTCATCGAGCCAGGGTTCCAGCGCCTGGTCATTGGCGACGCGCGCGTACCACCATTGGTGCGCGGTTTCATGCACACCGATCAGGGTGAGGTAGCCTTTTGGGGTGCCGTCATAGGTGTTGTAAAAACCCTTGCTGAGAAAATAAAGCCCGTCATATTCCATGCCGTCGTGAAAATCTGCTTCCACCACCGTCAGGCTGGGGTGAGGATATGCACCAAACAGGCGGTTGTATACTTCCAGCGCTTTGGCGGCATCGTTCAAAGCGGTGCGCCCGGCTGGGGCGTCAAAGGTGAAGGCGTAACTGGTGACGGATGTTTTGCCGACGGTGGTGGCATACACCACGTACATGGGGCTGGCTGAGAAGGTGAAATTGCGGGCGTTGCGGTGGCTGAAGGTGTAGCGGCTGCCGGCAACATCGGGCTGGGCGGCCGCGGCAATTGAAAGGTTAGCTGGCGGTTCCACCAGGTTGAGTTCCACTTGAAAATTCGATTTTTCATAAACCTGATGCTCACCGTAAAACCACGGGTTATGCACCACCCAATCTTTGCCTTTTTGGAATGGGGGAATAAAAGGGTACCAGTCGATCAGGTTGGCCTGGCGCGCCGAGAAGCCATAGATGGCGGCGCGGATGTCGTTGGAGGGGGCGGGGATCACAGGCAGGTTCAAATCGAAGGAGAGCGCCACCATTAAGCGGCGGTTGGCCGGCAGTGGGGCTGTAAGCGAAAATTTGAGCTGGTCGTTCTCCAGCGTGAAAGTGTTCAGAACAGTATCGCCAACTTTCAGCGAATTCAGTTTAAAACCGCCGGGATAACGGTTAGGTTCAACCACCAGCAGCAGGTTGTTCAACTCCTGCCCGGATGTGTTTAGATAGTCAATCGTCTGCTCCACCTGGAGCATATGGCGGGAGTAATTGAAACTGGCTTTCAGGGTGTACTGCGTGAGCGGTTCTGGCGCAGGGGGCAGCGCTTCGCGCCCTGTAGAGGGCAGCGCTTCGCGCCCTGTAGAGGGCAACGCTTCGCGCCCTGTAGAGGGCAGCGGTGTGGCGGATGGAACGACCGGCGTGGCAGTGGGGGCAACGGTGCTGAAGGGCAGGGCTGAAGCCGCTGTTGGGTCAGGAGTAAGTGTAGAGAGAAGCGGGGTGGCGCCAGGGGTGAAATTGGCGGTGTGGGTATTGGGAGCGGCGGAACAGGCCGCAAGGATCAGCAAGCAGGCGGCCCAGAGTAGAACCAGACGTAAAAAGCGATTGATCATGGGCAAGAGTTTACCCCAAAATGGCCGCATTTGCGGTCATTTTGGGGTAAAAATCCAAATTTTGATTTCGGATTACAGCGCTTCGATGCCACCTGCCCCTGCGGGCACCCGCAGCGGGTGCCGGGGGCAGCGCTTTATTTGAGATAGCGGTCGAACCAGCGCTGGATATGGCGAATGCGGGCAATGCGGCGGTCGGTGCGGCCGTTGCGGCTGAGGCCGTGAAATTCATCCGGGAAGCGGATAAATTCGGTGGCCACACCCAGCTTTTTGAGCGCTACAAAGACCTGCTCACTTTGTTCGATCGGGCAGCGCAGGTCAAATTCGTTGTGGATTACCATGGTGGGCGTGACGGCTTTGCCGATATACGCGATGGGCGAGGCTTTCCAATAATTCTGCAGGTCTTCGAAGGGTGGGCGGTCGTTGATCTCCTGCTGGAAGGTCCAGTTAAAGTCGCTCGAACCCCACATACTGACAAAGTTGCTGACGCAGCGGGCCGAGACGGCCGCCTGGAAGCGGGGGGTATGTCCGATGATCCATACGGTCATATAACCGCCGTAGCTGCCGCCGGTGACCCCCATGCGCATTGGATCGATGTAGGGCTCCTTTTCAACCAGGTCAGTCCAGGCCATCAGGTCGGCATAATCGGCGCTGCCCCAACTGTGCCAGATGGCGCGGGTGTGGGTTTCGCCATAGCCGCGCCCGCCGCGGGGGTTGGTATAGTGAACCACATAGCCCTGCGCCGCCAGGTAGTAAAACTCATGAAAGAAGAAATAGCCATACTGCGTGCGCGGCCCGCCGTGAATATACAAAATGGAGGGGTATTGCAGTGCCGGATCAAAATTGGGCGGGGTCATCACCCAACCCTGCAGGTCGGTGCCGTCTTCTGCTTTGTACCAGCGCTCTTTAACCTGGCTAAGGTTTAATTGCTCAATCAGTTCGTGGTTCACCTGGGTGAGCGTGACCGTTTTTCCGGACTGCATTTCCATTACCTGCACCTGGCCGGGGTCGGTCAGATCACCGTAAAAATAGGCCAGCTTGGCCTGCGGTTCGTCAAAGGTGAAACTGCCTACAACGCCCTTTTCACCCAGCAGCGTTTGCGGCGGACTGCCATCTGCTCCGATTTTCATGAGCAGCGAGCTGCCGTGATGCAGAACCTGAAAATACAGCGACTGCCCATCGCCGGACCACGTGGGGGGCATGGTTTCGGGTTCGCCCAGGTCATTAATCGTCCAGGCGGAAATGTGAAGATCGTATGCGGCAGTCAGGTTGCGGGCTTTACCGGAGCCATCGCTGGTGACAATCCATAAAGAGTTATTTTGATAGGCCAGACCTTCGCCCTCGCTGCCGAAATAGGCAATCCACTTGCCATCGGGCGAAAAGGCGGGGTCGCTTTTGGAGCCGGACGGGGTGGGAATGAGCAGCGGTTCGCCCCCTTTGGCCGGGAGGACAAACAGATCTACGGCATCGGGCTGTAAGTCGGGATCGGGTGCATGATTGGAGCAGAACACAATCCAGTGGCCATCGGGCGACCAGGCCGGCGAGTCTTCGTCAAAGACGGCGTGCTCGGTGAGCTGGTGGCCTTTGCCGGTGACGGCATCCACGATCCAGAGATGCGAACGCTCTTTAGGCAGGTAACCGAAACCGTCCAGCTTATAAAAGAGGCGATCGTATTGGCGGTAAACCACACCTAATTTTTTCTTTTGTTCGTCTTTTTCGCGCTCCAGCACCTCGGCGTCGGTTTTGCGCATGCAGCATAGCAGACTTTTGCCGTTGGGCGCCCAGGCCAGGCTGCTCACAGAACCGTGCAGATCGGTGAGGGGGCGGGCTTCTCCGCCGAAAACCGGGATCAGATAAATTTGAGGGGGTTTTTCTTTGTCGCCACGGTTCGAAAGAAAGGCAATCTGGTCGCCGCCGGGTGACCACTGCGGGTGAGCATCCGATTGGTCGCCGTAGGTAAACTGTTGGGGGCATCCGCCGGAGGTGTGGGCGAGCCACAGGTTGGCATATTTCTTCTCAGTTTTTTGATCCACTCGGTTTTGCGCATAGATAACCATGCGACCATCCGGCGAGATGCGTGGATTGCTTATGATCTGGAAATGGTACAGGTCTTCGGCTTCGACAGACCTTCTCGCTTCGGGTTTCCGAAGGGGTATGTGTGGGTTGGCTGGCATACTTACTCCTGGGTGAGGCGGAGAATGAACACGGGGAAGGTGATAGAGTCCAAATTATTAAAGATAGTATATGCCAAACGTGGGAATGGAGCAACCACCCGACTGCGCTTGCGGGTATAATTTTGGTTATGAAGGAAATTACAGCAGAGGTCTGGCACCCCGCCAGGCCAACGACAGTCTTACAACCAGGTCAGGTGCATGTGTGGCGGGCCAGTCTGATTACGACGCCGGATGAGGTTTCGCTTGCGTGGCGGGTACTTTCTGCCGCGGAGCAAGCCCGCGCGGACCGTTTTCGCTTTGAGCTGCACCGGGGGCGCTTTGTGCGCGCTCATGCCATAATGCGGGGCATTTTGGCGTTTTACACCGCGACGGTGCCCGCGCAGTTGCAATTTCGCGTAACAGCCACCGGCAAGCCGTATCTGGCCGGCGCAGCAGAAGCGCCGCGGTTTAATTTGAGTCATTCCGAGGACTTGATGGTACTGGCAGTTTGCCAGGGAGGCGATGTTGGGGTGGATGTTGAGGTGCATTCGGCCGCGATGGTCTGGCGGGATATCGCCGAAAGCTACTTCACTCTCACAGAAATCGAGGCGATTGAAAATGGAGCCAGTGAGCCGGCGCGGCTGGAAAGATTTTATCGCGCCTGGACGCTGAAGGAAGCCTATCTTAAAGCACAGGGCGCTGGCCTGGCGGGAAATCTGGACCAGGTGGAAATTGATCTGAGCGATGAAACAGGGGCTCGGTTTTCGCGACTACCTGGGGCAGAACACGAAAAGCACCGCTGGCAGGCTTTTTGCTTTCAACCTGCCAGCGGTGCTTCGGGTGCGCTTGTGACGGAATACGGTCTTAGGCGGGAATTGGTGCGGTTTTCGGTAGAGAACCTGGCCGAGGTATCTGTTTAGCGGTGAATGTCGTTTTCTTCTTGTTCCTCTTCTTCGTCCTCATCCTCTTCGTCGAAGAGTTCGTCTTCATCGAATTCTTCTTCGTCGAAATCATCGCCATGCACGTGACCATGGGCGAGTTCTTCTTCGGTGGCCTCGCGCAAGTCGGTGACGGTGACGCGGAAGAGCAGCTCTTTGCCCGCCAGGGGGTGGTTGAGATCTAACTTGACTTTATTGCCAGTGACTGAAACGATCACGGCGTTTACCAGCTCGCCATCCTGGTCTTGTAGTTGCAGGTCAACGCCTGGTTTGAGGTCGAAACCCTTGGGAAATTCGCTTTTCGGCACTTCCACAAACGCTTCGGGGTCGACCTCGCCGTAACCATCGCGCGGGTTCACCAGCACTTCTTTGCTCTCGCCAATTTTCATCCCGACCATCTGGCTCTCCAAGCCGGGAATGACGTTCTGATAGCCCTGGAGATATTCCAACGGCTCATTTTCTTCAGAAGCATCCACGACTTCGCCATCGACAGTCAGGGAGTAATCGATGCTGACGACAACGTCGTCTACCACTGTAGTTGGTTTTTGCGGACTATTCACAGTACACTCCATAATAAAATTTCACCCAACACTTCCCATTTTACTCAGGGAAGAAAGACACTTGATTATATCATCGAAAAGACCATTGATCGAAACAAATGTCTCAGGTTACGCGGTGAATTACGTGGACTGCCGAGGCTTTAAAGGTAGATACGATCTCCTGGCCTGAGTTCAAGTTCATTTCCTGAGCAGAACTGCGGGTGATCAGGGCGGTCAGGGGTACCGGTCCGGTTATGTTCACCCGCACCAATGGCCCCTGGGGTACCAGGAACTGAATGCGGCCGCGCAGCGCGTTGCGAGCGCTGGTGGGCGCGCCGCCGCTCGCAGGCAGAGAAAGGGTGATATCCTCTGGGCGCAGACAGAGATAGACGGGTGTCCCCGCCTGGGCGGGGCTGACGGCTTGCACTGTGAATGAACCACAATCCACCTCCACCAGTCCGCCCGATTGGCGCAGAATATGGCCGGGGATGATTGTTTCCACCCCGGTAAAATGGGCGATCTCAGGGTCGGACGGTGCTGAGAAGACTTCATGCGGGCTACCCACCTGGCGCAGGCGGCCGTTCATCAGTACGGCCACCTGGTCGGCCAGGGCCAGCGCTTCATCCAGATCGTGTGTGATAAAAAGGGTGGTCAGGTGGTGGCTGGTCAGCAGTTGTTTGAGGTCGCCAATGAGTTGGGCGCGGGTGGGAGCGTCTAGCGCGCTGAAAGGCTCGTCTAGCAGCAGCAGTTCGGGCTGCAGTACCAGCGCGCGCGCCAGGCTGACACGCTGCGCCTCACCCCCGGAGAGCTGATGGGCGGGGCGGTCTTTGAGATGACTGATGGAAAGTTTTGCCAGCCATTCCTGGCAACGGCTGCCAATTTGGGCCGGGCTTACCTGGCGAAACCTTAAACCCGCCGCAATGTTGTCGTAGACCGACGCATGCAGCAAGAGGGGGGCTTGCATCACCACCGCCAGACGGCGGCGAAAGGCCAGGTCGTGGAACGGCCGGACAGGGTTTCCAGCAAAGCAAACCTCACCCGCTTGCAGTGGAATTAAACCACTCAATGCCAGCATCAGGGTCGACTTTCCGGCGCCGTTGGGGCCGATCACCGCCATTACTTGCCCCTGAGGCAGTTCGAAATGCTCGAGAGTGAGGATGTGCCGGCCATCACGCTCGATGCGCAGGTTGCTGAGGGAAACCAGGGGGCCTGGGTGCGTCATGCTATGCGCGCCGGTCACGCTGCTGGATCCAGGTCAGGGTCCAGTTGATCAGAAAGGTGAGGATCAATAAGATGAACCCCATGGCAATAGCCAATGCGAAATTGCCGCGGCTGGTTTCGGAAACGATGGCGGTGGTCAGAATGCGGGTGGAATGGCGCAGATTACCGCCCACCATCATCGAAGCGCCCACTTCGGAGATGACACTGCCAAACCCGGCCATCAGGGCTGCCAGGATGGGCATACGCGCCTCTAACCAGAGCATGCCAATGGTTTGTAAGCGCGAAGCTCCCAGGCCGATCAACTGAAGCCGCAAGCGTGGGTCTAGCTGCTGCAGTGCCGAAGAGGTCAGACCGGTTATCACCGGGGTGGCCAGCACGATTTGAGCCAGTACGATGGCGGTGGGGGTGTAAATCCATTGCAAATCTCCCAGGGGGCCGCTACGCCACAGCAAAATGGAAAGCAGCAGGCCGACCACCACCGGCGGCAGGCCCATGCCCGTATTGACCAGGCTGAGCATCAGGTTGCGGCCAGGAAACCGGTATAACGCCAATAGCGTGCCCAGGGGAATGCCAATGAGCAAACTGATCAGCGTGGCCAGCCCAGAAAGCCGAAGCGAAAGCAGCGTGATCTCGACTACTTCCGGATCAAGCTTTAGCATCAATTCCAGCGCTTGCCAGATGCCCTGCCACAAGAGGTCCATAGGATTGCTATTTTACCTGTTTAATGGCTTCACCCCAACACAATGTTGGGGTGAAATTGGAGAGATGGGGCGAATGATGGCTGAAAATTATGAACCGGAGATGACTTTGCAATTGGTGCCGGTTGAGGAGGTAAGCAGTTGATCCCACAGGCTGGCGAAAGGATCAAGATTTGGGAGCAGCACAAAATGATTGGGAACCAGGTCATTCCAACGCAGGATGATGGAATGACTGCGATTTTGCGTCTGAAGCACCGTGCAGATATGCTGGTACGAGCCCGCTTCGGTTGCCCGCAGGGGCATGTGCGACTCTGAACCCGTGGAGGTGGATTGCCAGAGCGCCGGACGTATACTGGCAGTTTGCCGGTTGCTGGTGGGTGCGCCAAACCAGGTTGTGAATTCCTGGAAACCTTTATCATCCAAAATTACCAGGCCGGAACGCGGAATATTGATGCGATTCAGTTCTTCGATGAATTGCGCGCTGAGCGTGCGGTTGGGGTTGACCGCAAATTTGTGGGCCAGTTGGGAACTGCGCGTATTAGTCCATTCGTTGGAAAAGATCGGTTTAAAATAAACCTGGGGACCGGACGAAAGGGAGGAGAGCATGACCCACACTGAAACGAGCTGCGGGGCTTCAACCGTCATATCATCGACCCGCACCACCACCCAGTTGGATTGTTGCGGCAGTGGAGTACTGTCAGGGACTATTGCTGCACCGCTCGTTTTTCCGTAAATGAAGCCGGCTGCCAGGGCAAGCAGGTAAACCGAGATCAAAATTAGCAGCGAGAGCATCTTCTTCATTTTGTTCCCTTTGTGTTCTTTTGCAACGGTTCCGCCTTGGCCCGCCCGGGGCGCAGGTAAGCAGCATTGGAACGGTTGATAGCGATCCGATCGCGCAGCATACGAAAGAATGGATGGTAATCACCGCTGGGCTGCAAGAGAGAAAATGCTGCATCGGCCGGGTTGGCCTGGGGATTGATCTGTCCTAGAAAAGCGACGCCAATGTAAAGCTGGGATTTCATCTGATCATAGGCCTGGCTTAACCAGAGTGCCTGATTGGAGAGATCTTGATAGCGGCGGTCATTGGCGGCGATACTGCCGGTGGGCGGGGTGATATGGGTGATCCAGATCTTGCCGGCATCCTGTTTATTATTTAGCATCACGGCGCGCACCTCTTCATAGTGGCGCAGGACACGATTCTCGACTTTATCGGGGGCCTGCAGGGGATCGCCGGTGAGGCTGCCGGCCTGAATGCTGATGACCGGTAGTTGGACCTTCGCGCTGTACAGTTCCTGCAGGAAGGTCAGATCGTTGACGCCCTGAGCGGCGGGAGAGCCGGACGGAATGGGCAGCAGGCCGCCGGCGACCAGCAGGGTGGAGAGTTTGGCACTTTTTATGGCAGCCTGAACAGCATTCCAGGTGGAAAAATAGGCCTTGGGGTTGGGTTGGCGGCCCCAGCCCTGGGTGGTATTAGCGCCAGGGAAAAGTTCGATGGCCTGAACGGTATTGGGATAGCGCTGGAGAATCTGAATGACCAATGCGGCGCATTTTGCAGAGTCGGGGCCTTGCGGCGTAAGTGCCCACTCGGGCGCCTGGGTGAGGCTGAGCATGACGGACTGCTGGGAACGGCCGGCGGCTTGTAAGATGGGATCGATGCGCGACCAATCGATGGCGCCGGGTTTTGGGGCGGCGGCCTGCCATGAAAAATCGAGGGCCAGCCAATCCAGTTCCAGATCGCTTGCCAGACGGACGGAATCGATGGCGAAGCTGCCGGAAAGATCGAGATATGCGCCGAAGCCAAACTCAGCCGAACCGGGTGTGCCGCGCGCAGCCTGAGCCAGCCGCGCAGGCCAGGCCGTCCCCAGCAAACCGAGAATGAGCAAAAAAAGCGCAAACCGCCGTGCGATCATCTTTTTACCTTTCCCTCTACTGGGCGCGAAGCGCTGCAAAAAGCTGAAATGCCAGCAGGCCGTTGATAAAACCCAGGGCCGAGACCAGCAGGCTGAGCCAATACCAGCGGAATTTGTTGGTAAGCCGCAAGCAGCGGTAAGAAAGGCGCACCCCTCTTTGAACCAACGGCGAAACGCTCAGGGTGGGGATAGCCCAATTCCAAAAATGAAGTTCGACTTTGTGTGAAAATTCGGCGATGGTCATTCCAAAACTCCGATATGTTTAGCGAGAAGCGGTCATTTTCTTAATCGAACCATCTGCCCCGGCGACAACCCGTACCGTCTGGTTGAGGGCACGGCCGTCAGCGGTTTTGGCAGAGCCGTTGAAGAGCAGTAAAAACTGGCCCTCGGCATAAGGCTGCACCTGAGGGTGGGTTCCGCGCAATGCGGGAAAGCGCTGATAAACCTGTTTGCAAACCTGATCTAATGCGTGTGTGTCCATATTGAATAGGTTCAGCGCATCCGGCGGCGCATGAATGCGGGCAGGTCCAGGTCGGCGCGCTGGGGCATCATCTGCACTGGCGTGGACATGGGAGCCGGAACGGAGACTGGGTGGCGCAGCGCTTCGCGCCCGGCAGAGGGCAGTGCTTCGCGGCCTGTAGAGGGGAGCGCTTCTTTCATCGATTGGACGGGAACAGCGGGCACTTCTGCCTGCGGTTTACGGGAGATGATGGGGGTTTGAACGGGGGTGGCGCCCAGGCCGGTGATGACCAGGATAACCTCGACCTTGTCGCCCATCTGGTTGTCGACAATCACGCCGGGGATAATTTCGGCCCGGTTATTGGTTTTTTCCTGCAAATAATTGAGCGCATCCGCGACTTCGACGAATGTCAGGTCGCTGCCAGCGGTGAAGTTGGCAATGATGCCGGTGGCATTTTCAAGATTCACGGTTTCAATCAGGGGATGATGCAGGGCGCGGTCGACTGCCTGGAAGGCTTTGCCTTCACCCTCGCCGTGGCCGATGGCCAGCAGCGAACCGCCGCCCATCTGCATTACCTGGCGGACATGCGCAAAGTCGACATTAATCAGGCCGGGGCGGCTGATCAGCTCGGAGATGCCCTGAATGCCCTGGCGCAGAATATCATCGGCCATGCGGAACGTGAGTTCAATGGGCAGATCGCGGGCAATTTGCAGGAGACGATCGTTGGGAACGGTGATGAGCGTGTCTGTGTGCTGGCGCAGGCTGGCCAGACCGGAGCGGGCGTTTTGCTGGCGGCGGCCGACTTCGAAAGTAAAGGGCATGGTCACAATGGCGATGGTGACGGCTCCTAGGTTGCGCGCGACGCGAGCGGCAATCGGAATGGACCCGGTGCCGGTACCGCCGCCCAGACCGGCGGTGAGGAAAACCATATCCGCACCATCCAGCGCTCTATTCAGCTCGGAATAGCTTTCTTCACCGGCGGCTTCGCCAATTTTGGGATCGCCACCCGCGCCCAGACCACGCGTCATCCGCGGTCCAAGCTGAATTTTGATCGGCGCCAACGAATTCTTCAACGCCTGACTGTCTGTGTTGGCGGCGATGTAATCCACACCGGTCAACCCCAGTTCGATCATGCGATTGACGGCGTTGCAGCCACCACCGCCCATTCCGATGACTTTCATAACGGGCGGGCGGGGTAAGAAGATGTTATCTTGGGAAGATTTGGAATTCAGTGGCATATTCATGGTTCACCTCTCTGCCAGTTGTGTTGCAATACTCGTGCCATCTCCCACGATCCGGCGAATTTTACAGCCCGCGAGCACTAGCTTATCCAGGTCTTCATCGGTGAAGGCCTGGTGGTTGCCGATGATGGTGACCTCGCGCGCTAAAACAGCTTCATCCAACGAAAAGCCGATGGTAGGGCGGTGCTTTTTGACAAATGGACGGATTACCTCGAGATGCCAATCGGCGATACCCCAGTCAAAGGTAGGCAGCAGCAGATAATGATCCAGTGGGTGCAGCGGATCGGGTTTCCCACCGGTACGGCCATAGCCTTTGGCACGCGGGCGGTCCTGCCATTCTTGCACGGCCTGCAGCGTAGGTGCATAATTTGCGGTGGGTGAATGCCAGGCCTGGGCGAGGTGCGGGCTGGTTGGGTCGGCTGCCAGCAGCCAGCAGTTGCAGGCCAGCACGCAGGCCGGTAGGGGGTGCAGTGCGGTTACCGATTCGCCGGGGATTGCATCAGTCTCGCTGTCCAACAGGCGAGTCAGGTCCAGGTTGATTTTGCGGTGTTCATCCGGCGCATAGGCAGCCTGGGGCTGCTTGAACGGGTCCGCGGGGGCGCCGACTCCCAGCAGGATGATGGGACATTCGCGTTTGAGTACCGCCAATGAAATTTCACGGTACCAATCGAAAATGCGAAAGCCGAGGTGGTTCTGTTGGCCAGGGGGTGTGTGGTAAGGCCGCACACCGGGCCATTGCTGCGCACCGCCAGAGCCCCAGTTCAGATCGTGCTGGTTATTGAAGGCATAGGCCGAGATGACCAGCTTTTCGAGCAAGCCCACCGGGTTGCGCCGCACCAGCGCAGTCAGCATGGAATGCAAGAAGGAAGTGTCCCAATAGCTGCCGCCGGGTTCGAGGGGCGGTAAGATCGGAACCAATTCTTCTTCCAGGGCCGCGCATGCCAGGGGTACGAAGCGGTCAATAAAGCGTTCCACCAGGTCCTGGCGCGCCCAGGTGGCTTTCGTCCAGGCCTGAAATGTGTTGGGCCTTTCAAACAGCAGAATGCCGTGGACTCCCCACCGGGCGTAAGCCTTAAAAAGCAGGGTCAGGTCGTTCAGAGGGGCGGGTTGGGTGAGGGGCAGATCGAAATTGACCAGCGGTTCAATGCCGGCATCGACCAGACCGCGGATGAAATGCTCTGGAATGGCGCGATCGATCGGAGATTTGAGCACCAGCCAAGCGGCCCCCAGGGCGGTTAGCTCAGGCAGCCATTGGGCGAGGTCCGATTCACGGTAGTGCACGGTGTCGGGGAAATAATGGAACCCCAGACGGCTCGAGCGAACAGGAAATGGGAAAGAATTGCTATCCATAAGGGTCATCCGTTTTTTATCCATCACAGCAACAGGATGCGCTTAAGGATACAAGAAGCATGCCAGTGCGTAAAAAAAGCGGCTCCTCTGATATAATCCTTGCTCTATGATATTAGTCACCGGTGGAACCGGATTCATTGGCCAGGCCTTGGTTCAGGGGCTGGTGGCGGCTGGCAAACCCGTAAGGCTGCTGTTAAGGCCGTCGCCAGAGTCTCCCAGGCTGCCGCGTGGCGTGGCTGTGGATGTAGCTGTCTCCAGCTTGAAAGATGAACGTGGTTTGCGCTCTGCACTCAAGGGTGTGGATGTGGTTTTTCATCTGGCAGGAGGAGAACGAAAGGGCAGCCGCTCGGACCTGGAGGGGGTGGACGTAGAAGGCAGCCGTCTGCTGGCGCAGGTGGCCAAACAGGCGGGTGTGGAGCGCGTGTTTTTTCTCAGTCATTTAGGCGCAGACCGTTCTTCGGCTTACCCGGTGCTGAAAGCCAAGGCGATTGCGGAACATTTTTTTCTTGCGAGTGGTACCGGTACCACTATTTTTCGCACGGGACCGGTGATTGGCCCGGGTGACCAATTTACCACTGGTTTGCTTAATTTGCTGAGGCTTGCGCCCGGTGTAATGCTGATGCCGGGAGATGGGCAAAGCCTGGTGCAGCCGATCTGGATCGATGATCTGGTGGCTTGTTTGCTGGTTGCGCTGGATGATCCCCAAACAATCAACCGGGTTTTCTCAGTAGGCGGTGGGGAATATATTACCTTTCGGGAGATCCTGGAAGCACTCATGCAGGTCGGAGGGATTCGCCGCTGGATTGTTAAGATGCAGCCGGTGTATATCCATTTGTTGTCGTTGTGGTTGGAGCAGACTTTCCCCAAATTTCCGGTCTCAATTTTCTGGTTGGATTACATCGCGAGTGATCGAACCTGTCCGGTCGACATCTTACCGCGTCAATTTGGCGTAATTCCGACCCGATTTATCCACAGTCTGGACCATTTGCGTCCCGCAGGACGCCGTTCTAAACCCTTATTCGTACAACATTGAGAAGCTATCTCCTATGACGTACCAGGCGTTTTGCATTCATGGTCATTTTTATCAGCCCCCGCGCGAAGACCCACTTACCGGTGAGATTCCGCAGGAACCGGGCGCAGTGCCCTATCAAAACTGGAATGAGAAAATTCAGGATCATTGTTACCGTCCGAATGCCCTGCTGGGCAATTTTGAACGGATCAGTTTTAACATTGGGCCGACACTGATGAATTGGATGGTCGAAAAGGATGCGCGGACCCTGGGTCAGATCATCGATCAGGACCACTGGAATCTGGAGCGCAATGGGGTTGGCAATGCGATGGCACAATCCTACAATCACACCATCCTGCCACTGGCCGACCGTATCGACAAAATAACCCAGGTACGTTGGGGTGTGGCCGATTTTCGTCACCGTTTTGGCCACCAACCAGAGGGTATGTGGCTGCCGGAGACCGCGGTTGACCTTGAAACGCTCTCGGTCTTAGCGGAGAACGGGATTACCTACACCATCCTGGCTCCATGGCAGGCCAATGTGGACGTGTTAGACCCGAGCCAACCCTACCTGGTGGAACTGCCGGGTGGAAAACGGATGACGGTATTTTTTTATAATCAGGATTTGAGCACGCGCATCAGTTTTGATCCGGGCGCCACAGTCAACGCCGATGCGTTTATCAGCCAGTATTTAATGCCTAAGTTTTCAAATAACGCCGATGAAGCTCCCAAGCTGGTGTTGGTCGCTTCCGATGGCGAGCTGTATGGCCATCACCAACCTTTCCGCGACAAATTTTTATGCTACCTATTGGGCAGCGCCGCGCAAAATTACCCTATTCAGATCACGTATCCGAGCCTGTGGCTCAAACAGTTCCCGGTGACGCGCACGGTGAAAATTCACGAGCCGTCTTCGTGGAGCTGTCATCACGGCGTAACGCGCTGGATGGGTTCCTGCGGCTGTACCCCGCATGGCGAATGGAAGTCACCCCTGCGACAGGCATTAAATTTAATCGCGGAACGGGTGGATGACCATTATTACGCGGCGGCGCGGCGCCTGGTGGCGGACCCTTGGGAACTGCGTCATGATTATATCCGGGTGGTGCTGGGGGAGATCGGCACCGAGGAGCTAATTGCCGCGCATGTTGGAAGCCTACCCAAAGAGGATGATTTGCTGCGGATCAAGCTGCTGTTGGCCGCTCAATTTGAACGGCAGCGCATGTTTACCTCATGTGGTTGGTTTTTTGATGATTATGACCGGATTGAGCCGCGCAATAATGTTTCCTATGCGGCTCAGGCGGTTTGGTTAACCAGTCGGGCGACTGGAATGGATTTTACTGAAGATAGCTCTGATTGGCTGTTCAAAGTGAAAAGCTGGCGCACCGGGGTGCATGCGGATAGGCATTTCATTCATCATTTGCGCCGTGCGCGTAACCACCATTTGATGACCCGGCTGCCTCTGTAGGCCGTGGCAGAGATGGGGTGATCCAACAAAAAACACCGTGATTTTGGAAGCACGGTGTTTTTTGTTGAGGTCAAAAATTAAGCTTTTGCGACCAGCCTGAGCAATTTATCTACCTGAAACTCTGAGGCTTTTTCGGCTTTACGCAGTTTTTGAACGATTTCGTATGCGCCTATGATATTCTCGATCAGCCGGGTCGAGGTGGTTTCGGCGGCGTCGGCGCTTTCCAGCAGAGCTAAAACCATCATCCACCAGAGTAACTCTTCAAAGGTCTCTTTGTTGAACCACAGCAAATCTTTGTAACGGTTGATGTTGAGATAGGAGCGGATCTCATCGGTAGAAATCCATGCTTCCAAAATGGTGATGAGCGGGCTGTTGCCCAACCGGGAATACCAGTGCTGTTGAGAGATCAACAACCGCACCAGGGTGCTCTGGCGCGAGGCCTCCGCGACCGTGGCGCCGTTGGATTGGAAGGCATCCACCAGGACTTTGTTGAACTGCCATTCATCCATCCAACTGATCACCTGATTTTCAGAATCAGGAGCCACGCTGAGTGCAGCCAGATTCGAAAGGTAGGCCCAACTGAACCAGACCGTCCAGCGCTCGGGGTGGCCTTCCAGGCCGGCAAGCACCAGTTCGAGCGCTTTGAGGTAGCTGCCCTCTACAGGGCGCGAGGCGCTGCCCTCTACAGGGCGCGAGGCGC
>Ga0105047_10002616_pt1 | contig 32054 bp, 28 predicted proteins | sample MAT04_FD_78384 | JGI IMG/M metagenome (GOLD analysis project Ga0105047, IMG submission 78384) | Freshwater microbial communities from Lake Fryxell liftoff mats and glacier meltwater in Antarctica - MAT-04 (megahit assembly) | ecosystem: Environmental > Aquatic > Freshwater > Ice > Liftoff... | reverse complement strand
TGCACCGGATGCCTCCAGACTCCTTACGACCGAGTCCGGGCTTCGAACTGGTAGTAGCGTGGGAATCGCGCGCAGAGCAACTACGAGTTTCTACCGTACGGTAGCTCGAACCATCGTCGGGTCCCCGAGGAGGTCGGCCGTTCGATACCAGCTCGGCGGTGGGAGCTTCTCCGCCGCAAAGGCGTTCGTCATCGCGTTCGCCGACTGGTAGCCGACGATCTTGGCCACTTCCGCGACGGTGTAGTCGGGGCTCGAGCACAACATGACGGCCATCTTCAGTCGCCAGCGTCGCGTGACGTCGCGCCACGACTCGCTCGGCAACCCGTACTTCGCCATCCACGAGCGCAGGAGACGATCGACTCGGCGCGGTGTGGTCGAGGTCCGATCGGCGAGCTCGGCGAGCTGGGCGCTCGGATCGAAGCGGCCGATGATCTGCGTGAGGACATCGGAAATCCGTGCGTCCGCCGGTCGATCCGTGTCGATCACCAGCTCGCGGGCGAGCCAACCTGCGTTCTTGAGAGCGGCGCCGATGCCCTGCGCCGCCCCAGCCCACTCGTCCGCGGAGCCACGTCGCTGGACGACCACCAGGTAGTGCTCGCACGCAGCAAAGACGGATCGAGGGACCACCAGCTCTTGCGGCCTGGCGTCCGGTCCAAGATCGAGGAGACACGACTCCGGCGCGACGTGAATTGCGACGCTCCGAAAGGGGTCGCCGCAGGCGCAGAACCCCTGGCGCCGAGCTCCGAGGCTGCCCTCGAAATCGTCCTCTGCATAGAGCCACGCAGTCGGCGCTCTGGGCCCCGGCTTGTTGCGCGTCGCTAGCGTGCCCTCGAGCACCACGTTCATTCCCACCCAGCCGGTCGGTGCAGCAGACGACGCGGGAGCGTGCCACCAGCTGTACCGGAGGCCGGAGCGATGGATTGCGACGAAGCGCAGCGACGGAACGAGCGTGAGATGAGCGAAGAGCTCCGTCGTTCCTTTGCGAGCGATGGTCGTCGACGAAACGAACATTCAACCCTCGGCGTCGCCGGAGCGCGCTGTTCGAATGAAGACCCCGTCGCCGGGGCGAGTAGGTGCTCCGCTCATCGAGCACGTGGATCGAGGATCGCGGCACCCGTTCCGGCGGTCAAGCGCGGCGTCGAGGCGGTGGCCACGGGACTCGATCTCGGTGGGCGTTCGTAGGCAGCGCACAGCCCATCAGGGTGCGCAGCCGATCAGCTCCTGGGGACGTCGCCGCCGCGCAACACATCCACCCCGCGGATGTCGAGCTCGTCGAGGTGAAGGGCCAATCGATCCCCCCCGTCGGGATCGATCACCACCACCACCCTGCCGGCGCGCTCGCTCATCACCACGTATTGGGCGCGCACCATCACCGGCAGCTCGGGGCCCTCCAGGCGCACCGACGCGCGACCTCTACGCTCCACCCGCACCCGGCGTCCGCCCACCGGCAACACCTCCGGCACCGCACCCGCCGGGACCTCGGTGGTGGGCAGCCCCAGCGCCAGCCGCTTGCCGCGTCCGTCGAGCTGCACCAGCCAGCGCTCGTTCACCTCGAGGGTGCGGAACGCCCGCAGCACCACGCCCTCTTCATCGAGCTCGATCATCGCGTGCAGCGCGAGCTCGATTCCTGGCGCCGTGATCACGTCGCCGCAGCGCAGGCCTCGGGTGCCGAGCGAGCTCTCGACCTCGAACGCTGCACTCGACGTGGTGAGCGGTGCGGGCGAGGTCCGTCGCCGCAGCCAGGCGAGCGCGGATCCCACTGCGGCGAACGCGGCGGTCCCGATCGCCAGCTCGATGATCACGGCACGCGCTCCGAGAGCAGGCGGTGCAGCTCTCGGGCGGTCGAGGCGGGATCGGCGGCGCCCGCCACCTCGCCGATGACGGCGCCCATGCTCGCGCCGGTCGCGCGGATCTCCGCGGCGCTCTCCAAGCGAATGCCCCCGATCGCCACGAGCGGCGTCGAGCCCGCGAGGACCACGGCCTCTCGCAGGCGATGGAGGCCGACGACAGCATCGGGGTTGGCCTTATTCGCCGTAGGGAAAACAGGACCGAACGCGACGTACGCGATCGGGTGGGTGAGCGCTTTGCGCAATTGAGTCAGATCGTGGGTGGAGATCCCGATGGGCATCGTCGGCGCGATGGCCCGGGCCTCATCGAGGCTCAGATCGTCCTGCCCCAGATGCAGCGCGTCCGCCTTGGAGAGCACCGCGAGATCCACCCGATCGTTGATCACGAAAGGCACCCGCGCTTCCACACACCTCGCGCGGATGGCGCGCGCCAGCTCCAGCTGCCGCCTGTCAGTAGCGTGCTTGGCACGGAGCTGCAGGACTGCGCACCCGCCGTCCAAGATCTCCTCCGCGAGCCAGAGCGGGCTCCGACCGCGGCAGGCATCGACATCGACCATCCCATAAAGGCCCATGCGCGTGATGGGCCACGCCCCGAGCGAGGGGACCTTCAGCGCCGTATGGGACGCGGCGCTCAATGCACCACGAGATCGCCAGCCGAGAGCCAGCGCTCCGCTTCGATCGCCGCCATGCAGCCGGTGCCCGCCGCGGTGACGGCCTGGCGGTAGACGTGATCGGCCACGTCACCCGAGGCAAAGACGCCCTCGATCTTGGTCGTGGTGGTGCCCTTCTCGGCGACCACCAGGTACGAAAGCTCGTCCATCTCCAGCATCCCCTCGAAGAGTTGGGTGTTGGGCTGGTGACCGATGGCGACGAAGAGGCCCTGGGTCTCGTGGTGGGTCTCGGTGCCGGTCACGATGTTCTTCAGCTTCAATCCGTTGACCGTGCCCAGAGCGACGTCGAGCACCTCGGTCACCACCGTGTCGAGGATGAAGCGGATCTTGGGGTGCTTCTGGGCTCGCTCGAGCATGATCTTGCTGGCCCGGAAATCCTGGCGGCGATGGATGATCGTCACGCTCTTGCAGAGCCCCGCGAGATAGAGCGCCTCCTCCATCGCGGTGTCGCCGCCGCCCACCACGCACACGTCTTGGTTGCGGAAGAAGTAGCCGTCGCACGTCGCACACGCCGAGACGCCGCGGTTCTCGAGGTGGTGCTCACTCTCCAGCCCCAGCCACTTGGCCTTGGCCCCGGTGGCGATGATCACCGCGTTCGCGCGGTAGCACTCCTTGTCCACCCAGCACTCGAAGGGGCGCTTGGAGAAGTCCACCCGGTCGACGTCCGCGGTGATGATCTCGGTGCCGAAGCGGGTGGCTTGATCCCGCCATTGCTTCATCAGGTCGGGCCCGGTGATCCCCTCGGGGAAGCCCGGGTAGTTCTCGACGGTCGTGGTCATCATCAGCTGGCCGCCGGGGATCCCGCCCACGATGGCGCCCTCGATGCACAGGGGCTTGAGGTTGGAGCGGGCGGCGTAGATGGCGGCGGTGAGGCCTGCGGGACCCGAACCGATGATGATCACGTTGCGAACGGGAGGCGACATGGGCCGTGAAATAGAATCGAGGGCGCTCTGCGGCAAGGCGTCGCGTCACGATACCTTCGGCAGGTGAACCGCGAACTCCCGGAACCAGCGCGCCTCCCGAGGTCCCATGCCCGATGCGATCGCCCACCTCGTCCTGGTCCTGCCGTCTCGTGGTGATGCTCGCCGCCATCGGGTGCCGCGAGCCCGAGGCCCGTCCGCGCCTCGCCGATGGGGCGGGCTCGGAGACGAGCGCGACCCACGTCGAGGCGGCGCCTACCAAGACCAGGCCCGAGGTAGGGTGCCCGCTCGTCGTGGCCGCGTCGCACCTCCGATGCGACGGCAGCGAAGTGCCGAGGCGGACTCTCGAGGAGATCCAAGGCGCGTGCATCGCCAGTCACGATCGTCCCTCGCGACGAGGACCTCCTCCTCCACTCGATACCCTGCTGCTCGCCGACCTGCGCGCGCTGCGCTGCTCTACGCCGCCGGGCCAAGCACGCGCCGGGCTCCTCTACCTCGAGGGGGAGGGCTACTACGAGGCCGAGCACTACGCAGAGTCGGCCTGGCTGTTCGCTGCCACGCTGACCGAGCCCGCGCCCCGCTCGGGTGGAACGAGCTTCGCCGCCCTGCTCGCGGTGGACTCGCTGAACTCGCTGGGCCGAACGTGCGCGACCGAAATGATGCGGGTGATCCGGCTCGCTGAACCGTTCGTCTGCCCCCCGGGTCAACCCGACGAAGTCAGCCTCGGGTGCGAGACCCTGCGCGCCGTTCGCGAGGAGATCCAGGGCATGCCAGCACCGCGTGAGCGACCAATCACCGACTGAAGTCTCCACGAGATCTGCTCTCACCGGATCGGAGCACTCCTCTGGTCGAGCGGATCGTCAAAAAACACGCGAGCGACACCGTGTGTATCTAGCGCCTTCATTTCAGGGCGATTCACGGATCGTGGCGATCGTGCACGGCGCAATCGGGGCACTCCGTCGTTGACATTCGCCGCATTACAGCCTATTTCCGTCGCCTCGATGCGAGCCGCGGTAGGGGTCGCAGTCGAGTTCTCCGAATGACGACTCGAGCACAGCACCGACTGCTGGCGAGCGGACCCCGCGTCCGCTCGATGTCGCGAAAGCGCACTCGGCGCCGACGTGCGATGGCGGGTCAATTGGCGGTCTTCGGGGGCGGCACCACGGGCGCGTTGGCCCGCACCAGCCGCGCGATGGCAGGCGGATAGCGAGGCGCTCCGCGCGGTCGAGCGCGCCGCCATCGGACCGATATCCGGTGAGCCGGCGTCCGCGCGGAGGACCTCGTCGGCGATCATCAACGGACCCCTTCGGTCTGGGTGATACGCCACATTCGTTCCTCGTGATGCTGGAGTCTCCGTTGCCTTTTTCTCCCCCAAGTACGGGCGTTCGTCCCGCCCTCGCCCGGGTCCCTGCTTCCCCGATTCACGTCCACAAGTACGGCGGTAGCTCGCTCGCTACTCCGGCGCTGGTCGGCAAGGTCGCCGACGCCATCGCCACAATCCACCGCACGGGCGCTCGGCTCTGCGTGGTGGTCTCCGCGATGGGCAAGACCACCGACTCGCTGGTGCGTCTGGCGGCCGAGGTCGCGGGCACCCCGACCCCCCGAGAGCTCGACGTGCTGCTGTCGACGGGCGAGCGGATCAGCCGCGCGCTGATGGCCATGGCGCTCGAGGCGCGCGGCGTGCCCGCGGTGTCCATGAGCGGCCCCGAGTGCGGCATTCTGACCGACGGCCCCCACACCAGCGCCCGCATCGTACGCATCGATCCGAGCGCGGTCCTCGCGGCGATGGATCGCGGTCAGGTGGTGATCGCGGCCGGCTTTCAGGGCGCCCGAGAAGACGGCGTCCTCACCACGCTCGGCCGTGGGGGCTCCGACACCTCTGCGGTCGCGCTCGCCGCGGCGCTCGGCGCACAGCGCTGCGACATCTTCTCGGATGTCGATGGGATCTACACCGCCGATCCGCGGATCTGCCAGGGTGCCAAGCGCCTCGATCGCATCGGCTACGACGCGATGGAAGAGCTCTCGCGCCAAGGCGCCAAGGTGCTGCACGAGCGGGCCGTGGGGCACGCCCGCAGCGGCAACCTGATCGTCCGCGCTCGCTCGACCTTCGGTAGCGACGCCCACACCGAGATCGGCCCGGACCAAGCGCACGGTGTGCTGGGACGTCACGGGATCGTCGGCGTCACCGGCCGCAAAAAGCTCCTTCGGGTGCGGGTCCGAGGCAACGACATGGCCATGCAGATGCACGGTGTCCTTGGCCACGAGGTGCCCGTCATCGCGACCCGCAGCACCGCCGAGCACGTCGATCTGTGGGCCTGCGGCGCAGAGATCCCCTGCCCCGACGCCCTGGCCGAGCGCCTGCGCGGCGAGTTCGAGGGCGCGATCGAAGTGCACCGCGGCGCGGGCTCGGTGGCGCTGGTGGGACACCACGGCGCCAGCAAGACCGCGACCTCGGCGCTCCTGACCCGTGAGCTCGCGACCCTGAAGATCCCGGTCGAGGCTGTGCTGACCGCACGTCACGCGGTGCTCGCATTGATCCCCTCGACTGAGGTGGATCGCGCCGTCCAAGCCCTGCACCGCAGCGCGATCGAGACCGGGGAAACCGTCCAAGGCAATACCCCCATGGCGTGCGCAGGATGAGCCCAGAGGCAGACATCGTGGTCCGCGGCGCGCTCCCTTCGGACGGACCCGCGGTGCACGCCCTCATCGAGCGCGTGGGGACCCTCGAGCTCAACTCCGGGTATGCCTATCTCCTGCTCTGCGATCACTTCGGGAGCACCTCGGTCGTCGCGGAACGAGACGGGCAGTTGCTCGGGACGGTGCTGGGGTATCGCCCGCCCAGTCGGCCCGACGCGATCTTCGTCTGGCAGGTCGGCGTCGACCCCGCCGCACGGGGCACAGGGCTCGGCAAGAAGCTCCTGCGCGCGTTCACTCGGACGCCAGGCGCCGCCGGAGCGCGCTTCCTCGAAGCCACCGTCGCGCCCAGCAACGCCGCGTCGCGCGCGCTGTTCACCTCATTCGCGCGCGCCGAGAGCGCGCCGCTCGCGGAGCAACCGGGCTACGGCGCGCCGCACCTCCCGATGGGCCACGAGCCGGAGCCCCTGCTTCGCATCGGCCCGCTCTCTGTCTCCTCGCTCTCTCTCGCCACTTCGCCCACTTCGCCCTCACCCAACTTCACGTCCGACAGGCCCAAGGGGCCAAGGAGCCACGCATGACCATCACCAAGAAGATCTTCAATCGTCGCGAGAGCGAAGTCCGCAGCTACTGCCGATCGTTCCCCGCCGTATTCACCCGCAGTCGGGGCGCTCTTCAGTGGGACACCGAGGGCCGCCGCTACATCGATTTTTTCGCGGGCGCCGGCGCGCTCAACTACGGACACAACGAGCCCAATCTGAAGGTCGCGCTGATAGCGTACCTCGGTGAGGACGGAGTGACCCACAGCCTCGACATGCACACGGAGGCCAAAGGCCGCTTCCTTCAGAGCTTCGAGGCGTGCGTGCTCACCCCCCGCGGCCTGGACTACAAGGTGATGTTCCCGGGGCCCACGGGCACCAACGCGGTCGAAGCGGCGCTCAAGATCGCCCGCAAGCGCACCAGCCGCACCAACGTGGTCTCCTTCACCAACGGCTTTCACGGGATGACGCTCGGGGCGCTCGCCGTGACGGGGAACGCGGGCAAGCGCGCGGGCGCGGGCGTGCCGCTCGAGCACTCGAGCACCTCGCCCTTCGACGGCTACGTCCAGGGCATGGACACGATCGCGTACTTCGAGCAGACGCTCGATGACGCGAGCAGCGGCGTCGATCTTCCGGCCGCGGTGATCGTCGAGTCGGTGCAGGCCGAGGGCGGGGTGAACGTGTGCAGCACCGAGTGGCTCGATCGACTGGGGGTGGCCTGCAAGAAGCGCGGGGTGCTGTTGATCCTCGACGAGATCCAGGTCGGCTGCGGCCGCACCGGGCCCTTCTTCTCCTTCGAGCGCAGCAACGTGCGCCCCGATCTGGTCACGCTGAGCAAGTCGCTCAGCGGCTACGGCACCCCGCTCGCGGTGGTGCTGGTGAAGCCCGAGCACGACGTGTTCCTGCCGGGCGAGCACAACGGGACGTTCCGCGGCCACAACCTCGCTTTCGTCACCGCCGCGGCGGCGCTGGAGCACTACTGGCGCGACGACGCGCTCAGCAAGGACGTGACGCGCAAGGCCCAGGTCATCGAGGACCGGCTCCTGAAGATCGCCCAGCGCTACCCCGAGATGAAGCTCACCCACCGGGGCCTGGGTCTCATCCAGGGTCTGCACTCGGAAGACGTGGAGATTCCCGAGCAGATAAGCAAGCTCGCGTTCGCAGGCGGCCTCCTGATCGAGACCGCAGGTCCCCGCGGCGAAGTGCTCAAGCTTCTTCCGCCCCTCACCATCCCCGACGAGCTCTTGGCAGAGGGGCTGGATATCGTCGAGCGCGCGTTCGTCGAGGTCGCGAGCCGCCGCCAGAAGACGATGTCGGCGCGCAGCAAGCAGCTCGAGGCGATGTCGTGATCGTCCGAACCCTCGAGGCCATCACGGGCACCGATCGTGACGTGTCCGCCGCTACCTGGCGCAGCAAGCGCCTCTTGCTCGCCGGTGATGGTATGGGCTTCTCGTTCCACGAGACCCGCATCTTTGCCGGCACCGAGACCACCATGCACTACAAGAACCATCTCGAGGCGGTCTTCTGCGTCGCTGGGAAAGGCGAGATCGAGAGCCTCGATGAGCCGGGCAAGAAGTGGTCGATAGCGCCAGGCACCGTCTACGCGCTGAACGAGAACGACAAGCACGTGCTGCGGGCCACAGAAGAGCTGGTGTTGCTCTGCGTCTTCAATCCCCCCGTCACCGGCCGTGAGACCCACGACGCCACCGGCGCGTATCCTGCGCCCAGCCCGGCTGGCGCCGAGCACGCTTGATCGAGGACCGGATTCGATGACCATGGTGATCGCCACGTTCGCAGCGTGCATGCTGCTCTTTGCGGCGATCGGCGCGGCCTCGACGCGTCAGCGTCAGGCCTCGAGTGAGGACTACCTGCTCGCGGGCCGCGGCGTCCCCGCTTGGCTCGCGGCGCTCTCGGCCGTCGCCACCAACAACAGCGGCTACATGTTCATCGGTCAGATCGGCCTGAGCTACGCGATCGGCCTGCCCAGCCTCTGGCTCGCCGTGGGTTGGATCGTGGGAGACGCGGTGATCTGGTGGAAGATCCATCGGCAGATCCGGGTGCGCTCGGAACAACAAGACGCGCGCTCCGTGCCGACCTTCTTGGGGGGCCCCGAGCGACAGCGCGCGATCATCGTATTGAGTGCTGTCTTGGTCCTCGCGTTCCTCGGCACCTACGCCGCAGCGCAGCTCCAAGCCGGCAGCAAAGCGCTCACCGCGATCTTGGGCTGGGACAGCTGGGTCGGCGTGGTGATCGGCGCCGTGATCGTGCTCGGCTACTCGTACGCGGGCGGCATCCGCGCCTCCATCTGGACCGACGCCGCGCAGTCGTTCGTGATGATCTTTGCGATGCTCTCGCTCTTGATCTGGGCGCTCGTGCGGATCGGCGGCTGGGGAGCATTGATGTCGACCCTGCACACCGAGGATCCTGCGCTCACCTATCTGTTCGCGAGCGACGCCCCGTGGGGATTTGGGCCTTGGGCGCTGGGCTGGTTGGGCGGAGGGATCGGCGTCTTGGGACAGCCCACGATCTTGGCGCGCACGATGTCGCTCTCTCGCCCCGACGACGTGCCGCGCGCGGGCGTGATCTACTTCGCTTGGTTCGTCCCGTTCTTCGCGATGACGATCGTGCTGGGGATGGCCTGTCGGGTGCTCTTGCCCGAGCTCGCCGATCCCGAGCTCGCGATGCCCACCTTGGCCCAAGAGCTCCTGCCGAATGCGCTCGTGGGTTTGATGCTCGCGGGGATCTTCGCCGCCACGATGAGCACCGCCGACTCGCAGGTGCTCTCGTGCTCTGCGGCAATTACCCAGGATCTGTTCCCCTCGCTCGCCGCCAACTACACCGCCAACAAAGTGGCGACCCTCGGTGTGACGGTCATCGCGTTGGCCATCGCGCTCTTCGCCGACAGCGGTGTCTTGGTGTTGGTGCTCTACGCCTGGGCGGGCCTGGCCGTCACCCTCGGACCGGTGGTGGTGGTGCGGGCGCTGGGACTGCCGCTCTCGAGCTCCGTCGGCGTCGCCATGATGGTGGTGGGCCTGGCCACCATGTTCACCTGGCGCGCACTCGGCCTCGGCGAGGGGATGTACGAGATCCTCCCCGGCATGCTCGGCGCGGGCCTGGTCTACGGCCTCGGGTACGCGCTTCGATCGCCGCCGGCGCCCTCCACGCTTTCCACCCCAGGGGAATCCCCATGACCCAGATGCGCACCATGCAACCTTCGGACGATCTCTATCCGACCCGAAACGGGGGAGAGGTCCGCATGCTGCCCCGCAGGGAACCGGTCCTGCACGGCCGCGATGCCGAGGGTCCCTTGGACGCCGAGACCCTGGCGCGCTTGGAGCGTGACGGCTTCTGGATAGCCGAGAACCTGCTGAGCCTCGCAGAGGTCGAGGCGCTCACGGATGCGCTCGAGGCCTGGCGGGAGGAGCCGCTCGGTGATGTGAGCGACGGCGTCATCCGCGAGCGCGGGAGCCGAGAGCAGCGCTCGCTCTTCGCGCTACACCAGCGGGACGACGCGCTCGGCGCGGTGATGCGTCACCCTCGCTTGGTCGGTGCCGCGCGGCAGATTCTGGGCGGCGACGTCTACGTTCATCAGTCGCGCCTCAACCTCAAGCCCGCGTTCGGCGGCGCGGGCTTCTCGTGGCACTCCGACTTCGAGACCTGGCACGCCGAGGACGGCATGCCCCGGATGCGCGCGCTGAGCGCCTCGGTGCTCCTCACCGAGAACCACGCCTGGAACGGTCCGCTCATGTTGATTCCCGGATCGCACCATCACTTCGTCACCAGCCCCGCCGTGACCCCGCCCGATCACTACCAGGCATCCCTCGTCGAGCAGTCGATCGGCACCCCGAGCAACGACGCCTTGCGCGCGCTCTTCGCCGACGCGGGCCGCATCGAGCTCGCGCTCGGCGGCCCCGGCACGGTGATCTTCTTCGAGTGCAACACCATGCATGCGTCCACCGCGAACCTCTCACCCCTGCCGCGAAAGAACCTCTTCGTTTGCTACAACGCGGTGGACAATGCGCTAGTCGGCCCGTTCGGCGCATCGCGGCCGCGACCGGGCTTCCTCGCCAGCCGCGACTTCACCCCGATTCGCTGAGTTCGCTTCTGGTTGCGAGCTCATCCGCGAATCATGGCGACGTGGGGAATCCCATCCTCGTCGTAGCGCTCGTCGGTCGCTGTGAAGCCCACAGACTCGTAGAACGCCTGGAGGTGCGCCTGGGCCGAGAGTTTCAGCGGCACAGGGCCATCCGCCTCGATCCGCGCCAACGCTTCGTTCATGAGCGCGCGCCCCAGACCGGTGCCCCGCTCACTCTGGTGCACCACCACCCTGCCTATCGAGGTGCGTGCGAAGCGGGTCCCCGCAGGCAACACCCGCAGGTACGCGACCAGCACGCCGTCTCGTCGACCAGAGAGATGCGTCCCCAGAAGATCGTTCCCATCCACGTCCTGGTAGATGCACTGCTGCTCCACCACGAAGATCTCGGAGCGGAGCGCCAAGAGATCGTGCACGTCGCGCCCGGAGAGCGCATCGAAAGGAGCCCACAGGTACGCGATGCCGGTCACCGCTGGATGCTCGCACGAGCGGGAGAACGTGAGGCTATGCTCTTGCGCATGATCGGCTCGGTGTCCCGTTGATCTCGCCGCGTAGTCGTCACCAGCTCCGTCGGCACCTGAGCTTGGCGCGATGGCTGGGGCCGGTGACCTCAGCGCCGCCGGGCATCGAGCGCGCCGAGATCACGGTGCCGCACACCACGCCGTTCCGGGGGTACGTCTACCGTCGGTCGCAGGGTCCGCTCTTGGGCTCGGTGCTCGTCGCGCCGGGGCTCCACTTCGCAGGCCCAGCGGACCCTCGCTTCGACCGCTTCTGTCGGGTGCTCGCGCGCTCGGGCGCGCTGGTGCTCGCGCCGTTCTTGCCGACGTATCTCCAGATGGACGTCACTCCGGGCGCCATCGAGGAGCTGAGCGCCGCGCTCGATGTGCTGCTCGCGTTGCCCGATCGTCCCGCACGCAAGCCGAGCGTGTTCTCGATCTCCTTCGGATCGATGCCGGCGCTCAGGCTCGCGGGATTGCGCGGACGCGAGCTCTCGTCGGTGGTGGTCTTCGGTGGCTTCTCGGGTTTCGAGCGCACCCTGCGCTTCGCGTTGGCAGGCGATGGCGCGTTCGGCCGAGAGGGCCGACGCAAGCACGACCCGTTGAACGCGCCGGTGGTGGTGCAGAACCTCTTGCGCTTCGTGACGCCCACCCTCGACCCAGCGCAGACCGCCGCGCTCCGAGCGGCCTTTCGAACCTACTGCATGGCGACCTGGGGCACGCCGGAGATGAAGGTCGATCGCGGCTTCGAGGGTCCGGCGCGCGCGATCGCGGCGAGCCTCGAGGAACCCGTGCGCGGGATCTTCTTGAAGGCGACGCGCGTCGAACCGGGCGTGGAGCAGATGGTGAACGACGCGCTCCGCCGGTCTGCCGGCGCGTTCGACTGGATGGACCCGGCGCCCCATCTCGGACGCTTGCCCATCTCCGTGACCGTGGTGCACGGGCGGGACGACGACGTGATCCCGTTCGAGGAGAGCGTGGCGCTCGAGGCGGGCCTCCGCGCCGCGGGCACGGACGTGCGCCTCTTCCTGACCGGGATGTTCGGACACACCGGCAAGGCCTCACTCGGCGAGCTGCTCGAGCGAGCCTCGGAGGGCGCAGACGAGCTCCGCTCGGTGATAGCCATGCTCCGCGCGCTTGCCTCGCTTTAGTCCCTTGGGCTGCGCCCCAGACCCGGCCGTAACGCCGGCGCCTCAACTTCGGACGGGCAATCGATGGAGGCGCGCTGGGCGAAAAGGGATACCCTTGCCGCGCTATGGCTGCCCGCATACCGCCCGCGGTGACCGCGCGTTTCGAGGTCCAGGGGACCTTCGCGAGTGGATCGACCGGGACCCTCTATCGCGCGACTGACAAGACCACCGGCAGCGAGGGCTTGCTCAAGATCGTGCAGTCCGCCGCGCAGCTCACGGCGTCCGAGCGCGGGCGTCAGGTGCGCGAGCTGGAGAAGCTCACCACCTTGCACCACCCGAGCCTGGTCTCGCTGCACGCAGCAGGGAGCGCCGAGGATCTGCCGTGGCTCTTCCGCGAGCGCATCGAGGGTGAGTCGGTCGCGGCACGGCTGAGCCGTGGACCCATCCCTGCACCCGAGGCGTTGGGGATCGCAGCACAGATCGCCAGCGGCCTCGACGAGCTGCACCGCGCGGGTCTGCTCCAGCGCGATCTGTCGCCCTCGCACGTGATCCTTCGCGACGGGGTCTCGCAGGCGGTGCTGATCGACTCGGGGCTCGCGGGCCGCATCCCGACCGCCGCGCTCTTCGAGGTGAGCGGCAAGCCCGAGTACGTCTCGCCCGAGCACGCGCAGGGCAAGCTGGTCAGCTTCCGGAGCGATCTGTACTCGCTCGGAGCGGTGCTCTTTCACATGGTGACCGGGACCACCATCTACTCGGGCACGCCGGAAGAAGTACTGCAGGCCCAGCGCACCCAGCCAGCGCCCCCGGTGCCCGCGGGCGTCGTGCCCAGCAACATCGCGCTCCTGCTCGGACAGCTGCTCTCGAAGGAACCCCGCGAGCGTCCTTTCTCCGCACAGCAAGTGCGGCGCGCGCTCGAGCCCTTCTTGCCGAGCGGTCTGCCCGTTGCGCCGATGGCGGGAGCCGCCGCAAAAAAGACGCTCCTCGGCATCCCTTCGCCGGTCGCCAAGCCCCGCGCCGATCAGACTGAAGAGCTCTCGTCGCTCGACATCGCCCGCGCCGAGGCGGTGCTCCGCTCGGGGCCGCCGCCCACTCCGCGCGCTGACGCGACCATGCCGCTGACCCCGATGGATCTGGCGCGCGCCGAGGCGGTCCTGCGGCCCGGGACGAGGCCGCCGCCGCCCGCGCCGCTGCACCCCGATCGGCCGCGAATGGACGCGACGATGCCGCTCTTCGGGGGAGATCTGGCCCCCGCCAAGGCCGCGTCGATCCCTCCTCCTCCTCCCGCGGCGGCCAAGGCCAACAAACCCCCGACCGCCCCTCCGCCGCCTCCCGCCGCGTCGCGCTCGCAACGGCCCCCTCCGCCCAACGGACCGACGAGCAACACGCTGATGGGCATGCCGCTGGTGGCTCCGCTGGCGGCGCCGCCAGCGACCGCGCCGAGCAGCGCACCCGCGGCGGTCATCACCGCCGAGCCGGCCACGGCGCCCATGATCAACCCCCCCGCCGGAGCCTCGGCGGGCGACCTCGACTACGACGATCTCGCCGAGACGATCGCGCGCGACGTCGACGCAGTGAACCCCATCGGGCCCAGCGTCGAGGCGCCTGTCCCCGCCGCGAGCGCCCCCGCATCGGTGGGTACGACGTTTCCCTTCGGGAGCCCCGCACCCTTTGCGTCGAACACCGCGCCCGGCGTGGGCTTCGGGGCACCGAGCACCGGCTTCGGAGCGCCAAGTGCGGGGTTCGGAGCGCCAAGTGCGGGGTTCGGAGCGCCGAATACGGGGCCGAGCGGGACGCCCGAGACCACCGTGATGGCCGCCACGTCGTCCTCCGCGACGTCACCGCCCGCGACCGCCGCCACCGCGGCTTACGTCCCGCCGACTGAAGACGTCGTGCCGATTCGGCGCACACCGATGGCAGTCTGGGTCGCCGCGGGTCTGATCGCGTTCTGCTTGATCGCGTCGCTCTCGGGCGGCCTCGTGGGTTGGTACTTCTCCTCCCAGGAGAGCCCCGCAGCCGCCATCGCCACCGTCTCGCCCACGCCGCCGGTCACCACACCGCCGGTCACCACACCGCCGATCGCCCCGGTCTACGCGCCGCCCGTGCCGTCGCCGCATCTGCCCGCGGTACCGCCAGTGCCCGTCGCGGTCCCTGCGCCGGTCATTCCGCCGCCCGCTTTGGAGGTCCCTCCGCCCGCGCCGGAAGCTGCGCCCGCTCCAGAACCCGTACCGGAACCCGCCGCACGGGAACCCGCTCACACGAGCGGATCAGGTGGATCGAGTGGATCTCGGAGCGGCTCAACCGGATCGAGCGGGCGCACCTCGGGTCGCTCCGGTAGCACGGCCAGCGCCGGCTCGAGCACGAGCAGCTCGAGCTCCAGCAGCTCCAGCGGCGGCGGAACGGGTCGGCTGGCCACCCGCATCGGTGGTGGTGGATCGAGCGCGCCAGCGACGCCGGCCGCGTCTCCGGTCGCCGAGTTCGAGGCCGCGCGCGGCCGTGCGCTCGAGGCGTTCCGCGCACGGCGGTATCCCGACGCCGAGCGCGAGTACCTCGCCGCAACGCGCTTGAATCCCAGGCACGCAGGGACGTGGGCCGGCCTCGGGGCGGCGCGCTTGGCGCAACACAACCCACGCGGCGCGGTCGAGGCCTACCAGCGCGCGGTCACCCTTTCGCCTCGCTCCGCCACGTTCCACGTCGCACTCGGACGAGCGCTCGCTGAGAGCGGCGATCGGGGCGCGGCGCGGCGCGAGTACGACGCAGCCCTGGCGATCGAGCCCGCCAACCGCGACGCTCACATCGGAATCGAGCGTCTCTGAGCCGGGGAGGATTCCAACACGATTGACATCCGCCGGGCCCGGAGCTAAACGACGACACCCACCCGGGGCGTAGCGCAGCCTGGTAGCGCACACGGTTCGGGACCGTGGAGTCGAAGGTTCAAATCCTTTCGCCCCGACACAAAGGCCGGGCCGGGCGGGCTGTCTCTGGCAGCCCGCCCGGTCTGTCCGCTTAGCCATGTCTCGCGCGGCTGGCTGGGACTTCTGCGGAGACAAGAAACGACATGGCCAAGACCGCTCCCTCCATCCGTATCCTCGTGGTCGATGACGACCCGGCCATCGGCCAGTACGTCGAGACGCTCTTGGGCAACGATGGGTTCGTCATCGGCCGCGAGCTAGATCCCACCAAGGTCGAAGCACAGGTCAAGGATGGCGGGTTTCATCTGATCATCCTCGATCTGATGATGCCGGGGATGGATGGCATCGAGGTCCTCAAGCGGGTGCGCCGCATCGACACCGATCTCGCGGTCGTCGTCTTCACCGGATACCCCTCGCTCGACACCGCGGTCGCCGCGATGAAGCTCGACGCGATCGACTACCTCCGCAAGCCGTTCGAGCCCGCCGAGCTCCGCGAGACCATCGAGCGCGTGCTCCGCAAGAAGGGCCTGCTCCGCTCGCCGGAGGAGAACCTCCACAAGTACATCGGCGAGACCATCCGGGGCCTTCGCAAAGATCGGGCGCTCACCCTCAAGCAGCTCTCGCGTCGCACCTCGCTCTCCGTCTCGCTGCTCTCGCAGATCGAGCGCGCGGAGTCGTCGGCGTCGATCGGATCGCTCTACAAGATCGCGGTCGCCCTCGACGTGAAGATGGCTGAGCTCTTCGGCGACTTCTGAGTTGGAGGGTCTGGAGCAGACCCTCCCCCCGACGAAGTGAATTCGTCGGGGCCCCCCACCCGCTTCGCTCGCGCTGCGCGTGGGCCCCCAGCCCACTTGCGTCGCGTGCGTACTCGAACGTCTGCTGGCGAAGCGTGGTCGCGTCGCAGATCAAGGGATTCGGGTCGGGGGACGTCGTCGCCTGGGACGGGGCGCTTCGTCTCCGTCGTCGCCTCCGCCTCCAAGGTCGCCGCCGCTGCTGTCCATGCCCTCGAGCATCTCGCCCGCGGCCGCAGGATCGAGCTCGCCCATCATCCGCTGAAGGGCCTCGATGTCGATCTCACCGCCGTCGCCGCCGCCGAGCCCGCCGCCGCCGAGTAGACCGCTGAGGTCGCCGAGGTCACCCATGTCGCCGCCCCCGCCGCGCAGCATCGACATCATCATCCGCATCATCGCGCCCGCCGGCGAGCCAGGCGCGGCCGCCTCGGGGCCGAGCATTGCGGCGATCATCCGGTCCTCGGAGATGGGACCGAGGTCCTCGTCCCCATGGCGCTCGGAGAGCCAGCGCCGCCCCAGCCGACGCACATCGCGGGCGGTTCGCCTGTCCGCTTCGCTGGCGAAGATCTCGAGCAGGGCATCAGGGGGCGCGATGCGCATTCGATAGCGAGCGACGTACTGGCGCAGGCCCGCGAAGAACACGAAGTCGCCGAGACGCTCGCGCAGGCGGGTCCACAAGAACGGCGCTTTGCCGTAGACGATCCCCGCGTAGGTGACGGGCGGATCGTACGCCGACGCGGGGCGGTCGGCGGGCGCGTCGGCAAATCCGTTGACCCGCATCATCACGTACCCGAGGGCGACCTGACGCTCCGCTTCGATGGCAGCGCGCTCCGCGCCGTAACGCTCCTCGATGTAGAGGACCGAACTCCACTGCGCGAGCGACTCGTCGGTGACCGGATGACTGCGTGAGTCGCTGCCGACGATCCCATGCCACCACTGGTGCGCCACCTCGTGCGCGGTCACGAACTCGAGCATCGCGGCGCTCATGTCGCTCGCCGGTGAGGTGCCGCCGCCGCCGAGCGCGCCTACCATCGCGCCCACCCCACCGCTCTCGTCCATGCCGTCGTAGAACATCGTGGCGACGGTCACCATCGCGCTGAACTCGACCCCGCCCGCACCGCCCACGAGCGGCGCCTCCACCACGTCGAGCGCGGTGTAGGGGTAGGGACCGAAGCGTCGCTCGAAGATCTCGAGCGCGGCCGCTGCGTAGTCGAGCACCAGGCGCCCGTTGTCGCCGTGCGAGGCCCGGAAGACCGAGCGCACCGTCACCCCGCCCACATCGCGCTCGAGGGTGACGAGGCTCTGACCCAGCACGAGCGCGAAGTCGCGGATCACCCCCGCATGCACGGTCACCTCTTCACGCGGGGCGCCATGGCCGGGATCGCGCACCGGCCGCCGACGCGTAGCCTCCCCCGTCGCGGCTAGCGTCATGCCCGAGGGCAGGACGACGCGCGCATACACGTTGGCCATCGCATCGGTCCCCAGATCACCGGTGGTGCCGTGATCGTCCGTGGTCCATCTCCCGCCCTCGCGGCGCGCGAGCACCGGGAAGAACGACGCGAGGGTCGCTATCTCTCCGTCTTGCGCCAACAGGCCATAGCCGTGGCCGCTGCCGCCCGACTCGAAGGCGCTCATGCCCTCCATGCCTTGCGCCATCATACCGGTACGTTCCGGATCGATCGTCTCGAGGCGTCCCTGTAGATCGAGCTCGATGCGCATCGATGCGCCCACTGCGATAGGCGTGCTCGGGGTCACCGTGATCACCGTCGGCGAGCTCTGGACCACCTCGCACGAGGGCGGTGTAGGCTCACCGAGACAGCGCCCGCCGACCAACGTCACCTGCGGTCCCATCCCTTCGGGCGGGGTGGCGTTCACGAAGATCCGCAAGACGACATTGGTCATGGGACCGGTCTCGCGGTTAGTGACGGTCACCACCTCGCGGAGGCCGAAGCCATGCAGATCGGCCGCGATCGAGAGGTGCAAGTCGTAACGAGGCAGGACTTCGATCGAGCTCACCTCGAGCTCGGCCTCGAGGGTCGCGCGATGGGCCTCACGCACGTGCGAGAGCAGCTCGCTCGTCGTTGGCTGTGCTGCGGCGGTGGACCCAGACAGCGCGGCTCCAGACAGAGCCACGAGCGCGGAGGCGAGCAGGGCGAGGGCACGGCACATCGCCGGAGCGTACCCAATCCTGAGGTGGCGGCAGCCCCAGGGGCGAGGAATGATCGGCAGCGCTCACATGTCCGAGCGCCGGAGGTCGCCATGGCACGCAAGCAATCGAATCCCGGAACCGCCGCCGTCCTGTCGTTCATCGTGCCGGGGGTCGGTCAGATCTACAACGGCGCCTTCTTGCGGGGGATCTTCTGGCTGGTGATCACACCGGGCTTCTGGATCGGGAGCGGCGGGACCCTCGGCTGGGTCTGCCACGTGGTCGCCGCCTACACCGCATACACCTACGCTCAGGACCGACTCGAAGAGGAGCGCGTCCGCGCCGCCTGAGTTCGTGAACCAACGAGGCGGCGCAGCCCGCACCGGCGGAACGCAGGGCGAAGTCCGCTCGCGTTCCGGCCGGGTCTGGGGCGGAGCCCCAGGAAACTCAGCTGAAGCCACAGACGAGGGCGTCGGTGCAGAAGCTCGCGCCTTCGCACTCCTGTGAAGAGCGGCAGCTCTCGCCGACACCCTGTGGAGCGCAGAAGCCGTCCGCGCCGCACTGCATGTAGCCGCAGCAGTCGTCGCTCGACGTGCAGCGCTCGCCGGCGCGGGTGCAGCACTCGTAGGTGCCGCCCACATCTTCGCTGCAGATGGCCAGGCCACAGCAGCGGGACTCGGGATCGGCGTCGATGCAGGTATCGCCGTTGGCCAAGCACATGGTGGTGTCTTCGCAGAACCCATCCATGCACTCGATGCTGCCGCCCGCGCTCCAGCCACAGCACTGGTTGTCCGCGGCGCAGGCGAAGCCGACGTCGTAGCAAGTCATGCAGGCCATCGGATCGTTGGTCACAGGGCCCGCGCACATGCTGGTTTCGCCGTGGTCGGCGATACAGGTGCCCGAGTCCTGACACCAAGTGCACCCGACCGCGCCGGCGCAGTCGCCGCACGCCATCGTGTCGCACGCCACCGGCGGAGCGCAGGTGTCGCTCGCGAAGCTCTCACCACCACACGCGCTCTGTTCGGTGCAGACCCAGGCGCCGTCGTTGCAGCGGAACCACGCACACTCCGACATGCCGCACGCGGGGTAAGTGACCTGCACGCAGCTGCCCGAGGGGACGCTGCGGCCCAGCGTCATCGAGCTGCACGCACGCGGCGCGGCCACCTTGATGTTGATGCGTACGGTGACCCCGAACTGGTTCTCGCCGTGGGTCATCCGGTAGACCGACACGTACGTGCCGCCCTCAGCAGGCGCGCGCACGGTGACCTCGAAGCGCCCCTCGGCGTTCGGGGCGATGTCCGCCGCGTCGGGCAGACCGACGTTCGAGAGACCATCGAGGGTCGGACCGCTCACGTGGGTGAGGCGGAAGTCTTCCATCGTGGTCCAGGTGGTGGTGCCGCTGTTGCGGAGGCGCCACGCCTGGGTGAGGTTCTCGCCCGGCGCGACCGTGACAGTGCGGGGGTAGGTGGCGCTCACGAACGCCGAGTCGTCACGCGGGCCCATGTCGTTGCAGGCCGAGGCCCAGAGATCCGCGGGCTGGGTGCTGCACGCGCCGCCGTAGGGGTCGGTCGGGGTGCGCGAGTAGTAGCTGCCCACGGCGCCATCGCCGGTGCCTCGCACGCCATCGCGGACCTCGTAGTGCAGGTGCGGTCCGGTGGATCGGCCGGTGTTCCCCGAGAGGCCGATTTGCTGTCCGCAGGTCACCCGCTGATCGCGGCGGATCGAGACCGAGCCGCTGGTCAGGTGGGCATAGAGCGTCGCGCGACCGTCCTCGTGCAGGATGATCACGTGGTTGCCGAAACTGCCGCCGCACGAGCTGTTGCCCTCGCTGCAGCCATCGACTGCGCGGACCACCAGACCCGCGGCCGACGCGAGCACCGGCGTGCCTCGGGCGACACCGAAGTCGGTGCCCTTGTGGTTACTGCGGGTGAACGAGCCGCAGTCGTAGCGAACCCCGCGACCACTCGAGGTGTGGCTCACGTAGGAGGTGACCCGCATCGTGTCGATGGGCGGCGAGAGCTCGCCATTGCTCGGGGTGGGCGGAGGCATCGTGGGCATGCCGCCGAGCTCCTCGAGGGTCCCGTTGAAGTAGTTCATGTCGACGGGACCGGAGATGCCGGGCACCCGCCCGCTGTCGGTGTACTGCCAGAAGTCCCAGCGCGACCACACGTCCTCGGAGATCAGCGGGCAGCGCGGACCGTAGTGAGCGACCCACAGCGGGTTGCCGCTCATGTCGGGGTTGCCCACCGAATCGCGCCAGAAATACGGCCCGGTGTAGATGATCGGAGTGCGACCGGTCGCGGCGCTCACCAGGCGGATCCACTCGCGGACGCCCGCGGTGATCTGCGCTGCGCTGCGGCCATTCGCGGCCTCGACGTCGATCACCGGCGCGAGCTCGCCGCCATCGGCGCGGATCGCCTCGATCATGATGTTGGCCTGCGCCGCCACGTCCTGGTTGGGGCGGAAGAACTGGTACGCGCCGCGGTGGATCCCGACCCGGCGCGCCTCGGTCCAGTTTCGGCTGAACATCCCATCGCGGTAGTTCACGCCGTCGCTCACGCGGATGAACGCGAAGCGGACGCCGCTGCCCGAGACCGAGTCCCAGTTGATGGTCCCCTGCCACTTGGAGACGTCGATGCCGCGGGTGACGGGACCCTCGGCGCAGGTGGTGCGCAGCTCCGCGGTGCTGACTGCGGCGACGGGCTCGCTCGCGGCCGACGCGCGGGCCTCGCAGCCCTGGGCGAGCGCAGCGACGCCGGTGGCGCAGAGGAGTAGGGCGGTGAGGAGCAGATGCTGCCGCATGGTCCGTCGTCCTTCGTGGGCCGTAGAGGCGCGTTCGGTCGAAGCAAGCACGGTCGAAGCGAGCACGGTCGAAGCGAGCACGGTCGAAGCGAGCACGGTCGAAGCGAGCACGGTGGAGGGATTGGGGCGGCTCATGGCGTCACCCCGTCCAGGTAGTGCGAGGCGCACGCATCGCTGCTGGTGTTGCCGCCCGCCAGGACGGAGCCGTCGCGACCGAGCGCGGGATAGCGACCCGGCCCGAGCTCTTCGGCCTCACCGGTGCGCAGGTTCAAGCGCCAGAGCACGTCGGTCTCGTACTCGGCGGTGAACACCAAGCTGTCGCCGCCATCGAGGAAGAGGAGCTGACGGCCGTACACCGGGACGAACTCCTGCTCGACCGTGTTCGCGTCCGCGTTGGTGAGCGTGAGGGTCTCGGTCGGGGTGACCCGGATGATCGAGGCCACGCCCGACGCGCTCGAGACGTAGAGGACGTCGCCCGTGCCAGGGATCGGCACCGGGGAAGACGCGGTGCCATCGACGATGAGCGACATGCTGGCGCCGCTCGGGATGTCGTAGAGCATCACTTCGCGGTCATCCCCGGGCTCGAGCGACGTGGCGCCCGCGGTGGGGGCGATGAACGCGATCTTGCCGCTCACCGGGTCGACCCAGGGATCGAGCGCGACCGGAGCCACCTCGGTGGCGCGACCGTCGGTGTCGATGGTCAGGCGGCCATCCCAGCCCCAGACGACGAAGCGTCCATCGCTCAGCGCCTGGGCCGCGCGTGCGCCCGTGATCCCGGTGGGGACCATGCCGCCATTGCTGTCCACCGTGTAGACGGTGCAGTTGTCGGCGGCGAGGGGGTCGCCTTCGAAGGCGTCGGGGTCGACCCCGCCCGGGCAGAGGGTCGCGGCGTTGCCGGACCAGTCGAGGAGACCATCTGCGGAGAGAACCTCGCAGTACGCAGCCGGACTGAGCTCGACGTCGGTGGGGCGAAGGTCAGGGCCGCGACCCGAAGCACATCCAACGAGAGAGCAGCCGGTGACAGCGCACAGCAGAAGGACCCAGGTGGGGACTCGCGTCGTCATACCCACGTCATCGCAAGATGTGGGCCGGAGTCGCTCAGGGTGCGTGCTTACGCAGGTGTCACCTCATCGACCCGATCCTTGTCAGAATCCCCTTCTATTTCAGGAGTGTGGTGCTGGTGTCTGGAGACTCCGCCTCCTTCAGACAGCAATGAGCGGAGACTGCAGACACCTCCGACCATGTACGCAAGCGTGGGTAACGCGGCATGTCGGAGGGCGGGTCAACGACGTCGCCAGATCAGCGCGAAGTTGTTCGCCGGCATCGCGAGCTGGGTCTCGAGATCGAGACCCGCAGCGTCGGCTTCAGCCTTCACGGACTCGAGATCCCGGACCCCGAAGCGAGGATCGCGCTCGGACTTCAGCCATGCGTCGAAGGACTCGTTCGACGGTGCGGTGTGCGCCCCTCCGATCTTGTAGGCGCCGTACGTGACCATCACCCCGCCGCTCGCTAGGACCTTCGCCGCGCCCTTCATCAGCGCCGGTACGGTCTCGGGGACCGACGCGTGGATCATGTTGATGCAGACCAGCGCGTCCGCCTGTTCCACCGGCCAAGGAGCGAGCACGTCGAGCGCGAGCGCGGGGCGCACGTTGGACAGGCCCTCGCAGTGCGCGTCGACGCTGGCGAGCGTATCGGGCGCGGCCTCGGTGGGCTGAAAGGTGAGCTGAGGAAAGCGCTCGGCGAAGTACGAGACGTGCTCGCCGCTGCCGCTCGCGATCTCGAGGACCAAGCCTGCGGGCGGCAGGATGGCGGCGAGCACGTCGGCTATCGGACCTCGATTGCGAAGCGCCGAAGGAGACGAGACAAGTGCCGAAGGAGACGAGAGGCGGGTCATGGGGAGGCTCACGAAGAACGAGGGGGTCACGGGATCAGGCGCGAGGTGATGCGCTGGTAGTCCGCGTAGTTGGGATAGCGACGCACCGAGATCTTCTCGGTAAAGGTGGTCGACCAGAGCCTGTCGACCCAGGAGTACTCGCGGGTGACGATCGAGAGGAGCCGGCAACCCAGGGCCAAGGCGCCACAACCGATCAGCGCGTGAACGAACGTGGGATCGGAGAACACGACCGACAGGGCGCTCACCGAGTGGAGAGCTCGACCTTCCAGCGCTCGTCCTGCCGAGACACGGCGCTCAGCTCGAGCACCCCGACCTCGCTCACCCGCGCGCTCAAGCGCACCGGGACCACATCGCCCTCTCTCCGATCTTGGCTCGGCAGCGTCGCGCTGATGGGCGCGAGCTCCTCGAGCTGGCCTTGCCAGCGCTCGATCAGGGCGCCGGGCTGATCGTCTCTTCGCACCGAGCTGGAGAAGAAACGAAAGCACACCGGCTCACCGACCACCAGGCCGAGCTCGAGCGCTGCGGGCGGCGCGTCGGTGCCCTCTTCCATCCCGAAAGGCGCGATGCAGAGCGCGCTGATGGGCGGCTCGATCCCCGGGATCGCCGGCATCGCGCTCTCGACCCCGACGTAGAAGCTCTTGGCGGTGCCGCCCCGGATCCGGACCCCCGTGCCGCGGCGGCTGAACGCGTAATAGGCCGCGCCGCGGGCGACCGCGAGATCGAGATCCTCACCACCGAGCAGCTTCACGGGCTCGCCGCCGTCGGCCTTCAGCCAGTCGTTCAGCGTGCCGAGCAAGCGCTCGCGGATGACCGCGCTCTTGAGCACCCCGCCGTTGAAGAGCACCGCGGTGGGATGAACGAATGTGGTGGTTCGATCGGCACGAACGAACGAGGGCAGATCACTCGCCGCGTCCTTCTGACGCGAGAGGAACTGCGCGAGGTGACGCGTCACCCCAGCGTCGCTCGCGTAGGGCAGCCCGAGGCGAGTGAGACCGGCGCGCGCGCGCTTCTCGGGCGCGGCGGTGACGGGCACCGACGGGAAGAACCCCTCGACGATGAGCTCTTCGACATCCGCGCGGCTCAGGTCGGTGCGCAAGGCACCGCCGACGAGCTTGGAGCCGCGACCGAGCAGCGTGACGGGCGCCGCGTCGGGCGCATTCGGTCCGAGCAGCGTCTCTTTGGCGTCACACGCCGCGCGCACGAGCGCAGCCCACTGCCTCGCGTCGATCGCGCTGCCGGTCTCCTCGAGCCGGGTCTTGGCCCGATGCGCCAAGAGCAGGTCCATGTTGTCGCCGCCCAAGAGGATGTGATCGCCGACGGCGATGCGACGCAGCGCGAGCGCGCCTTCCTCCTCGAGCACGGCGATGAGCGAGAAGTCGGTGGTGCCGCCGCCCAGATCGATGACTAGGATCACCTCGCCCGGCTGCACCTGATCGCGCCATGTGCCCTGGCTCTTCTGGATCCACGAGTAGACGGCGGCTTGGGGCTCCTCGAGCAACACCGCGTGACCCAGGCCCGCGGCGCTCGCGGCCTCGGAGGTGAGCGCGCGCGCCGTCGGATCGAAGGACGCGGGCACGGTGATCACCACGTCGTGATCCGCGATCGATTCGTCGTGCGCGTGCTCCCAGGCGTGCCGCAGGTGCGAGAGATACGCGACCGATGCAGCGAGCGGAGAGATGCGGGTCACGCCCTCGGCCGGGACCTCGGGCAGGATCGCCGCGCGGCGATCGACGCCCTCGGCGGCGAGCCAGCTCTTGGCGCTGCTCACCAGGCGTCCGTGCGTCTTGTGACCCAAGCCGCGGGCCACTTCACCGACAGCCATCGACGGCGTACCCCAGGGCAGCGCGAGCGATCCATCGGGCAGCCCCGCGTCCTCGGTGAGGAAGACGAACGAGGCGAGCAGCACCTCGTCGTCGATCTGCCCCGGCGCGACGGTCTGCGGGATCGAGAGCACCTCGAGCGCTATCTCTTCGCCTTCGCTCAGATCGGGATCGACCTCGGCGAGCGCCGAGTGCGTCGTGCCCAGATCGATGCCGATCGCATAGCGGGTCGCGCTCACTGGGGAGACCTCAGAGCTCGATCTCGGCGGGCGCGACGATGGTGGCGTCGTGGCCCTCGGCCATCTTGGGGAGCTTCACCTCGCGGGCCTTCCAGCCGCGATGACTGAGCTGTCCGGTGTAGGGCGGCTCGCCGCTCACGTTGCCTGCGAGACGCATCTTCTGGGCGTCGAAGCCCTTCTCGAGGGTGATCTTGGCGCCTTCTTCTTCAGCGCGGACAGGCTCCAGCGGGATGTGCTCGCGCAGCGCGGCGCGGCACTGGGTGTGGACGACGCGCGCTGCGGCGCCGATCTGCGCGTCGGAGAAGCTGCTCACGTCCTCTTCCAAGAAGTCGATGAAGCGGCCCTCGCGCTGCAAGAGCGAGAGCAGCTGGAGCGCGGCCTCGGGGCCGGCCTCACGAAGCACTGGCTTGGGCGCTTCTTTCTTGGGCTCGCTCGTCTCCGGCTCCTTCTTGGTGCTCTCGGGCAACGCCAAGCGCTTGCCCTCGCGCAGCCCCTGCACGCTGCCTGCGAACGCAGCGTCCAAGAGCGCGCGGAAGAACGCGGCGAAGGCGATCCCCACCCGGGCGAAGAAAGCGGGCTCGGCCATCGATCAACCGAACGACGGAAGGAGCGCGCGCACCCGCCGAAGCCCGGGGCGCAAGAAGTGGGTGCGGATAGCCGACGCAGCCGGCAGCACTCCGTCGGGCAGCGGTCGAAAGACCACCTCGAGGTGATCGTCGTCGGTCTCGAGGCCGTACGCGGTGACCACCGGCGAGATCAGCGCGAGCAGCCGGCGCACCCGCTTGTTTTCGCCGATCTTCGGATCCTTCATGAGGTCCAGCACGATGCGGTTGTCGCGGGTCTCCACCACCGTGGGAGGCAGCGGCAGGTACTTCGCAAGGTTGCCCGGCTTGGAGAGATCGAGCGCGCCGCTCTTGAGGAGCGCTGCCACCGGACCGACCGCGTCACCGAGCACCTCGGCCCAGATCTCTTCGAGGCGCATCTCGAGCCGGATCTGATCCGGGGTGATCGTCATGCGATCGATGTAGACGACGGCCGACGCGCGCAGCGGCGTCTTCATAGCGTCCACCGTCGCGGTGAAGCGGATCCCGGGCGGCACCTCCGTCAGGACCGGGTCCTTGAGCTTTCCGCTCTTGGCCGCGCGATCGAGGAGCCAGCGCAGGGCATCGAGCGGCACGCCGATCCGGAGCCCGAGCAGGTTGGAGAGCGCACGCGGGATCTCCGTCGGCTTTCGACGCAGGTACTGCGTCGCAGCGGACAGTGCTTGCCTAGGCATCGACATGGGCTGACGAGGATAGCCGATCGAAGTCAGGGAAGATCGGTGAAGAATGGGAGCGCGCTGACCCACGCGCACCACGGCGCAGGGCGAAGCCCGGTCGCGCAGTGGCCGGGTCTGGGGCGGAGCCCCAGGGTCAATTCAGCCACTTGGGGCGCTCGTCGTCGTCCGAGCGCTCGCCGCCGCCTTGGATCACTTGAAAGCCGTGCTTGCGCGCCGGCTTCTTGGCGGCTCTACGCCGCAACAAGCCCCGCCACGGCGCGGTCGCCACGAAGAACCCACCGGCCGCCGCGCCGACCGCCTCCAGCAAGGGGGTGGGGTCGCGGTTGAACAGCGAGCTCGCCGCAGGCAGCAGCAGCAAGAGACCCGCGGCGACCTTCGCGTTCGGCAGTACCCACGCGAAGATGGAGATCGGTCGATCCTGCGCGACGGCGAGCAGCATCCCGAGCGGCGCCCAGATCACCGGGCTCATGCCCACCAGCGGCGTGGCGAAACCCAAGAAGCCGAACGGCAGACAGAAGAGCGCCGCGAAGATCACGCCTGCGAGCGAGATGAGGAGCGTGCTCTTGCCGCCGTGCTGCGCCTCGTGCTGCGAGAGCATGAGGTAGCCGAACGCCAAGCCCAAGAAACGCCCGAACAGATCGCCGGGTGCCTCCACCAACGGATAGGTGAGCCAGCGCCAGGCGAGGCTCACGTCGAGCTCGTAGGTCAGCGCGAGCAGGCTCGGGAGCGAGACGTTCAGCACGGACGCCGCGATCATCTGCGCGACGTACGACACCACGAAGAGCGACAGCAGCGCGATGGTTGCGGGACCCGGGCGTACGGTGCGCACCCCGCGGTGTGCCACGTCGACTGCGAACGAGCGAACCGCTCAGGAGTCGGCGGGCGTGGCGCTCTCGTCCGCGCTCGGCGCGGCCTCGTCCTCGCTCGCGTCGCGACGCGCGGCGGGCGCGGCGTCGCCGAGCACGTGCACGCTACGCGCGCGCTCGGGGAGCAGGCCATCGAGCGTGCCGAAGAACCACAGGCCCGCCACGGTGAGCAACAACGCCAAGAACAGATAGAGGCCCCAAGGGCGACGCTTCTCCGCAAAGGGATCGCTCAGATCACGCTTGGCGCCCGGCGGCAGCTTCGCCTCTTTGGTGAGCGAGGCGCCCAGCGGCACGTTCACCACCGCCTGCGCGTTCACCGCCCAACCGTTCGCGTCGAGGATGGGACCGAGGTTGCGCTTGCGGAGCTTGAGCCACGCGATCGCCATCGAAGGACCGCTGATGCAGAGGATCAACCCGAGGATCCCGAGCGGCATCCAGATGCCCAGCCCGAAGAACGCCTCGAGAAAGACGCCGAGCGCGGCGGTGACGCCGCCGACGGCCACGCCGATGGCGGCCAGGGTCCCGATGTCGACGCCGCGGCGGGGAGGCAGGGTCAGTGCGGTCACGCTCGATGCGCTCGCCGCAGCGGAATCGATGCCGGTGGTGAGTGAGGCGTCCTGCGCCGCTGCCTCGTCGGCGGCTCGCTTGGCGACCCGCTCCTCGATCATCCGGAGGACCTTCTTGTACGGCGACCAAAACGCCTGTCGGACGCTGATCGGGTTGTCCACGATCTTGGTGACCGTCGCGTCCCAATCGAGGCCCTTGCGGTCGTAGAAGAGGCCGTTGCGACCGACCATCAGGTTGTCGACGTCGCCCGCGGTCATGGCTGCGGCGATCGACATCGTCTCGCCCTTGGCGTTCTTGAGATCGCAGTAGAGAAGGTACGCGTTGGAGAGCGGCGCCATGGTTGCGTGCTTGGCCGGGTTGGTGACCCTCACGCACAGCTCACAAGCGCGGGCGTCGAGATAGAGAGTGCCCACCTGAAAGATCGCAGGCGCCTCGCGCGAGTAGAAGTCGCGGAAGGCCACGAAGTTGTTCACCAGGGTCATGAGATCCCGGTTCAACCGGACGAGCTTCTCCAGCGACTCGATCGCCTTGGCTTCCGGCTCGCGCTCCTTGTCGTCGGCGACCAGCGCCAAGAGCTTCTTCTCGTGATCGCCAGTGGCCAGCGCAACGATGCGCTCGGCACCGAGCTTCTCGACGCTCGCGCCCGCCTTCTTGCCCACCCACGTGGCGTGCGCGCCGAACTTGGCGGCGATGCTCGCCCAGTCCGCCTCGCTCAGCACGTCCTTGGCGCCGACGACGGGCTCGACCACCTTGGACTTGAACACAGCGATCTTCTCCGCCCACGCCGGGTTGACCCCTCGGGTCAGCGAGAGCGGCTCGGCGGCGGCGACCTGCGCGAGCGGCAGCTTCTCCACCTCGGCGACGGTCACGTCGAGGTCCTTGGCAGCGAGCTCGAGGTACTGCTTCTCCTCGCCGTTGATCGCGGCGAGTGCCCGGGTGTCGTAGGCGGCGATCTTCACCCGCGCGAAGTAGTCGGCGATCTTGGCGCGCACCGCGGTGAGCGCCGCGTACGCATCTGCGGTCTGCTCCTTCAGCGGCTGGACCGCCTCGACCTTGCCCTCGTCGAGCCAGCTCGAGTACGCCGCGATCTCCTTGAAGAACGCCTGCACCGTGGCCTCGCTCGCGCCCTTCTCGCCACTCTTGTCGTCGTCGGGCGTGGTCGTGCACTCGAGCAGCTCCTTGAAGGTCTGCTTGAGCGCGGCGTCCTCGATGGCGGCGTCGACCAAGATCCCGTCGCCGTTGAAAGGATCCTTGTCGAAGGCAGCGCCCGCCTTGGTCGCGTCGACTACCGACAGCGACTTCGCGTCCGCCTTCCCGAGCGACTTCAGCACGGTCTTGGCGGTCTTGAGGAGGAGCTTTCCCTCCTCGTGCTCTCCGTCGATCTCGGAGAGGTTCAGCGTGTCGTCGCCCTCCACCAGGACATCGGGGCTCCTGAGGACGTCGCAAGCCCAGCGCACGGCGGCCAGGAGCTCGGGCGCGTGGATGCGGGAGTTCTTGTCCGTGTCGAGCAGCTCGAGGGTCCGCTCGTCGAACTGGAGCCCCGTGGTGGGACAGGCCAGCGCCACCCACAGCTTCTGATCCAGCTCCGGCAGCGCCTTCAAATCGGCGCCGGTGGTGATCTCCACCTGATCGAACCCACCCACGCGAGCGAACTTGAACTTGTGGCCCATGTTCGCGGCCCTTAGCGCCTTTCGTGCCACACGCGCAAGACGGCGAAACATGGGGTGATCGCGCGACCACGGGACCCGATCGTCGGGGGTGCCCTCGCCCTCGTGGGGGGCGGCCCATGACCCCGTGACCAGGGCTCAAAACAGATCGAGCTGCGCCTTGGGCCTTCGAAACGTCGTCGGCAGCTCGGCCATCGCCTCGCCTTGATTCATGCCCAGGCGCCGCACGTGCAGACGAAAGAGCTGCTCGATCGCCTGCCAGCGCGCGCCGTGGCCCCGCATGCGCTCCCCCGGTCCGCTCTCGTTCATCTTGCCGAGGCGCATCTCCCGGATCGCGTTGCGCACCTTGTCGGCGCGCAGCGGGAAGGACTCGCCCAATCGCTCATCGAAGACCGGGAGCACCTCGAGCGGCAAGCGAAGAAGCACGATGAACGCGGAGCTGGCGCCAGCCTCCTTGGCGCGATCGAGCAGCGCGGGGAGCTGATCGTCGTTCAGGCCGGGGATCACCGGCGCGAGCGAGATCCCCACCTCGATCCCTGCATCCGCGAGCCTCCGCATCGCCTCGAAGCGCTTGTCGATCGGCGAGGCGCCTGGCTCGACCTTCTTGGCCATCGCGTCGTCGGCGAAAGGGATCGAGAAGGTGACGCGACAGCGCGCCTGTCGAGAGAGGGTGGTCAAGAGATCGAGATCCCGGACGACCATCGCGTTCTTGGTGATGATGCCCACCGGGTTTCGGTACCGAGCGAAGACCTCGAGGAGCGACCGGGTGATCTGGTACTTCGCCTCGAGCGGCTGGTAGCAGTCGGTGTTGCCCGAGAGCGCGATGTGATCGCCCTGCCAGCTCCGCTTCTCGAACGCGTCTTCTAGCAGCGAAGCCGCGTTGGTCTTCACCACGATCTTCCGATCGAAGTCGGTCCCCGATCCCAAGCCCAGGTACGCGTGGGTCGGCCGGGCGTAGCAGTAGCTGCACGCGTGGTAGCAGCCGCGGTAGGGGTTGATGCTGAACCGAAACCCGATGTCGGGGCTCTGGTTCTCCGAGAGGATCGACTTGGCCTTCTCCTCGATCACCTCGAGCCCGGCGAGCTCGGGCGGCGCTTCGAGCGATGGGTCGAGTCGATCGACCTGGGTCGAGCTGAACCGAAGCGGCGGATTGGCGACGGCGCGAGGCACGAGGTCCGAACGGTGGGCCGCAGCTGTACGAATGTCTAGTGGTCGACGGGCATCGTGATCGTGCGTGATCGGCACACGGGCCGTGCATCCCGCTTCTCAGGACGTGCGCGATGGATCTTGGAGCACTGGAGGACGACTCAGCGATTCGAGCGCTGTGATCGCAGCGCCCCGGCGTGATGGGTCGCGGAGTGGTCGACGAATTGTCTGGCGGCGCGCTTCGTGCTCCCCTGGGCGCTGGGTTTCTCTCTCCGTCAGGATGGGCACGATGCGGCACAAGCACCTTCAAGCCTCGATCATCGCCGCTGTCCTCGTCAGCACGGCGCTCGTGGGATGCGGCGCCAAGTCGGGGTTGACCGTGCCCGAGATCCGCTTCGATGGCGGGTTGGATTCGCCCATTCCTCTCGACGCGCCGCCGCGCGACACCCCCATCGACGCCTTCATCCCGCCACCCGACGAGTGCGTCGAGCTGCCTCCGCGCGAGCCGCCCGAGTTCATCGACGTCACCTTCATCAGCCGGGTCTCGACCGCCGACGTCTACTTCTTGATCGACGTGACGGGCAGCATGGGCGACGAGATCGAGCAGATCCGATCCAGCCTGCGTGACGTCCTCATCCCGGGCATCGCCGCGGAGATCGACAACGTGCACTTCGCCGTCGGCTACTACGCCGACTTCCCCGCCGGCGACTATGGGGCGCCGACGGACGAGGTCTTCGGCCTCCTCTCGCCCAGCACCGGCGACGCGAGCCTCGTGCAGGCCGCGGTGGATCGTCTCGCGCTACAGAGCGGCGGAGATGGCCCCGAGTCCACCACCGAGGCGTTGTATCTCTCGGCGACGGGCTCGGCGCTCGGTCGCTTCGTGCCCTCGAGGCGGTGCCCCGATCGCACGACGGTCGGCTATCCCTGCTTTCGCACCGACGGCTCGCGGATCTTCTTGGTGTTCACCGACGCGCCCTTCCACAACGGTCCCTTCGGCGCGAACCCGTACGACTCGGGAGCGCTCGGGGTCACCGCCCACACCTACAACGAGACCGTCACCGCGCTCCGCAGCATCGGCGGCAAGGTACTGGGCCTCTACTCGGGCGGCGGCGACCCCGAGGGGCTCTCGCACCTGCAAGCGCTGGCGCGGGACACCGGCGCCGTGCGGCCCGATGGATCGCCCATCGTGTTCGACATCGGCTTCGATGGGCGCGCGCTCGGCGCTTCTGTGATCGAGGCGATCCGAACCTTGGTCGATGAGGTGCCCATCGACATCGACGTGCTCACCGAAGACGACCCCACCGACGAGCTCGACGCGCTCATGTTCGTCGATCGTGTGCAGGCGCTCTCGGCCGTCCCCGCGAGCGGGGCGACGATGTTCCCCGATCGCTTCGACAACGTGCTGCCCGGCACCGAGGTGACGTTCCGGATCTTCTTGGCGAACGAACTCATCGAGCGGGGGGAAGAGCCCCTTCGCTACCGGCTTCAGGTGGTGCTGCGCGGCGACGGCGTCACCCGGCTCAAGACCACCATCGTCGAGGTCGTCATCCCCGCGCTCGACGGCAGGGGCTGCGAGGTTCCCTGAACTACCCTGGGC
>Ga0105047_10002614_pt1 | contig 32065 bp, 31 predicted proteins | sample MAT04_FD_78384 | JGI IMG/M metagenome (GOLD analysis project Ga0105047, IMG submission 78384) | Freshwater microbial communities from Lake Fryxell liftoff mats and glacier meltwater in Antarctica - MAT-04 (megahit assembly) | ecosystem: Environmental > Aquatic > Freshwater > Ice > Liftoff... | reverse complement strand
TCGTCGGCATTCCTCAATACATGCAGGTTCTCATGGAGATGCGCCGGTCCGGCGTTCACGTGGGATTGCCTGCACTCACGCGGATAGTCGTCGAGGTCGGCTGCACCTGGGGTCTTCTGGTCTTCCCGCTCCTGCTAGGTCTGGATGTGGCCATGTGCTTTTTGGTCCGCGCTTTGGGCGGACAACGCGGGCTTCGCTGGTGGTCGGGTGCGGTTATTGTGGGCCTGGTCTTCATGGTGGCCGTTTCGGGTGCCGCCTTGTGGCTTCCGATGAGGAAGGTAGAGATCGGTCCAATCGCGCCTTCAACTTACGTTTTCGGTCCGGTGACCGAGCGCGTCTTACCATTTGATCGCAGTTGTATCGACTTCCAGACCGGCAGCGTCATGCGTCCGGATTTCGACAAGTTCAGCGTGCAGGCACGGACTGGGAGCCCTGGTTTGAGCAGACGGGCGCTGATGCGATGGCCGAGGAGGCTCCTAGTCCGCCGGGCATGCCAATGACGCCTAATGAATTCCCCCGGCTCATCGCGTTGAACAGCGAGCGCCCAGAGCGCCGCGGTCACAGGGAAAGTTGTCTCTTCATCGCCGAGGAGACAGATGATTTCGATTCAGTCCGGCCCGACGAGGCGGAGGCCAAGCTGAAGGTCATCACTGAGCGAGACTTGTTCTGGGGATTTGCAAAAGGGACGCGCCCTTGGTGGTTCAAGACCCATGACGGAGCTAAAGGTGTGCTGCAAATCCTCGGCACCGCTGACAGCCCGCGCGGCCTGAAGATTCGCTACAAGCTGGTGCAGCAGTCCGTTGGCAGCGCACTGGTCTGGGGAGCATCCGTTGGCCAGGCGCCGCCGTTTGCCACACCCAGCTTCAGCCCGGTGATCGAGCGGAAGATTCCACTCAGCGGAGCCTGTCTGAAGCTTGCAGCCGGTGAACTGATGCCCTTGCGGGACCGACCCGGCGCTCAGGACGTGCGCAAAGCGGGCGGCGATCTGTTTTGGGCTTCCACGCAGAGCGGTATCGAGACTCTCAGGGGGGTTGACCTTTACCTTCTGGAGGTCGGGGAGCCGGCTTGGACGAATCTTTCGGCAACGGCCCTCGAAGAGGAGCAGGCGCAGGATGGCGCCGCGCGGAAACTTCACATGGGTGAGCAGCTTGTCGGTCCGGGTGTCTATGCGCTCAAAGGTCGCGGTCTGGCGGGGCTGTTGGAGGTAAGTCGGCAAGACCCAAAGGCAGGGGGCACATCCGGTGTAAATGTCCGCTACAAGCTCGTGCAGACGGCAACGAAGTGGCTGGGTGCAGGGCCGGGGCTGGAAATCACCGGCCCTGCCATCGGCTTCACGCAGGCGCAGATGCGGGCGTGGGTCGAGAAGAGGTTGGCCAGCGAGTATCCCCATGACAAATATTGGCCGCTGGAATGGGGCGAACCTGAGTCGGTCGCGCCGCATGACTGGGTCACGATTCGTTACAAGCATATCGTGTCGTTCGGCCACAAGCAGAACCACTACTACCAATCCCACCGTCGTTACACTTTTACGAAGACCGGCGATTTCGTCCGCTCCGACTATGTGGACGGTCCCGAGATCGAAGTGCCGGAACCCGCCAAGCCCGCAGCGGCGACGCCCGGGGCGGGCGGAGCCACTTTGAGCGAGAAGTCACAGAAGATCGTGGATGCACTGCTGGAGAACATTGACCACTTGGTGATCACGCTGGAGCACCGGCCCCAGGAGCAAGCAGACCACCACAGCCTGCATCTCCAGACGAACAACACGGCCGTGATTCCGGACTTCTACCTCCGCCCGCGAGTCACGAGCGAACAAATGAAGAAGCTCCTCATGCGTCTGGCTTCCGGCGGCTTCTTGGATCGTGCCAGCGGCGGCTTCCATCCGCCCCAATCCTCGCTGACGCCGGAAACGGTGAGAAACGAGCCCGGATACATGCTGATCGTCCGCGGCCAGGAGGCTCACAAGGAGGCTCAATGGAGCGGTTCCTTTCACGAGGATTTGCGCCTGCGAGACGGCGCGGCGGCGAAAGCTCTCAAGCAACTGAGTTTGGTTCTCGAAGGAGAAGCCAAGGATTCCATTGAAACCATTCTGCGCGAAAGTTCGTTAAAGGACTTCCAACTCCGCTGGGTCGCCGCCGATGGCGATGCGGATTCTCCGGCTGATCTTTTGCCCGACGCCACGGATCGCAACGGCCTGCGAAAGCTCCGCGTCTTGAAGCCGGTGATTCTGGACGGCCGTGATGTGGAAATCGCCGGCTTGATCCGAGACAGCAGAGACCCGGCGCTCGGGAAGGACATCACTGTTTCCCTAAAACCGCACGGCGCTAAGAAGCTGGGTGAGGCCACCGGAAAGAATATCGGGCGCCAGCTTGCTGTCGTCTGGCAGGGGCGGGTGATCAATGCGCCGTTTATCCGCGAGGCTGTTGCCGGCAAACACTTCGACATCACCTACGTCATGATGGACGCGGAAGCCGAGCACCTCTTATTCGTATTCAATCGCCCGCGGTTGTAAGTCCCGCGCGAAAGGAGGCGGGAGACTGGCAGTCGCCGCGGGTGAGCCGAACAGGTCATCTTCAGGCATGGCGCGGGACAGCGTGAGGGAAGCCTCTTCGCCGCCGCAAGTAGCGCGTCGGCAAAGACCTCGCGGCGGCTGCGAACGCGAGCGCGCTACAAATGCAGTCCCTCGCGCAATGGCCGCACATGCAGGGTTTCCTTTTTCTCGGCCGTCAGCATTCATCCCTGCCCGCGGACTAATTCCTCCATTGGCACTCAGGGTAAGATTTCGGGTGCCGCCGCTGCACAAGCCTTATCTGGAAGTGTCGCCTCTCACGGAAAGTGGCCGGGATTTTTTCCCGAATTGGAAAAACCAGCCCATCGCGCCGATGGCCCTACAGCCCTACTCCTTCCGATTCGCCACCACGTAGTCGTGGATCGAATTGACCGACGCCAGCGCCTGCCGGGCGGTCTCCGAGTTGGCCACGCTCACGCCGAACTTCTTCTCCAGCGAAACGACCAGTTCCAGCGCGTCGATGGAATCCAAGCCGAGGCCGCCGGGGCCGAAGAGCGGCAGATCATCGGCGATCTCCTCCTTCGACACTTTGAGCATCAGGTTCTCGACCATCATTTCCTTGATCTCCTCGCGGAGGTTCGTGTCGGGCATTGGCGGGGCGGTGTATTTCTTTGCAAAAGGATTCGGTTTCAAGCCTTTTCGCGGTCTCATCCCACCACACCGTCATCCTGAGCTTGCGAAGGACCTCTGATCTCGCCTTTCGTCGTCCATGCTGGCGGGCGCAGGAATGCCGACTTTCTCATCAGCACCAGTCGAAAAACAGAGATCAGAGGTTCTTCGTTCCTCAGAATGACGGGATCGATTTTCACACCACCGCCGCTGCCCCTCCTGCCCCTCCTACTACCCACCATGCCCGCCGCCAAACAACGCCTCGACCAACTCCTCGTCGCCCGCGGCTACTTCGAGTCCCGCGAGAAGGCGCAGCGCGCGATCATGGCCGGCAGCGTGTGCATCGGCGAACAGCGCGCCGACAAGCCCGGGACGCGCGTCGCGGAGGATGCGGCGCTGACCGTCAAGTCCGCCGAGCGCTACGTCGGTCGCGGTGGATTGAAGATGGAGGCCGCGCTTGCGCAATTCGGCATCGATCCGATGGGCGCCACGTGTCTCGACATCGGTGCGAGCACCGGTGGTTTCACTGACTGCCTGCTCCAGCACGGGGCCGCCAGGGTCTTCGCCATCGATGTCGGCCACTCCCAGCTCGATTGGAAAATCCGCTCGGACCCGCGGGTCGTCGTCCGGGAAAAGCTCAACGCCCGCTACCTCACGCGCGACGATATTCCCGATCCCATCGCCGTCTGCGTGATCGATGTGTCCTTCATCTCGCTGACTTTGATCTTGCCTCCCGCCGCCGCGCTGCTGAGCAATGGCGGCGTGATCGTGCCGCTGATCAAACCGCAATTCGAGCTCCGCAAGGAGGACGTGGGCCGCGGCGTCGTGCGCGATCCTGCGTTGCACGAGCAGGCGGTGGAAAAGATCCGCGCATTCGTCGCGACGCTCCCCGACATCGCGTGGGCTGGGCTGATCGTGTCACCGATCCTCGGCGGCGAAGGCAACAAGGAGTTTCTCGCATGTCTCCGCGCATCGGCCTGATCGCCAACCACGGCAAGGCGGGCGCGGACGAACTCGTGCACGAAATCGCCGCCGCCTGCGCCAAGCGTGGCCTGCCGCTCGTCCTCGAAGCCCAGACCGCGCTGATCATCGGCGCAGAATCGTCGGCAGCGCCCTCCGATCTGGTGAAAGAATGTGACCTGCTCCTCGTCCTCGGCGGCGACGGTACCATCCTCAGGATTCTCCACGAATTGTGCGACGAGTATCGCCCCATCCTCGGCATCAATCTTGGGACGCTTGGCTTCCTCACCTGTGTCAGTGCGGCGGCCTGGCCCGACGCGCTCGAGGCCATTGCCAAAGGCACTTACCTGCTCAGCGAGCGCACCCTGCTCGACATCGAGGTGGTCCGCGAGGGCCGTCACCTTTCCCGCCACATCGCGCTGAACGACGCCGTGATCAGCCGCGGCGAAATCTCCCGCCTCATCAGGCTCAACGTCGCCGTCGATGGCTCGACGCTCAGCGAATACAACGCCGACGGGCTGATCGTCGCCACGCCGACCGGCTCGACCGCCTACTCGCTCAGCGCGGGCGGTCCGGTGCTCACGCCGGACAGCGGCGTCTTCGTCGTCACGCCGATCTGCCCGCATGTGCTCACGATGCGCCCCGTGATGGTCAGCGACGCCTCGCGCATCGACATCGCACCTTCGCCCGGCCAGCCCGAGGTCTTCCTCACGCTCGACGGGCAGAACTCCGTCCGCATCCTTGCGGGCGACAAAATCCGCATCACCAAAGCTCCGCAACGCCTCCCCCTGGCGATGCTCCCCGGCATGTCTTTCTTTGAAGTGCTGCGCCAGAAACTGAAGTGGAGCGGCACCGCGGTATGATCACGATCGGTGACCTTCTTCTCCATGATCACGTCCTCATGCAGATCCGCGCCACGCATTCCATGGCCGCGATCGATGAAGTGGCGGCGCTGGTGAAAGGCAATCCCGCCGTGCTCGATTGGGAGGTTTTGCTGAAGGGCGTGCACGCGTCCGCGCCGTGCCTGCCCGAGCCCGCCGGAGGTTTTGCGCTCTGCATCCCGCACACCCGAGGAGAGTGCGTGAGCGGCATGGTGATGAGCGTCGGACGTTCCGAGACGGGCATCGTTTTTCCCGGAGTCGATCTGCCGGTGCGCTACATTTTCTGCCTCGCCGTCCCGCGCGCTCTGGCCGCGGATTACCTGCGGATCGTCGGTTTGCTGGCGCGCGTTTTCAAAGACCGCCAGACCGAGGGTGCCTTGCGCGCCGCGAAGACGGGTGCGGAGTTCGTGGAATTGCTCTCGCGGCGCGAGGCGAAGCTCTGAAAAAGTGAGGCGGACTTTCAGTCGGCCTGGGGCCGGGCGAGGGCAGACTGAAGGGGTGTCCCACTCGGGGCCGGCACGCTGAGCAGCCGCTTTGCTTCCCCGAGCAGCCACTTGGCGTCTTGGAAAGGCTGGAAACCGATGTCCTGCCAGCGCACGAAACCTGCGCCGTCGATCAGGAACGTGCCGTGCAACGGGATGAACTCGAAATCGTCGAAAGCCCGATACGCCTGAAAGGTCGTCAGGCTGGCATCGGACACGATGGGGAAGGGAAAACCGTGGCCGTCCTTCGCCTTCTCGAAAGTCTTGCTCAACCCGTCTGGCGAGTCCGTGCTCACCGCGACGATCGGAAGGCCCGCGTCCGCGAATTCCCTGGTCAGCGGCGCGAAGGCATTTAACTGCTCGATGCAACCGCCGCAGCCGCTGCCGAGATAAAAGACGACGAGCACCGGCTTGCCGCGATAGTCGGCCAGCGACCGCACCCGGCCCTCGCTTTCCGGCAGACTCCACGACGGCGCTGCGTACGGCTGCCAGCGGAAGGGGCCGAGTGCCTGGATGTCCGGCCGCACCCCCGCATCCGCGGCCACCTTCGCCGGGGCCCGCCAATCGGTCGGCAGTTTCAAATCCTGCACGAGGGGCGTGAGGCGCTCGAAGACGGGCAGATTGAGATCGAGGCTGGCGGAAAGCTTGCGGAGCTTCTCGAAGGTCTCCCGCGCCGGTTGCGGCTGCTTCGTCTGCCAGAGCAGGCTGGCAAGATTGGCCAGCGGCTGCACTTGCGCGGGATCGGCGTTCACGGCATCGCGCGCCAGTTTCACCGCTTCCTTTTCGTCGCCGATGGCGAAGAGCACGCGCGCCCGCCGCTCCGAGGGAAGATCGCGGGCTTTGGCCAGCAGCGGTTTCACCGGGTCGGTCTTTTTTGCCGCGAGCGCCTGGTAAATCTTCACCTCGGCAATGGCCGCTTCGGTTGTGGAAATGCGGTAGTTGAAGGTCCGCATCGCGTCGGCCATCGCCTTGGCGATTTGATCTTCGGGCTTCTTTTCCTGCTGCGATTTGGCTTCGGCGGCATCCGCTGCGGCGATTCGTTCTTTGCGGAAGCGTTCCAGCATTGCTTCGAGCGTGGCCAGTTTTTCCATGCCGCCTTGCTCGTTGCCCGTTTGAAAACAGGCCACGCCCAGTGCTCCGAGACGCCGTGCTTCCGCCTCGGGCTTCTCCTCGGGCACGAGATACATGGTTTTCTCCAGGGCGATGAGTTCGGCCCACAACTCGAATCGCACGAGCGTTTCGAGCAGCCGCTCGCGCCCCATGTTGTAAGCCTTGCTCTTGCTCGGACCGAGGCGCGGCAACTCGATCATGTTCTTCGCCAGATCGATCGCCTCCTGCACGCGACCGACATACGTCAGGTTTTTGACCAGCCAGTCGTTGTTGTGGGCGTAGTTGTGAATTTGCTCCGGCATGATCCGGGCGACGGCCATGGAGGCGTGATCCACGCGCGCCGCAGCTTCCTGCTGCCACGTGGCGTCGTCGTAGCGGCGGAGATTGGAAAAAGTATGCCCCGACATGTGCCACATGTGGGCGATCGCGGGCGCCGCCTGCCCGCAATGCGCCGCCGCCGCGATGGCCCGCTTGTCGCCCTCCGCGCCATTCCACAAATGAATGAGGTAATGGTGAATCGGGTGCATCGGATTCACGGCGAGCACCTGCTTCGCGAGTGCATCCACGGCCAGGCGGCTCGGCAGCGGGAGCTTGTGCTGCTTGTTGTCCCAGAGCTGGAAAACGAGAAAGGCTTTGGCTTCGAGATCCCGGGGAAATTCGCCGCTCAAATCCTCGAGGGCGCGGACCAGCGCCGACCGCCGCGCTTCCTCGCCGGTCTTCGCCGGGCTGAAATATGCGGCGTAGGTGTCGATCCACAACTGCTCGCGCCGGCTGGCCTTCCCCTTCCTGGCCGTCGCGACCTTGATGAATTCCTTGGCGCGCTTCTCGTTGTTGATGTTCGCCATGGCCATGCCCCAGTAGGCCATCGCGCAGTCGGGATCGAGCGCCGCCGCCTGCCGGAAGGAGCGCTCCGCTTCGAAATACCAAAACCCGTGCAACTGCCCGACGCCTTGGGTGATGAATTGCTGGGCCTGCGGGCTGGCCGTCGTGACGGGAAAATCCACCTTCCCCGTGCCTTCCATCAGCACCGCCGCCTGTCGCGGCCCTTCGTTGAACGACTCGCCGCGCATCGAATGTCCGGGCAACGGTTTGGTCTCCGTCTTGGCTGGATCCGCCTCCTCACCGCGGGCGGCAAAAGTCGAAAGCGCGAGCAGGCAGGCGAAGAGGGGGAGGCGCATGACGGCTGCCAAATGACTCCCGGTCGAGTCGAACGTCAAGTGTCCGCAGAGCCCCCTCGACCAAAGGCCGGACATGGCGCAGAGTCCCGCCGCAGTGAATAACCCGCGCTTCATCATCCAGGTCAGCAAAGGGCTCATCCGCGATCAGCGGGCCCGGCGGGCGCTGATGTTCTACAACGTCCTTGCGGTGCTCATCCTGATCTTCGCCGGGGCGACCTTCCTCTGGTCCTGGCTGCGGGAGCATCCGCTGTTTTTCCTCTTTTACTGGGGATTTTGCGGGTGGCTCACCCTGCTCGCCATCCTGCTCGCGCTCTACGACATGGCCAAGGTGCGGCTCGATGCCAAACGCGCCCGGCGGCAACTGGCAGAGGAATATCTCCACGAGAATAAGGACGGGAACCCCCATGATTCGCACACGCCCTGAAACGGAAAAATGGGAAAAGGCCACGCTCGCGCCTTACGCTCAAAAGTCCGGCGACTCCGCGGGCCGGAAGCACGCGGAACCGCCGCATCCGCACCGCACGGAGTACGAGCGCGATCGGGCGCGGATCATTCATTCCCGGGCCTTCCGGCGGCTCGAATACAAGACGCAGGTTTTTCTCAACGGCACCGGCGACCACCTGCGCACGCGGCTGACGCACACCATCGAAGTCGCTTCGATCAGCCGCACCATCGCCCGCGCGCTCGGGTTGAATGAAGACCTTGCCGAGACCATCGCGCTGGCGCACGACCTGGGCCACGCGCCCTTTGGCCACTCCGGCGAGGAGGTGCTGGATGAATTGATGCGTGGCCACGGCGGCTTCGAGCACAACACGCAGAGCCTGCGCATCGTCGAAATCATCGAACGCAAATATCCGCGCTTCGCCGGGCTCAACCTTTCGTGGGAAGTGCGCGAGGGCTTGAAGAAGCACCAGAAATTTTACGACACGCCGACGCCCGGCGCGCGGGAAAAGCGCACCAGTCCTTCGCTCGAAGCGCAGATCGCCAACCTCGCCGACGAGATCACCTACTACAGCCACGACCTCGACGATGGCCTCGATTTTCATCTCATCTCGCCCGAGCAACTCGCGGAACTCGAAGTCTGGCAGCACAGCTACGACGAAGTGCGCCGCCATTTTCCCAAGCTGCGCGGGAAGGAACTGAACAGCTACGTGATCCGCTGCATCATCGACCGCCAGGTGCAGGACGTCATCACGACGAGCGCCGAACTGATCGGCGATGTCGGGGTGAAAAGCGTGGACGAGGTGCGCCGGCAGAAGAAGCCGCTCATCCGCTACAGCGTGCGGTTGCTCATGGGCAATCGCGCGCTGCGCAAGTTTCTCTACAAGAATCTCTATTACCACCCGAGTGTGGCCGGCGCGAATCAGCGCGCGTGTGCGGCGTTGAAGAATGTCTTTGCGGCCTATTTGAAGAAACCTTCCCTGCTCGGAGATGCGACCTCGAAGCGGGTGCGCAAGGAGGGTCTGCATCGGGCGGTCTGCGACTATCTCTCCGGCATGACCGACCGCTATCTGCTCGAAGAGCACGAGCGTCTTTTTACGGCGGACAAGATCGTATCCGGGGCGCGCACCCGGCTCGATCTCGGCCTGAGCCGGCGCAGCGAGTAGCGCTCAGAGGCTGTGTGAGACTACCCCGCGAGTCATTCTGAGCGGAGTGACCTTGCGGGTCGAGGAGGCGGAAGGGACAAGCGGAGGTTGGTGGGTGGGCGAGCGAGGCGGAAGGTCACGGAGTCAATCCCGCCGAATAACCAACGACATTACTGGTCGAGTGACGGGACTCTTCGACTCCGTTCCGTCCCGCCTGCGCCCGCACGGAACTCCGCTCAGAATGACCCAGGTTGGGAATGTTTCGACAAACTCAGGCGTCGCCGTCTTCGGCGGGCATTTCGCCGAGGAGATAGCGGATGAGAAGTCGCGTCCGATCGCCGACCCGCAATTCCTCGAAGACGGCCTGTCGCCTTTCGGAATCGCGCAGGAAAGTATGGGCGACGATGTCGGAAAGCAGCGCCGGATCCTCGATCTGCGCGAGTTGCTGATCGAGGGCTTCGGGCACCGTCGCGCCGTTGGCCCGCAGGAGGGTGCAGGCTTCGAGCAACCGGGTCGTCAGGTTTTCGCTTTCCTGTGGGTCGGCGGGTTCACTGGTGAGTTCCCGCAATTCGGCGATGCGGAAGGGCGTGTCTTGGAGGAAACCAGTGAGGCGGACGCGGGCGACGCCCTGGAGCACGAGATGCGAGGTGCCGTCTTCGCGACCCACGCAGGCCCGGACCAGGCCGAGTCCGACGGTGTGGTGAAAATCGCGAACAGTCCGCGCCTCGGAGATGCCCGGTTTTAGTGGCGCGATGCAAAACATGCGGTGTTGCTCCAGGCTCCAGGTGAGCATTTCCCGATAGCGCGGCTCGAAGATGTAGAGGGGCAAAAGAGCGTTGGGGAAGAGCTGGGCACCGGGCAGCACCATGACGGGCGCGTGGGCGGGCAGGTTCAGCTTTTGGTCGGTGATGCTTTTCACGAGTGGCTTCAAAACATACGCCAGCGCGCCGATTGCGGATGAAAATTTGCCGGATAAGGTCGCCCGATGCCGGCCAGCCAAGTCTCTGCGGAATTTGAAATCGTTACGGTGCAATCCGGCGCGCGGAGCCTGCGTTCGCGGGAATTTGGCGAGACGTTTCATCCCGTGGTCGGGCCGATGGCGGAGGCCGTCGCGTTGCACGTCCGGCAGCAGCAATTGGTGGAGCGGGCGGGGCGGACGGACGGGCCCTTTGTCATTTGGGATGTTGGATTGGGAGCCGCGGCCAATGCGGTGGCGGTTTTGGAAGCGTTTGCCGGCCAGCCGGCAGCGCGGGTGGAGTTGCACAGCTTCGACCACACGACTGCGCCCCTGGCCTTTGCCCTCCAGCACGCAGAGGCGCTCGGCTATCTCGCACCGCACGCCGCGGCGATCGGGCGTTTGCTGGAGCGAGGTGTTTGGGAGGCTTGCGGGGGATCTGTGCAATGGCGTTTTCATCCCGGCGATTTTCGGACCACGATGGACGCCGTCCCGGCACCGCACGCGATTCTTTACGACCCGTATTCTCCGGCATCGAATCCCGAATTGTGGACGCTGGAGCAATTCACGGCGCTGCACCGCTGCCTCGACCCGGCTCGCCCCTGCCTGCTCACGAATTACACCCGCTCGACGGCGGTGCGGGTGACGCTGCTGCTCGCCGGTTTTTTTGTCGGTCGCGGGCACGCCACCGGGGAGAAAGACCAAACGACCATTGCGGCGAACAGGTTCGACCTGCTCACCGAGCTGCTCGACCGGCGCTGGCTCGGCCGCGTTCGCCGGTCCACCCGCTCGGCTCCGCTTCGCGACGACAGGGGACTGCCGCTTAGTATTTCCGAACACGATTGGACACGGCTCACTGCGCATCCTCAATTTTCCTGCCAGACAATTGATTTTGCTCGTCCGTACGTTTAGCCAAATAACTCCCCATCCCGCTTCGTCGGTGCGGAGACTCCGAGCTTGCGATAGGCGGGATGGAGCGCGACCCGGCCTTGCGGGGTGCGTTTGATGTAGCCCTGCATGATGAGGTAGGGCTCATGGACGTCTTCCAAGGTGCCGGCATCTTCGCCGAGCGAGACGGCGAGGGAACTGAGGCCCACCGGCCCGCCGCTGAATTTGTGAACGAGCGCTTCGAGGATGCGCTTGTCCATTTCGTCGAAGCCGTCGGCGTCAATATCGAGCATGGTCAGCGCCTGGTCGGCGACTTCGCGGTTCACGCGATTGCCAGCGCGGACCTGAGCGTAGTCGCGCACCCAGCGGAGCAGATTGTTGGAAATACGCGGGGTTCCGCGACTGCGCGAGGCGACTTCGAACGCGCCAGCTTCGTCGATTTGCAGGCCAATGAGACCGGAACTGCGGAGGATGATTTTTTGCAGCTCCTCCGCAGTGTAGTAATCGAGCCGGCAGGTCATGCCGAAGCGCGTGCGCAGCGGCGCACTGAGCATGCCGGCGCGCGTCGTGGCGCCGATGAGGGTGAAGCGCGGGAGATTGAGCGGGATGCTGCGGGCGTTTGGGCCCTGGTCGATGATGATGTCGAGTTTGTAGTCCTCCATCGCGGGGTAGAGGTACTCCTCGATGGCGGGCTGGAGCCGGTGGATTTCGTCGATGAACAGGACATCGCCGCGCTCCAGCGTGGTCAGCAGGCCCGCGAGGTCGCCGGCTTTTTCGATCGTCGGACCGCTGGTGTTCTTAATGTTCACCCCCATGGCGTGCGCGAGGATGTAAGCGAGGGTGGTCTTGCCGAGACCGGGCGGGCCGCTCAGCAGCACATGCTCCAGGACATCGCCGCGCTGCTGCGCCGCCTGCACCATCAGTTCCAGCCGCTCACAGACTTTTTCCTGCCCCGCGAACTCGCTGAACATCGGCGGCCGCAGCGAGATGTCGAAAGCGGTCTTGGGCGCGTCTAGCGTCTGGCTGATGAAATCGTCGGGCACGCGCTAGACAAAGCAGAACGCCGTCCGCCGGGAAAGAGGAGAGTGCGGAGGGAGCCGCGCTTATTCTTCTTCGGCCTCTTCTTCCGCCAGGGCGTCCATATCCTCCCGCCGCGAGGCCAGCATCTGCTCATGCACCGCCTCGTCCATCCCCTCGGCGATCAATTCCTCGCCGACATTGTCGGCGTCTTCCATGCCGACATTTTCCACATGATGCCCGACCGAGCCGATGACCATGTCGTGTTCGGAAACCAGCGACGACATGTCCATATTTCCGCTGGTATCGCTGAGTTCGTGCCCGCCTTGGAGTTCGCGTTTGGCCGAGCGCCAATCCTCTTCGCTGAACTGCTCATGTCCGTTGATCAACGCCAGTTCCTCGGCCCGTTTGCGAACGGTCCCGGCGTCGGGAGCGCCCAAGCCTTCGGAGTGCTGAATGATCTTCGCCGAAGTCGGTTTCATCGTGCTCATACCTACTGGTAGGACCGTCCGCGCGATGAGCAAGGGCGAGTTGCCGGTGCCGGGAAAATTTGTGCGGTTGTGTCGGGCTGTTTTTCGGCCTATGCCGTAGAACCCCATGAAGCAAATCAAACTCAGTGGCCGGGAACAGGCGGTTTTGCGCGCGATCGACTACGCCACGGGCAGCACTGGAACGGAGATTTTCGAGCGTACACAGATCGATACCAGCGACCTCGCGGATGTGCTGAACGGTCTCTACGACGTGGGCTACGTGGAGGCTTTCCCACCGGTCGAACCGATCACGTATCTGAACTACGCGGCGACGCGATTTGAGATCAACCCGTCCTACGCGTTGCAACTCAAGGCCGCGATGAAGCGCAGCTAAAGCGGTTAAGAAATCCCGTAGCCGCGCTCTGCGGACGGCGGTTGGAGAGGCGTTCTGGCCGAAGGCCGTGCCGCCTTGCACCGGCCGGGAGTTGCCACCAGTGGCGCGTCTCACTTCGCGGTGTGTGGTCGATGGTCATCTACCGTCTCCCGCGCGCGTCCCTGGGCAGCACACCGCGAGACAAAGCCACCTCTACAACGGCTGCGACTTTACTTAAACCGCTCTGAAGCGGTTTGAAGAAACCGTCGTTGTAAGCGCGGACTGTGTTACGAGACGTGGAACGTGCCTCTTGGCGGCTTGAAGCGGCACGTCCTACGGACAGAGCCGCCTCGACACCCGATTGCCTGGCGGGCCTCAGTTGATGTAGCTCGCCTCGTTCGAGAGGAGCAGGGCCTGGGCGTAGGTCTCCAGCGGCGTCAGGGGCTTGCGCTCCACGAGGTCGCCTTGGTTTTGGATGGGGTTCATCCCGTCGTAGCGTCCATTTCCTTGATTCTTTCTCTTGTTCTTTTTGTTCTCGAGGCGCGCATTCGTGGTCTTCTGCTCGGCGGGGGATTGCGTGGGCTGGTTCTTCGTTTCGACGCCCACGAATTGCATCGCGAGCTGGATTTCCACGGGTTGGGGCGTGCGCTGGAAGATGACGCGGTAGAGCGCGCTGACCTGGCCGAGTTCATCAGCGGCACTGGTGATTTCCGGGCGGGCGACCACACGGCGGGCGACATCCACGGCCATCGAGCTGTTCATCAGGAAGAGCGCCTGCTGCGGCACGATGGTGCTGCTGCGTTTGCTATTCGGCATGTCGGGGTCGCTGAAGTCGAAGTTCTGCATCAACTCGGGCAGGTTGCCGCGGTCGATGTAGCCATAGACCGAGCGGCGGTAGCTGTAGGGCTCTTCGGTGAGGTTGACGGGTTTGCCGCCCAGGGTGCGGTCGAGCTTGCCGCTGATCACGAGCAGGGAATCGCGCAGCGACTCAAAGTCGAGCCGGCGGATATTGGCGCGCCAAAGCAGGCGGTTTTCCGGGTCCATCGTTTCGAACTTCGCATTCGTCTGCGAGCTCTCCTGATAGACGCGCGAAAGCATGATCGCTTTGTGCAGCTTCTTCATCGACCAGCCTTGCTCCATGAGGAAGTTGGCGAGGTAATCGAGCAGTTCCTTGTGCGACGGTGCTTCGCTCTGCACGCCGAGATCGTCGGGCGTGCGAACAAAGCCTTCGCCAAAGTGGTGCATCCACACCCGATTGACGAGCACGCGGGCGGTCAGCGGATTGGATTCCGTGGCGATGCTCTGCGCGAGTTCGAGGCGCCCGCTGCCTTCCTTGAAGGGGAGCGGCTGGCGGTTCGGCGAAAGGACTTCGAGGAAACGGCGGGGGACGATCTCGCCCTTGCTCTGCGACTCGCCGCGGATGAAGACGGGCGAATCCTTGGCCTTCATCGCGTCGTTCACGAGCATCGCGCGGGCCGGAGCACCGGGGTGCATCAGTTCCAGTTCATTGATTTTGGCGAAGTAGAAATTGGAGCGGCCGCCCAATTGATTGCCGAGGCGCGTTTGAAATTCGCGCAGGGTCTGGGAGGCCGCCTTCGATGCGGGCAGGACATCGAACGGGTTGTTCAGGATTTGCACCACCTCGGGCGTAAAGCCGCTGACCGCACCGTCCGTGGCCTTGGCGCTCGCGGCGAGATAGGCCTTCCGCTCCGGTTCGAGGCTGGCGAAGAGCGTCTTGTAAATCGCGGCCACTTCTTCCAGCGACTGCGGCTGCGCGTCCTTGAAAGCCGCGACGACCAGCGGATTCAAGGGGCGCTTGCGGGTGGGGTTGGTGATTTGCGCCACGACTTCGGGCGCCTTGGTCGCGAATTCGTCAGCCTTTATTTCAGCGAACAGGCGGAACGGACCGAAGACCGCTTCATCCTGCCGGGCCTGGCGGAGGAAAGCCTGCACCAGGTCGCGCTCCAGCTTGAATTTGTTCTGCGTCTCGATTCGCGCCTTCAATTCTTCCGCGGAAGCACCTTTCTTTCCGCCGTAACCACCGAACCGGCTGACCAGCAGGTAGCCATCGATCTTGTTGAAGAAATCCTTCTGCAAGCCGCCGAGATACTCGTAGTAGCGGTCGCGGTTTTGCTGCTCCAGTCCGGCGAGTTGCTTCTGGTAATCGGCCTGCTGCTCGGGGCCGGTCACGCCGATCTGCGGCTTTTCCTCCGGCTCGATGGTCGAGGCAAAGACGCCGTGCAGCGCGTAATAATCCTTCGTCGGGATCGGATCGAACATGTGGTCGTGGCAGCGCGCGCACGTCACCGTCAGGCCGAGGAAGCCTTTGCTGACCACATCGATGCGGTCATTGATGATGTCGTTCACGTTGCGGAAGCGCTCGCCAACGGTGAGGAATCCGAGGGCCGCCAGATTCTCCTCCTTGTTGTCCTGCAATTTGTCCGCCGCGAGCTGCTGCACGATGAACTGGTCGTAGGGCATGTCCTCATTCACCGCCTTGATCACCCAGTCGCGGTAAGCCCAAGCGTACGGGTAGCGATAGTTGCCGGTGCGCGCCAGATTGCGGTCGCCGCCGATGGTGTCGGAATAGCGGGCGGTATCCAGCCAGTGGCGGCCCCAACGTTCACCGTAGGCGGGCGAAGCGAGGAGCCGATCCACGACTTTGGCGAAAGCCTGCGGGGAGGAATCGGCGACGAACGACTGCACTTCCTGCGGCGTCGGCGGCAGGCCGGTCAGGTCGTAGGTGGCGCGGCGGAGCAGGGCTTCCTTGGTTGCATCGGGCGCGGGGAACATCTGCTTCTCTTCCAGCTTCGCGAGGATGAACTGGTCGATGGTCGTGCGCGGCCAGGCGGGATTCTTGACCGCGGGCGGAGTCGGCTTCGTCACCGGCTGGTAGGCCCAATGCTGCCGCGCCTGATCCGTCAGGCCGCTGAGCTTCGTCAATTTCCTGGCGTCGTCTTTGCGCGGATCGGGAGCGCCCATTTTCACCCAGGCGGTGAGATCGGCGATCTGCTCTTTGGTCAGCTTCTCACCCTTCGGCGGCATTTGCAGATCCGCGTCGAGGTAGTTGATCGCCACGATGAGCTGACTCTTGGCGATGTCGCCCGGGACAATGACCGGCCCATTCTCACCGCCCTTGAGCAGCCCCGCCTTCGTATCCATCGTCAGGCCGCCCTTGGCCTTGTTCTCTTCGACGCTGTGGCACTTGAAACAGTTTTCTTTGAAGATCGGGCGGATCTTGTTCTCGAAAAACTCGGTCTGTTCCTTGGTCGGTTCGGCCGTGGCCGCGCCAAATGCGGGCCCGCCGAGGGCGGCGAGGACGGCAATGGTCAGGGAGCGATGCAGCATGATCGTCGGGGGTTAAGCGATGACGTCTTTGACGACGTTGCCAAAGTTGTCGGTGAAGCGGAAATCGCGACCGTTGTAGCGGTAGGTGAGCTTCGTGTGATCGAAGCCGAGCAGGGCGAGGATCGTCGCGTGCAGGTCGTGGACATGCACCTTGTTCTCCGCGGCGCGGGCGCCGAATTCATCCGTTGCGCCATGCACGGTGCCGCCCTTCACGCCACCCCCGGCCATCCACGTCACCATCGCGCGACCATTGTGATCGCGGCCCGGCGTCGCGTTGCCATTGCGGTCGCGCACCACGGTGCGGCCAAATTCACCGCCCCAGACGATGAGCGTATCGTCGAGCAACCCGCGCTGTTTGAGATCCTTGATCAAGCCCGCCGCCGGCTGGTCGATCGCCCCCGCTTGCCGCGGAATGGCCGTCTCGACATTGCCGTGCGTATCCCAGCCGCCGTGCTGGATTTGCACGAAGCGCACCCCGCGCTCCACGAGCCGCCGCGCCACGAGCAGCTTCGCCCCCATGTCGCTCGGTCCACCGCCCCGTGCGCCACCGCCCGCTTCCGCGCCGATGCCGTAGAGTGCCTTGGTCTCCGCCGATTCCTTGGAAAGATCGAACGCATCCGTCGCTTCGGTCTGCATCTTGAACGCCATCTCGAACGCCTCGATCCGCGCCTCGAGCTGCGCATCCTTTTGCAGCGCCTTGGCGTGCATCGTATTGAGCTGATGGACCAGATCGAGCTGCCGCCGCTGACGATCCATCCCTGTGAACTGATTGCTGATATTCAGCAGCACCTCTTCCAGCTTCATCGTCTGCGAGTAGTTCACATTGCAGCCCTGATACACGCCCGGCAGGAAGGACGCCTGCCGCCACTCCGGCTTGCCGCTCAGCGTGATGAACCCCGGCATATTCTGATTCTCCGTGCCGAGGCCATACACCACCCACGAGCCCATCGACGGCTTCGGCAACTGCAGCGACCCCGTATTCATGAAGCGCTGCGCCACTTCGTGCGCCGGGATGTCCGTCCACAGCGAACGGATGATCGCCATCTCATCCACACACTCCCCGAGATGCGGGAAAACCTCGCTCACCTCGATGCCCGCCTGGCCCTTCTTGTTGAACTTAAACGGCGACGGGAACGCCAGCCCGTCCAGCCCCGGCAACGTCTTGTCCGCATACTTCGCCAGCTCCGGCTTCGGATCCCACGTATCGACATGTGACGGTCCGCCTTCCGCAAAAATATGAATCACCGCCTTGGCCTTGGCCGGGAAATGCGGCTGCTTCGGTGCCAGCGGCGAGAGCACTTTGCCCGCGGTCGCCGCCGCCTGCGCATTGCCGCCCATGCTCAGCCCGAGGATCGACGCCAGGCTCATCGCTCCGAATCCCATCCCCGTGCGCTCCAAAAATTCCCGGCGGGTAAAGATCACGTCCTGAGCGGTATGTTCGCGGACGTATTTGGGGGAGCAGGCGCAGGAGGGATCAAAGTTCATGGGATGGGTGGGTTCTGTGAAGAGAAGAGTAACCATCGAACCATCACCTCGCGGGAAAGTTTCACCCCATTGACGTTCCGCCGGATTCCTGGACCCCCCGAGTCGCCCCGCCGCAGTCTGCGGAATTTTCCCCGGTCGCTATGCCCGCCGCAAAAAATCGCGACCTGGGGACTCCGCGCTCAGGGCTCGATGACGGCGCAGAGTTCGTCGAGCGTGAAAACGCGGCGGTGCCCGCCGCGGCCCTTGCGAAAGGCGACGGCGTTCCAGCCGATCATGCGCTCGGCGTAATAGAGATTTTCGCCGATGCGGAGCGGGCGATGGGTGAGCACGCGATGGATGACCTGCTCGTAGCGCGAGCGGGGCAGCACCCGATGGCTGCGGCGATTCCATTGCACGGCGCGGCCGGCGTCTTCGTACTGCGCGGGGCGCTCGGGAAAATCGAGGAGCGAACGGGCGCGGGCGCGGAGCACTTCGAAGGCGTGGGTGAACGCGGGTTCATCGGCGACGCGGCGGATGGCGTGGCGGAAGGGGTGGGCGATTTCGAGGGCGATCTGCCGCAGGCTGCAGTGGCGTCCGTCGGTCAGGCGCCAGTCGCAGGCGTTGATATCGGCGGCGAAGGGATTGCGCGGAAAGCAGACGTGCCGCGCGAGGAAGCCCTGGCGCGAGGTGTGTTTGCACGGGCGGAATCCGGCGATGACCGGGAAGCCGCGCCGTTCCAATTCGGTGAGATCGTGGGACGGCCACTCGAGCACGGCCAGCATGACGCCGGTGACCAGCGCGGTGGTGGCGATCATCAGGTCCGGGTCGGGCGTGAAGTCGGCGGTGACTTCGAGGCGGTTGCCGCGCGGCCGCACGCCCACGCCGGTGCTCAGCTTGTTCGTGGCGAGGATCATCACCGGCGGATGGAGCAAATAGGTGAGCAGCCGCGCGAGTTTCCGCATCCCGGCGGCGTCCAGCTTTCGATCTTCCGGGACGGAGACGTTGTAATGCGTGCTGAAGCCTTCGAGGCGCATGTGCGGTCCGTGCGTCGTTTCCCAGGCATCCAGCTCCGCGCGGACAAACTCGATTTGCTCCCAAAGCGTCCGCCCGGCGCGCACCGCGCAATCCGGCTCGATCTCGATGATCGGCGTCGCCACTTCGATCACGCCCGTGTCGAAGTACACCGCACCGCCGACCGGTAATTGAAAGGAGCGCCCTTTGCGCGGCAGCATCTTCTGCCGCACGAATTTTTGCGCAGTCCCGAAGACCTCCTCCGGCTTCCGTTTTACGTCATCGACGTAGAGCGTGAACTCCGCCTCGAGCCCGATGACCGGCACCTGCCCGCGCGAGGAGTCGCGACGGCGCTGCGAGTGGGTGAGTTTGTCGGTTTTCGCCATACGGATCGGTCCTTAGTCTTCAGTGAAACCGCGCGGGCTGGAATGCAAATAACCAAGATCGAAGTGCAAATGATCATCGGCTTCGCCGGGCGCGTAGCCGTATGGCCGCACGTAAATTTCCCGGCCCATGGCCTCCGCGATCCGGGCATAACGCTCAATGCCTTTCTGCGAATCGAGCCCGGTATCGCCGATGCGATAGATGTTCACGGCCGTCGCCCAGAGGTGCGGATTCGGTGGCTGGGAAAGCCGGTGTGCAGGCGACCGGTAGCCGCCATTCACGGCCACATACACCGGCGTTTCCACCCGCTGGCGGAACTCCTCCAGATAGCGGGCGAGGACCGCGACGGCACACGGCACGTAGTGCGGAAAAGTGTGGAGCAGCAGATCGGCCTCGCCGCAATCGACGGTGATCAGTTCCGAGAGCGTGAAGTGCGGCGTGAGCAGCGTCTGCTTGGCGTGCTCCCACGAGTCGATCTCGTAGAAGAACCGCGGCAGGGGATGCATCTCTCCCTCGGCGACCGCGACCATTTCGCCGGGACGCAGCAGCGCCCGGTGCCCGGAGGAAAGTGTGAGGCCATCGACGATTTTCATTGCTGCAAACGCGCCGTCATTCTGAGCGGAGTGGAATGGAGCCGAAGAACCCCGTGGGTTCACGAACGGGGATCGCCGGTCGTTCGGCGGGATTGCGCCGCCCACCTCCGCCCCGGCGCGGTCTCGTTCCGCCCGCCTGCGCCCGCGCGGAACTCCGCTCAGAATGACACCGGATTTTTTTTGGCGCTTTCATGCGGTGAGGAATTCGTAGATCGCCCGGGAAACCCTGGCTACGGCCTTCTGCGGCGAATCGGCGTCGGGCGGATGCTCGGTCAGAATAGCCACGGCGTACGGATGCCGCCCCGGCAGCAGGACGAGCCCGGCGTCGTGCGTGCAGGTGGAGATTTCGCCGGTCTTGTGCGCGACCTGCGTGGAACCCGGCAGGAGCGCGGGGATCATGCTGTGGAATTCCTGCGCGAAGAGAATGTCGAGCATCTGCTTGCGCGAGGCGTCGCGGAAGAAGTGATCTTCGCGGAGCAGGCGGAAGAGCTGCACGATCCCGCGCGCCGTGGTCAGGTTATTCAGTCCCTGCTCGAAGGCGGCGTTGTCCTCCACGCCGCGCACGACCTTGATGCCTACCACATTCGCCCTCGCGAGGGTCTGCTGCACGGCGGCGGGCGTGAGATGATCGAGCAGGAGATTCGTCGCGAGATTGCTGCTCCGCGTGATCATCGGATGGGCCAGTTCGATCAGTTTCATCGAGCGTCCGATCCGGCGATGGACCGCGGAATCGGCATCGCGATCCCTGGCCACATTGAAGATCGAGCGGTCGGCGATGCTGCGGAAACGATTGCGCACATGGAGCCGGTCATCGAGCCGCGCGGTGCCGTTTTCCGCGGCTTTGAAAAGCGCGAGCAGCACCGCCACTTTCATCGTGCTCGCCGCATGGAACCAACGCTCGCCCTGGTGAGAGAAATGCCGCCCGCTTTCGTAATCGTGGACCTCCACGGCGATGGTGTGGAGTCTGCCCGCCGCGCGAATTTCCTCGATCCGGGTCTGGAGCGTCGCCTCGTCCATCACGCTGGTGCCAGCGCGGTTTGGGCGGCGATGAGCTTTTGATAGAGCGCGTCGAGCGCCTCCGGGAGGATGCGGGTGTCGGCGAGCACGGGCATGAAATTGTGATCGCCTGCCCAGCGCGGAACGATGTGCAGGTGCAGATGGTCGGCGACGCCCGCGCCGGCGCATTGGCCGAGATTCAGCCCGATGTTGAAGCCCTGCGCCCGGACCGTCTCCCGCAACAACCGCTGCGCGTGCTCGGCGAGTTCCCACAGCTCCAGCTTCTCGGTGTCGGTCAGCAAACCGATGTCGCCAACTTTCCGATACGGGACGGCCATGAGATGACCGACGGCGTACGGGTAACGGTTCATGATGAGGAACGTGCTTTTGCGACGCGCGACGACGAGATGAGGGGCATCCTCCGTGGCGTGCGCGGCGTGGAGCAGAAAGTCCGGTGTGGCCCCGGCCTTGAAATATTCGACCCGCCACGGGGCCCAGAGGGCGGAGAGTTCGTTGAGGTCCATCGGGAGATAACTAAACGCAGAGGCGCAGAGACGCGGAGAGAAAAAATAGACGCGTCATTTCTCGGCGTCTCGGCGTCTCGGCGTTTGCAGTTCCTCCAGGATCGCCTCCGCGGCCCGCGGCGCCGCACCTTGATCACCCAGCCCGGCCACAACCGCCGCGAGTTCGCGCTGCAAGGCCGCGCGCTGCTCCTCGTGGGTGACGAGCCGCAGCGTTTCCTCCGCGAGCGCCTCAGGGGTGGCGGCACCTTGCAAAAACTCGCGGGCGATTTCGCGGCCGGCGAGGACGTTCGGCATGCCGAGGTGAGGCACCTTCACGAGTTGCTTGCCGATGACCCACGTCAGCCACGCGACCTTGTAAACGATGCAGAGCGGCAGACCGAAATAGGCTGCTTCGAGCGTGGCGGTGCCGGAGCAGACGATGCCGGCGATGGCGCGTTGCATCAGGGCGTGGGAAGCCCGGACGGTGACCTGGCAAAAGTCCTCCGCCTGGCCGTAGTGCTGGAGCGTCGCGCGCATCTGCGCGGCGAGTTGCGGGGATGCGGCGGGTGCTTCGAAGCGCAACCCGGGTCGGGCGGCTTTCATCCGCAGCGCCGCCTCGACCATGACCGGAAAAATCTTCCGCACCTCCTTTCCCCGGCTGCCGGGGAAAAGACCGACCAGCTTTGGGTCGCGCGGTTCGCTGATGCGTTTGGCGGCGAGCGAATCGAGCATCGGATGTCCGACGAAAACCGTGCGCAAGCCGCTCTTCTCGTAGAGCGGTTTCTCGAACGGGAAGATGCAGAGCATCAGGTCGAGGTAGCGCGCCATCTTGGGGATGCGCCCGCGGTTCCACGCCCAAACCTGCGGGCTGATGTAATCAATGATCTTCAGCTTCGGAAACCGCCGATGCGCCTCCTTCGCCAGTCGCAGATTGAAGCCGGGGTAATCGATGAGCACGAGCGCGTCGGGCTGCACGCGCTCAAGGTCGGCGAGCATGCGGTTGAACTCGCCTTTGAAATACCCGTACTTTTTCAGCACGTCCCAAAGACCGACCACGGCCTCGTCCGCCCAATCGGTGAAATGCTCCCCGCCGAGCGCGCGCATTTCCCGGCCACCCGCGCCGAAAAATTCAAGCGTCGGATCGCGGTCTTGCAACGCGCGCATCAGTTCCACGCCGCGCGCGTCGCCACTCGCTTCACCCGCAACGAGGTAAAGTTTCATTGAGCCGCGTCGATCTGCCGCGTGATTTCCAGCGCGAGTTCCAGCGCGGCGGTGGCTTCGCGTCCGCTGACTTTGGGCTGTGCGCCCGCGCGGGCGCAGGCGACGAAGTCCGCGAGCTCCCGTTTCAATGGCTCGCCTTTGTCCACCGCGACGGGCTCGCGCACGATCCGTTGGCCCGCGAACTCGGTGACGATCGTCGCGTCCGCGGCTACGCCGAGCAGCTTGCCGATCAGTGAGCTTTCCTTTTCGTCCTCACGGGCAAGGCGCAGCAGGTAGCCGGACTGGTTTTGATAATCGAGCGAGAGATAGGCGTTGCTTTGAAAGAGGCGGATTTTGCGGAGCTTATCCTGGCTGATCCGGCTCGCGGTGATGTTCGCCACGCAGCCGTTTTCAAAGCGGATGCGGACGTTGGCGATGTCTTCGCGTTTGCTCAGGATCGCCACTCCGATGGCATCGACCTGCACCCACGGCGAGCGGACCAGGTGCAGGATGATTTCGAGATCGTGGATCATCACGTCGAGCACCACGCCGACGTCGAGGCTCCGGCCGGGATACGGAGAGAGGCGCGTGGCTTCGATGAAACGCGGGTGGGTGAGGCGGGCTTCGAGTGCGGAGAGCACCGGATTGAACCGCTCGATGTGACCGACTTGCAGGACCAGGCCGTGCTGCTGCGCGAGGTCGCAGAGTTCGCGCGCTTGTTCCGGGGTCTCGACGAAGGGCTTCTCGACGAGAACGTGTTTGCCGCGTTCGAGGAGTTGTTTGGCGATGGCGAAATGGGTGACCGTTGGCGTGGCGATCGTCGCGGCATCGACGGCGTCAATGAAGCCGTCGAGAGTCGTCACGGCTTGCGCGCCGTATTTGCCCGCGATCTCGGTCGCGACTTCGGCGCGTTCGTCGAGGACGGCGGTGAATTGCGTGTCCGGCAGTTCGCCGAAGATGCGCGCATGATTGCGGCCCATGCTGCCGGTGCCGATGACACCGACGCGCAACGGCGATGGCGCAGAGGCCGGAACCGCAGATGACGCCGATTTCGCAGATGGGGAATTCATGATTGTGAGCGCGTGACGCGTTTTCACTCCAGTTTCGCGTGCTTGAAGTTTAGGAGCAGCGCCACTTCCAGACCCGTGATGGCGAGATAACCGAGCATTTGAGCGATGTGCTGCTCGTGAAAATCCGTGACGACTTTTGGATCCACAATGACCGCGTCGCCGCCAATCATGTCGGGAATAAACGTGCCGACGGGCACGCCTTTGTAGGTGACGGGAAATTGTTTCTGGCGCACGACGCCGATGCCGCGCGAACCCAACTCGACCTCCAGCGCTCGTTCATAGATGCGCTCATCCTGACCGGGTCGAAGTTCGTTCAAGACCTCCATCGCCGCGCCGATGATTTGTCGCGTCAGTTCCTTATATTTGAAATCGTCACTCATCTATCTGCGGTATCTGCGTCATCTGCGGTTTCTTCATTCGTCGCTATCCCTGGAGGCCGAAGATGGAGATGCGGTGCTGTTCCGCGAGGGCGGTGAGTTGGGCGTGTTCGAGGAGCAGAGTTTTGCCCGCCTCGACGCCGATCGCCCGGAGTTTGGCCGCGCGCGCGGCTTCGAGGGTGAGGGGGCCGATGACCGGGACATCGAAGCGGAAGTCCTGATTGGGTTTGGAGACTTTAATCATGAGCGCGTCCTTGCGTCCGAGTTCTCCGCCGCGAGCGATCGCGGCGTTCGTGCCTTCAAAAGCCTCGACGGCGAGCACCGTGCCGTTTTTCACGATCACAGTCTGGCCGATGTCGAGGCGGCTGGATTCCTTGGCGATGTGGAAGCCGTAGCGCAGGTCGTCCTCGTCGCGCGGCTTGAGCTTTGGTCCGGCGATCAGGCCGGCGGGCGCGAGGTGTTCCTCCATGTAGGTCGTCGCCGAGAGCAACTCGACGCCCACCGCTTTCATTTCCTCGGCGATGGCTCCGAAGATGGACTCGGCGTTGCGCCGCTTGAGCCGGGCGAGGACGACCAGCGCCTTGATGTCGGGGCGCAGGTCGAAAAGGTTTTTTGGGTGAATCTGGCCGGACATGACCGCGTGGCTGGCCCCGGATTTTTTCAGGAATCCGAGCATCTTCCCGAGTTGGCCCACGCGCATCCACTCGACCTCATCCACGAGCGTCGTGAGCGCCGGGTCGGTTTCGTTTTGAAACGCCGCGACGACCAGCCGCGGCACGCCCGCCGCCCGCGCCGCCCGCGCCATGGCCTGGGGATAGACGCCATTGCCGGCGATGATGGCGAGGGTGTGCGGGGTGTCCAAGGCCGCCGAATCTATGGGGCGAAAATTTGGAGGGCAAGCGCCTCGCTTGGCGTGGGCGGCAGCCGCGCGGTTCTCACCCTTACGCCTACTCTTCCTCTTCCTCTTCCTCCGCGTATCGAAGAATAAGCGGAAGAGGAGGAGCAAGAGTAAGCGCGGGAAGACCCCTTAAAAGATTCGATTGCACGGCGTTCGCCCGCCCGTAACCTTCCCGCCTTCATGCTCAACGACGACGCGATCCAATACGCGATCGAAAACACCCAGGTCATCGTCGCGCCCCAGCGCCGCATCGCCACTTTTGGCGACACCAGCTTCCGCTTTTTCCTCATCACCGAGATGATGGATAGCGTGAATCAGGTGCGCGTCCGCGACGGGCGGTTGCACGCCGAGCGTCCGCAGATCATCACGCCCGGCCATATCCAGCGCATGCTGGTCGAGGGGTTCGGCGAGCGGGCCGAGGGTTTTGCCGACTGGATGCGCGAGAATGCGCCGCAGCTTGCGATCCTCAAATACGGCTTCCAGTTTCGCAAAACCGATGTGTCCGACGAACTGGTGCACGATTCGCTGGATGAGGTCGTGGGCCGGCTGCGCGCGCAGGTCGAGGCATCGGACGATCCGCTCAGCGCGGTGATCCAGGGCGTGGACGAAGGCTGGGAGATTTGCTTGCTCAAGTTTGCCGCCGACATGATCCAGGAATCTTCGGGCGGCAATTTCGGCGACTTCCGCAAGCGCGGTCTGCTCTGAACGCCGCTTGCCGCGGGGCTTTCTTCGTGTTTCCCATCCGGGGCGGAATCCATTAAGGCAGTAGTCATTCCATCGATCTCAGCCCGCGTCTGTCTGTGAAAGCCCTTATCATTCTCGTCCTCGCCTGCGCGGTATTTGGCACGGCGGGCTATTACACCTATCGCCTTTTTATTCTCCCGGAGCAGGCGTTGAAACTGGAAAAGCTGCAACCTCCGCCGCCCCCGCCGCCGGACACGACCATCCCGGAGTTCAATAAATGCGTGGCCATTCGCAAAGGCGGGAAACTGCTGCCGGCCCGCGATGCCTTTTACCGCTTCATCGAAGAGTACCCGTTCTCCACCAAGCTCGACGAGGCGAAGAATATGCTCGGGGAGATCAATACCGAGATCTATCTCACGCCCTTCCCGACACCCGATAAGGAAGTCTATATCGTCAAGCCGGGCGACGTGATCAACCGGGTGGCCAAGCACCTGAAGACCAGCGGCGAACTCATCATGCGGGCGAACAATCTCCAGGGAACCATGCTTCGCATCGGCCAGAGGCTGTCGGTGCCGCAGTTGGATCTGAGCGTGGTCATCAGCCGCAAGCAGGACAAGGTGACCTTGTTGAACAAAAACCGTTTTTTTAAGCAATACGCCATCCTCGTGTGGCCGCCGGCGCTGGCCAAAAAACCCGTCGGCGGCAAGCCCGCGCCCGCGCCTCCCAAGCAGGCCGGCAAGGTGACGGAAAAAATGGCGTGGCACAAAGGCACTCGCATCACGTTTGCCGACAAGGGCTACGCCGAGTCCACGCATTGGATTCAGATCAATATCGCCCATTGCACGCTGCACTCGGAGGCCGATGAAAAAGCGGAAGGCCGTCCGCCGGGGGGAGGCATCGTCCTTGCGCCCAAGGCGCTCGAAGAACTCGCCGCGCTGCTCAACAAAGGCGACACCGTGGCCCTCGAATAGTTTTTTTGCCCATGAAACTCCCGCCTTTGAATTTTGAAAAACCGATCGTCGAACTCGAGGAGAAACTCGCTGATCTCAAGAAACACTCGCGCGCCAACGACATCAATCTCGACCACGAAGTCCGCCGCATGGAAGGCAAGATCGAGGAAACCAAGCGCGCCATTTACGAAAATCTGACCGCCTGGCAGCGCGTGCAAATCGCCCGGCATACCGCGCGCCCCTTCGCGCTCGATTACCTCCAGCTTTCGTTCAGCAACTTCGTCGAGGTGCACGGTGACCGGCATTTCGGGGAAGACCGCGCGATGCCCGGCGGATTCGCCACGATTGGCGACCGCAAGTGCGTCGTCATCGGCCACCAGAAAGGGCGCGACTTGAAGGAGAACCTGAAGCGGAATTTCGGCAGCGCCAACCCCGAAGGTTACCGCAAGGCGCTGCGCCTGATGAAACTCGCCGAGAAATTTGGCCTGCCTTTCGTTGCGCTCATCGACACGCCCGGCGCCTATCCGGGGGTGGGTGCGGAAGAACGCCACATTTCCGAAGCCATCGCCGTGAACCTGCGTGAGATGATGGTGCTGCGCACCCCGACCATCGCCGTGGTTATTGGCGAAGGCGGGAGCGGGGGTGCGCTCGGCATCGGGGTCGCGGATCGCGTCCTGATGCTGGAGAATTCCTATTATTCCGTGATCAGCCCCGAAGGCTGCGCGGCCATCCTGTGGAAGCACCGCAAGCACGCCCCCGAAGCTGCCGCCGCACTCAAGCTGACCGGGCGCGATCTTCTCGATTTGAAACTCATCGACGATGTCGTCCCTGAGCCCCTTGGCGGAGCGCATCAGGATCACGCCGCCGCCATCGGCAACCTCAAGCGGGCCGTCCTGCGGCACTTGGACGAGCTGAGCAAAATCCCCATCGACGAACTCCTCGCCCAGCGGTATGCGAAATTCCGCCGCGTGGGCGAGTTCGCCGGTGACGCCTGAACTCGGAGGGACGCGCTCCCGCGCGTTCCCGCGCGTTCCCACCTTTTCTGGAATGGGAACGCGCGGGAGCGCGTCCCTCCGAAGATCGGCTACCGCTTCGTTTCGGAAACGAAGTCGGCCACAGCCGCGCGGATCTCATCGGCGACCTGCGCGCGCGGCTGCACAAACTTCGGGGTGAACCACGGGAACATCCCGATGAGATCGTGCGTGACCAAAACCTGCCCGTCACAGGCCGGACCGGAGCCGATGCCGATGGTCGGAATCTGCAGCCGCTCGGAAATCGTCTGCGCCACCGCGGGGACGACCAACTCCAGCAGCAGCGCGAAGGAACCCGCGGCTTCCACGGCCAGCGCATCCGCCAGGAGCGCCTCGGCCTGCTCCGCGGTTTTGCCTTTGATGCGATAGCCGCCTTCGAGCTTCACCCGTTGCGGCATCATGCCGATGTGGGCCATCACGGGAATCCCGGCGGCAGTCAGCGCCTCGATCTGCCCGACGTGCGAACGGCCTCCTTCCAGTTTCACGGCCTGTGCGCCGGCTTCCACCAGGCGGCGCGCATTCTCCACCGCTTGTCCGGGCGTCTCGTAGCTGGAGATCGGCAGGTCGGCCCAGATCATTGCCCGCTGCGTCCCGCGAGCCACGGCGCGGGTGTGATGCACCATCTCGTCCATCGTGACGTGGGTGGTGTCCGGGTAGCCGAGCACGACCATGCCGACGGAATCCCCGACGAGCAGGACATCGACGCCGCTTTCGGCGAGCAGCCGCGCGGTCGGGTAGTCGTAAGCGGTCAGGACGGCGATCTTCTCGCCCTGCTGTTTCATCTCGCGGAGTGTGGTCTTCGTGGGTCGCTGGAGGTTCATGTCCATTGTTCCGCAAACAGTTCCACTGTCGCTGGATCATTCAACCCGGCGAGCAGTGCTGCGACGGTTAGTTGTTGGCCGGGCAGGATCAACTCGGGCCGGATGTCGGCCAGTGGCGCGAGGACAAACCGTCGCTGGTGCAGACGCGGATGAGGGATGACCACTTCCTCGTTCGAGAGCACGAGATTGCCGGCGTAAAGAATGTCGAGGTCGATGGTGCGCGAGGCATTGCGCGGGCGCTTCGACGGGCGGCCCATCTCCGCCTCGATGCGCTGGAGTCCGTCGAGCAAGGTGATCGGCTGGCCGTCGTATTCGACCTCAATGATGGCGTTCAGATAAGCGCCCGCTTCCGGTCCGCTGCCGACCGGTTCCGTTTCGTAAACGCGGGAATCGACGGTGGGCGCGGAGACGCCCGGCAGCCTGAGCACCAACGCCCGTGCCTGCTGCAAGTGCGCCAGGCGGTCGCCGAGATTCGATCCGAGCGCGAGGCCGGCCCTCATGAGGAAAGGATGAGGGCGGAGGGATGAAGGAGGAAGAAGACGGTGGGAGCAGGACTTGGGGGAGCGTGAATTCCTTTCATCCCGCCTTCCCACTTCTCTTCATCCTTCATCCTTCCGCCTCCATCCTTCATTTCAGCCCGAGCACGTCCTGCATGTCGTAGAGACCGGCAGGCTGGGAATGCGCCCAGAGCGCGGCGCGCAGGGCGCCGCGGGCAAAGGTTTCGCGGCTGGAGGCTTTGTGGGTCAGCTCCACGCGCTCGCCTTGCGCGGCGTAGATGACGGTGTGGTCGCCCACGACATCGCCGCCGCGGATGGCGTGTACGCCGATCTCCGCATCGGTCCGTTCGCCGACGATGCCGTGCCGGCCGTGGCGCGCGTCCTCGTTGTATTTCAACTGCCGCACTTCCGCCAAAATCTCGACCAGCCGCTTGGCCGTGCCGCTCGGCGCGTCCTTCTTCAGCCGGTGATGCATCTCCACCACTTCGAGATCGAACCCCGAACCGAGGATCTCCGCCGCCTTGCGCGTCAGCCAGAAGAGTGTGTTCACGCCCACGCTGTAGTTCGGCGCGAAGACGATCGGGATGTGCGCGGCCGCGTGCTGGATCGCGGCGACCTGCCCGTCGGTATGGCCGGTCGTGCCGATGACCAGCGTCTTGCGCGCCTCGATGCAGCGCACCAGCACGGGCTCGATGGTCGAGTGGTGGCTGAAGTCGATCACCGCATCCGCGCCCGGCAGGGCGGCGGCGAAGTCGTCGCCGACATCGATCGTGGCGAAGATGTGCAACTCCGGGTCGCCGATGGCGCAGGCGACGAGCGTCTGGCCCATGCGACCATTGGCGCCGTTGATCAGAAGTTCGAGCGGCTCGGTCATGAAATGAGTCGCAGGCTGCGGAGCGTGGCTTCGACCTTGGCGCGCGCCGCATCGCCCATCTCGCAAAGCGGCAGCCGCACGTCCGGTCGCATCTCGCCGCGGAGCGAGAGCGCGTATTTGGCCGGCACGGGGTTGGGCTCGATGAAGAGATCCTTGAAAAGCGGGTAGAGGCGGAAGTGCCACTCGCGTGCCTTGGCAAAATCACCCGCCAGCGCGGCCTTCACCAACTCGCCGACTTCCTTCGGGACGACATTCGACGCCACGCTGATCACGCCCTCCGCACCCGCGGACATGAAAGGCAGCGTGAGCGAGTCATCGCCCGACAGGATCGTGAATTCCGGCGGCAGCGCCGCGCGCAACGCGCTCACTCGCTCGACCGAACCGCCCGCTTCCTTGATCGCCACGATGTTCGAATACGCCTTGGCCAGCCGCGCGGTGGTCTCGACGCCGATCTCGATCCCGCAGCGGCTGGGGATGGAGTAGAGAATGATCGGCAGCTCGGTCGCCTCGGCGATCTTCGCGAAATGGCGGTACAGCCCCTCCTGCGACGGCTTGTTGTAATACGGCGCCACCAGCAGCGCGCCGTCGCAGCCCAGTTTCTCCGCCTCGACCGTCAGCGACACCGCCTCCGTCGTCGCATTCGAGCCCGTCCCGCCGATCACCTTGCAGCGCCCCGCCGCATACTTCACCGCCAGTTCGATCACCCGATTGTGCTCCGCATGATCCAGCGTCGCCGATTCCCCCGTCGTGCCCACCGGCACGATCCCCATCACCCCGCCGGCGATCTGCCCCTCGATCAGCCGGGCGAAAGCCGGTTCATCCACCGCGTCATTATGGAAAGGCGTCACGAGCGCCGTATAAGTACCTGCAAACATAGGGGCGTGGTTTCTAAACGAGAGCCCGCCCCTTGTCCACGGCGATCCGCGGTGCGCCTCGTTTGGGATGCGATTGTAGGGCAGGCGCTCCGCCTGCCGCGGCCACCGGAGCGGTTGCCCTACAATTCACGTCACGCCTCTTTCCATTTCGCGATTCCCACACCGCCAAACTGCTTGGCGCCCGTCGCAGAAAGCGCTACACCGCTCGACGCTATGGACGGGGTGCATTCATCCTTGAAAGTCCCACCCAGCGCATTCGCATTCGGTAGGGCAGGCAGTCCCCGCAACTCAGCATCCCCACCCGCGCTCTCGATTCAGCGGCGCCCGCTTTCCCCACGCCAACGCCCACTCCACCAAATCCCAACCACACCGCTCGTCCCATGAAACCCACCACCACCCACCGCCTCCTGCTGGCCCTCGCCGCCAGCCTCACCCTCCTTTACCCCACCCACGCCCAGCTCAGCGTGGAGTGGATCACGCAATACGGATCGAGTAACTCTGAGCGAGGGCAGGCCATCGCGGTGGATGTGCTCGGGCAGAGCTGGGTGGCGGGTTATACCTTTGGCAATCTCGGAGGGACCAATGCGGGGGGGGGCGATTACATCCTGAGCCGGCTCTCGCCCGCAGGCACGGTGGATTTCACCCAGCAGCGAAGCGGGACGGGCGACGACGTCGGCCGAGGCGTGGCGCTAGTCGGCGGCAGCACGGTTTTCGCCGGCGGCTGGACCGGTTCCAATCCCCTCGATGGCCAGGCGACACTGGGCGGCCGAGACGCCTTCGCCGGACGTTTCGACACCAGCGGTACGTGGCAGGGGACCACCCGCATCGGCAGCAGCGAATTCGATCAAGGCTTCACCCTGGCGGGCAATGCCACGCACCTGCTCATGGCGGGCGGTACTTACGGAGACTTCGACAGCCAGTCCTCCGCGGGGGACAGCGATGCTTTCCTGACCAAACGCGACAGCAACGGGGCGCTCGTCTGGACACGTTTCGCCGCCACCACCGGCTATGATGAAGGCCGTGCCACCGCCTTCGACAACGGGGGCAATGCCTACCTCGCCGGATACACCCAGGGCAGCTTCAGCGGATTCAGCAATGCCGGCCAGGACGACTTCTTCGTGACCCGCTACGACAGCGACGGCAACCGGACGCTGCTCAAGCAACTGGGCACCAGCGGACAAGACTTTACCATCGACATGGAGGTGGACCTCGCGGGCAATATCTACCTCACCGGCTCGACCACCGGCGCTCTCGGCGGGCAGACCAATGCCGGCAACTCCGATGCCTCCGTGATGAAGCTCGACGGCACTGGGAGTGTGCTTTGGACGCGCCTCCTCGGCGGCTCGGATTTTGAGGAGAGCCTCGGCCTCGCCCTCGATGGTGCCGGCCACGTGTGGATCGGCGGTTATTCCGG
>Ga0105047_10002613_pt1 | contig 32065 bp, 22 predicted proteins | sample MAT04_FD_78384 | JGI IMG/M metagenome (GOLD analysis project Ga0105047, IMG submission 78384) | Freshwater microbial communities from Lake Fryxell liftoff mats and glacier meltwater in Antarctica - MAT-04 (megahit assembly) | ecosystem: Environmental > Aquatic > Freshwater > Ice > Liftoff... | reverse complement strand
CGCTCGAGGCGCAGCACGCCGTCGTCATCGCGCAGCATGCCGTCGGCGACGAGCGTGGCCCGCAGCTTGGCGTACTCCGCCGGGTCGCCGTGGGCGAAGTGGGCCAGTCGGGTCAGGAACAGCGCCACGGAGCGGAAGGTGCGGCTGATGACGAGGTTCGGTGTGCCGGTCGTGCAGTTGAACTCGGTCACGGGGGTGCGCCAGTCGCCGTAGTTCTCGGTGAGGTAGCGGTCGGCATCGGCGGGGCCGAGCACGGGCACACCGGCGAGCGCATAGTCGGCGAGGTCGAAGACGCTGTTCTCCCAGCGGTGGATCGACGACCCGTGCCAGAGCCGGTCGCCCTCGCGATGGTGCACGAAGACGTCGACGTTGATGCCGTTCTCGTGGATCAGCTTGACCAGCGCGGGGGCGCGCTCGACGGCGTACCGGCCCGGCTCGGTCTCGACCACGGTCTGGGCCTCGTCGAGCTTCTTGACGACGTAGCGCGGCGAGCGCTCGAGTGCCGCGACGAGGCGCTCGAGCACCTCGGGGTGCGCGGGGTCGAAGGTCACGCCCACGTCGACGTCGTAGTCGTGCGCGAGGAAGCCGCCCTCGCGCACGATGCCGAGGAAGGTTCCCGAGATGACGTACCAGTGCCACTGCTCGACGGGCAGCGCGGCAGCGAGGTCGGCCAGGGCGGTGCGGGCGTCGTCGACCGAGAAGTCACCCTCTCGGCTGGACGACGATCCGCTGGGCCGCCCCTGGGCGGTGCTGATCAGCGGCAGGAGTGCGTCGGCACGGGCCCGGAAGTCGGCCCGCAACGGCGCGATGTCCCGCGCACCGGCGTCGAGCTGCGCGTGGATGCGCGCGGCCTGCACGAAGAGGTCGTCGGCGCGCCACAGGTGCTCGGGCAGAGCTGACCGTCGGGCGGCGATGAACCCCTCGAGGGCCTCGAGGTCGGCCGGCCCGGCGCCCAGGGTGAAGTCGAAGAAGTCGTCGGTGACGGTCTCGACTCCCGGCCAACCACGACGCAACACCCACCCGGCGAGCCGGAAGGCGTACTTCGTCTCGTCGTCGACGAACTGGCTGCGGACGAGGCGGGCGATCGACGGGCGACCGGTGACACCGAACGTGCCCGCATACGCCGCCGCACCGACGCCGTACCGGAACGCCGGTGAGTGCGAGCGGTTGAGGAAGTTGAGCAGCGAGTAGGACTTGCTGAGCATCAGGCGCCGCCGATGAGGAAGCGGTCGACGAAACGGGCGGCTGCCTGGCCGTCCTCGAGCGAGGCGAACCGCTGGCGGAAGGCGGCGTAGCGCCCGGTGTGCTCGGCCGTGACCCGGTCGAGGTCGGCGAGCGCGTCGATGACGTGGGTCGTGTGGGTGAGCAGGGGCCCGGGCGCCTCGGCCTCGAAGTCGAAGTAGAAGCCGCGCAGGTCGTCTCGGTAGGCGTCGAGGTCGTGGGTGAAGAACAGCATCGGCCGCCCGGTGTTGACGAAGTCGAACATCACCGAGGAGTAGTCGGTGATGAGCACGTCGGCCACGAGGTAGAGGTCGCTGATGTCGGGGTAGTGCGAGACGTTGCGCGCGAAGCCGCCGAACATCGAGGTGTCGACGCTGCCCGCGACGAGCTGGTGGCCGCGGATGAGCAGGACGCTGTCGTCCTGCAGCCGGCGGTACATCCGCTCCAGGTCGAGCTTCATGGCGAACTGGTAGCGGCCCGACTTGTCGTACTGGTCGTCGCGCCAGGTGGGGGCGTAGAGGACGACGCGCTTCCCGGGCTCGATGGCGAGTCGCTCGCGCACCGCTGCGGTGCGAGCGGTGCGCTCGGAGGGACGGTGGAAGACGTCGTTGCGGGGGTAGCCGGTCTCGAGCACCCGGCCCTCGTAGCGGAACGCCCGTCGGAAGATCTCCGTCGAGAACGGATTCGGGGACACCAGGGCGTCCCACTTCGCGACCTCCTTGGCGAACTGCTTGAGGTAGTCCTTGTTCGCCATCTGCAGGTTCTCGATGTCGAACCCGATCCGCTTCAGTGGCGTGCCGTGCCAGGTCTGCCCGTAGTGCGACCCCTCGCGCTTGGCGTAGTGCTTGGGCATCGAGTCGTTGCTCACGACCCAGCGAGCACGGCCGAGCGCGCGATAGTACGCGCGGCTGCCGGTGAGCACGGTCTCTACCCCGTCGGGCGTCTCGACGCCGTGGTTCTCGACGGCCCACACCATCCGTCGTGGGTCGCCGCGGCGCACCAGCTCCTCGGAGATGGCGCGGGGGTTGTCGGAGTACTGACGACCCTTCCACGCCTCGAAGAAGACGGTGTCGGTGAGCGGCAGCCGGCGCGCGACCCGGTAATGCACCTTGCGAGCGAGGCTCTCGTTGAACTTGCCCCGGTCACGCCAGGCACCTCCGCCATCGGCCACGATGCCGAGCTCGTGGTCGGGGTCGGAGCGCAGCAACGCCTTCACCTGATCGCCGCCGGTGTCGGCGAGGTGGGCCTCGGCTCGGGCCGAGACGTGCACCGCCAGGTCGGGCTCCGGCACCCCCGGGGCGCCCGCGACGACGCGCCACCGACCGGGGCGCAGCCAGCGCAGCGAGGCGGTGCCCGGGAGGCCGATGGCAGGAAGGAAGGCGCGCCAGGTGTCGCCACCGACGGTGACGGGCACCTCCAGCCGGTCCGCGGGCGAGACCAGCACGAGCCGATCGAGGTCGGCCCCGCCGAGGTCCCCCGAGAGCTCCAGCCCGGCGGCAGTGAAGGCGAAGTCGGTCAGCTCGGGGCGGCACGGGCCGTCGACGAGCATGGCGCCCCGGACCCCGTCCTGGCGCAGCTGCAGGAGGCGCCCGTGCAGCTGGGCCCGGCCGGGCCCGGGGCCGACCCCGAGGTTGAGGGCGGCCACGTGGCGCCCGCGCACGGCGGTCGTGCGCACCTTCTCGGACTCGGCCATCGATGCGGCCGTCACCAGCTCGTCGACCAGGGCGGGCGTGGTGGCCGCGTCGCTGCCGGGCTCGGCCACCACGAACCAGAGGCGCCAGGCCCGCACGTTCAGCGAGCGGGAGGTGACGTCGAGCGAACCGGCCGGAAAGACCGCCACGGCGCGCCCGTCGGAGTTCTCGACACGCGCGGTGGCCCCGGTCGACGCGTCGAGGCGGCGCAGCTGCACCCAGCCGTCGGGCACGGCCCTGCCTGGCACCGGCGCGAGCTCGACGAGGACCTGCTCGTCATCGACGGTGAGGTCCTGGACCACCGCAAGCACCCGGCGCACCGCGATGCGCAGCTTGCGCCCTCGGTAGCCCGGCACGGCCAGCGCGCCCTCGGGCGTCCAGCTGCGCGGTGGATGCATGGCGCGCGAGAACTCGGGGCCCCCCACGGCCGACCCGCGGCGCGCCGCCGGCGCGGCGACCTGGGCGATCAGCTCGAACTCAGCGGCATCCTTGCCCTCGGGCAGCGCGAGCGCCGACCCGGGCACCTTGGCGAGAAAGCCGGCGCCGTCGTAGCTCACCGCGCGCTGCTTCGACCTCCCGGTGAGGTCGGGGCGCCGGGCCCGGCGGGCCCGCACCGTGTGCCGCTGCGCCTGGGACCCGACCAGACGCAGCTGGAGCCGGTGGATGGTCGAGCCGGGGCCGACGTCCGGCACGCCGTCGATGAAGCCGTGTCCGTCGACGACGAGGTCACTGCCGGCCCACCGCAGGTCGCGGATGCCGGTGACCAGCTTCTGTGAGCGGGTGACGTCGTAGACGCTGTCCGGCACGCCGAGCCGCTCGTCGCCGAAGTACGGCAGGTCGGCGAAGAGGCGCAGCCCGTGCCGCACCACCGCGGGCTTGGGGGTGCGCAGCTGGAGCCGGTGTGCCTCCACGAGCTCGGTCGTCAGCCCGCGCGAGATCAGGTGGTAGGCCAGGCGCCGCCTCGGCGGCAGGCTCGCCACCACGGTGGGGTCGACGTCCTTCAGGTAGTTCCGGAAGACGTCCACCAGGGTCTGCGCGAACTCGTCGTCTCCCTCGTGCAGCACGTCGAGGAACAAGGGCATGTCGAGGCTGAGCACCTTGAGGTCGTGCAGCCGCTTGCCCTCGACCTCGCCGGTGCGCTCCAGGAAGTCGTCGACCTGCGACAGCGCCGCCATCCGGTCCACCAGATTGCGCACCTCGGCCCTGCGCTGGGTGATCGACTGCTCGGCGGTCTGCCGCTCGCGCCACAGGTAGACCGGCTCGGCGACCAGGTCGACCGAGGTGGCGAGGTAGTGGGCGGGCACCGTGAGCGGGATGTCCTCGTAGTAGACGCCTTCGGGAAAGCGCAACCCGTGCTCGACGAGGAAGGCGCGGCGGAAGATCTTGTTCCACGCCGTGGTGTCGTAGAGCAGGGAGGGCATCGCCCGGATGTGGGTGCGGATGCGCGTCTCGGGGACGGCCCGGCGGTGCAGGCCCGAGGGCCGGGTGCGCGCACCGTCGTAGCGCAGCACGCCACCGCTGACGATGTCGCTGCCGCTGGCCTCGATCGCGTGCATCATCAGCTCGTAGGCGTCCCGCGGCACGACGTCGTCGGAGTCGACGAACGTCACGAAGTCGGATGTGGCGTGGTCGAGCCCGATGTTGCGGGCCCGGCCCAGGCCTCCGTTCTCGACGTGCAGCACCGACCAGCCGGCCCGGTCACGCGCGAAGTCCTCGGCGATCCGGCCGGAGTCGTCGGGCGAACCGTCGTCGACGAGTACGACCTCGAGGTCGGTGAAGGTCTGCTCGGCGAGCGACTCCAGGCAGGAGACCAAGTAGTCCTCGACGTTGTAGATCGGAACGACCACGCTGAGCCGGGGGCCCGCCTGGGCGGCGTGGACATCTCGCATGATGGGTCAGTATTCCAAACCGGTGCCGTGTAACGGGAATCGTGCCGGTCGGGTGGCCCCGCGCCCGGGCGAGGCCCGGGTTCAGCTGACGGAGCAGACGCTGGCGAGGTCGCTGGTGTCGGCGTCCGGGTCGGCGGCCGGGCGCTCCATGACGGCCTGCTTCCTGGGCTTTGCCGGGCCGGGCCCGGCGCTCGTCGACGGCGTCGGCGCCAGCTGGCCGTCGGCCTCCTCGGCGGCCTGCTGGGCCTTCTCGTCCGCGGCCTCGGACCGCCTGATGGCCGACGCGACCGTGTCGCGAACGACCTGCGGGTCGTAGCTCCACGGGTTGATGAGCGGGGGCACGAAGTTGACCGAGGTGATCTTCTGCGTCTTGGTCTGCACGGCGAGCGACCCCAGGCTGGCCAGGGCGTCCTGGGGGATGTCGGTGCGGAACACGCCCCTGGTCGCCCTGGCGATGCCGGAGAAGTTGAGCACGATCGTCTGCGGGTCGAGCTGGCGGACCATGGCGGTCACGACGCAGCGCTGGCGCGCCATCCGCTCGTAGTTCGTGGAGTTCGCGCGGCTCCGGGCGTACCAGAGCGCGTCGTGGCCGTCGAGGTGCTGGTTGCCGGCCTCGATCCAGCCCTTGATCTCGCGCTGGGAGCCGATCGGCGTGCGTCGCTGCACCGCGATGTCGAGGCCGCCGACCGCGTCGACCAGGCTGCGGAAGCCCTTGAGGTCGACGAGCACGTGGTACTGGATGTCCAGCCCGGTCAGTGCCTCGACCCCCTCGGTCGTGGCGAGCAGGCCGGGGTCCTTGGTGCCGGCCGGGAAGTTCTCCTCGTGGTCGGTGCCCCAGGTGTAGAGCCCGTTGAGCAGGCACTCGTCACCGCAGGTCCAGCCCTGCGGCATCAACCCGGCCATGACCGACCCGGGTCGGAACCGGATGTTCTCGGTCTCACGGGAGAAACCGAAGAGCACCGCGCGCCCGGTCTCGGCGTCGACGCTGGCGAGCTGGATGCTGTCCGGCCGCATCCCGACGCGCCCGGCCCCGCTGTCGCCCCCGAGCAGCAGGATGTTGTAGCGGCCGTCGACCGCCCCGGCGGCCTCACCGCTGCTGAACACCGCCGCCATCGCGGCACGCGCGGCCCCGACGTTCATGCCGGCATAGGCCGCACCACCGGGCAGCACGAGCACCAGGGCGAGCAGGGCGACCAGCAGCGCGCGCCGGTCGCGGCGGGGCAGCCGGTCGGGGTGCCCGAGGCGCCACGCGTCGACGAGCAGCACGGCCCACAGGGCGGCGAACCCCAGCAGCACCACCTGGAGCACGACCAACGTCCAGCGATGGGTGAGCACGGTGAGCACCGCGGTGCGGCTCACGAGGGCGAGCAGCGCGAGGAGCACGGCCGTGACGGCCAGCCCCAGCCAGACCCGCAGGGCGAACCGTCCGAGCCGCCGGTTGCCGGCAGCGAGCTGCGCCGAGCCCGGCACGACCACCGTGAGCCCGAGGAGGGTCACCGCGCGGCGCCGGTTCCGCCTGGCCTCGCCCGGGGTGCGGGTGTCGACCCGGATCGGCGCCTCGGCCTCATGGCGCTGGAGCACCGCGGAGCCGCTCTGAGGTCCCATGGCTGCTGAGTATCGGGCCGGGCGACGTCGTCGCGGCCCAGGCGCGCCGGGGTGCGCGAGATCGGCGACAGGGAGAACCCAGACTCTGTTGGCACACTGGGCAGGTTCCCGGACCCTGCAGAGAGCCCACGACCGCCCATGAGCGACGACGACCACGCCCGGCCGATCCCCCAGGGGGGCCGTCCCGCCACGCCCGCCGACGACGTCTACGTCGTCGACACGCGCCGCGGATCGCGGCGCCGGGGCGACCGCGGCCCCGGCACCCGTGGCAGTGCGTCGGGCAACGCCCCGTCCCACGGCGCCCCGTCCCGCGGCGCCCCGCCGGTCGGCGACCCCGGCGCGTTCGACGAGTACGGTCGCCCGGTGCGCCCCGGGGTGGCACGACCGGCCGTGCCACCGTCCGGGGCCGCTGCCCGGCGCGCACCACGCCCCGGGCGGGCCAAGCGGGTCGTTCGCGTCGTGGTGCTCGCCCTGCTGGCCTGGCTGGCCTTCCTCGTCGTCACCCCGGTGCACGCGTGGTCGCAGGTCACCCGCGAGGACACCACGCCGACCGGCGAGCGCCCCACGGACGCCGACGGGCACACCTACCTGCTCGTCGGCTCCGACAGCCGCGCCGGCCTGACCGCGGCGGAGCGCAAGGCTCTCGGTGTCGGTGGTGACGCGTCCGGGCGGCGCACCGACTCGATCATCCTCGTGCACACCCCGAGCGGCTCCGGGAAGCCGGTGCTGATCTCGGTGCCCCGCGACAGCTACCTGCCGATCCCCGGGCACGGCAGGAACAAGATCAACGCCGCCTTCGCGATCGGTGGCCCGAAGCTGCTGGCGAGGACCCTCGAGCAGGCGACCGGCCTGCCGATCGACGGCTACGTCGAGATCGGGTTCGGCGGGTTCGCCGGGGTCGTCGACAGCCTCGGCGGTGTCGAGGTCTGCGTGAAGCGCGACCTCAAGGACGCCAAGGCCCACATCAACCTGAAGAAGGGCTGCCAGACGCTCGACGGCAAGAACGCCCTGGGCTACGTGCGGGCGCGCTACTCCGACCCCAAGGGTGACCTGGGGCGCGCCGAGCGGCAGCGCCAGTTCCTCGGCGCGATCATGAAGAAGGCGGCCACCCCGGCCACGGTGCTCATCCCCTGGCGCTGGTGGAGCTTCACGCACACCGCGGCCTCCAGCGTCATCGTCGGCGAGGACACCTCGCTGGTCGACACCTACCGGGTGTTGTCCACGATGCGCAAGGTGTCCTCCGACCAGGCGCTCAGCCTCGTCGTTCCGCTCTCGAGCACCGATGCCACGACCTCCGCCGGCAGCTCGGTGCTGTGGGACGAGAAGCGGTCCGAGGCCCTGTTCACCATGCTGCGCAACGGCGACCCGATCGAACAGGCGCCGGCCGGTACCGACGGCACCCCCAGCGGCGGATGAGTGTGGCGCTGCACCCCTGCCGAGACCGACACCCCGCGCCGGCGGATGAGATCCTCCGCCGGGGTCGCCCGATGACGACCGCGACCACCACCACCACGACCACGACCACGACCACGACCCCGACCCCGACCCCGACCACCATCATCACGAAGCAGGAGGAGGAGGAGGACGGGCGAACGGCTCCGATGAGCGACCCGCCGTCGAGGTGGCCTCCGGACTGGGCGGCGCCGTGCGCGTCACCCTCGGCCGGGACGCCCCCACGGTGATGGAGGTGCCCGGCGCCGAGGCCCAGGCGTCGAGCTCGGGCCCGTCGGTCAGTACCAGTGCGGGGATCGGGCCTTCCACCGCTCCAGTGCGGGGCACGGCGACCCGTAGACGGACTCGATGTAGTCCATCCCCCAGGTCAGCTGCGTGGTCGGGTTGGTGAGCCAGTCGCTGCCCGCACTCGCCATCTTCCACCCCGGAAGCGACTGGGGGATGCCGTAGGCCCCGGACGACACGTTCGTGGCGCTCCAGCTCCACCCCGACTCCCCGTGCCAGAGGTCGACGAGGCAGCTGAACTCGGCCGTGTCCCAGCCGTACGACGCCATCATCGAGCGGGCGGTCTGCTGGGCGACCCGGGGGGCACTGCTGCTCGACCCGGACACCTGTACGCCGAGCAGGTCGGCAGGGCTCACTCGTGCGGCCGTCTCACGCAGCCCCGCAAGGTCGGAGGCGCCCTTCTCGAGCACCTCCAGCCGCGCGGTGAGCTCCTCCTGCTGCTCGGCGAGCCGGGCGGCCTCCGCGCCGGCCCTCGCGGCCTCCTTCTCTGCCACGCTGCGCTTCGCGCGCGCCTGGCCGACGGCCACGGCGCGGTTGTCACGAGCGGAGGCCAGCAGCCGCTCCTTCGACGCGGCGTCCTCCGCCGCGGAGGTGGCGACGTCGAGGTCGTCGCGCACCCGATTGGCCTGCTGGTCGAGCACCACCGCGAGGTCGAGCATCGTGTTCGGTGGGGAGAGCAGCAGGGTGGTCAGGTTCTGGAGGTCGCCGCCCTGCATGTACATCAGGGCTGCCGTTCCGGAGAGGGTGCTGCCGGCAGCCTCGCTGGTGCGGCGGGCGTCCGCCAGGTCCCAGGTCGCCCGCCGTGCGGCCCCCTCGGCGTCGGCCAGCTGCTGCTGGGCCTGTTCCTGGTCGGCCACCGCCTCGGCCACCTCACGCTGCAGGGTCTCGAGCCGTGCCTCGGCGCGCTCGACCTGCGCGGTGATGTCGGCGACCTCCTTGCTCGCGGCGGCCGCAGCAGCCTGTGCCTCGGAGACGTCGGCCTCGCTGGGCACGGACCCGCCGGGGCGGGACCCGGTGGGAGAGGGGGTGGACGAGGGTCGCGCGTCGCCGGTCTCGGCGGCAGCCGAGGGAACGACCGGCACCACCAGTGCGAGCGTGGCGACGACGACCGCCCTGCGAACCCCGACGAAGACGGCCATCCCGGCATCATCCCCCGATCGCCGAAGCCTGTCACCCTCGGCACCAGCTGGGGTCACCGAGCTCACCTGGTCGCGCCCCACCGGGCGACCGCGGTCAACCGCGGAGCACCTGACGGGCCATGACGATGCGCTGCACCTGGTTGGTGCCCTCGTAGATCTGGGTGATCTTGGCGTCGCGCATCATCCGCTCGAGCGGGAAGTCGCGGGTGTAGCCCGCACCGCCGAGCAGCTGCACGGCATCCGTGGTCACCTTCATCGCGACGTCGGAGGCGTAGCACTTGGCCGCCGCACCGAAGAACGGCAGGTCGGTGTCACCACGCTCGGACTTGGCGGCGGCGACGTAGACCAGCTGACGAGCGGCCTCGAGCTCCATCGCCATGTCGGCGAGCATGAACTGCACGCCCTGGAAGTCGGACACGGTCTTGCCGAACTGGCGGCGCTCCTTGACGTAGGCGAGCGCGTGGTCGAGGGCCCCCTGGGCGATTCCGACGGCTTGGGCGCCGATCGTCACCCGGGTGTGGTCGAGCGTCGCGAGGGCGATCTTCAACCCGTCCCCGACGTCGCCGACGACGCGGTCACCGGGGATGCGGGTGCGGTCGAAGATCAGCTCGCGGGTGGGGCTGCCCTTGATGCCGAGCTTGCGCTCCTTCTCGCCGAAGGTGAACCCCTCGTCGCCCATCTCGACGACGAAAGCAGTGATGTTGTTGCCACGCTGGCCCTCGGGGTCGGTGACGGCAAGCACCGTGTAGTACTGCGAGACACCGGCATTGGTGATCCACGACTTCTGCCCCGTGAGCACCCAGTCGTCACCGTCGCGCACCGCACGGCACTTCATCGCCGCGGTGTCGGAGCCGGCCTCGCGCTCGGAGAGGCCGTACGAGAACGTCGACTCGCCAGCCGCCAACGGCGTGAGGTAGCGCTTCTTCAGGTCATCGTTCGCAGCAAGGATGATCGGCATCGACCCGAGCTTGTTGACCACGGGGATCAACGAGCTGCTCGCGCAGACCCGGGCGACCTCCTCGACGACGATGCAGGTGGCGAGCGCGTCGGCCCCCACGCCGCCGTACTGCTCAGGCACGTGCGGGGCGAAGAAGTCGCTCGCCACGAGCGCGTCGTGCGCCTCCTGCGGGTAGCGAGCAAGCTCGTCGACCTCCGCCGCGTAGGGGGCGATCTTGTCCTCCGCCACCGCCCGGATGGCCTCGCGGATGGCGTCGTGGTCGTCGGAGAGCCGGTAGGTGTCGAAGCCCGGGTTGGTCATGCACCCCATGTTACTGATCGGTATGTCAGACGCCGGTCCCGGGGCGTCGCGACCTTCCCGCAAACGGGGTCACGTCACGGCTCGGACCCGCTCAGGCCCAGAACGAGCGGACCGCCTCGACCACTCGTTCCTGGTCGGCCTCGGTGAGCTCGGTGGCGCACGGCAGCGACAGCCCGCGGCGGAAGAGGTCACCGGAGACGTCGTCGTCGCCGAGGACTACGGCACTGGCGTACGGCGGCTGGTCGTGCAGCGGGCGCCACAGCGCGCGCGCCCCGACGCCACGGGCGGCGAGGTGCTCGAGGAAGGCGTCGCGCCCGCGAGGGTCGTCGGCGGGGACGAGCACGGAGTAGAGCCAGTAGGTGGCATCGAGCCCCTCGACGCGTGGGGGTGCGACGAGCCCGGTGCCTGCGATCGCCTCGTCGTAGCGGGCGGCGATCGACCTCTTGCGCGCGATGAACCCGTCGAGCCGCTCGAGCTGGGCGAGGCCGAGTGCCGCCGCCACGTTGGTCAGCCGGTAGTTGTAGCCGACCTCGTCGTGCAGGTAGCCGACGTCGGGCACCTTCGCCTGGGTGGTCAGGTGGCGCGCCCGCGCCGCCAGCTCCGCGTCGTCGGTGACGAGCATCCCGCCGCCACCGGTCGTCGCGATCTTGTTGCCGTTGAAGGAGTAGGTACCCACCCGGCCGACGGTCCCGGTCTGCCGGCCAGCCAGCGGACCCGCGGACCACCCGGCACCGAGTGACTCCGCGGCGTCCTCGACCACGGGCACTCCGTGGCGGGCGCAGGCCTCGAGGACGGGCGCGAGGTCGGCCGGCTGGCCGAGCACGTGCACCACCTCGACGGCGGCGGGTTGCGCCTCCCCAGCAGCGGCGCGCCTGTCGAGCTCGGCGCCGACCAGGGCCGGGTCGAGGTTCCACGTCGACCGCTCGGAGTCGACGAAGAGGGGTCGGGCGCCGGTGTACGCGATGGGGTTCACCGAGCCCACGAACGTGAAGTCGGAGCACAGCACCTCGTCGCCCCGGTCGACCCCGAGGACGAGGAAGGCGACGTGCAGGGCGGCTGTCCCGGACGAGCAGGCCACCGCGTGGCGGGCACCCACCCGGCGCGCGAACGTCTCCTCGAACTCCGCGACGAACGGACCGACCGACGACACGAACCCGGACTCCACGGCACGGGTGACGTACTCGACCTCGAGCGCCCCGATGTTGGGGACCGCGAGGGGCACGGTCCCGGCGGGACCTCGAGCACCGGGGGCGTGTGCTTCTCCGGCCGGTACGTGACTCATCGGTGGTACCTCCCGGCGGTGCGAGCGTCGACGCGAGGGCGTAGCCACTCGGCGGTCCTGGCCAGACCCTCCTCGAGGTCGACGGTGGGGCGCCACCCGAGCTCCGCGGCTGCGCGCGTCGGGTCGGACAGCAACACCTGCACCTCGGACCCCTCGGGCCGGATCCGCTCGGGGTCGGTGACGATCTCGGCGTCGGAGTCGGTGACCCGCCGGCAGATCTCGACGACCTCGCCGACGGAGACGGTGCGCCCGGTACCGAGCTGGATCGTCGCGCCGGGGGCAACGTCGGCAACGGCCGCGTGGAGGAAGCCGTCCGCCGTGTCCGTGACGAAGGTGAAGTCGCGTTTGGGGCTGACGTCCCCGAGCCGGATCTGGGGCGCGCCGGAGAGCAGCTGGGAGAGCACCGTCGGGATGACGGCACGGGTCGACTGGCGCGGACCGAAGGTGTTGAAGGGACGCAGGGTCATCACCGGCGTCTCGAAGGAGAGCGCGTAGGACTCGCACATCTTGTCCGCACCGATCTTGGTCGCCGCGTACGGCGACTGGCCGCGCAGGGGGTGGGACTCGGTGATCGGCACCTGCTCGGGCGTGCCGTAGACCTCGGAGGTGGAGGTGTTGACCATGCGCGGAGTCTCGTGCCGACGAACGGCCTCGAGCACGTTGAGCGTTCCGATGACGTTCGTCTCGACGTACGACCGGGGGGCGACGTAGGAGAACGGGATGGCGATCAGCGCGGCGAGGTGCAGGACCGCGTCAACGCCCGCGACCGTGGTCGACACGTGCTCGGGGTCACGGATGTCACCCAGCACGGCCTCGGCCCGGCCCTCGTCGACAGCGGCCCGGAAGGCCTGCGACTCATCGAGCCAGCCGAGCGAGCCATTGCTGTTGTAGAGGCAGAACGCACGCACGGTGGCACCGGCGCCGAGCAGGCGTTCGACGACGTGGCTTCCGATGAAACCGTCGGCGCCCGTCACGAGGACCTGCAGCCCTGTCAGGGACGCACCCCCGGTGGAGGCGGCCTGCTTGGAGGTCACGTCTGTCCTTTCGCCCGCGCAAGGTCACCGGGGGTCCCCACGTCGATCCAGTCTGCGGTGATGGACCAGGCTGCCACCGGCATCCCACGATGCACGCACTGCTCGGCCAACCAGGGCATCGTACTGGCACGCCCCTCGGGGAGCAGGTTCAGAGCCTGTGGGTCGACGGCATAGACCGCCGCGTTGATCTCGAGCGAGATGGTCGGCTTCTCCGCGATGCCGACCACCATGCCGTCGGGCCCGCGCTCGACCACGCCGAAGGGCACCTCGTGCTGGTAGGAGCGCACTCCCATGGTCAGGGCCGCGCCTCTCGCGCGGTGCTGTTCGAGCAGTGCCCGGGCGTCGAAGTCGACCATGAGGTCGCCGTTCATGACGAGCACGGCGTCCGCGAGGGCCGGGCGCTCACGGGTGAGGAGCCGAAGCGAACCCGCGGTGCCGAGCGGGTCGGCCGGGTCCTCGCGCAGGTATCGCACCGAGCAGCCCAGGCGCGACCCGTCGCCGAGGTGATCCTCGACCATGTCGGCGAGGTGGTTGACGCTGACGTACACGTCCCGGATGCCGTCGCCGACCAGTCCGAGGATGATCCAGTCCACGATGGTGCGGCCGGCGACCGTCATCAGGGGCTTGGGGACGCTCTCGGTGAGCTTTCCGAGCCGGGTCCCCCGTCCCCCTGCCATGACGACGGCGACGTTGGGGAGGGGCTCACCCCCGACGATGTCGGACAGCGTGTGCAGGCCGACTACCCGACGGTCGGCGTCGACCTCCGGAACACCGGGGATGCGCAGCGCCCGGAGGATGTCGAGCACGTGGGCGCGAGGGGACCCCGCGGCGACCACCTGCGGCGAGGTGGTCGCATACGGGAGCGCGAGGTCCTCGAAGCTCGCCCCGCGGAGCAGGGCGCGGCGCAGGTCGCCGTCGGTCAGCAGCCCTGCCAGCCGCCCCTGGTCGTCGACGAGCATGCACAGCGAGGACGCCAGCGTGTCGATGACGACCGCGACGTCGCGCAGGGTCGCCGTCAGGGGTGCGCAGGCCTCCTGCAGCTCACGCCGGGTCACAGATCCCCTCCTGGGTGTCGACGAACGGTTTGACACGCGAGACTCCGGGTGCCAGGCGCACCCTATCCGCCACCCGGGTCGCGGCACCTCCCCTGCCGTAGGGGTTGACGACGTTCCGCGCGGCGCGCACGAAAGCGGGGTCCAACGCCGTCTCCAGGCCCCGGGCCACCTCGTCGCGCCCCTCACCGACGTCGACCACGTTCGCTCCCCGCAGTCGGCCACGTTGGCGGTCACCCACGTCCACCACCGGCAGGCCGACCGAGGCCGCCTCGATGACTCCGGACGACGAGTTGCCCACCACGACGTCGACGGACGCGAGGACCCGCGGGTACTCGCGGCCCAGTGCCTCGACGACCACGAGGTGGGCCTCGTGCCGGGCGGCGTCGGCGAGGGCGGCCAGGACCTCGTCGCGCCCGGTGTCCATGCCCGGATGCGTGGCCACGACGGTGCCGCACCGCGCCGTGCACGCGGCGAGGGCGTCCGCCGCCCAGCGCCCGACCGGCGCACCGGGGTCGGCTGTCGGGGGGTGGTAGGTGAACAGGGCGATCGGCCTGACGACCTCGACACCGAGCAGCTGCGAGAGCGCCGCGTCGTCGAGAGGTCGGACCCCGGCCAACCGGTCCAGCCCCGGCGCCCCGGTGACGTGCACGCGCTCGGCCGGCTCCCCCATCTGGCGCAGCCGTCGAGCGGCGTCCTGCGAGGCGACGCAGTGCTGGTCCGCCAGCTTGGTGACGGCGTGCCGGATGCGTTCGTCGACCGCTCCCTCGGTGACCTCGCCGCCATGCAGGTGGACGATCGGCACCCCCGCCAGGAACACCTGGGGAACGAGGTAGAGCAGCTCCCAGCGGTCTCCGAGGACCACGACGACATCGGGCCGTACGTCGGCCAGAACTCGCGCCGCGCCCGCGGCGACGAGCGGGCCGTGGCCGAGCACCTCGGCCATCGTGACCGAGCGGATCGGGTCGGCCAGGGCGTGGACCCGGCCCGCCCATCCCTGCGGCGAACCGGTGGGCGACAGCAGGGCGGCGAGCGCGTCCGCCGTGTACGAGACGCCGGTGAGCACGTGCACCTCGACGTCCCCCGCGTCGTCGAGGGCGTGGATGACCGGTAGCACGGGTCCGAGGTCGGCACGGGTCCCCACGAAGACGCCGACGCGCAGGAGTCGGGCGGGCTTCCCGCTCACCGGGTCCCCGAGACCGTCTCGAGGTCGTCCTCGCTGATCGGGTTGCCGGCTGCCACCGCCCGGGCGACGGCACGCCCACGGATGTCGACGGCCGGGCTCATGCCGCCCTCCGGCCGCAGGAGCGTCAGGTGCGCGTCGCCGAGGACGGTGCCCACCGCGAGCTCGGTCGCCGCGTGCCAGCTCCGCCGCACGAGCGCGGCGTTCTCGACCTCCGACGGCATCCGTCGCTTGACACCGTCGCCGAGGGCTCGGGCCAGGAGCTTGGCCTGCCGCACGTAGTCGGCGAGGTCCTCGGGCTCGAGGGACGCCTGGTGGTCCGGTCCGGGAAGCGTCCGGTCCGTGGTGAAGTGCTTCTCGAGCATCGCTGCCCCGAGGGCGACGGCGCCCAGGGCGGTGGTCAGGCCGGGGGTGTGGTCCGACCAGCCGACCGGCACCCCGTGGGCCCTTGCCAACGCCGGGATGGCTCGAAGGTTGCACTCCTCGATGGGAGCCGGGTAGGCCGACACGCAGTGGAACAGGGCCAGGCCCGGTGCCTCGGCGCAGGCCCCGACCGCCGCCGCCACCTCGTCGGCGTCGCCCATCCCCGTGGACATCAGGACGGTGACCCCCAGTGCGGCGACCGATCGGAGGTACGGGAGGTTGGTGAGCTCGCCCGACGACACCTTCAGCGCCGGGAGGCCGAGCCCGACGAGCAGCTCCGCGCTTCCCAGGTCGAACGGTGTCGACAAGAAGATGGTGCCGGTGGAGGAGGCGTGGTCCCGTAGCTCGGCCCAGGCGGTGGCCGGCAGCGTGAGCGCCTCGAGCAGGGAGCGCTGGTCCTGGACGCCGCCACGACGGCGCTGGTAGGGCGTCGACGCGGCAGCACCTGACACCAGCTTCGCCGGGTCGAAGGTCTGGAACTTCACGGCATCAGCCCCGGCCTCCGCAGCGACGTCGACCAGCCGGTGCGCGAGCTCGAGGTCGCCGTTGTGGTTGACCCCCGCCTCGGCGATGACGAACACCTCACCGGGTGATGGGACGGACTGGTTGCCGATCTGCACCGTGCGCATGACTGCTCTCCTGGGTAGTGGGGGCCTTGTCCGGTCACCCGCGGACCGACCGCGCGGGCACCCCCATCACGGTCCGGCCCGCATCGACATCCTCGCGCACGACCGCACCCGCACCGACCACGCAGCGCGGCCCGACCTGCACCCCGGGGAGCACCGTGGCCGAGGCCCCGAGCAGGGACAGCTCCCCCACCGTCGCTGCCCCCAGAAGCACTGCGGACGGCGCGACATGGGTTCCACGGCCCACGACGACGTCGTGCTCGACCACGCCGGCCGTGTTGACGAGCACCGCCTCGTCCAGATGGGCCCCCGGGCCTACGTGGGCGTGCTCGAGCACCGCGACACCAGCACCGAGGAACGCCGTGGTGGACACGGTCGCGGTGCTGGCGACGAGCGCCGGAGCCGGTAGGCCGGCAGCAAGCACCATCTCGAGGGCGTGCAGCCGGGTGCTGCCGTCGCCGATGCCCAGGGCCAGGGCAGCCCCCGACACCTCCGCCAGCCGCAGGGCCTCCTCGTCGGTGCGCAGGACCGGGACGTCCCACACCCCGCACGCCGTCCCCGCGACGGCAACGAGCCGGTCACCCCGACGAGCGATGACGTCGACCAAAGCCCGGGCGTGCCCACCGGCACCGAGGACGACCCACTCCGTCATGCTCCAGCTGACCCGTCTGCCATGCTGGTCACCCTATCTTCTGGCGTGCGCGGGCAGCCGTGCTGCGACTCTCGCCCGGGCGCCGGACGGCACGCGAGACCCGAGCCCCGACCAGAGAGGACGCGCGATGTCCGCCCTGGTGTTGATCCGCGGAATGGGGTCGATCGGCCGCCGTCACGCGAGGGTCTTCTCCGCACTCGGAGCCCGCGTGGTGGGATGGCCCGTACGCCCCCGGGGCGGCGCCTGCGACGGTCTGACGCTGCTCGGCGACCGCGATGCCGTCGCGGTCGCCGCGGATGCCGACCTCGTCGTGGTCTGCACCGACACCGCCCGCCACGTCGACGACACCCTGGCCGCCCTGGCCGCTGGGGCTCGTCGGATCCTCGTCGAGAAGCCGGTCGCCTCCAGCGTGGCTGACGTCGAGCGCCTCCTGGCCCACCCGTCGGCCCGGGACCGGGTGGCGGTGGCGGCCCCGATGCGGGCCCACCTCGGCTTCCGCGCCTTCCGCGCCTCCGTCAACGCACTCGACCGGCCCCACTCGGCCACCGTCTTCTCCCAGTCCTGGCTGCCGTCATGGCGCCCTGACCGCGACTACCGCGAGTCCTACTCCGCCCGGCCCGACGAGGGCGGCGCCCTCCGGGACCTCATCCACGAGATCGACTACGCGCTGGTGGTCTTCGGCCGACCCCGACGGGTGAACGCGGTCCTCGAGGCCGGCGGCCCCCTGGACATGGCGGCCGAGCAGGGTGCGACCCTGCTGTGGTCCACGCAGTCCGCATCCGTGACGGTCCGCGTCGACTACATCACCAGGCCGGCACGACGTGGGGCGGTGGTCACCTCACCGAGTGGGTCCGTGTCGTGGGACCCCATGACCGCGAGCGTGACGACGGTGGATCCAGAGGGACGCAGCACCACGTCGTCGACGGCCACCGACCTGGACCGTGACACGGTGATGCGCCGGCAGGCCCTGGCGGCGCTGACCACCGCACCCGATGCGCCGCTGGCCGTCCGCCTCGACGCCGGTGGCCCCGCGTCGCTGGCCGAGGGTGTCCAGGCCGTCCAGATCTGCGACGATGCCCGCTGCACCCCGTCAGAAAGCACTCTTTCGCCATGACCTCCCCCTCGTCGACCCCGGCGCGTCGCGTGCTCGCCGTCATCCCCGCTCGTGGGGGCTCGCGAGGGCTCCCCGGCAAGAACACCCGGACCTTGTGCGGGCTCCCACTGGTCGCACACGCACTCAAGGCGGCTGCCCTGACCCCGGCCGTCACGCGCACCGTGGTGTCGACCGACTCCGAGGAGGTCGCCCAGGTCGCACGTGAGCACGGGGGCGACGTGCCCTTCATGCGTCCGTCCGAGCTCGCAGCCGACGACACCCCGATGGCACCGGTGATCGCCCACGCCCTCACGACGGTCGAGGGCCTGGAGGCGAGCACCTACGACGCGGTGCTGCTGCTCGACCCCACCAGCCCGGCACGCGAAGCGCACCAGCTGCAGACCGCACTGGACCGGCTGTGGCGAAACCCTGAGCTCGACGGCGTCGTCAGCATCTCGGAGCCGACGTTCCAGCCGGAGTGGGTCGGTGTGCGGCACCAGGGTGCGACGCTGAGCCGATACTTCGGAACGGGCACCGGCGTCACACGTCGTCAGGACGCCGACCGCTACCTGCGCATCAACGGCAACTTCTACGTGTGGCGGGCCGCCTGCGCCCGGGCGCTGCAGCGGTCGTGGTTCGACGAGGGTCGTTACGCGGGGGTCGAGATCCCGGAGGCCCAGGCGTTCTCGATCGACGACGAGTACGAGTTCCGCCTCATCGAGGCGCTGGTGGCCGCCGGGCTGGTGAGCCTTCCTTGGGTCGACGGTTCCTGATGGGCGGCTCACTGGTCGGACGCACGGCCCTGGTCACCGGCGGAGCCGGGCCGCTGGGTGCGGTGCTGACCCAGGCGCTCGCCACGGCGGGAGCCCGGGTCATCGTGGTCGACCGCGTGGGCGCTGAACAGCAGGCTGCGCGACTCGGTGCCGGCCACGTGGGGGTCACTGCCGACCTGATGGACCCCAGCGGGCTCCTTGCGGTCGAGACGGAGGTGCGCCGCCAAGGGGAGTGCCACGTGCTGGTGCACAACGCCGCGTTCACCGGCACCTCCGGGGTCCCCGGCTATGCCGTCCCGTTCGACCAGCAGACGGATGACGCCTTCGCCGCCGCGACCTGGCTGAACCTGACGGTGCCCTTCTCCCTCACGCGCCGACTGGCGCCGCTCCTGCGTGCCAGCGGCCACGGCAGCGTGATCATGGTCTCGTCGATCTACGGGCTCGTCGGGCCCAACCTGAACCTGTACCAGGGCACGACCATGGGGAACCCAGCCGCGTACGGCGCCACGAAGGGAGGCCTGGTCCAGCTGACCCGGTACCTCGCCACCGTCCTGGCCCCGCACGTGCGCGTCAACGGATTCGCCCCCGGTGGCATCGAGCGGGGGCAGGACTCGGCCTTCGTGGACCGCTACAGCGCGTTGACCCCGTTGGGCCGGATGGCGACCGAACAGGACTTCGCGGGCGTCGTGACCTGGCTCGCCGGCGACGAGTCCGCCTACGTGACCGGCCAGACCGTTGCCGTCGACGGCGGGTGGACGGCGTGGTGAGCGGCGGCGACCCCGCCCATCACCCGCTGCCGGCCACCGCCAGCAAGCACCCGATCGTCTACTTCGACGCCGTCCGGGCCCTGTCCGCCCAGATGGTGCTGGTCGGGCACGCCTTCAACATCTTCGTCCCGGGTATCTTCATGGTCGCGGCTCGAGGACGCTTCCGGCCGAGCACCGAGTTCTTCTACATGCAGAACCTGGGCGTGCTGCTCTTCTTCGTGCTCTCCGGCTTCCTCGTGAGCCGCTCGGCCCTGACGAAGATGTCGACGCCCGGGTGGGGGTACAACTCGTACCTGCTGGAGCGTGTCGCGCGCATCTTCGTCCCCTTCGTTCCCGCCGTCCTGCTGGTGTCGGTGCTCGACCGGCTCGTCCTCGGTGGTCAGGACACCCCGTTCATCCGGGTGGACCTCGACAAGTGGACCCTCGCCACCAACCTGACGATGCTGTACAACAACCCGGTCATGGAAACGCTGGCGGCCCGCACCGGTCTGCCCCTGGACACCCGCCCGATCGGCACCGCCGCGCCCTTCTGGTCGGTCGTCATCGAGTTCTGGATCTACGTCGCCTTCGGGCTGATCCTGCTGCGGCTCCTGCGCGACCGGCGCCTCGGCATCCTGGGGGTCCTGGCCCTGGGGATGTCCCTCGCCGTGGTCGTCGACACGGTGCGCCACCACGAGGGACTGGTCCTGGCCTGGGTCATGGGGATGCTGTACGCGATCGGGGCCTCCCGGCCATGGTTCATGACCGCCCTGCCGCACCGGGTGCTCGGCGTCGCCGGGCTCGTCGCCACGCCGTGGCTGCTGTGGCGGGGCAACTGGGACGCGTACGAGGAACAGGTGGCCTTCTTCCTCGCCCTGGCCGTGCTGTCGACCTACGTCGGCTTCGTCCGACGGGGCGGCGGCCCCGCACGCTCGAACCCACGGCCGCTCGGGAACCTCGCCCGCAGAGGGGTGACCTACCTGTCCGACTCGTCGTACAGCCTGTACCTGGTCCACTTCAGCCTGCTGATCTACCTGCAGACGGTGCCGTGGCTCGCAGACCACCCGCTCGTCGCCGTCCCCGGAGCCATCATCTTCGCCAATGTCGTGGCGCTGGCCTACTGGTACCTCATCGAGCGCCACTACCCCGAGGTGCGCCGCGCGGTGCGTCGATGGGGACTGTGGCCGACCGACGACCGGGCCGGGCGTGCGGCGATGCCGCCGCAGGAGGTGCAGCCGGGCGGCACCGCCGCGCCCCGGCTCGGGACCCGCAGGCGTGAAGACCGGACGAAGGACTAGGCCGGGTTGCGGGTTCTCGCGATCCTGCTGCGCCGGCGGCCCGCCACCATCTACACTGCCCTCGGCAGGCACCACTCACTCCGAGCTGGGGGGACACCAGCCATGACACTTCTCCCATCGAGCGGTCGCGGTCGCGCGGCCCTCGTCGCCACCGTGACCGGGGCTCTGGTCGTCGGCGCAACGGGCAGCACACCGGCCCTGGGGGTCTCGCCCCACGACTCTCGCGCCGAGATCATCAGCAGCTTCGCCAAGCAGACCCGCGAGCGCTCGACGACGGCGAGCCCGCTCGCCGCGCAGAAGGACGCGCCGGCGGTCACGGGGAAGGCCAAGGCCCCCCAGACGCAGAGCCTGGCGGGCGGCAAGGTGTCGGACGCCCCACAGCCGGCTGCCGCTTCCGCCGAGTGCGACGGCCTCGGTGTGCTCCTCACCCAGACGCAGGACCACAACCACATCTCCTGGGAGGCCCAGCCGGGCGCGACGTCGTTCGACGTCAGGCGAGAGCGCGCCGGGGGGGCCTCCACGACGATCGCCCCCGACCTGCCCGGCACCAGCACGTCGTTCGAGGACACCGGTCAGAACACGCTCGGTCTGGTTGCGTACACCGTGGTCGTCAGCTCCGGCTCTTCGTCGTTCTCCTGTCGCTACCCCGAAGTGGACGAGACCGCGGGCGCGGACTGGATGACCATGAGCACCTACGACGGGGCCGGGTATCCGGACCTCTTCTTCGCCGGGGACACCGAGGTGTGGGAGCAGGACACCTACGGTCCGGGATTCCCGTCGTACACCGCTGAGGCAAGCCGCCCGGCATTCTCACCGAACGGCCGTCTCGTGGCCGCGGTCGAGCAGGTCGCAGGTGTGTTCTCGATCACCGTGCGCAAGGCCTCCACCGGGGCGCTGCTGTGGTCCGTCGCCTCACCCGGCGGCACCATGCTGGACGAGCCGGCCTTCTCCCCCGACGGCCAGCGCATCGTCGCCGAGGCACTGACCCTTCCCGCTCTCGACGTGTCACGGGGTCTCTACACGTTCCCTGTCAACACGACGACCCACCCGCTCACCATGGTTCCGCAGTCGGCCGGCCTCGTGACCGCAGACTGGATCGACACCCCGGGCTCGGTGACGAGCACGACCATCGTGGCTGCCAACCTGGCTCCGGGCGGCCTGCTCACCCTGGTCAATGCATCGACCGGCGCCAGGAGCCCCGTGGCCGGCACCGCCGGCGCCCTCGACCCGATGGGCCAGCCCGACGGCTCGGTCCTCTTCGCTACCCTCAACGGGGCGCTTTCGACACTGGCCCGGCGCGCCGCGAACGGCACGCTGAGCACCCTGGACACCCTGTCCGACGCTCTGATCCGCTGGCCCGTCGCCGCCTCGGACGGGAACATCTACTTCTACGACCAGTACCCCGACCCGTACGGCGGGCCGGATGCCTACTTCTGGTCGATCGACCGGTACGACGGCAGCTCCACCACCGTCACCGACATCGGCGGTCCGCGTGACTTCCGGGACGTCGGCTTCTACGGCTTCGACATGCGCTCGCCGCTGTCGCCGGGCACGTCCAACTTCGGTGGGAACGCGAACGGCGACATCCTGGCTCGGTCGAGCACCGGCGTGCTGTACGCCTACCCGCTGTCCGGCGGGGTGTCCAGGTTCTTCGACGCCCGCCGGCAGATCGGCGGCGGCTGGAACGTCATGAAGCAGTTCGTGGCCGCCGGTGACCTCAACACCGACCGTCGCGGGGACGTCATGGCGATCGACACCACCGGAACGCTGTGGTTCTACCCGGGTAGGGGCGACTTCACCCTCGGGACCCGCACCAGGATCGGCGGCGGATGGGGTGCCTACGCGATCGTGTCCGGTGGAGACTTCGACGGTGACACGCGTGCCGACCTCATCGCTCGTGACTCCGGCGGCACCCTGTGGCTCTACCCCGGCAACGGTCGAGGAGGCCTGGGCACCCGCCAGAGCATCGGCGGCGGCTGGAACGTCATGAACGCGTTCGCCGGAGTCGGGGACTGGAACTACGACAACACGGCGGACCTGCTGGCTCGCGACCGCGCCACCGGAGTGCTGTGGCTCTACCCGGGCAACGGCGCCGGCACGTTCTCGACCCGCCGGTCACTGGGCGGGGGGTGGCAGGCCCGCACCGCCTTCGCCACGACGGAGAACTGGGGCGGCTACACCGAGCTGTTCGCCCGCACCACGACCGGCGTCCTGCTCGACTACCCCAGCGTCGGCAACGGCGTCATCTACACGTCCATGGACGCAGGCAGCGGCTGGAACCCGTACACGATCACCGGCTGAGCTGTCCCCACGAAGAGGCCCTCCACCCCGACCGGGGGTGGAGGGCCTCTTCGCACCACTGCCGGTACGCGACACCCTTTGCCGCCTACCGCCCGTGCATGAAGTGCCAGAGGTTGCTGTGCGGCTCCTGCTCGATGAAGGCGGGGATCACGGCGCGCTCGAAGAGCTCGACGCCGGAGATGTCGTAGGCCTGCTCCACGAAGTACGTGATGGCGTAGTCCATGCCGCGCTCCTGCAGGTCGACCAGGGCCTCGACGATCTGGTCGGGGGTGCCCACGAGGGGGCCGTCGGCGAAGGACTGCACCGTCGACTCCACCACGTCGGCGGGCAGCCCGGCCGAGGTGTAGTGGGCGCGGATCCAGTCGAGGCGCTCCTGCACCTCGGCCTCATCGCGGCCGATGACGACGTTGAAGTTCGCGCTGCGGACGATCTCCTCGAACGGGCGCCCGATCTCCTGGCAGTGCCCCCGAAGGATCTCGCTCTTCGCGCTGAACTCCTGCGGCATCCCCGAGAAGTTGGTGTAGTCGGCGTACTCCGCAGCGATCCGCAGGGTCTTGCGCTCCCCGCCGCCGGCGATCCACAACGGGATGCCGTGGTGCGGGCTGCCGGGCACCGAGTCGCCCTGCAGCGGGCGGGGGAAGCAGAGGGCGCCGTCGGTGCTGAAGTGCGTCCCGGCATACGTCGAGCGGCCGGTGGACCACATCTCGCGCATGATCTCGACCCCCTCGCGCAACGCCTGGAGCCGGTCCCCGGCGCCCGGGAAGCCGTAGCCGTAGGCCTTCCACTCGTGCTCGTACCAGCCGGCACCGATGCCCATCTCGAGCCGACCCTCCGAGACGACGTCGACCGTCGCGGCCACCTTCGCGAGGTAGGCGGGGTTGCGGTAGCCCATGCAGGTGCACATCTGGCCGAGCCGGATCCGGCCCGTGACGCCGGCGAACGCCGCCATGAGGGTCCATGCCTCGTGGGTGGCCTCCTCGGACGGGCGGGGCACGGTGTGGAAGTGGTCGTACACCCAGATCGAGGACCAGTCCGGGTTGCCGTCGACCCGCCGGGCCAGGCCCGCCATCACACCCCAGTGCTGCGCGGGGTCGATGCCGACGAGGTCGTGGCGCCAGCCCTGGGGGATGAACAGTCCGAACTTCATGGGGGTCCTCTCGGTGCACGCACACGGCATCCCGGATCGGTCGTCGTGCCACCCAGCCAACCCCGCGCGCCCCACTCGTGGCAAGTCGCCCCACCGTGGGCCCGTATCGTGCCGGGATGAGCATCTGCGTGGTGGGTACCTCGTACGTCGGCCTGTCCCTCGCCGTGCTCCTCGCCGAGCGCCACGACGTCGTCGCGTACGACATCGACGAGGACCGCATCGAGATGCTCCGGAAGGGGCGCAGCCCCATCGCCGACCCCGACATCGAGGAGCGGCTCGCCACCCACGACCTGCACCTGCGGGTGACCACCGACAAGCTCGAGGCGTATGCCGGGGCCGAGTTCGTCGTCGTCGCGACCCCGACGAACTATGACGAGCGCACGAACTACTTCGACACCAGCACCGTCGAGCAGGTCGTCGGCGACGTCGTCGCCCTGGCTCCTAAGGCGACCGCTGTCATCCGGTCGACGATCCCGGTGGGCTACACGGCTGCACTGCGGCGGCGCCTCGGCACCGAGAACATCTTCTTCTCACCCGAGTTCCTGCGTGAGGGCCGCGCACTGCACGACAACCTGCACCCGTCCCGGATCATCGTCGGCGACCCCGGGGCACGGGGGCAGCGGTTCGCGGCGCTGCTCGCCGAGGCCGCGCTCGACGAGGTGCCCGTGCTGCTCACCGACAGCACCGAGGCCGAGGCGATCAAGCTGTTCGCCAACACCTACCTGGCGATGCGCGTGGCCTTCTTCAACGAGCTCGACACCTATGCCCTCACCCACGGGCTCGACACCCGCCAGATCATCGAGGGGGTGGGCCTGGACCCGCGCATCGGGTCGCACTACAACAACCCGTCGTTCGGCTACGGCGGCTACTGCCTGCCCAAGGACACCAAGCAGCTGCTCGCCAACTACGCCGACGTGCCCCAGACCCTGATCAGCGCCATCGTCGCGGCCAACACCACCCGCAAGGACTTCGTCGCCGCCGACGTCGTGGCGCGCGACCCCAAGGTCGTCGGCATCCACCGCCTGATCATGAAGTCCGGGTCGGACAACTTCCGGTCGAGCAGCGTGCAGGGGGTCATGAAGCGGGTCAAGGCCAAGGGCATCGAGGTCATCGTCTACGAGCCCGAGCTCGACGGCGACCGCTTCTACGGTTCCGAGGTCGTGCGCGACCTCGACGAGCTCAAGCGGCGCAGCGACGTCATCCTCGCCAACCGGCTCGTCGAGGAGCTGCACGACGTCGCCGACAAGGTCTACACGCGCGACCTGTTCGGCAACGACTGAGTGCGCGCGCGCCGACCGTCGCCCACGCGGCGCCGACCGTCGCCGCGTGGGCACAATGGGCCCATGGGCTTTCAGCACCACAACGACCCCGACCTGATCCGTGCACTGCTCATGGACCCCGGCACGTGGGTGGTGGTCGGGTTGTCGAACAACCGGGAGCGCACCGCGCACCGCGTCTCGAGGTGGATGCACGTCGAGCTCGGCACCGCGATCATCCCGGTGCATCCCAGCGCCGAGACGGTGCACGGCCGGCAGGGGTACGCGTCGCTGGACGACGTGCCCGACCAGGACATCACGGTGGTCGACTGCTTCGTCAACAGCGAGCACGTCGGCGGTGTCGTCGACGACGCCATCCGCAACAAGGACCGCCTGCAGATCGACGCCGTCTGGATGCAGCTCGGCGTCATCGACCAGGCAGCCGCCGAGCGGGCCCGTGCCGCCGGGCTCGGTGTGGTCATGGACACCTGCCCGAAGGTCGAGTGGCCGCGGCTGCACCGCGCCTGGACGCAGCGCTAGGAGCGCGTCCCGCCGAGCGCACCCGGTCGACCCTCGGGTCGGGTCGGGTCGGGTCGGGTCGGGTCGGGTCGGGTCGGGCCGAGGCGTGGGCGATGGTCAGCCCGGCTCGGCGGGAGTTGCGCCGGTGTGGGGAAAGGCCTGCACCTGACCGCGCACCCGCAGCGCCACTACCTGTCCGGGGGCCGGGGCGTCGACTCCGACGACCCGGGCGAGCACCACCGTGCGTTCGGTGGACGAGCGGCCCCGCACGCCCAGCCGGACCAGGGCGTCGTGACCGAAGTAGTCGACGGCGTCGACGACGGCCTCGACGGACCCGTCGGCCGGGTCGGCCGGGTCGCTGAGAACGACCTGCTCGGGGCGCAGCGCGACGTCGACGGCGCCGTTCATCCCGGGCCCCGCCAGGGGAAGGGTCCCCAGCGGCGTGTCGACCTCGCCACCCCGCCCCCGGCCGGTCAGCATGACCAGGTCGCCCAGGACGCCCGCCGTCGCCTGGTCGACGGGCGTCGAGTAGACCAGCCTGGGCGGCCCGACCTGCACGAACCGGCCGGCCCGCATGATGGCCACCTGGTCGGCGAACGACAGCGCCTCGTCCTGGTCGTGGGTCACGAGGAGCACGGTGGCGCCGGCCGCCGAAAGGGCGTCGGCGACGGCACGCCGGGTGGACGTCCGCAGGCCGGCGTCCAGCGAGCCGAAGGGCTCGTCGAGCAGGACGAGCTCGGGGCGGCGAGCCAGGGCCCGGGCCAGCGCGACCCGCTGCTGTTGTCCACCGGACAGCTGCTCGGGGCGGCGGTCCGCGTGGGACGGCAAGAGCCCGACGAGCTCGAGCAGTTCCGCCGTCCGCGCGCGGTCGCGCCGCTCGGACCGGGGCAGGCCGAAGCCGATGTTCCCGGCGACCGTCAGGTGCGGGAACAGGTTTCCCTCCTGGGACAGGTAGCCGATGCCGCGCCGCTCCGGCGGCACGGCGAACCCGGGGCGTGCCACGGTGCGGTTCCCGATCCGCACCTCACCGGCATCCGCGGTGTGGAACCCCGCGACCACGCGGAGCAGGGTCGACTTGCCGCAGCCCGAAGCGCCCAGGATGGCCGCCGTCGTCCCCTCCTCCACGGTCAGGTCGACCTCGTGCAGCACCTTCGTGGCACCGTAGGAGGCGCAAACCCCCTCGACCACCAGCCGGCTCACGCGACCACCGCCCGCTGCCGCAGGAGGAGCCAGGTCATCGGTGCCGACAACAGCACCATCGCGACCGCGTACGGTGCGGCCGCGCCGTAGTCGAGCGAGCTGCTGGCCGCCCAGAAGCCGGTCGCCAGCGTGTGGGTGCCCGTGGGCGCGAGCAGCAGCGTCGCGGTCAGCTCGGTGGTGGTGGCCATGAACACCAGGGCGAGCGCGGTCAGAATGCCCGGGGACGCCAGCGGGACGACGACCCGCGCGACGGCTCGCGCCGGGCTGTCGCCCAAGGCCCGAGCGCTCTCGATCAGGCCGCCCGGCGCCTGGTCGAGGGCGGTGCGGATCGCCACCAACGCTCGCGGCAGGAAGAGGATGGCGTAGGCGATGACGAGCAGCGTCGCGCTCTGGTAGAGGCCGGTGGCCCAGCGGATGGCGAGCATGACCAGGGCGAGGCCGACGACGACCCCGGGCAGCGAGCTGGCCAGGTAGCAGAGCCGTTCGACCGTCGCGGTGAACAGCGTCTGGCGGCGCCGCAGCAGCAGGGCCACCGGGAATGCTGCGACACAGGCGAGCACCGCTGCCGCGAGCGCCAGCCCGATCGTGGCCGCCAGTGCACTGGCGAGGCCGGAGCCGTCGACCGTCGCCCCGGGGGCGGCCAACCAGTGGCCCAGGCTGTACGCCGGGACCCCGAGGGCCAGGGCCACGAGCACGGCCAGCGCGAGCAGGCTCGGGGCGAGCCACCGGCCCAGGGCGGCGGCCTCGGACCGCCGGACGACGCCCGCGCCGATCCGGGCGTGACCGCGACGGCCCCGCCAGACGTGCTCGACGGTCAGCACCGCCACGCACAGCAGCACCAGCACGACCGCGAGCACGCTCCCGGTGCCGGTGTCGAAGGCGGCCTCGTACTGGTCGAGGATGGCCGTGGTGAACGTGGGGAAGCGCAGCATGGCCAGCACCCCGAACTCGGCGAGCAGGTGCAGGGCCACCAGCAGGCACCCTCCGAGGACGGCGGGGCGCAGCTGGGGCAGGACGATCCGGGCGAACGTGCGCCACCGGCCCAGGCCGAGCGACCGGGCGGTGTCCTCCCAGGAGCGGTCGAGCCCGCGCAGTGCGGCCGACACCGGCAGGAAGACCAGCGGGAAGTACGAGAGTGTCGTGATGAGCACGGCGCCACCCAGACCGGTCATCGCCGGACGCAGCGAGACCCACGCATAGGCGTTGACGAAGGCGGGCACGGCCAACGGAGCGACGAGCAGCACCCGCCACCAGCCGGCTCCGGGCAGACCGGTCCGCTCGACCAGCCAGGCGCAGCCGACGCCCAGGACGGCGCAAGCGGCCGTCGCGAGCACCATGAGCGAGACGGTGTTGCGCAGCAGCTCGCCCACGCGTGGCCGCACGACGTCGGCGACGGCCTCCGACCAGCCCTGACCCAGCGCATTCGCCAGGACGACGAGGATCGGCAGCACCGACACGGCCGTGACGAGCACTGCGGCCAGCATCAGCCCGCCGGTCGCCGGCGTCGGTGGCCGCCGCGGCCGGCGCACGCCCCGGGTGGTGGTCGTCGTCACGGGTTAGATGATGCCTGCCTGGGTCATGAGCTCGATCACCGCGGGTCCGTCGAGGGCGAAGGGGTCGACCGTCGGCGACTCCAGTGCGGCCAGCGGCGGCAGCGCCGCGTCGGAGGGCTGGTCCTGCCCCACCGCATACTCCATCGACGTGCTGGCGGCGATGACGGCCTGGCCCTTGGGGCTGGTGATCCAGGCGAGGAACTTCTGGGCGTCGGCGGCGTGCTTGCTCGACGCGAGCACCCCGCCCCCGCTGACGCTGACGAACGCGCCGACATCCTCGTTCCTGAAGTAGTGCAGCTCGGTGTTCTTGCTGCCCTCCTGGGTCAGCGCCTGGTCGCGGTACCAGTAGTAGTGGTACATGACGCCCATCGGCACCTCGCCGGCGTTGACGGCCTTCATCGTGGCGATGTTGTTCTGGTAGACCTTCGCGTTCTTCTTCAGCCCCGCCAGCCACGCGCTCGTGGCCGGCTCGCCCTTCGTCTCGAGCATCCCGGCGACGATCGCCTGGAAGTCGGCACCGGCGGGGGCCGCCCCCCACTTGCCGGCGTACTCGGGCTCGGCCAGGTCCATCATGGATGCCGGCAGGTCGGCTTTCGAGACCAGGCTCGGGTTGTAGACCAGCACCGTGGAGCGAGCGGCGATGCCGGTCCACCGGCCGTTGCTCGGCCGGAAGGCCGGGTCGACCTGGTCCAGGGTGGTCTGGTCGACGGGCGCGAGCAGGTCGGCGTTCTGGACGACGGTGATCGCCGGCGAGTTCTCGGTGAGGAAGACGTCGGCCGGCGAACGGGCGCCCTCCGTGACGATCTGGTTGCCCATCGAGGAGTCCTTGCCCTGCCGCACCTGGACCTCGATGCCGGTGTCGGCCGTGAAGCCCTTGACCCAGGCGTCGACGAGGTTCTCGTGTTGCGCGCTGTACACCGTCAGCTTGTCCGGGTCGAGCTGCGGCAGCTCGTCGCCGGTGCCGCACGCAGCGGTCAGCGCTGCCACGGCCAGGGCCGCGGGCACCAGTCGTCGGATCATCGGGGGGCCTCCTGAAGGGGTCGGGGGGTGAGCCGGGAGCCCGGCGGTGGGTCGGTCGGGGGTGGGTCGGTCCGCGGTGGGTCGGTCCGCGGTGGGTCGGTCCGCGGTGGGTCGGTCCGCGGTGGGTCGGCCGGCGGTGGGTCGGCCGGCGGTGGGTCGGTCCGCGGTGGGTCGGCCGGCGGTGGGTCGGCCGGCGGCGTGCGGCGCTGGGCGCCGAACCGGGCCGTCAGCCGGGTGGCCACGAGCCAGGCGAGCAGGCCGACGCTGATGCCGAGGGCGAAGTTGACGAGCGGCATGTCCGTGGCGCGGTACACCTCGAAGTGGGTCAGGTAGATGTACAGCGATGCACTGGCGAGGACCGCGAGCGCCGGGAGCAGCAGCCGCGGCACGGGCAGGGTGCGCACCCAGACGACGAGCAGCAGTCCACAGGCGATGGTCGCCTCGCGGATCGGGTCGCCCATGAACCCGGGCATCATGACGACCAGAATCCCGCTCAGCACCAGGCGGTGCCGACGGGTCGAGGCGACCTGGGCCGCCCAGCCGATGGCGACCAGCCAGAGCACCGCGGGTGCGGTTCCTCGCCCGGGCGGGGAGGTCAGCGCGAAGACGTCGAGGCGGGCGGCTGCACCTCCGACCGCCACCGTGGCGGCCAGCGTGAACGGTGCCCGGGCGTTGAGCCTGCGCACTGCCGGCACGCTCAGCAGGGCGGCGAAGGCGAGCAGGGTCCAGGCGAGCGCCTCGAGGAACCACAGGCGCCACGTGGACGACCACGAGTCGCTGCCGAACAGCCAGTTGACCAGCCCGAGGTTCGCCACCGAGTAGGTGCCGGCCAGCAGGGCGACCGCGGCGACCCACACGATGGTGGGCACGGCGATCCGCGCCACCGTGCCGCCGACCCGTCGCCAGGTCTCGCGGGCAGTGCTCGCCGTGGCCGCGAAACGGGCGAAGTTGTAGCCCGCGACGCCGAGGAGGACGTGCGCACCCCCGAGGACGTGCACCACGTGGGTGTGCGAGCCGACGATCGCGAGGATCGCCAGTGCTCGCAGCACGATGGTCGTGTCGACCCGCGCGAACCGGCCCGGCTGCGGGGGCTCGTCGGTGGCCAGCACCCGGATGGGGCGCAGCGGCCAGTCCTCGGGCAGCGGCCCCAGGCGCTCCTCCAGGTGCAGCGACACCTCGACGTAGGACAACGAGTCGCCGCCGAGGTCGACGAACGAGGAGTCCGGGGTGGCGTCAGGCCGGCCCAGCAGCACGGAGTACAGCGCCACGAGAGCGTCGGCCGAGGCTCCTGCAGGCCGGTCGGTCTCCCTTGTGGTGAGCAGGTCGAAGGTCGGGCCGACCGCGGTGCGGTCGACCTTGCCGTTCGGGTGGCGAGGCAGCGCGGGCACCGTCGCCACCCCCATCCGGTGGGCGGGCAGCCCGGTGGCATCGGCGAGCGCTCGGATCGCCCGCTGTGACGGGCCAGCCGGGCCGTCGGGTTGGTCATCGACCACCAGGGCGAGCAACCGCTCGTCGGAACCACCGACCAACGCGAGGAGGCCGGCATCCGCGAGCAGCTGCTCGACACGCTCGACGTCGAGGCGCACGCCGTTGACCTTGAGGAAGGACGAGCGCCGCCCGACGATCTCGAGCGTGCCGTCGCGGCGCAGCCGCGCGAGGTCACCGGTCGCGAGCTCGGTGACGTCGCGACCACGGGCCAGGTCCTCAGCGGCGAGCGCGTAGCCGAGCATGGCGTTGGGACCGGAGTAGAACAGGTCGCCGACCTCGCCCAGCGGAACCTCACCCGAGGCGTCGCGCACGCTGAACCGGCCTCTGCCCACCGCTCGCCCGACCGAGGCGGGGTCTGTGGCCACCTGCCCGGGCCCGGTGACCGACATCCGGGCGGTGGCCTCGGTCTGGCCGTACATGACGCGCAGGTCCCAGCCCTCACGCTCGCCGCGCCGCGCCCAGGACCGCACCTGCGCAGGCTCGAGGCGACCCCCGGCCTGGGTGACCCGCCGCAGTGTCGGCACCGTGGCGGTCGGTGCGTCGACCGACTCGAGCAGGTCGAACGTGTGCGGCACACCGGCCAGCGAGGTGACGCCGGTGTCGCGCATTGCCGCCCACAGGGCGGGGTCGACGACCGAGGCGTCGGTCAGCAGGACCGAGCCGCCCACCGCCAGGTGCGAGTGCAGCACGGACAGGCCGTAGCAGTAGTGCAGCGGCAGGGTCGTCACGGCGCGGTCGCTGGCATCCAGGCCCAGTGCGCCGGCGATGTCCGCGGCGTTGGACCGCACCGCCTCGGCGGAGAGCCGCACGAGCTTCGGCGAGCCCGTGCTCCCTGACGTCGACAGCAGCAGCGCCAGGTCGGGATGCAGGTCGTGCCTG
>Ga0105047_10002612_pt1 | contig 32068 bp, 32 predicted proteins | sample MAT04_FD_78384 | JGI IMG/M metagenome (GOLD analysis project Ga0105047, IMG submission 78384) | Freshwater microbial communities from Lake Fryxell liftoff mats and glacier meltwater in Antarctica - MAT-04 (megahit assembly) | ecosystem: Environmental > Aquatic > Freshwater > Ice > Liftoff... | reverse complement strand
GGTCCAACCGGTCCAACCGGCCCAGGCCCGCGTTCGGCATCCCGGGGTGGATGGAACGATGAGCCCATGACCGAGTCGCCGTTCCCCCGTATCTCACGCCGTATCGGCAGCATCGCCGAATCCGCCACGCTGGCCGTGGACGCCAAGGCCAAGGCGCTGAAGGCCGCCGGGCGTCCCGTCGTGGGCTTCGGCGCCGGCGAGCCCGACTTCCCTACCCCTGACTACATCGTCGAGGCCGCGGTGAAGGCCTGCCACGACCCGGCCATGCACCGCTACACCCCTGCCGCGGGCCTGCCGATCTTGCGTGAGGCCGTGGCCGCCAAGACCCTGCGCGACTCCGGCTACGCCGTGAGCGCCTCGCAGGTGCTGATCACCAACGGCGGCAAGCAGGCCCTCTACAACGCGTTCGCGACGATCCTGGATCCCGGCGACGAGGTGCTCCTGCCGGCGCCGTACTGGACCACCTACCCCGAATCGATCCGGCTCGCCGGCGGCGTGCCCATCGAGGTATTGACCGACGAGACGGCCGGCTACCTGGCCACCATCGAGCAACTCGAAGCCGCCCGCACCGTGCGCACCAAGGTGCTCGTGTTCGTGTCGCCGTCCAACCCCACCGGTGCGGTGTACCCGCCCGAGCAGGTCGAGGCCATCGGCCGGTGGGCCGTGGAGCACGGCATCTGGGTCGTCACCGACGAGATTTACGAGCACCTGGTCTACGGCGAGGCTCGCTTCTCCTCCATGCCGACGCTCGTTCCCGAGCTGGCCGACCGCTGCATCGTGGTCAACGGCGTGGCCAAGACCTATGCCATGACCGGCTGGCGGGTCGGATGGATGATCGGCCCCAACGACGTGGTCAAAGCGGCCGGCAACTTGCAATCACACGCGACGTCCAACGTGGCCAACGTGTCGCAGATGGCCGCGCTTGCCGCGGTCACAGGTGATCTGTCGGCCGTTGATGCGATGAAGGTGGCCTTCGATCGTCGCCGCAAGCTCATCGTGGCGATGCTGAACGACATCCCTGGCGTCGAGTGCCCCGAACCGTTCGGCGCCTTCTACGCCTACCCCTCGGTGAAGGGCGTACTCGGCCAGCGCATCCGCGGCGCCGTTCCTACGTCGTCGCAGGAGTTGTCGGCGCTGATCCTTGATGAGGTCGAGGTGGCGGTCGTTCCTGGCGAGGCTTTCGGAACCCCCGGATACATGCGGTTGTCCTACGCACTGGGCGACGACGATCTGATCGAGGGCGTCTCGCGCATCGCGCTGCTGCTGGGCGAGGCCGAGTAGCCGCTCACGCTGGACGCGAAACCCAGGCGAGAACGTCAGGCGAGAACGTCAGGCGAGAACGTCAGGCCCCCGGCTCAGTCGGGGGCGTTGTCTGTGTACCACTGCATAAAGCGTCGGCGCGCACGCCAGCCGATGCCGGTAGACACGACTGACGTAACGATCAGCAGCACCGCGAGGGCGGCAAGTCCGCGCGCCAGAGATCCAGCACCGCTGGTGCTCGTGACGATGAGGTTGGCGAACCCTGCACCGAAACCCATCAGGATGGTCGTGGTGGCCAACGCACGCCAGCGCACCATGGAGTCGAAGAGCCGTTCACCTTCGGCGTCCATCGGCGAGGGGTCCATACCGCTCATGCGCCTCCTCCGCTGAGAACGGTGTCGTCGAAGCCGACGAGCGTGGGCTCGGCCATCAGCTCAATGCCGAATCGCTCACGAACACCGGCCGTGATGGTCTGCGCCAACGCGACGACGTCGCCGGCGTGCGCGGGAGGAACGGTGGTGATGGCCAACGTGTGCTTGCGCGACAATCCCGCCGACCCGGAACGCCACCCCTTGGCGAAGCCGGCTCGTTCGATCAACCAGGCCGCCGACGTCTTGACGGTGCCATCGGGTTGAGGCCACACCGGCGCATCGTCGGGAAGCCGTTGCGCGGCGGTGGGATCAAGGATGGGGTTGGTGAAGAACGAACCGGCTGAGCGCGTATCGGGATCGCTGGGGTCGAGCACCATCCCCTTGCCACGGCGGAGATTGAGCACCGCCGCGCGCACGTCCGCCAGCGGCGCTCTCTCTCCGACTTCGATGCCCAGGGTTCGGGCCAGTTCTGCGTACCCCACAGGAGCGCCGAGCGTTCCCGTGCGCAGCTGGAAGCTCGTTGAGAGCACTACCCACCGATCGCGATGCTTGAACCGCGAGCACCGGTAGCCGAAACCGCAGTCGTCGGCAGCGAAGGTGACGATTCGCTGTTCCTGGCGGTCGTAGGTGCGAACCTGCGCAATCGTGCCCGCCACCTCCTGCCCGTACGCGCCGACGTTCTGAATGGGTGTGGCCCCGGCAAGCCCGGGAATCCCACTGAGGGCCTCAATACCGACCCAGCCCTCGGCGACCGCGCGCTGGACCAGTTCATCCCATGGCTCTCCGGCGGCCACGCTGACGGTGACGCCGGCACAGTCGCTGTCATCGACGACGTCGATGCCACGCGTGGCGATGTGCACAACGTCTCCGGGGAAGCCGGCGTCCGACACCACAAGATTGCTGCCACTACCAAGGATCAGCAGCGGACGACCAGCCGCATCGGCCTCGGCAATAGCTGCGAGCACATCGTCTTCGTTGTCGACCGTTAGTACGCGCAGCGCCGGGCCGCCGACGCCGAGCGTCGTCAGCGACGCGAACGAGACGCCATGGTCGATGATCACGTGAGGAACCTACGCGCCCTGCGGTGCATGCATCAGTGCGCCGACATCATGACGCCGACCGGGGGGCCAGCAAGTCGGCGCGGCCACGGAAGCGCTGCAGCAATCGGTCGTAGGTCTTGCGCGACTCCTTGGTACGAAAGGCTTCGTCGGAATCGTGGTAGCCGCGGTGGCGTTCCTGATGGACCGGAAGATCGGCAGGGCCCTGGGCCAAGCGACCACCCGCCTCGCGCAAGGCGAGCGACCACTCCATGTCGGCGTTGCGGTAGAACCGCGCCTTGGGATGTGGACCTGTTGCGGCTGCTGCCTCTCGTCGCACCACAAACAAATACGACAACAGCGCGTCGCACTCGCCCGGGCCGCTGTCGATGAACGAACGCCACTGATCGTCGACGTCGACGTTCACTCCCCGCCACCCGACGGCAGCGAGCGAGTCGTCGGCCTCAAGCATGTCGAGAAGCGGCGTCAGAGCATCCCCGTCGAGCACGGACGACAGGTCCATGACCACGTGGTAGCGATGAGTGTCGAGCGCAAGCAACGCGGTGCGCGCTGCCGACCAACCGGTGCTCTGCAGCGTGGCATCCACGTGGTGCGCCTTGATGCGACCGGGATGAGCGGTCGCGAACTCGTGGACCACCCGGCCCGCACCGTCCACATCACCGAGGTCGAGCACCAGGATCGAGGCGTCGGCAGGAGCGTGATCGATCAGCGCCTGCAAGCAGGTTCGCGTGTCATCGGGCCAGCCATCGACCAGCACGCCGATTCCCAGCAGTCCATCGCTGGCCTCATCGGATCGGTTCGGCAACGCCGACACATTCGCAACGGTGTCGAACGGAGGCGCCGGTGCGAGCGTCCAGCCATCGGGGGTGTCGACCAAGAGCCAGCCGGCAGCGCGAATGCGATCGCGCAACACGTCAGCAGCGGCGAAGTCTCGATCGGCTCGAGCCTGTTGGCGATCCTGAGCCCATTGGGTTACCTCGTCCGAGGGCACCGCCTGACTCATCGCAGGCGCACCTTGGCGCGGGCCTGCGTCAACACCTTCTGGCCGCTGCTGGTGACGGTGAGGTCAACGCGCACAAGTCCGTCATCGAGCACCTCAACGACGCGTCCGACGATCTCGACAGTGGCACCCTCGTCCGTATCGGGCACCACGACGGGACGAGCAAATCGCACGCCGTACTCCTGCAGCGCACCAGGATCACCGGCCCACGTCACGAGATAGCGCGCAGCGAGGGCCATCGTGAAGTTGCCATGCGCAATGACGTCGGGCAGGCCGACCTCGAGCGCATGACGATGGCTCCAATGGATGACGTTGAAGTCGCCGGAGGCTCCCGCGTAGCGGACCAGAGTCTCGCGCGTGACCTGATAGCTCTGGGCTGCAATGTCGTCGCCAGCCGTCACGTCCGCCAGTCGGGCACCGGCGCTCATCAAGAACCATCCTCAGCAGCGCGTGCCACCAACAACGTGTACGACGTGACGACTCGCTCGCCCTGCACCGTGTCGACATCGCCCCGCAGCACGATCATGTCGTTGCCAGCCAGCGTCTTGATGGATTCGACGGTGACCACGACGGTGATCTCGTCTCCGGCGCGCAGCGGGCGCTCATAGACGAAGCGCTGGTCGCCGTGCACCACGCGCATCCAGTCCAGGCCTAGAGCCGGATCATGGACCACCGCGTAAGCGGCCTCGAGCGTGACGATGTTTGCGAACGTGGGCGGGGCAATGACATCGCTGTAGCCGAGGGCTGCTGCGGCCTCGACGCTGCGGTAGACGGGGTTCTCGTCCCCGATCGCGTCGGCGAACTCGGCAATTTTGGCGCGAGAGACCTCGTAGGGAAGCGTCGCCGGGTAGACACGGCCGACAAATCCGGTGTCGAGTGCCATGCCTGCCCTTCGTCGACGTTCGATGCGATCACGGTGGCTGCCACGGAGGCGACCCGACGCTAACGCACAGAACGACCGCCCCGCAGGACGGTCGTTCGGGTGCTGATCATGGGCGAGGACCCTTCGACGGGCCGCCGCTGCACTGACGCGTAGGTCAGCGGGTCTCGCGGTGCGCCGTGTGGGCATTGCACCGCGGGCAGTGCTTCTTGACCTCGAGGCGGTCAGGATCGTTGCGACGGTTCTTCTTAGTGATGTAGTTGCGCTCCTTGCAGTCGACGCATGCGAGCGTGATCTTCGGACGGACGTCGCTCTTGGCCATGGTCGGAGCCCTTCATCATTGCGGGAAGACGCGGTACAGACGATCCGCGCAGTCGTTCGGCGGTTGGTGCAGGTGGTGCGGTGGTGCGGTGGTGCTCCATGCCGTCACGATCGACGCCACGTGGTAGCGGAGGCCGGACTTGAACCGGCGACACAGCGATTATGAGCCGCTTGCTCTACCTGGCTGAGCTACTCCGCCAAGCCGACCGCCCCCAAGGTGCAGGGAGTGGCCTCCAGAGCCCCTTTACGGAATCGAACCGTAGACCTTCTCCTTACCATGGAGACGCTCTACCAACTGAGCTAAAGGGGCGATAGCCGCCACAGGCTACATGGACGCCTGTCGCAGGAGTGATCCAGCCCCCGGCGTTCCGCGAGCCTCTGCCAAGGGCGCAACACGCTCCGAAGCAACCCGCATGCGGCACGGAACAGGGCGTGGTCTGATCAGCCTCATGGCATGGAAGACGCAGCAGATCCCCGACCTGTCCGGACGCATCGCCGTCGTCACCGGAGCCACCAGCGGTCTGGGGCTGGCCTCGGCCCGTGACCTCGCCTCGCACGGGGCCCACGTGGTGATGACGGCCCGAAACGTCGGTCGCGGCGAGCAGGCCCTGGCCACGGTGAAGGCCGCGGTGCCCACCGCATCGGTGGAGGTGCGGCCCCTCGACACTTCGTCGCTGGAGTCGGTGCGGGCCTTTGCGGAGTCATGGGAGGGCCCGCTGGACATCCTGCTGAACAACGCTGGCGTCATGGCCGTGCCGTATTCGCTCTCGCCTGACGGCTTCGAACTGCACATCGCCACCAACCACCTCGGTCACTTTGCCCTCACCGGCCTGCTGCTCCCGGCTCTGGAGTCGGCCTCGGCTGCCCGCGTGGTCACGGTGTCGAGCCAGGCAGCCAAGCAGCCAGCCACCTCGTTCGAGGACCTCGTCGGCGATACCGACTACAACAAGTGGAAGGCCTACGCCCGCTCCAAGCTGGCCAATCTGCTCTTCGCGCTGGAATTCCAGCGGCGCCTGACCGTTGCTGGATCCAGCGTCAGCAGCCTGGCCGCCCACCCGGGCCTGGCGGCCACGGGCCTATTCACCGGAGATTCAGACCGCATGGCCTCGATCGTGAAGGTGGTGGGGCAATCGCCGGACGCCGGCGCCCTGCCGCAACTGCGCGCGGCCACCGACCCGAATGCACGCGGCGGGGAGTACTACGGGCCCTCGTTCGCGCAGTTGCGCGGAGCACCGAAGAAGGTGGCGCCCGGAAAGGCAGCAGCCGACCCAGTTGCGGCTCGTTCGCTGTGGTCGCAGTCGGAGTCGCTCACCGGAGTTGTGTACGCGTTCGACTGAGCCGCGCGCCCCTCAGAGGCACGAGCGCACGAACGCCCGGCCTCATCGAGACCGGGCGCTTCGTGGTGGCAGGTGTTGGGTTCGAACCAACGTAGGCTGAGCCGGCGGATTTACAGTCCGCTCCCTTTGGCCACTCGGGCAACCTGCCGGGGGTGCCGCTGTAGCAGCGACCGCGACAGAATAGCGCAGGCCTACGGGGCGTCCGATGCGCGTGGCTCTCCCCAGACGCCGACCTCGAACGCTGGCTCGACCCGCTCGCCGCAGCACCGTCCCCCACGATCGGAGATGCACCTCATGGCTGATTCCTCCTTCGACATCGTCAGCAAGATCGACCGTCAAGAGGTCGACAACGCCCGGAACCAGACCGGCAAGGAGATCAGCCAGCGCTACGACTTCAAGGGAGTCGGCGCCTCCATCGAGGAGTCGGGGGAAACGATCGAGATCCGCGCGAACTCCGAAGAGCGTGCGTTGGCCGTGCTCGACGTGTTCAAGGAAAAGCTCATCAAGCGCCAGGTTTCCCTCAAGGTGCTCGACGCCGGCGAGCCCATCTCATCGGGCAAGGACTACAAGATCCAGATCAAACTCACCGAAGGCATCTCGCAGGAGCAGGCTAAGAAGTTGGCCAAACTCATTCGCGACGACGGACCCAAGGGCGTCAAAGCGCAGGTGCAGGGCGAGGAGTTGCGAGTGTCGAGCAAGTCGCGCGACGACCTGCAGGCCGTCATGGCCCTGGTCAAGGGCGCCGACCTCGATTTCGCGACGCAATTCACCAACTACCGCTAGTCCCCCATCCTGATGGCGATGACCACGCCACAGGGGACCTACGGGGCGGCCATGGCTTCTAAGCGCGCGATCCGATCATCCATCGGCGGATGCGTCGAGAAGAGCTTGGCCATCCCGCCGCCTCTGAACGGGTTGGCGATCATCAGCGCCGACGTGGTCTGAAGCTCAGGCTCGGGCGACAAAGGCGCCGCAGCCGTTCCCTGTTCAAGTTTGCGTAATGCGCTGGCCAAGGCGAGTGGATCGCCGGTGAGCTCGGCACCGGATTGGTCGGCGTCGTACTCGCGCGACCTGCTGATCGCCATCTGCACGACCGACGCTGCGATCGGCCCCAGAATCAACACGATGATGGCCGCAAAAGGGTTGCGATCGCGGCCGCCCCCGCCCATCGGAATCAACCAGGCGAACTGCGCGAGAAACATGATGACGCTGGCGATGGTCGCGGCCACCGAGGCGATCAGGATGTCGCGGTTGTACACGTGGCTGAGCTCGTGCCCGAGCACACCTCGCAGCTCGCGCTCATCGAGCAACTGCATGATCCCCTCAGTGCAGCACACTGCCGCGTTCTCAGGATTGCGACCAGTGGCAAAGGCATTCGGCGCCACGGTCGGCGAGATGTACAAGGCTGGCATGGGCTGGCCGGCCTGCTGCGACAGCTCGCGCACGATGCGGTGCATGGCGGGCTGGTCGGCCTCGGTGACCGGATAGGCGCGCATCGATTTCAGCGCTAGCTTCGCGCTGTTGAAGTACGCGTAGCCGTTAATTCCGAGGGCGAACATCAGACCGATCACCAGGCCCGTCCTGCCCCCGAGCGCGGCACCCACGAAGAGCATCAGAGCGCCGAGCAAGGTGAGCAGCAGCGCGGTCTTCAGCCGGTTGTAGTGGCGGGGCATCGCAGACTTCCTCCTGTGTGACTAGGCCGTGGATTCCAGCATGCCGTTTCGAGCATCCGTCCGCTCCCGGACGGCGCTACTCCCCCGAAGGCGGCAGTCCCGAAGGCGGCAGTCCCGAAGGCGGCACTGAGGTGGGCCAGGTGGCGGAGAGGCGGTCGATCTCATGCACCAAGCCGCCGCGCTCGCCGCGGGCGGGCACGGTCGGCACCGGCACCCAGGCCAGGGCATCGAAGGGGCAGACCTCGATGCAGATGCCGCAGTACAAACACAGACCGAAGTCGATCGCGAATCGATCGAGCACGTGAACCGTGCGGGGTCGTGCGCCAGGGCCGACGGCGGGCTCGGTGACCGCATGCGAATCGATGTGGATGCACCAGTCGGGGCACTCGCGGGCGCACAGCATGCAGGACGTGCACGCCGACGGGTCGAGGGCGATCGAACCGCGCACCGGGGCTCCGGCCGGATCACCCGAAGCAGTTTCCGCCGCACCTGACGTTGCGTCGATCATCGGGCCTCCTCCCCATCGGAGGGCCGGATGCCGAACGTGGTCTGCCTTCGGCGCCTTTTGCGGCGCCCTTCAGTTTCGGACTCGGCCTCACGGGCCACAGTGGCATCGGCATCGGATTCGCCCGGTTCCTTGGCGCCGGGCCATGGCCGGTCCTGTCGGGGCTCGAGCCAGAACGACTTGAGCATCGGATGCTCGGGCATGTGCTCACCGAGAAGAAGCCGCTTGCCCGGTCCGGTGCTCAGAGCGAGGCCGAACATCTCATCGGCCTCCCGCTCGTGCCATGCGGCACCGGCGAATAGATCCGTGATCGAGGCCAGCACCTGGCCCTGCTCCACGCGCGTCCGGACGAACACCGAGACCACCCGCTCCCCCACTCCCGACGTCGCCGTCGCACCGGTACGGCCCAGGAGCTGAGCGATGACCGACAACGACCCATCAGCCTCATCTACCGCGGTCAGGAACTCCAGACGCGCCAGGCCGACGTCGTCAAGCAACGCGGCAATGGCAGCGTGCCAACGTTCCGACTCCAGGTCGAACATCGTCATGGCATAGACGTCACGCGCGGGAGCGGCATCGAAAGCCGCGACCCACTCCTGGAGCCCCCTCGGGGGATCGGCGGCGGTCACGACCGCACCTTCGGGGTGGACGCATCCGCATCGGTTCCCGCCAGGAGCAGTCGCAGCCCCGCCACCAACGCCGCCGGGCTGGGCGGGCAGCCAGGGACGTAAACATCAACCGGCAGCAGGCGGTCGATTCCATCGAGTACTGCGTAGGAATCCCAGTACGGTCCGCCGGTGCCGGCGCACGCGCCAAAGGACACCACGAAGCGCGGGGTGCTCATCCGTTCGTAGAGCCCGACCACCGACGGCGCCAGCACGTGCGTGACGGTGCCGGAGACCACGAGGACGTCGGCCACGTCGGGGTCGGCGTACTGCTCGACGGGAACGCCCACCTCCTGGTGGAGCTGCTCGAGGAGCGAGGTGGCCGACGCGTACTCGACGGCGCAGCAGGCCAGGCCGGCGTCAACGGCCCACAGACGCATCGGGGCACCGCCGAGCACGATCGTGGCCGCGGGTGTGGCTTGGGTCACACTCGCCCCTCCCTGGCCTGCTTCATGATCACTGCTGGGTGATCACTGCTGGGTGATCACTGGTTGTTGATCATTGCTCGTTGTTGATCATTGCTCGCTCGTTGCCGGTCGCGTCAACAATTGTTCTGGGGAATGGTTGACCGCGCTGACCAGCGTTGCAACGCCGTCGGGACCGCGTCGGGCTCGAACCTACTCTCGGGTAAGGTAGACAAGATTTCATCTCTCTCCTCCAGCATCTTCCCAAGGATGGCGCAGTGACCAAGCAGGTCGTGCCCCTCGAGCGTGTGATCATCCGATTCGCCGGTGACTCCGGCGATGGCATGCAGCTCACCGGCGATCGCTTCACCTCAGAGACTGCAGCCTTCGGCAACGACTTGTCGACACTGCCCAACTTCCCCGCTGAGATCAGGGCGCCTGCCGGCACCTTGGCCGGAGTGTCAAGCTTCCAGCTCCACTTCGCCAGCCGCGACATCATGACGCCCGGTGACGCACCGAACGTTCTGGTCGCGATGAATCCAGCGGCGCTGAAGGCCAACATGTCCGACGTGCCTCGCGGAGCCACGATCATCGTCAACACCGACGAGTTCGCCAAGCGTGCGATGCAGAAGGTCGGCTACGACACGAACCCCCTCGAGGACGGTTCGCTCGAGAGCTACCACGTCGTTCCCATTGCGCTCACTTCCATGACGGTCGCGGCCCTCAAGGACATCGACGTCTCGAAGAAGGACGCCGAGCGCAGCAAGAACATGTTTGCGCTGGGCATGCTCTGCTGGCTGTACAACCGACCCACCGAGGGCACGATCAAGTTCCTGACGCAGAAGTTCGGCAAGAAGCCGCTGATCCTCGAAGCCAACCTGACCGCCTTCAAGGCCGGCTACGCCTTCGGTGAAACCACCGAGGACTTCGCGGTCTCGTACGAGATCAAGCCGGCTCCGATGAACCCCGGCGTCTACCGGAACATCACGGGCAACATGGCGCTCTCGTACGGCCTCGTCGCTGCTGGTCAGCTCAGCGGGCTGCCGGTGTTCCTCGGCGCCTACCCGATCACGCCGGCCAGCGACATCCTCCACGAGTTGAGCAAGCACAAGAACTTCGGCGTGGCCACGTTCCAGGCAGAAGACGAGATCGCAGGCGTCGGTTCGGCCCTGGGAGCCGCCTTCGGTGGCGCACTGGCGATCACCACCACCTCAGGTCCCGGTGTGGCGCTCAAGGGCGAGACCATCGGCCTCGCGGTATCGATGGAGCTGCCGCTGGTCATCATCGATGTGCAGCGCGGTGGTCCTTCCACCGGACTGCCCACCAAGACCGAGCAGTCCGACCTGCTGCAGGCCATGTTCGGCCGCAACGGAGAGGCGCCCGTTCCGGTGGTCGCGCCGCGAAGCCCCGTCGACTGCTTCGATGCCGCGATCGAGGCCTGCCGAATCGCCACCAAATACCGCACGCCGGTCTTTCTCCTCTCCGACGGCTACCTGGCCAACGGCTCGGAGCCGTGGGCGCTGCCCGACGTCTCCACGCTGCCCGATCTGCACGTCGATTTCGCCACCGAGCCGAACCACACGCTCGATGACGGCACGCAGGTCTTCTGGCCCTACAAGCGCGACCCCGAGACGCTCGCGCGTCCGTGGGCCATCCCCGGTACCGCCGGTTTGGAGCACCGCATCGGCGGCATCGAAAAGGCCGACGGCACGGGCAACATCTCTTACGATCCGGCGAACCACGACTTCATGGTGCGGACGCGTCAGGCCAAGGTCGACGGCATCGCGCGCGACATCGAGGATCTTGAGGTCGAGGATCCCTCCGGGCAGGCCGATGTTCTGGTGCTCGGCTGGGGTTCCACGTACGGCCCGATCGGTGCGGGCTGCCGCCGGGTGCGCGACCACGGACACAACATCGCGCAGGCACACCTGCGCCACCTCAACCCCTTCCCGGCCAACACCGGCGAGGTGCTTAGGAGTTACCGCAAGGTGCTCATCCCCGAGATGAACCTCGGCCAGCTCGCGCTGCTCATTCGCGGCAAGTACCTGGTCGATGCGATCTCGTACAACCAGGTCCGAGGGCTCCCCTTCAAGGCCGAAGAACTCGCCGGCGTCATCGAGGACGTGATCAAGAGTGACTGAAGCAACCGCTCACCCGTTCCGCTCGTTGGACCTGGTGCCCAAAACCGATCAGAAGCAGTCGGCCAAGGAGTTCAAGTCCGACCAGGAGGTGCGCTGGTGCCCGGGGTGCGGCGACTACGCGATTCTCGCCGCCGTGCAGGGCTTCATGCCCGAACTCGGACTCAAGCGCGAGAACGTCGTGTGGGTGTCCGGCATCGGATGCTCGTCGCGCTTCCCGTACTACATGAACACCTACGGCATGCACTCGATCCACGGTCGTGCGCCGGCGATCGCGACCGGCCTCTCGACCTCGCGCCCCGACCTCTCGGTCTGGCTGGTGACTGGCGACGGTGACGCCCTCTCGATCGGCGGCAACCACCTGATCCACGCGCTGCGTCGCAACGTGAACCTCAAGATCCTGCTGTTCAACAACCGGATCTACGGCCTCACCAAGGGTCAGTACTCGCCCACTTCGGAGCAGGGAAAGATCACCAAGTCGACGCCGTTGGGATCGCTGGACTACCCGTTCAACCCCGTCTCGCTCGCGCTCGGCGCCGAAGCCACCTTCGTAGCTCGCACGATGGACTCTGACCGCCAGCACCTCACGACGGTGCTCCGTGCAGCAGCCGAGCACGACGGCACCGCGCTGGTCGAGATCTACCAGAACTGCCCGATCTTCAACGACGGCGCCTTCGATGGATTGAAGGATGGCGAGGAGAAGGAGCAGCACATCATCCGCCTCGAGCACGGCGAGCCGATCACCTTCGGCCTTGAGCGCGAGAACGGTGTGGTGCGAGCCGCCGACGGTTCGATCTCGATCGCCAAGGTGGCCGAGGTGGGCCTGGACAACGTGATCCGTCACGACGCGCACGCCGATGACCCCGGCTTGGCGTTCTCGCTCTCCCGCCTGTCGAACCCGGACAATCTCGACCAAACCCCGATGGGCATCTTCCGCAGCATCGAGCGCCCCACCTACGACACGCTGATGCGCGGTCAGATCGCCAAGGCGAAGGACGCCGGAGCCGGCGACCTCTCGGCTCTTATCCATGGCAATGACACCTGGACCATCAACTGACGTCCTCACCATCACCGACGAACCCCGCCTCCTCGACGCCGAGGGGGCGGGGTTCGTCGTTCACGGGTAGCGGACCCGAGCGGGCCACCCGATCCCCTCGTCGTACGGGGATCGCGGCAGGCCTGTCCGCATACTTCCTGTGGGGACTGTTCCCCCTCTACTTCGTCCTGCTCGACACCGTCAACGCGGTGGAGGTGGCGGCGAACCGCATCGTGTGGTCGCTGGCACTCGTTCTGCTGCTCATCACGATCTTCGGCCGTTGGGGGGTGCTGCGACGCGTCCTGTCGAACCGGCGCACCGTGATGGGATGCGCGCTCGGCGGACTCATGCTGACCACGAACTGGACCGTGTACATCGCGGCCGTGCAGAACGACGCCGTGGTCGAGGGCGCGCTGGGGTACTACATCAATCCGCTGGTCACGGTGCTGTTCGGCGTCGTGCTGCTCAAGGAGCGGCTGACCCGACTGCAGTGGATCGCCCTCAGCATCGCGTTCATCGCCGTGCTGGCGCTCACGATCGACTACGGCCGTCCACCGTGGATCGCCCTCGCGCTGGCCGCCTCGTTCGGCCTCTATGGCCTGGCAAAAAAGCTGGTGGACGCACCCTCGCTCGAGGGCCTGGGGATCGAGACCGGCGCGATGCTGGTTCCCGCACTCATCGTGCTCGGAGTATTCGCCTCCCGCGGCGAGTTGGCGCTGACCTCCGGTGACGCTTCGACCGTGCTGCTCCTGGTGGCGCTCGGCGTGCTGACGACGGTGCCTCTCCTGCTGTTCGGCGTGGCCATCTCGAGCATCCCGCTCTCGCTCATGGGACTCATGCAGTACCTGACCCCGACGGTGCAGTTCATCGTCGGCGTGGTGGTACTCACCGAACCCATGCCGGGCAGTCGCTTCATCGGTTTCGTGCTGGTGTGGATCGCGCTGGCCCTGCTCGCCTACGACGGGCTGCGTCGCTCGCGCGTCCCCACCGCCGCCTTCGACGCCACCTAACCCAAACCTACGGTCCAGTATCGACCGCTTTTGTCCGTCTGAGGACCACAGAATCTCAGTGCTGAAATCTCGTGGTCCCCAAGCGGACAAAAACGGCACTTACTGGACCGTAGGTTTGGGGTGGGGGGGTTAGACGGAGCGGGAGACGACGACCTCGGTGAGGGCGGCGAGGGCGTCCTTGGCGGCACCCTCGGGCAGCGGAGCCAGCAGGTCGCGCGCCAATGCCGCCCGGTGATTCAGTTCGGCTCGGGCGCGCGCCATTCCCTCGTGCGAACGCAACAGCGCCAGCGCCCTGTCGACGCGGGCATCGGCCTGCGTCGAGTCGACGGTGGCAAGGTCGGGGCCGATCAGATCCCGGATCTCACGAGCCGGCTCGTCATCGATGGCGAACGCTTGCAGCACCGGAAGAGTAAGCACACCCTCGCGAAGATCTGTGCCCGGCGTCTTGCCCGACTCGATCGATTCGCTGGCGACGTCAAGCACGTCGTCGCTGAGTTGGAAGGCGACGCCGATCGAGGCGCCGAACGACTCCATGACCTGTTGGATCGCGGGGTCGGCATCGGCGAACTTGGCACCGAACAGCCCGCTCGTGGCGATGAGCGAGCCGGTCTTCTCGGCCACCACGTCGAGGTAGTGAGCCACCGGATCCTCGTCGCCTCGCGGGCCGACCGTCTCGCGAATCTGACCCGTGACTAGTTGCTCGAACGTGCGGGCCTGGATGCGTACCGCTTCGGGACCGAGGTCGGCCAAAAGGTCCGAGGCCCTGGCAAACAGGAAGTCGCCGGTGAGGATCGCCACGCTGTTTCCCCAGCGAGAATTCGCCGACTCGGCGCCGCGGCGCAGCGGGGCTTCGTCCATGACGTCGTCGTGATAGAGCGTGGCCAGATGTGTCAGCTCGACGACCACCGCCGCATCGATCACCTGAGCATGGTGCGGATCACCGAACTGCGCAGCCAGCAAGGTCAGCAAAGGCCGGAACCGCTTGCCACCGGCCTCGATGAGGTGGCCGGCGGCCTCGGCGACGAACGAGTCAGCGCTCTGGGCGGCCACGCGCAGCCGCTTCTCGACAGCATCAAGGCCCTCGCGCAGATCGTGCTCCAACGCGGGGTCGAGCGAATCCAGACCGAAGGGAGTGGTCACAGCGACATCCTCCCTGGGTCGGCAGCGAAATGCTGGCCGAGGGGCCCTAACGAGACGAACACCACGTCGAGCCCCTGGTTCGGCGTGGCGGGCCTGATCATCGGACGAACTGGGAGGCCGCCTCGGCGACATCGATGCCGATCTGCGGGAGGAAGCCCAGCACGAGCGTGACGCCGACGCAGACGGCCAGCGACACCGCCGTGGCGAACGAGGGAACCGCCACGGTGGTCGTGTCGTCCTGGGTGTCGGCGAAGAACATCAGCAGGATCACGCGGACGTAGAAGAAGCCAGCGATCGCGCTCGTGATCACGCCGATGACGACGAGCCACACGGCTCCGGAATCGGCCGCAGCCTCGAAGACCAAGAACTTCGCCGGGAACCCGCTGGTGAGCGGGATGCCAGCCATCGCGAGCAGGAAGAGGGCGAAGATGCGTGCGACACCGGGGCTGCGCTTGGCGAGCCCGGCCCACTGCGAGAGGTGGCTGGCCTCACCGGCTCCGTCGCGCACCAGCGTGAGGGTGCCGAAGGCGCCGATCGTCGCGAATCCGTAGGCCACCAAGTAGAAGAGCACCGATGCCGTTCCCTGGTTCGACACCGCGATCACACCCACCAAGAGGAAGCCTGCGTGCGCAACGGATGAGTAGGCCAGCATCCGTTTGATGTCGCTCTGGGTCAGCGCCAGGATCACGCCGACGAGCATCGTGAGCGCCGCGATCACCATCATCATCGGGCGCCAGTCGAAGCGCACCCCACCGAAGGCGACGTACAGGATGCGCAGCAATGCGCCGAAGGCCGCAACCTTGGTGGCCGCCGCCATCCAGGCGGTGACAGCCGTCGGTGCCCCTTGGTAGACGTCGGGCGTCCACTCGTGGAACGGCGCAGCGCCGACCTTGAAGAGCAGGCCCACCGACACAAGCGCGATTCCACCGAGGAGCAACGACTCCGAGGAGGCCACACCACCGGTGGCAATCGCGATCTGCGAGAACTCCAGCGATCCCGAGTACCCGTAAAGAAGGGCGGCACCGAACAGGAAGAACGCCGACGAGTACGCGCCGAGCAGGAAGTACTTCAGGGCTGCTTCCTGCGACAACAGTCGACGACGACGGGACATGCCGACCAGCAGGTACAGCGGCAGCGAGAGCACCTCGAGCGCGATGAACATGATGAGCAGATCATTCGCGGCCGGGAAGAGCAGCATGCCGCCGACCGAGAACAGAGCCAGCGGATAGATCTCGGTCTGCTGAATGCCCTTCAGCGTGAGAACGCGCTCCTCGTCACTGCCCGGCACCGCAGAGGCGCGCGGGGCGAACGGATCGCGTCCCGGATCGACCTTGCGGTCGGTGAACAGCAGGAACGAGACGAACGACAAGATCAGCACCAGGCCCTGGAGGTACCGCGCCGGGCCGTCCCAAGCGATCGACCCCTCAGCGATGATCGCGTCCTGCGGATCGGCCAGCAGTAGGGCGATGCCCGCAGCAATCAAGGCGCCGAACGTGACCACGAGCTGCGCGCGGAACCGCGCACCGCGCGGCAGGAAGGCCTCGATGAGGACGCCAAGTACTGCGGCACCCAGGACGATGAGCACCGGTGCGAGCAGGGCGTACTCGATGCCCGGCGAGGCGAAGGTGCTGTCGGTGGCTGCCAGCAGGCCGGTCACTGGGCGACCTCCTGTTCAGGGGAGGTCGGACTAACCTGAGTGGGTGCCGGGTCGGTGGCGCCGACCTGTTCGATGGTGGCCACCACGGCCGGCTCGATGATCCGCGTGAGCGCCTGCGGATACACGCCGAGGGCGATGGTCAGCGCCAGGATCGGAGCAATGGCCCAGGCCTCACGTCGCCCGAGTTCGGGGAAGTGCCGTGCGACCGCGCCACGCGGCGCACCCGTGGCCACCCTCTGGTAAAGCCACAGGATGTAGACGGCCGAGAGAACGATGGCGACGGTGGCAATGATGGCCAACGCCGGGTAGCGAAGGTACGAGCCCACTAGGACGAGGAACTCGCCGGGGAAGCTGGCCAGTCCCGGAAGCGCCAGACCCGACAGGCCCGCGATGAGGAACGTGCCAGCCAGCAAGGGCGCCACCTTGAACGCGCCGCCGTAGTCGGCGACGTTGCGCGACTTGCCACGGCGAATCATGAAGCCGGCCACCAGGAACAGCGCGGCGGTCGAGAGGCCATGGGCGACCATGTAGAAGACCGCACCGGTCTGCGCTGTGGTGGTGAACACGAAGATGCCGAGGACGATGAAGCCGAAGTGCGAGACTGACGTGTAGGCGATGAGCCGCATGATGTCGGTTTGCCCGATGGCCAGCAGCGCGCCGTAGACCACGCTGATCACCGCCAGCACGGAAATGGTGAAGGCGAAGGTCTTCGAGGCGTCCGGGTAGAGGTTCAGGCAGTAGCGGATCATTCCGAACGTGCCGACCTTGTCCATCAGAGAGACCAGCAGCACGGCGGTTCCGGGTGTGGACTCTGATGCCGCATCGGGCAGCCAGGTGTGCAGCGGCCAGAGCGGCGCCTTGATGGCGAAGGCCAGGAAGAAACCTAGGAACAACAGGTTCTGCAGGCCGGGGTTGATGTCGAGGGCCGTCAGAGTCTCGAAGTCGAAGGTGCCCGCGCCGAGAAGATCCTGGCTGGCGATGTAGAGGCCGATGAGCGAGACCAGCATGATCAGCCCGCCGAACAGGCTGTACAGCAGGAACTTCATCGCCGCATACGAGCGTCGCGGACCGCCGAAGCGGCCGATGAGCATGTACGCCGGCACCAGCATCGCTTCGAACAAGACGTAGAACAGGAAGACGTCGAGTGAGGAGAACAGCCAGATCACCATCGACTGCAGCACGAGCATCAACGCGAAGAAGCCGCGGACCGAGAAGTCGCCCACCGGATGCGCGTCACGCCAGGACGCGAGCATGACAAAGGGAACGATGCAGGCAGCCAGCGCCACCATCACCAGACCGATGCCGTCGACGCCGAGCTTGAAGCTGACACCGAAGGCGGGGATCCACTCGTAGCTCGTGACGAACTGGAAGCGCTCGCTGCTGCCCACGTCGTACTGCGTGGCCATCGCGATGACGACGCCCAGAGTTACCAGTGACGCCGCCAGAGCCACCCATCGCGAGACGTCATCGAACTGCTTCGGCAGCAACGAGATCACCGCTGCTCCCACCAAGGGGATCAGTCCGGCGACGACGAGCCAAGGAAAGTCGTTCACGTCACAGCCTCACGAGCAGCAGGGAGAGGATGAGCAGGACAGCGCCCACAAGCATTGCTAATGCGTACGAACGGACGTATCCGGTCTGGATGCGGCGGCTTCGGCCCGAGAGTCCGCCTAGCGATGCCGCGAGCCCGTTGACTGCACCATCGATCACACGGTTGTCGAACCAGACCAGTGAGCGTGTGAGCCACTGACCGGGCCGCATGAACACGGCCTCGTTGAATGCATCACCGAAGAGATCGCGGCGAGCAGCGTAGGTGAGCACCGACACCTTGGACGGAGCCGCTTCCGGTACGGGCCGACGCAGATACATCACGACGGCGATCGCCACACCGATGAGCACGAAGACCAAGGTGATGAGCGTGATGACGATCGGCTCGAGATCGGGCTTGGGCTTCACATACCCGGTAACGGGTTCGAGCCAGCGCTCCAAGCGGTCGTTGCTCATGAGCAGGTAGCCGCCGAACACCGAGCCGAAAGCAAGCACGACCATCGGAACGGTCATCGTGGCCGGCGACTCGTGCGGGTGAACGTCGTCGGTCCAGCGCTTGCCACCGATGAAGGTCATGAAGAAGATGCGGCTCATGTAGAACGCTGTGATTCCGGCGCCAACGATGGCCACCGCACCGATGATCGGATTGCGGGCCAGCGCCGACTCGATCACGAGGTCCTTGGTGAAGAAGCCCGCGAACGGGGGGATGCCGATGATGGCCAGGTAGGCCAGGCCGAACGTGGCAGAGGTGATCATCATGACGGCGCGCAGGCCACCGAACCGACGCATGTTCACCTGGTCGTTCATGCCGTGCATGACCGAACCAGCGCCCAGGAAGAGCCCGGCCTTGAAGAAGCCGTGGGCCAGCAGCAGCGCGATGCCGTACACGTAGCCGGTGGGACCGAGGCCGACCGCAAGCGTCATATAGCCGATCTGGCTCATGGTCGAACCGGCCAGCGCCTTCTTGATGTCGTCCTTGGCCGAAGCGATGATGCCACCGATGATCAGCGTGATCAGACCGACGACGATGACGGCCATCTGCGCTTCGGGAGCCAGGTTGAAGATTGGATTCGACCGCGCGATGAGGTAGATACCGGCCGTCACCATGGTGGCCGCGTGGATCAGGGCTGAGACCGGGGTCGGGCCCTCCATGGCGTCGAGCAGCCACGACTGCAGCGGGAACTGGGCCGACTTGCCGCAGGCCGCCAGCAGCAGTGCGAAGCCGATCGCGTTCAGGATTCCCGATGAAGCCTCCGGGGCTGCCTCGAAGACACCCTGGAAGGTGACACTGCCGAACGCCGCAAACATCACCATGATCGCCACGGCCATGCCGATGTCGCCGACGCGGTTGACCACGAAGGCCTTCTTCGCGGCGGGGCCGGCGGTGTCGCGCGTCTGGTAGTACCCGATCAGCAGGTACGAGGCCAGGCCGACGCCTTCCCAGCCGATGTACAGCAGGGCGTAGCTGTCGGCCAGAACCAGCAGGAGCATCGAGGCGACGAACAGGTTCAGGTAGCCGAAGAATCGACGACGCCCGGCATCGCCGTGCATGTAACCGATCGAATAGATATGAATCAGTGCGCCCACTCCGGTGATGAGGAGCACGAACGCCATCGAGAGTTGGTCGAGCTGGAAGGCGACGTCGACCTGGAACCGACCCAGATCGAGCCAGGTGAAGAGGAACTGCCGAACGGCACGCTCCTCGCCGGGTTTGCTCAGCATGTTCAGCCAGAGCGCCAAGGCAACGCCGAACGAACCGAGCACGGTGGCAACACCCAGCAGGTGTCCCCAGCGGTCGGTGCGGCGTCCACCGAGCAGGAGCACTCCGGCTCCAAGCAACGGAAGGGCGATCAGCAACCACGTCAGTGACGAGGTGCCGCTCGCGGCGGCAATCTGCTCCATCAGGTCATGACCTCAGCAGGTTGGCGTCGTCGATCGAGGCCGATCGACGGACGGAGAAGATGGACATGATGATGGCCAGGCCGATGACCACTTCGGCGGCAGCCACGACCATCACGAAGAACGCCACGACCTGACCGTCGAGGGTGCCGTTGATCCGGGCGAACGATACGAACGCCAGGTTGGACGCGTTCAGCATCAGTTCGATGCACATAAACACCACGATGGCGTTGCGGCGGAACAGCACGCCGAACGCACCAATGCTGAACAGCACAGCCGACAGGTAGATGTAATTGATCGGGTTCATCGGTTCTCGCTCTCCCCCTCACCATCTGCATGGTCACCATCGGCCGGGAAGGACGTCGTGATCGCGCGCCCATCGGCCGTCGTGAAGGTGCGCGAGGCGCCTTCGACCTGGAACAGCACGGGCACCGACTCAACCGAGGGAGAGCCGTCCGGCAGGAGGGCCGGGGTGTCGACCGCGTTGTGATTGGCGAACACGCCGGGAGAGGGCATCGGCGTGCGCGGAACACCGGATGAACGAAAACGTGCTTCCGACAGCATCCGCTGGGTGGGCTTGGGAACGAAACGTTCACGGTGCGTGTAGACCATCGCGCCCACCGCCGCGGTGATGAGCAAGGCGCTGGTGACCTCGAAGGCCAAGACGTAACGACCGAAAATGAGCTGGGCAATACCTTGAATATTGCCCCCGGCCGGTTCGGTGACCGCATCGAGCCCGACGATCTGGTTAACCGCCAGCCCACCAACACCGGTGAGCAGCAGCACACCGAAGCCGAGGCCCACGAGCACAGCCGCGAGCCGCTGGCCCTTGATGGTCTCGACCAACGAGTCGGAGGCGTCAACGCCGATCAGCATGAGGACGAAGAGGAACAGCATCATCACCGCGCCGGTGTAGACGATGATTTGCACCATGCTCAAGAACGGCGCTGCATTGACCAGGTACAGGATTGCCAAACTCACCATCGTGGTGGCGATCCAGAGGGCCGAGTGAACTGCCTTGCGCGAGAACAGCATTCCTAGGGCGCCAAGCACGCACAGGCCCCCGAGCACCCAGAACGCGAAGGTCTCACCCGACGACACGGTGGCCGTGCCGGCGGCAACGACCTCGGTCATACGGCACCGTCCTCGTGGCCGGTCACCGGAGCAGCGGGTTCGCTTCGGTCGTCCGCTTCGCGCGTACGTGCGAGCTCCTGCGCAGCGACCGAGCGGGTCACCTTGCCCTGGTAGTAGTCGGCGTCGGTGGTACCCGGAACCATCGGGTGCGGCGGCGGGATCATGCCCTCATACAAAGGCGCGAGCAACTGCTCCTTGGTGAAGATGAGTCGGCCGCGATCGTCATCGGCCAGCTCGTACTCGTTGGTCATGGTGAGGGCCCTGGTCGGGCAGGCCTCGATGCAGAGTCCACAGAGGATGCAGCGCAGGTAGTTGATCTGGTACACCGCGCCATACCGCTCGCCGGGAGAGAACCGGGCATCCTCGGTGTTATCGGCACCTTCGACGAAGATCGCATCAGCCGGGCAGGCCCATGCGCACAACTCGCAGCCGATGCACTTCTCGAGGCCGTCCGGGTAACGATTCAATTGGTGGCGGCCGTGGAACCGAGGCTCGATCGGGAAGTCACGCCCACGCTTGTGCTCGGGGTACTGCTCGGTATTCACCTTCTTGAACATCGTGGCGAAGGTGACGCCGAATCCCTTGAGGTTGCCGATCACGCTAGGCACGGGGTGCCTCCTCGTCGGTAACAGTGGCGGTCAAGGTGGACGTAGCGCCGCTGGATGACCCGGTACTGGTCGACGCAACGCTGGCGGAGACGATGGGCGAACCCGCAGGGGGAGGCAACGACTGGCCCGGCATCGGTGGCACGGGATGCCCGCCCGCGTAGGGATCGAACGGCTCAGGTTCGGCCTGCTTCTTCTCCTGCGATTCACCGAGCATGGTGTCGAGCAAGAAGCTGAGTACAAGCAGTCCGGCGAACACGATCCCGACGCCGATCAGCAAGTTCGCGGTGTCGATGCTCGTGTTCTCGCGCAAGGTGCGCGCGGTCGCCACGATAAGAATCCACGCCAGAGAGACGGGGATCAGCACCTTCCACCCGAGCTTCATGAACTGGTCGTAGCGCAAACGCGGGAGCGTTCCGCGCAACCAAATGAAGAAGAAGATGAAGGCGAAGAGCTTGCCGATGAACCACAACAGCGGCCACCAGCCCTCGTTGGCGCCAGACCACACCGCGGTGATCGGCCACGGGGCACGCCAGCCACCGAGGAACAGTGTGGTGGCCAGCGCCGAGACTGTGACCATGTTGATGTACTCCGCCAGGAAGAACAGCGCGAACTTCAGCGAGGAGTACTCGGTGTGGAATCCGCCAACGAGTTCGCCTTCGGCTTCAGGAAGGTCGAACGGCGCACGGTTCGTCTCGCCCACCATCGACGTCGTGTAGATGATGAATGACGGCGCGAGGAGCACGATGTACCAGACGTTCTCCTGGGCCTCGACGATTCCCGAGGTCGACATCGTGCCCGCGTAAAGGAACACCGCCACGAACGACAGACCCATCGCGATCTCGAACGAGATCATCTGAGCGGTCGAACGAAGGCTGCCCAAGAGCGGGTACGTCGAACCCGACGACCAGCCGGCAAGGACGATGCCGTAAATGCCTACCGACGCCACCGCGAGGACGAACAGCACGGCAACGGGGAAGTCGGTGAGCTGCAGGTTCGTCGTCGTGCCGAAGATCGAGACCGCAGGCCCCAGCGGGATCACGGAGAACGCCAGGAAGCACGTGATCGCTGAGATGAGCGGCGCAAGGATGTAAACGGGCCGGTCGGCCAAGATGGGGATGATGTCTTGCTTCAGCGCGAGCTTGACGCCGTCCGCCAGACCCTGCACCAGGCCGAAGGGGCCCACCCGGTTCGGGCCAACGCGCATCTGCATGCGGGCTACGACGCGGCGCTCGAGCCAGATCGTGAACAGCGTGACCAGCACGAGGAAAACGAAGATGACGAGCGACTTCAGCAGGATGAGCCAGCAGGGGTCGGTTCCGAACGCTGTCGTCATGCCGCACCTCCCGATGCCTTGGCGAGGGTGACGATGCTTCCGCTGGTAGCGCCCAGCACGACCAACGTGCGGGAGCCCGATGAGTTGGTCGGCACCCACACAACCCCGTCGGGCAGGTCGCTGACCACTAAGGGCAGCGTGAGCATTCCGAGGTCGTTCGAGACGCTCACGTGATCGCCGTCGATGGCCCCGATACCCGCTGCAGTTGCGGCCGACAGCCGGACGACGGGAGCGGGTGCGGTGCCGGCCAACGCGTCTTCTCGATCTTGCCCGACACCGAGATCGAGCAGGTGACGCCATGTGGCCAGCACCGCCGATCCAGGCGACGCGTCCGTTGCCGGAGCAGGCTCTGATGCTGCCGACACGTTCGGGCGCTCACCTGCCCAGGTGCCCAGGGTTTCAAACTCAGCACGCGCTTGTGCCGCCGTGCTGAAACCCAGGCTGATCGGCGCATCCACGTCGAGATCGAGCTCGTCGGCCAGTGCGGCCAACACCCGGATCTCAGACATCGTGGGTGTATCCAGCACCGCATCGAACGAACGCGGGCGGCCCTCCCAGTCGATGAAGGTGCCGGCGCGCTCGGCGATCGGCGGCACGGGCAGCACTACGTGTGCGTACTCGGTCACCTCGCTCGCTCGGACCTCGAGACTCACGATGAACTCCGACCCGGCCAGCGCGGCGCGCGCGAGGGCAGGATCGGGAAGATCGTCGATCTCGACACCGGCCACCACAAGGGCATCGAGGCGTTCGGCGTAGCCGGCGACGGGATCGCCGTTCTCGTCGACCTCGTCGGTGATCTCGGCCGCAAGCAGGATCTCGTGCAGGCCCCGGCCAGCCGTCTCCGGCACGCTCGACACTCCCCAGGCCGCAGCAATCTGCGCGCGTGCGGTGCCGTCGGCCACAGGACGACCGCCGGGAAGCAGCGTCGGCGCAGCACCGACATCGACCGCGCCGCGTTCACCCGCGCGACGCGGGATCCACGCCAGACGCGCGCCCGTGCTCGCAGCAAGCTCTGCAGCAGCGGCGAAGGCACCGGGGCTCATCGCCAACCGCTCGCCCACCAGGATCACCGCGCCGCTGGATCGCAGGAGCCTGCCGATCTCGTCGTTAGCACCTGCCTCACGCAGCACCTGCGCCTCGGCGCCAGGGGCCGCGTGAAGCACGGTGGCCTCGAGCTTGCTGCTGCCACGCGTCGTGAAAGGCGCCGTGGTGATGACCTTGAGCGTGCCCTTGCGCACCGCCTTGTGCAGGCGCAGGAAGACGATGGGCGATTCCTCCTCGGGCTCAAACCCGACCAGCAGTACGGCTGGCGCTTTCTCAAGCTCGGTGTAGGTGACGCCGAGTCCGCTGCCCGCGACGTGCGAACCGAGGAACGCGAGCTCCTCGTCGGAGGTCGCGCGAGCGCGGAAGTCGATGTCGTTGGTCTTCAGGGCCACGCGCGCAAACTTGCTGTACGCGTAGGCATCCTCGAGCGTCAAACGCCCACCGACCAGAACGCCGGTACGACCGCGGGCGGCGACCAAACCATCGGCCGCCGCTGCAAGTGCCTCGGGCCATGAAGCCGGCTGCAGCACTCCGTCGGCGTCACGCACCATCGGGTGGGTCAAACGGTCCTGACCCGTGGTGGAGCGGAAGGCGAAGCGACCCTTGTCGCAGTTCCACTCCTCGTTCACCTGCGGGTCATCACCTGCAAGGCGGCGCACCACCTTGCCGCGACGGAAGTCGGCGCGTAGTGAACACCCCGATGCACAGTGCTCGCACGCGGTCGGAACCGACACGAGGTCGAACGGGCGAGCGCGAAAACGGTAGGCCGCGCTGGTGAGTGCTCCCACGGGACAGATCTGAATCGTGTTGCCCGAGAAGTACGACTCGAAGGGCTGGTCCTCGTAGATTCCGACCTGCTGCAACGCACCACGCTCAAGCATCTCGATGAACGGATCGCCGGCGATCTGGTCACTGAAGCGGGTGCAGCGAGCGCACAGCACGCAGCGCTCGCGGTCGAGCAGCACCTGTGAAGAGATGTGGATCGGCTTCTCGAAGGTTCGCTTCACTCCCTCAAAACGAGACTCCGCGTAGCCGTTGCTCATCGCCTGGTTCTGCAAGGGGCACTCGCCACCCTTGTCGCATACCGGGCAGTCGAGGGGGTGGTTGATGAGCAGCAGCTCCAACACACCCTTCTGCGCCTTGTCGGCCACGGGCGAGGTGTGCTGGGTGCTCACCACCATGCCGTCGGTGACGGTGGTGGTGCACGAGGTCAAAGGCTTGCGCTGCCCCTCAACCTCGACGAGGCACTGGCGGCACGCGCCAACGGGGTCGAGCAGCGGGTGGTCGCAGAACCGAGGGATCTGCACACCGATGAGTTCGGCCGCACGGATGACGAGCGTGCCCTTGGGCACCTGCACCTGAACGCCGTCGATGGTGACGGTGACCAGGTTGGACGGTCGCTCGGCGGGGGCACCAGTGGCGGCGGGAGTGGTGATGGTCACGCGTCAGCTCCCACGAGCAGGCTGGATGCCTCGTAGGGAAAGAGCTCCCACGCTGGCGTATGAGTCCCCGCGATGAACTCGTCGCGGAAGTACTGGATGGCCGAGGTGATCGGGCTGGTCGCACCATCGCCGAGCGCGCAGAAGGATCGACCAAGAATGTTGTCGCAGAGGTCGAGGAGCTTCTCGATGTCGGCCTCGGTGCCCTCGCCCTTCTCGATTCGCTCCAGGATCTGCACGAGCCACCACGTGCCTTCGCGGCACGGCGTGCACTTACCGCACGATTCATGCTTGTAGAACTCGGTCCAGCGCAGCACTGCACGCACCACCGACGTCGTCTGATCGAAGATCTGGAGCGCCTTGGTGCCGAGCATGGAACCTGCGCCACCCACACCTTCGTAGTCGAGCGGCACGTCGAGGTGTTCGTCGGTAAGCAGCGGAGTCGAGGAGCCGCCAGGGGTCCAGAACTTAAGCGTGCTGCCCTCGCGCATGCCGCCCGCGAGGTCGAGCAGTTCGCGCAATGTGATGCCGAGCGGAGCTTCGAACTGGCCAGGGTTCTTCACGTGGCCCGAGAGCGAGTAGAGGGTGTAGCCCTTCGACTTCTCGGTGCCCATGCTCGAGAACCACTCGGCACCGTTGGCGATGATCGAGGGAACGGTAGCGATCGACTCGACGTTGTTGACCACCGTGGGGCACGCGTACAAGCCGGCAACCGCGGGGAAGGGCGGGCGCAGCCGAGGCTGACCGCGGAAGCCTTCGAGCGAATCGAGCAATGCGGTCTCTTCGCCGCAGATGTATGCGCCGGCTCCGGCGTGCACCGTGAGTTCAAGATCGAACCCCGTGCCGTAGAGGTCCTTACCCAACAGACCAGCTGCGTAGGCATCGGCTACCGCGTTCTGCACCCGTCGCAGCACGTGAGGAACCTCGCCCCGCACGTAGATGAAGGCGTGCTTCGCACGGATGGCGAACGAGGCGATGATCACGCCTTCGACCAGCACGTGCGGGTTGGCCATCATGAGCGGGATGTCTTTGCACGTCCCCGGCTCGGACTCGTCGGCGTTGACCACCAAGTAATGCGGCTTGCCGTCACCCTGGGGGATGAAGCCCCACTTCATTCCGGTGGGGAATCCGGCGCCGCCACGTCCACGCAGGCCGGAATCCTTAACGGTCTGGATGACCTCGTCGGGCTGCATCGTGGTGATCGCCTTGCGCGCGGCCTCGTAACCGTTGTGACGGCGGTAGCCGTCCAGGGTGTACGAGTCGGGCTCGTCCCAATGGGCGCTGAGAACCGGGGTGAGCGCGGTCATCACGCCTCCTTCTGTTCGGACGCAGGTGCTGCTTCGCCGCGCTCGTGCGCGATGCGGAGACCGAGGAGCGAGGGCTCGCCCGCGCTGGGGCCTTGCTGGGACTTACCGTCGAGGAACCCTGCAAGCACGCGCTCCGTAGCGCGGAAATCCTCGATCACCGGGCCACGCGTCGAGCGCACCTCACGACCAGCGCGTAGGTCGTCGAGGATCTGCACAGCCGACGTGGGGGTCTGCTTATCGAAGAACTCCCAGTCGACGGTCATGACGGGCGCGTAGTCGCAAGCAGCCTGGCACTCGATGTGCTCGACCGTGAACTCGCCATCGGCGGTGGTCTCGTTGTTGGCCACGCCCAGGTTCTTCTTGACGGCCGCGAAAATCTGGTCGCCACCCATGATCGCGCACAGGGTGTTCGTGCAGACCCCGATGTGGTGCTTGCCGACCGGACGACGCTTGTACATCGTGTAGAACGTGGCTACCGCCGTGACCTGCGCGGCCGTGAGTCCGAGCTCGTCGGCGCACATCTCGATGCCCTCGGGCGAGACGTAGCCCTCCTCGGACTGCACCAGGTGCAGCATCGGGAGCAGCGCCGATCGCGGCTGGGGGTAGCGGGCGATGATCTCGCGCATCTGCGCCCGCGTGCTGTCGGTCAGTGACATCGCTTCGTTTTCGTCCGTCGGTCTCGAAGGGTGGGCATGGGCTCGTCGGCGCCGCTCGCTGGAGGCCGGGGCCTCAGCGGTCGACACCACCCATCACGGGGTCGATGCTGGCCACGGCGGCGACAACGTCGGCGATCTGGCCGCCTTCGCACATTGCGGCGGTGGCCTGCAGGTTGGTGAAGCTGGGGTCGCGATAGTGGACGCGGTAGGGACGCGTGCCACCGTCGCTCACCATGTGAACGCCAAGCTCGCCGCGTGGTGATTCGATCGCTGAGTACACCTGGCCGACCGGAACCCGGAAGCCCTCGGTGACGAGCTTGAAGTGATGGATCAGTGCCTCCATGGAGGTACCCATGATCATCTTGATGTGCTCGGGGCTGTTGCCGGTGCCGTCGGCGCCGGAGGTGAGCTGGGCCGGCCACGCGATCTTCTTGTCCTGCACCATGACTGGACCGGGCTTCAAACGATCGAGACACTGCTCGACAATCTTCATCGACTCGGACATCTCGGCGATGCGGATCAGGAAGCGACCGTACGCATCAGCCGTGGTCTGAACCGGAACATCGAACTCGTAGTTCTCATAGCCGCAGTAGGGCTGGCTCTTGCGAAGGTCATGCGGAAGACCGGTGGAGCGCAGGACGGGTCCGGTGACGCCGAGGGCGATGCATCCGGCGAGATCGAGGTAGCCAACGCCGACGGTGCGGCCCTTCCAGATCGCGTTCTCGACCAGCAGGTCGGAAACGTCCTTGAGCCGCCCTGGCAGGACGCGAAGAAGCTCGCGCACCTTCTTCTCAGCACCCTCGGGCAGATCCATCGCCAGGCCGCCAGGCCGGATGTAGGCGTGGTTCATGCGCAGGCCGGTGATCATCTCGAAGACATCGAGCACGAGCTCGCGCTCGCGGAAGCCGAAGGTCATGGCGGTCAGCGCGCCAAGCTCCATGCCGCCGGTGGCCAAGAACACCAGGTGCGAGGAGATGCGGTTGAGCTCCATCATCATCACGCGAATGGTGGTGGCGCGCTCGGGGATCTGGTCGGTGATACCGAGCAGCTTCTCGACACCCAGGCAGTACACGGTCTCGTTGAAGATCGGCGAGAGATAGTCCATCCGCGTCACGAACGTGACGCCCTGCGTCCAGTTGCGGAACTCGATGTTCTTCTCGATGCCGGTGTGCAAGTAGCCGATGCCACAACGCACTTCGGTGACGGTCTCGCCGTCGAGCTCAAGGATTAGTCGCAGAACCCCGTGGGTGGAGGGGTGCTGCGGGCCCATGTTGACCACGATGCGCTCGTTGGCCGTGGTGCCGCTGAGATCGCGGACGAGGTCGTCCCAGTCGTTGCCCGTGACGGTGAAGACGCGGCCCTCGGTGGTCTCACGCTCCTGCGCGGACGCCGGACCGTTGGCGGGATCAAACCCGTCGGCGGAGTTTCCATACGTGGTGGCCATCAGTTGTACGACCTCCGCTGGTCGGGCGGCGGAATCTGCGCGCCCTTGAACTCGACGGGGATGCCGCCAAGCGGATAGTCCTTGCGCTGCGGGTGACCGCGCCAGTCATCGGGCATCTGAATGCGCGTGAGATGCGGGTGACCTTCGAAGACGATGCCGAAGAAGTCGAACGTCTCGCGCTCGTGCCAGTCGTTACCGGGATAGATGTCGATGATCGAGGGGATGCGCGGGTCGGCGTCGGGCGCGGTGACCTCGACCGAAACCCGTCGATTGTGAGTGATGGAAAGGAACGGATAGTGGGCGCGCAGCTCGCGGCCCGCATCCTCTGGGTGATGGACGCCGCTGACGCCCATGCACATCTCAAAGCGCAGAGCAGGGTCATCGCGCAGGGCTTGCGCCACCTCGTGCAGGTGGTCGCGATCGACCTGCAGAATCATTTGGTCGCGATCAATGACGACGGCTTTGACCGCCTGGCGGTACGTCGGAAGCGCTGCCTCAAGCGCATCAGCGATGGCATCGAAGGCGCCGCCATACGGCCTTGCGCTCGGTGGGATCGCGCGCATCGGCTCGACCAAGCCGCCATAACCGGAGGTATCGCCGGTGCCACTCACGCCGAACATGCCTTGACGCGTCTCAAGGATCTCGTCGGTGGGCGAAGCAGGAGCAAAGGTCTCGATGGCTCCGTCAGTGGTGGCGGGGAACACGACCTTGGCCTCGCCAGGCGTTTCGGTGGGCTCGGTCACGGCAGCAGTCCTCGCATCTGCGAGGTGGGTACGGCAAGCAGTGCTTCGCGCTCGCGAGCGAGGTCGTCCCGCACCTTGTTGATGCCGAGCTTCTCGTTCTGAATCTTGTCGTGCAGCTTGAGGATCGCGTCCATCAGCATCTCGGGGCGCGGGGGGCAGCCGGGCAGATACATGTCGACGGGAACGACGTGGTCGACACCCTGAACGATCGCGTAGTTGTTGAACATGCCGCCGCTGCTGGCACAGACACCCATGGCGATGACCCACTTGGGCTCGGCCATCTGGTCGTAGATGGTGCGCAGGACCGGTGCCATCTTCTGGCTCACCCGACCGGCCACGATCATGAGGTCGGCCTGGCGCGGCGATGCGCGGAAGACCTCCATGCCGAAGCGGGCAAGGTCGTAACGGCCGGCACCGGTGGACATCATCTCGATCGCGCAGCACGCCAGACCGAATGTTGCGGGCCAGAGCGAGTTCTTGCGCATGTAGCCGGCCAGACCCTCGACCGTGGTCAAGAGCACTCCGCTGGGGAGCTTTTCCTCGATACCCATCAGTGCGTCAGCCTCTCGCCGCTCGTCAGTCCCACTCGAGGCCGCCGCGGCGCCAGACGTACACGTAGGCAACGAAGACGGTGAGGATGAACAAGAACATCTCGATCAGGCCGAACAAACCGAGCTGGTCGAAGGCGACCGCCCACGGGTAGAGGAAGACGATCTCGATGTCGAAGATGATGAAGAGCATCGCGGTCAAGAAGTACTTGATCGGAATCTTGGAGCCGCTGTTGCGCGGAGTGGGATCAATGCCGCATTCGTATGCGGCCAGGCGCGTGCGGTTGTAGCGCTGAGGACCGGCGAGAGCGCCTGCGGCGAGGGAGAAGATGGCGAAAGCCGCAGAGATGATGCCGAGAACGAGGATCGGCGTGTAGACGTTCACGCGAGGGTCATCCTCTCGACGAGCGGGATCTGGTGCGAGGTGCGGGGCTGCCGGGCGGGCGCAGCCTGAATCGCACACGAATGTGCCCCGGCGGCGCTAGGCGTCATCCTAGAACCGCGCCACATCCCGCTCACGCCGCGGGTGCGATGCGGGAAAGGGTGTTGACGAGGCGGTCGTAGGCGTCGCCATCACGAGGATCTGTGAGGTTCGCCAGCATCTTGAGGGTCAGCCTCATGGCGCGGGGATGAGGCAGGCCGTACTTGGTCGCCAGCCGCATCACCTCGGGGTTGCCGATCGCTTTCACGAACCAGCGCCCCAGCGTGTAGTAGCCGCCGTAGGTCTCCTTGAGGCGCGAGGGGTAGGCCGCGAGGGCCAGCTCGCGCTGGGCGAAGGTCTCGCGTCCGTGGGCCTGGGTGATCACTTCGGCGGCGATGGCGCCCGACTCCATCGCGTAGGCGATGCCCTCGCCGTTGAACGGGTTGACCATGCCGCCGGCATCGCCGACCAGGAGCAGCCCACGCGTGTAGTGGGGCGTCCGGTTGAAGCCCATCGGCAGCGCCGCGCCACGGATCGGTTCGGTGCGGTTGGCCTCGCGAAAGCCCCACTCCTCGGGCGTCTCATCGAGCCAGCGGACGAGCAGATCCTTGTAGTCGACGTTCTGGAAAGCGGTGCTGGTGTTGAGGATTCCCAGACCCACGTTCACCGTGCCGTCGCCGACGCCGAAGATCCAGCCGTAACCGGGCAGCAGCTTCTTGCCGTCCCACAGCTCGAGCCACGACTCGAGCCAATCGTCGTTGGTGCGGGGGCTCGTGTAGTACGTGCGAACCGCCACGCCCATTGGGCGGTCGTCGCGCTTGCGCAGACCCATCGCCAGGCTCAGCCGGGTGGAGTTGCCATCGGCCGCCACGACCAGGGGCGCGCGGAAGGTCTGTTCGGGGCCCTTGGAGCCGTCGTCGTTCAGGACGCGAGCCGTGACGCCGACAATCCGGCCGGTGCGCTCGTCGATCACCGGGCCCATCACATTGGTGCGCTCGTGGAGCCGGGCCCCGGCCTTCACCGCGTGGCGGGCCAGCGCCTCGTCGAAGTCCTTGCGCGTTCGCACCAGTCCGTAGTCGGGGTAGGTGGAGAGCTCGGGCCACGGAATCTCGATGCTGTTTCCACCGCCGACGATGCGCAGACCCTTGTTGCGGATCCAGCCGTTGCTCTCGCTGATGTCGACGCCCATGTCGATGAGCTGCTTGACCGCGCGGGGGGTGAGGCCGTCGCCGCAGACCTTTTCGCGGGGGAAGGAGGTCTTCTCGAGCAGCAGCACGTCGAGGCCGTGCTGGGCCAGATGGAAGGCGGTGGTGGAGCCAGCCGGGCCGGCGCCGACGACGATGACGTCGGCATCCTGGGCTCCGGCGTGCTGGGCTCCGGCGTGCTGGGCTCCGGCGTGCTGGGCTCCGGCGGCTGACAGTTCGCCGTTGAGTGTGGTGGCGGCGGCTGCTGCTGAAGGGCCGCCGATGGGTGCGGTGGGTGCTGCGTC